>Ga0105090_10000964_pt1 | contig 15129 bp, 15 predicted proteins | sample PPLLak3March2015_FD_79110 | JGI IMG/M metagenome (GOLD analysis project Ga0105090, IMG submission 79110) | Freshwater sediment microbial communities from Prairie Pothole Lake near Jamestown, North Dakota, USA - PPLs Lake P7 Core (1) Depth... | ecosystem: Environmental > Aquatic > Freshwater >... | reverse complement strand
GCGATTCTTCGCGCCACTTCACGCCATGCGGCCATTCGCTGGGCTTTTTCAAGTTCCGTAAGGTCATCGAAAACAATCACATACCCTATTCGCTGGCCCATATCATCACTTAATGCATTGATGTTGACCAAAAAAGATTTTGGCTTTTCATCAATGACAAGTCTCAAGGAAACTTCCGCAACATTATTTCGAGACATCCGCAAATCATTCTGTATTTGCCTTGCCAACTCAATGTTCTGTCCCTTGAGAAGTCTTTTGAAGCTTTTATTGACAAGTTTTTCGGTGTTTAAATGGAGCATTTTTTTAGCTGATTTGTTAATGGAGGAAATATTACCATCGGCATCAATGGTAATAACACCTGTGGAGACATTTTTAAGAACTATTTCCATATACTTTCGGCGCTTTTCAATCTCCACGTTTCTTTCCCGAAGCATATTCGCGGAAAGTTCCAGCTGTGCCCTTCCGATTCGAAGATCTCTTGTCATGCGGTTAAATGCATCCACAAGACTTCCGATTTCATCATCGGCCACCACATCAATTTCCACATCCAGATTGCCTTCGGCAACACGCAAGGTTGCTTCGGAAAGTTGCATGATTGGAATACTGATTGTTTTTGCCAGATAAAGTCCGAGCCATATGGCACAGAATACCACCAGCAAAGCCACGATGGAAAGCGCGACATAATAGGTGAGCTGTATAGGCTCTTTTAAGAGTTTTATCTGCTGATACTCTTGAAAACCATCTGAAATAGATTGCATGTCCTGGAAAAGTTCGGGAGGAATAAGGACACTAAGCACCACAAAAGCCTCGGCTTGCATTCCCTGGGCTTTGAATGGAACCGTGCCGATAGTCCTGAAAAGTTCGCCGCCATTAAATTCTTCGGAAATGCTACGAATGCCTCCGGAAGCAGGTACTTTTTGTAAGTTATTTGCAGTGACCTTTTCAGGTATCTGGGTTTCAAACTCTTTGTCAACACACAGAGCGAGCCTATTGGAATTGATTGCATAAATTTCAACGGCATGAAGGTTAAATGCGCGCTGAACAACCTGAATATAATTATTAAGGTCCTCGATTTTTTCCGGTAAAAGAAGATTTTTTGTTTTTATCTGATAGGTGATTCGTTCAAGAAAGAAAAGATTGTTTTCTTCCAGATGGCTATAAACAAGCCTGCCTACCTTAAGAGAGTTTTCAAGGGCCTGTTCGATGGGGGCGTTGAACCAGAATTGAATGCTTTTGGTGATAAAATGTATCGAAAAGAAAAAAAGCACGGTGGTTGGAAGCAATGTCAATGTAATAAATGACACCACTAACCGGGTTCTAAGCTTGGTGCCGATCACTTTACGTTTTCGTTCGTATAGTAGCTTTACCAGATTTCGAAAAACCAGAAAAATGAGTAAAAGAAGAAGCAAAAGATTGACATTGATCAGCACAAACATCAGGATGGTATTGGAAATCGGAAAATCGGGGCCAAAGCGGACAACCCGGTTAACGACAACAGTCAGGACGGCTACCACAATTAGAATCGCAACAACGAATATGAACTCCCGTTTTCGGCGTTTACGGTCCTGAGGCGAAAGAATGGAATTGATTTTTTCTGATTTACTTTCGATGGTCATTGGAGAAACAAAAAAATGTTGATACTATCAATAATAAAAATTTACAGTATACCAATCGGTCTCAAAATCCCAAAGGGATAAAAAGAAAAAAACGTAGTGAAGATGAAAAGGAAGGGTGACTTTATCCAACTTGGCCTTGGCTTTGATCTGGTACTGTGCTCCTTTTTCCAGCGCGCTCAAGGGAGCGACTTTTAAACTGTCGACATCAGCCATCAGATTTATGGCCTCGGTGATAGATTCCGTGACAATCGGTTCCCTTTCCCATGATCGTTTAACTGTAAATTCTTTTCTCAAGGGATTGTACTTGATGGTATGGTTAATGTTTTTATCGGCAATCTTTCGATTAAGCCAGAAGTTTCTCATTTTCTCAAGAGAAATACTAAAAGAAACGGTGGTAGGAACACCACTTAATATGGCTGCTTTCATATTTTCAGTAAATGCTCCCTCTACGGTCAAAAATATTAAGAGATCATCGCGAGTGCTGGTCACTACAAAGTTTGTAATGCGCGCCTGCTGGGAATATACCGGATTGGCAAATAAAAGCGCCCAGCAAAAAAATGCGGCGATGCTTTTTCGGTTTAAAAAAATGGTCATCCCAAACCCTGAGCCAAAAACTGATGAGTATTTAGGTTAAAAAAAAATTTGAATTCAATCCAGCGAAACTATGTCGGTAACTCCTTAAAAATTTAATTCATAAACAATGGCGGGTTAAATGACAAGTGATTTTGAGGATAAATTGTCAACATCCGGTATTTACTGGATAGAACAAGTTTCCCAGGAGCCCTTTTGTGTGAGAAACGCCTTTAAGAATTCGTGATTGAATGCGTGTCCGGATTTGTATACTTTGATATGGCCCATGATGGGCATTCCAAGAAGTGAGAAATCACCAATACAATCCAGAATTTTGTGACGAACAAATTCATCAGGAAAACGCAAACCCCCTGGGTTTAAAATTTTTTCCCGGTCCAATACAACAGCATTATCCAAAGATCCGCCTCTGGCAAGTCCAAATTTTTTCAGGTATTCTATTTCATGATAAAAACCAAATGTTCTGGCCGGTGCAATTTCATTTTCAAATTCATCACCGGATAAATCAATTGAAAGCGACTGTGTTTGCACCAATGGATGATTAAAGGTGATGGTATAAGTAATTCTTCGCTCCGAACCCGGGTATATGCTCACGGATTTTCCATTTTCTTCCAGTATTATGGGCTCTTTTGCCATGAAAAAAAAACGCGGGGCGTTTTGGTATTTAAAACCGGCACTTTTTATCAATTGTGTAAACGGGCCCGCGCTTCCATCCATAATAGGAATCTCATATGAATCGAGCTCCACAAGAGCATTGTCGATGGAAAGACCTGAAAATGTGGCCATCAAGTGTTCGATAGTGGATACGATACAACCGTCCTGACCGATGACGGTTGCTAGGCTCGTATCGACAACCCGGTTGAATAAGGCAGGAATGGATCGACCTTCAGAAAGGTCGGTTCGTTTAAATTTTATTCCGTGATTTATCGGTGCCGGATGAATGTTCAATCGAACTTTTCTACCCGAATGAACCCCGATTCCGGAACAGGATACTGATTTGGCTAAGGTCTTTTGATGATAAAAATGACTATCAGATATCGATTTCATTATAAAAGCCATAATTTTCCAATTCCATGATTATTCAATGGTGCTTGCGATCAACCAGTGTTATTTCCCCAAGGGGTTATCGTCCGGCACAACCTAATCCACCACCCATACCGCACAATTTTTGGCGTTTTGGATGATCTTGTTTGAAACGCTACCGAAAAGAAACTGTTTTGTTCTGGAAATACCTCGTCGGCCCACGACAACCGTCCCGTATCCTCCCGTTGAAATTTCATCAAGAATATCCCCGGCGACTCCGTTTTTCTGATTTTTTACCATTACTGTGATTGTGCTTTCGGGTATTGCCCTTTCTTTAAAAAGTATTTGAATAATTTGCATCATCTCCCGGATTTCATCGGCATATCGCTCAGATTCTTCTGTTTTTATATGAAGAATGGTAATTTGAAAATCTTCACGTTCTGAGAGCATATCTGCTGCATAGGCCGCCCCCATGGCGGCATTTTCAGAGCCGTCCATGGCTATGAGAACTTTTTTGTTGGGGTTTTTCATTTCTTTAAGCATTTGTTTTCGTTTAATCAGTTTTGAACGCTCAAATTGAGGGCATAGCACTGGACGGTCCGCAACAACCATTTTAAAACATGTTCCGCAGTTATTGCATAAATTGATGGATTCAATGTTGCCGAGCCCGGCTTTTTGAGGCCAGTTCGGGTCTGTAAAAAGCGGGCGAGCCAAGCCGATCAAGTCGGCATGTTTATTTAGCAAGATATTTTCGGCAAGGTCTGGTGTAATAATTCTTCCACTGATAATTATGGGTGTGGCCACGGTTTGCTTGATTTCTCGAGCCAAGTGAACCATATAACAGGGCTCTGCCGATTTTTTGATGATATCGGGAGTTAAAAAAGCTTCGTAGCTTCCACCAGTCACCGATAAATAAGCTATTTTCAAATCGTAAAGACGTCCTGCAAAAACCTTGGCTTCACTTAGACTAAACCCTCCATTGATCCATTCATCCGCCATAAAACGATATCCCACTGGAAAACCGTCACCCGCGGCTTTTTTTATTGCAGCCACAAGTTGCAGGGGAAAACGCATTCGGTTCTTCAAACTTCCCCCATATCGATCCTTTCGCAAGTTTGTTCTTGGAGACAAAAACTGCACAGGAAGATATCCGGTGGCGCCGTGAATTTCAACCATATCAAACCCGGCCTTTTTTGCTCGCAAAGTCGCGTCAGTATATGCATCAATCACCTCTTTGATATTTTTCTTGGTCATCTCCTTTGGGATTTGTTTTTCCAAGAGGTCGCTTAAAATAGACCATTTTTGATCCATCTCTTGGGATTTCAAGGCAATTTTGTAGAAACCGGCGAGGTTGATGTCGCTGATAGCTACCACCGATGGGGCATAAGCCGTATTTGTCTTTGCAAAACGACCACCGTGATAGAGTTGAACAACCGCGACAGCCCCTTCACTTTTTATGGCATGTGCCAGTTTTGCCAGTCCTTTTATGAATCGATCATGATCCAATCGTAATGAATTTTTAGACAAAATGCCTGTCGGATCAACGCAAACATTGGCAACAACAAGCATTGAAGCGCCTCCAGCAGCGATTTGACGGTAATGATCCAGTGTCAATTGACTGACACTTCCATCGGCATTTGCATAACCCGTAAAAAGCGGGGCCAGGGTAATCCTGTTTTTAAGGTGAACCGACTCTATGTCGAATGGTTCGAAAAGTAGTGAAAATTTGGGCATTCGTCTAAATTTTTATAAATCGATTCCGGAGTTGCACTAAGTTGTATATTTTTTCTTTAGGGCTCTTACCTCTTTTTGCAAGCCGACCACACGGCTTCGAAGCTCCTTAGATGCAGCTTTAGTGACCGCCGCCACCTGTGCTTCATGCTCTTTTTGATAAAGCGATTCAATAGCCGCTAGCTTGGAATCGATTTCTTCCTCGCTTAGATGCGGGTATGATTGTTCCACTGCAGCCACAACTTTTTCATCAAAGCGCTGATTGAGTTCTTCTGTTACCCACTCACGCATCTCTTCATCGGTTAAATTTTTAAAATTACCGGAGCATATGTTGTCGAAATACTCGTTAATCATCAGCTTTGCTACTGTCTTTGCCACATTTTTTAAAGAAACCTCTTCAGTGTATCCATAATATCTAACGATTTTTTCGGCCAACGCATCGTCGGCAATAGTGTCTTTTAAGGACATGTAATTTCCTCCCCACACTTTCAAGCCATTTGAAATAAAATTTCAATTCTAGATATAATAAAGCATCAAAAACCATTCATCAAGAATGGCGTGTTCTAAACAATTCTGTGAAAGGATTTTTCAAGAAATTTCAGTTCCCACCGAATCCAGGTAGGACGTCCATGAGGGCAATTGGAGGGGGTTTCACATTCGTCCAGTTGTTGAAGAATTCCTTTGATTTGCGCCTCGGAAAGTTTTTGGCCTGCTCTGATAGCCCCATGACAGGCCATTAGCTTGTAGCTTGTGTCCATTGTCGAAGTTATATCCCGAGAGATGCCTGTTTCAAGAATTTTTTCGATAATTTCACGTATTAAAGGCTGTATTTCTTTTCCTTCTAAAATCGCCGGTAAGGCTTTGACAACAAAAGTATTGCCGCCAAAGGGTTCTATGTAAAGGCCAATATCTTCAAATGATGGTATAATTTTTTCTAATAAATCGCTTTCAGAAAATCCCATATCAAAGGTTTCCGGGATTAAGAGCTGTTGGGAGCCCTGTTTGATTTCAGAAGATCTTTTTTTCAGGCTTTCATACAAAATTCGTTCATGAGCTGCATGTTGGTCCAAAAGAATAAGTCCTTGATCATATTCAAGAAGAATATAGGTATTATGGAATTGGCCGATGACTTTCAGATCGGAAAATTGTCGCTTTTGCCATAAGATTTGCTGTTTTTGTATTGGATCACTATGTTTCGGCTCGATTTCCCGTATATGGGAAACTGGAAAGGTTTCAGGTAAAGCAGCAGCATTCGGGGTGTTTTTTGGAGTATTCGATCTTGCAGTAGGTTTAGGGAAAGGATCCGGGGTTGATCGTTGATCAATGGCTTGAGTAAATTTGTCTGAAGACTCAAGGATACGGACAGGATCAGGTTGATCATCTTTATGCACCGGCCATTGAATTGAATTTTCCCATCTTTTAAGCGTTTCCCCCACAACGAATTGAACCGAATCATGTATTTTTTTTTGTTCCGAAAACCGCACTTCATGCTTGGTCGGATGAACATTCACATCCACGCTTTGCGTCGGGACCTTTAAAAATAAAACTGCCACCGGAAATTGTCCTTTCATCAGCCGCTGCCCGTAACCTTGAAAAATGGCGTGTTGAACCATCCGATCCCTGATATATCTGCCGTTGACATAGATAAATATGGCTCTGGAGGTAGAGCGGTTGAAACGAGGTGATGCTATGACCCCCGAGATACTAACGATATCATTGGAGAAATTGATGGGATAAAGGTCTTTTTTCAGTGTATCACCTATTACCTGGGATACTCTATCGAGCGCATCCGATACCGATGAAAGTCTTTTGACTTCTTTTCCGTTGTGGGTCAGCCTGAATTGTACAGCGGGATGAGCCATAGCCATTGAAGATACCGTATCAGCAATGTAGCCCATTTCAGTGTTGGTAGTTTTTAAAAATTTTCTCCGGGCAGGTGTATTAAAAAATAGTTGCCGAACTGAAACCATGGTTCCGATTGGGGCGCCGGTTTCAGAGACTTTTATAAGTTTTCCGCCATCGATTGTGATAGAAATTCCGGAATCCGAAAGATTGTCACGCGTGACCAGGGTGAAGCGAGAAACCGAAGCAATGCTTGGGATGGCCTCTCCTCTGAATCCGAGGGTGTTGATATTAAAAAGGTCATGATCGTTATAAATTTTGCTTGTTGCAAACCGCTCAATTGCCAGCAAAGCGTCATCATGGCCCATGCCGCAACCATTATCGGAAATCCGGATCAAAGATTTGCCCCCGTTTTCAATTTCAACCAATACCTGGCTACTTTGAGCATCCAAGGCGTTTTCCACCAATTCTTTAACCACCGAACCAGGACGTTCAACAACTTCACCCGCGGCAATTTTGTTTGAAAGAATATCAGGAAGAATTCTTATTTTAGTCACGACGGTTTTATTCTTTTTCTTTGATAAATCGTTCCAGCCAATCGACTTCCAAAGGGGAAAGATTAAAGTGGACGGAAGCCTTTTCTATGATTTCACTGAGCTTGGTTTCCGGGTGGTAGGTTCGTTCTTCGGAAACCCATTTGACTGCATTGCGAATATGTTCGCCTTTGGGTTGAATGCTCATGGAGTAATTTCCTTTAATTGTTGCGCGGTTTTCAGACCGCCGGTTTTTTTTTATGAAATTCTGTGGTCTGTTCAAAATTATAGGCCACTTTCAGGATTTTTTCTTCACAAAGATGATTGCCAAGAATCTGAAGTCCGATGGGAAGTCCCTCCGGAGAAAAACCACAAGGCACGGATATTCCTGGGATTCCGGCCAAGTTGACTGAAAGTGTAAATATATCGCTTAAATACATGGTTAATGGATCGTCGACTTTTTCCCCGATTTTAAAAGCAGGTGTAGGTGCAACAGGAGCCAGGATGACATCGCATGATCCAAAGGCCTTTTTATAGTCATCCATGATCAAAGTCCTCACCTGGGAGGCTTTGCCATAATAAGCATCATAGTATCCGGATGAAAGGCAATAGGTGCCGATTATGATTCTTCTCTTGACCTCGGCGCCGAATCCTTTTGATCTCGTGGCCCTGTACATGTCGATCAGGTCGGTCTTTTCCGGTGCTCTGAACCCGTATTTAACACCATCATAACGGGCAAGGTTTGAACTGGCTTCGCAGGGTGCAATGACATAATAGGCTGCAACACCATATTGTGATTGCGGCAGGGAAATATCGACCCGTTCAGCGCCAATCTCACATATGGTGGAAATGGCTTTTTCCACGGATTCCAACACCGATGAATCCACACCTTCGGTTTCAAAATATTCCCTGGGAATTCCGACTCTGACTCCTTTTAATCCTTTTTCAAGAGCGCAAGTGTAATTCGGGACTTGTTTGCGCAACGATGTGGAATCTTTAGGGTCATAACCTGCGATGGCATTCAGTATGATGGCGGTATCGGTGACATCTTTGGCAATAGGTCCGATCTGGTCTAAAGAAGATGCAAAAGCGACCAGACCAAATCGGGATACACGTCCATAGGTTGGTTTTAACCCGGTTACCGAACAGTGAGAGGCAGGTTGGCGGATGGAGCCGCCAGTGTCCGAACCGATTGCCCCTATGCACATATCCGCTGCTGTTGCCGCTGCCGAGCCACCGCTGGAACCCCCGGGAATACGCTCCGGATCCCACGGATTTCGTGTCGGTTTGAATGCCGAATGTTCCGTTGATGATCCCATGGCAAATTCATCCATGTTGGTTTTGCCGACCATGACCGCGTTTACTCGGTTCAGCTTTTCCATAATGGTCGCGTCAAAAGGTGGAACAAATTGATCGAGCATGGCGGATGCACAGGTAGTTCGAATGCCGTTGGTGCATATTAGATCTTTTATGGCTAATGGAATTCCTGTCAATGGCGAGCCGTTTCCTTTTGCAATAACCATATCCGCGGCTTTGGCCTGTTTTAGGGCCAATTCGCCGCAAACGGTCAAATAAGCGCCGATTTTGTGATCTATTTGCTCAATACGTTCCAGTACGGCCGTTGTTAATTGTTCGGATGTGATCTCCCTGCTTTTTAATAACCGCCCGGCCTCATGAATGGTCAGTTTATATAATTGCATAAAATTACCTTGTTTTTAAGCTTTCTTTTTATCCGATAACCTTGGGGACTATAAAATTACCGTTTTCTTTTTCCGGAGCATTGGCAAGGGCAAGATTTCTATCGATATGGTCTTTGACTTCATCCTCGCGAAAAGCATTGGGTAAAAAAACGGCATGTGAGGTCGGAGTTGTTTTTTCCGTATCCACACTTTTTAGTGTGTCGATATACTGAAGGATATTTCCGATCTGTTTTGAAAATATTTCAATACTGCTTTCATCCATATCTAAACGGGCAAGGTCTGCCACATGCTTGACTTCTTCTGTGGAAATTTTCCCCCGATCTTGATTTTGGTTCATTGGTTTACTCCCTTAACAGATAGTACCTGAAGTAATAAATTCCTCCTGATGCGGGTCGAAAAATATGCCGAAAAACTCCGTATTTAAAGGTTAAGTCTTCAGGGTGAATGTTCGATTATCAATGCGCCTTTGCTTTCATGGCTTACAAGCCCCAGGATTCGCAATGCCTCTGATTGTTTTGTAAATGGTCCGATTCTGACACGGTGCCAGATCCCGGTATTGCCGACTTCCGCACCGGCACGATAGGCAGAGTATCCTCTTTTCCTGAATATTTCAACCAGTCTGTCGGCTTCAATTTGATCTCTTAATGAAGCAACTTGAATGGAATAGTGCTTATCGGTTTTTTCGGCAGTGAAACTGGTTTCAGAAACCGGAGGAGTGGCTTTAATCGCGCTTTTTTTTAATTCCGACGGTTTTTCAGATTTTAGTACAATTTCGGATTTCACAGTATTTTCAGTTTTTACAGCCGGCTCGGATATTATAGCAGACTTGGATTTCGGTGGTGTAAAATCCATAGGGTCATTTTGCAGATCTATTTTGAGTTCTTCATAAAATTCCAGTTCGGATTTGACATCAGGCGAAACCGAATTTGTCATTTGAACCGTTATTTCTTCCGATTTCAAGGCTGATTTTCTAAGCTCGACAATCTTTTTTTCAAGGTCGTTAATATCAAAATTTATTGGGGAAGTTCCCCGGCCCACGATGACCCCTAAAAAAAACATCCAGGCGGAAATAAAAAAAACCACCCAGAAAGGCCACCCTCGTTTTTTTGGCGGTTTAGAGTCTTCGTGCTGTTTAAATTCTTCTGAATTATTTTTTTCTTTTGTTGCCATAAGTGTAGTGATTTTTAAATTTTTTTTGGGTTCAAGTCAAGAAACTTTACCCGAACTTTAAATGCCGAATAAGTCGTCAGGTGATTTTTATTCCAATAGGCATCCGTATGTGTTCTTGAAACCCGATGTCAATTGTGACATAACTAAAAAACCGGTCCTCAAAAATCAGAAAATCATTTAAACTGGCAATAATTCATGACACACAGGAGGGATTAAAATGCTTGTCAAAAACTGGATGAGCAAAAATGTGGTTGCAGTCGATGTGAACGACTCCATGCAATTGGCCATCTATACACTGCAGGACAATAAAATCAAACTTCTGCCGGTTACATCCGAGGGAAAGCTGGTTGGCATTGTAAGTGACCGTGATCTTAAAAAAGCTTCACCCTCGGATGCCACCACACTCGACATGCATGAACTTTTGTATTTGATTTCCAGAATAAAAATAAATGAGCTGATGATCAAAAAGCCAATCACTGTTCCTCCCGATTACACCATTGAGGAGGCCGCTCAATTATTGCTGGAGCATAAAATATCCGGTCTTCCGGTATTGGACTCAAAAGGCAAATTGGTGGGTATTATTACCAAGAGTGATATTTTTAGGGCACTTATTGCCATAACCGGCCTGGGAAAAAAGGGAATTCAGATTGGGGTGCGCTTCAAAGACATACCGGGTCCCATCAAAGAAGTTCGTGAGCTTATCCACAATCATGGAGGTCGAACTTCAAGCATCTTAAGTTCTGCTGAAAATGCGCCCGATGGATATCTTCATGTATATTTTCGTATCTATGATATTGACCGGGAGATTTTGCCGGACCTGATAAAGGAACTGGAAAATATCGGAACACTTCTATATGTTGTGGATCACAGACAAAACAGGCGAACCATTTATGAAACTTCATAGGTTGGATAGGTTGCATTGGATTTGCTGTTGACATAATAAAAGGATTCATATACGAAAATGAATCAATCCGGTGGGCAGAAGCCCCCTGCAAATTTAATAAAAACAAGATAAATCAGGAAAAAAACCACGAAGGTAACTGCGCCGGGAAGGTGCCGATCTTTATGTGGTTTTTTTATTGGAGGTGTTTATGAAAAGACTAATCAATTTTTCTTCTGCGTTGCTGGGTTTATTTTTTTTCTTGATGGTTTTACCACAAAATGTTTTTGCCCATTTTGGTATGGTGATTCCATCCGATTCCATGGTCATGCAGGAAGATAACAAAAATGTTCGGGTGACCCTTTCGTTTTCCCATCCTTTTGAGATGGTGGGAATGGAGCTTGAAAAACCCAAGAGCTTCGATGTTATTTTCGATGGAGAAACAACAGACCTTCTGGAAACATTAAAAAAGACCCAGGTTATGGGACATACTGCCTGGGAGACGGATTATTCCGTGAAACGCCCCGGTGTCTACATTTTCAGCATGGAACCCGTACCCTATTGGGAGCCGGCTGAAGACTGCTTTATCGTTCATTACACCAAAACCGTTATTACCGCTTTCGGAGATGATGAGGGGTGGGATTTCGAAGCCGGCTTAAAAACAGAGATCGTTCCGCTTTCCAAACCTTTTGGGCTGTATGCTGGAAATGTATTTCAGGGTATTGTCAAGCTCGATGGAAAACCCGTGCCGTTTGGTGAGGTGGAAATCGAATATTATAACCTGGATAAAAAAGTGGAAGCCCCCACGGAATACATGATCACTCAGGCAATCAAGGCCGACCGGAACGGAGTATTTACCTATGCGGTTCCCGCTTCCGGGTGGTGGGGATTTTCAGCACTAAATACCGCTGATTTCAAGCATAAACATGAGGGTGTGGACAAGGATGTGGAGTTGGGTGCGGTTCTCTGGGTCCTCTTTCATGAATGGAAAATCAAATGAGTTGTTTATTATGCAATTTGAGTCACAATAGGGAGCATTAGCGTGCACATTTCGGAAGGTGTTCTTTCATGGCCGGTTTTGGCTACCGGGGCGGCATTGGCTGCGGCGGGCACGGCTGTGGGGCTTAAAAAACTCGATTATGACCGCATCGCTCAGGCGGGAATTTTGTCAGCTTCTTTTTTTGTAGCCTCCCTGGTTCATGTTCCAATAGGCCCTTCCAGCGTGCATCTTATTTTAAACGGCGTGGTGGGGCTTTTATTGGGATGGGCGGCTGTACCAGCCATTGTCGTAGCCCTGTTTTTGCAAGCGGTTTTGTTTCAATATGGAGGTATTACCACCCTTGGAGTCAACACGGTCATCATGGCCGGACCAGCGGTAATCTGCTATCTGGTATTCGCACCCATGATTTCGAAAAAGCCTCTAATTGCATTTTGGGCAGCCTTTCTAGTAGGCTTTTTCTCCGTGTTGCTCGGTGGAATCACTGTGGGACTTGCATTGATGTTTACTGAGAAGAATTTTTTCGAAGTTGCCGCGATGGTAGTTGCGGCACATTTTCCGATAATGATTATCGAAGGTTTTGTCACGGCTTTTTGCGTGTCTTTTTTAAAAAAGGTTCAACCTTCGCTTCTTCCTGGCTCATACCATTAAATAAATCCAGGGAAACATAAGGAAAAGCATGAAAAAAGCGTTAATTCATCTGTTTCTAATTTTGATGATTTTTGCTTCATTTGCCTCATTTGATGCCCATGCCCATCGGGTGACCATATTTGCCTGGGTCGATGGTGATACCATACATACCCAGAGCAAATTCAGCGGTGGAAAAAGGGTCTACAATGGCGAGATCAATGTTTTTGATCTGGATGGAAATTTACTTTTAAAAGGCAACACCGATGAAAATGGCGAATTTTCATTTAAAGTGCCTAAAAATACATCCCTGAAAATCGAACTTATTGCGGGAATGGGCCATCAAAATGAATGGATTGTCCCTGTGGAGGAAATTGGGACAATAAAGCAAGACAGCTCGGTGGCATCTGATCAACCCGAAGATTCCAATAGTGTTTTGGAAACAAAAACAAAAGCCTCTATCACAGTCGGTCTGACCGGGGAGGAGCTTGAACAGGTTGTTGAGCAGGCTGTGGAAAAGAAATTGAAACCGGTTATGCAAATGCTTTCAGACCTGAGCGATCCGGGACCCGGAATCTCCGATATTTTAGGAGGAATCGGGTACATCATTGGTTTGGTAGGTATAGGGGCCTATTTTAAAAACCGGAAAAAAGCGGACTCTGAAAACCCATGATTCAGGAAACGTTCGCCATCGGGTCATCTCCCATGCATCGGATGGATCCTCGGCTCAAAATCGTTGCTGCAACCGTCTTTTCTGTTCAGACGGCAATTTCCGATAATTTTACAACATTAATCATAGCGCTTATTTTTGGAATTACCATGGCTATCCTTGCTCGCCTGAATTTTTGGATGGTTTTTAAAAGGTTGCTGATAGTCAATGGATTTATTTTCTTTTTGTGGCTTGTTCTTCCTTTCACATTTCCCGGAGATCCCCTTTTTTCTCTGGGGCCTATGGATTATACTCTTTCAGGGGTGGTTTTATCCGCTCGGATTACTTTGAAAACCAATGCGATTCTTTTATCTTTGATTGCTCTGACAGGTACGTCATACCTCGCTACTTTGGGATATGCATTGAATCAGCTAAAATTACCCGATAAAATTATCTATCTGTTTTTAATTACGTATCGCTATATTTTTGTTATCGAACAGGAATATCAACGACTGATCCGCGCGGCCCGTGTCCGGTGTTTTGAACCAGGTACCAATCTTCACACCTACAGAACTTATGCTTATCTTATCGGTATGCTTTTTGTGAGGGCCTCGGCCAGGGCCGAGCGAGTCTATCATGCCATGCTATGCAGGGGATTTGCCGGAAAGTTTCATACCCTGCGGGAATTTACCTTTACCAAATCGGATCTGGCGTGGGCTTTTGCATTGGGCGCCGGTCTTATGTTCATGGGATATCTGGAATGGGTGAGAATAACATTATTTTAAAACTGGATAATATCTGTTTCGGTTATCCAGGAGCAGGACGGAAAGTCTTGGATCATTTGAATTTTAGTATCCATGCCGGTGAAAAAGTAGGGCTTATCGGACCCAATGGAAGCGGAAAATCGACTTTGCTTCATATTGTTATGGGGCTTTTAAGGCCTGATTCAGGTCATGTGGAATTTCTCGGCCAACGACCTGAAACCGAAAAAGACTTTCGCCTTATCCGTCGGCAAGTGGGGCTGGTGTTTCAAAATGCCGATGACCAGCTTTTTTCTCCCACGGTTCTGGAAGATGTGGCCTTCGGCCCCTTGAACATGGGAAAATCCCCGGAGCAGGCTCGCGAAATGTCGATTCGTATACTCAGTGAGCTTAATCTTGGCGGATTTGAAAATCGGATTACCCATAAACTCTCCGGAGGAGAAAAAAAACTTGTTGCCCTGGCGACGGTTCTGGTTATGGAGCCCAAGGTGCTTTTTCTGGATGAACCCTCCACCGGCCTGGATGAAAGCACCCGGGAACACATTATCGAGATTTTAAACAGGCTCGACATCACTTTTGTGATGGTATCCCATGAATACGATTACCTGGCTCGCACAACCCGGACAATATACACGCTTAATAATGGAAAAGTGGAATATTGCTGCAATTCAGAGGATCTCCACACCCACTACCACAGCCATCCGGCGGGAAGAATGCCCCATGGGCATGATGATAATCGGTGAATTATGCATGAAATGGGAATTGCTTTAGAGATTATCAAAATCGCGACAGATTCAATTCCCGCGAATTTGAAAAATCCGAGAGTGGAAAGAATCAACCTGAAAGTGGGAAAACTTGCCGCAGTGGTGCCCGGTAGTCTTAAATTCTGTTTTGAAGTGGCCACCAAGGACACGCCTTTGGAGGGCGCTTTGCTCCACATTGAAGAAATACCGGTTAGCGCCCGGTGTAAAAGCTGTGGATACTCCTGGACTGCAATAAAACCGGTTTTTAT
>Ga0105090_10000963_pt1 | contig 15134 bp, 9 predicted proteins | sample PPLLak3March2015_FD_79110 | JGI IMG/M metagenome (GOLD analysis project Ga0105090, IMG submission 79110) | Freshwater sediment microbial communities from Prairie Pothole Lake near Jamestown, North Dakota, USA - PPLs Lake P7 Core (1) Depth... | ecosystem: Environmental > Aquatic > Freshwater >... | reverse complement strand
CGAATACGACATCCACCAGCGCTATTGCATGTCGATCAAGATGGTCGACGCGGAACTGCCCTATGGCAATATCGTTGCGCTCAACGAGCACAGCGCCGTCCTGCATTACCACGGGCACGAGCAACAGGTGCCGGGGACGATGCGATCATTCCTGATCGATGCCGGTGCAAGCACGCATGCCTACGCCTGTGACATTACGCGTACCTATGCAGCGCAAGCGGGTGAATTCGCGGATTTGATCGCGGCGATGGACGGCATACAACAGAAGTTGTGCGCGGCGGTCGTGGCGGGCCTCGACTACCGCGAGCTGCATTTGCGTGCGCACCTCTATATCGCCGGGATACTCAAGGACTTCGATCTGATCAGGCCTTGCGCCGAAGACGCGGTGGCCTCGGGCCTCAGCGCCGTTTTCTTTCCGCACGGCCTGGGACACTACCTTGGCTTGCAAACGCATGATGTCGCAGGCCTGATCGCCGATGTGGAGGGCACGCCGATCCCGCGTCCCGAGGGTCACCCCTATCTGCGTCTGACCCGCACCCTCGAAGCCGGCAACGTGCTGACCATCGAACCGGGTTTGTATTTCATTGAGCCACTGCTGCGCAAGTGGCGGGAAAATGCTGACGCCGGCGCGATCAACTGGCACAAGGTCGGGCAGCTTGCGCCATACGGGGGTATCCGTATCGAAGACAATATGCTGGTCACTGGCGGGGCACCGCGCAATTTGACCCGCGAGGCTTTTGCCGGGTTGTAAGCCTCGCAAAACACAATCTTAGGAAGCTCTGATTAATGCCGTCCTGGCATTATCAGAGCGCGGCAGCCGAAAAGTGTGATTTTCAACTGCCTTACAAATCAACGGCTTGACGCCGCTGATTTGGCGACACATCCATGTGTCGCGGAAACCTCTGAATTAATCAGAGGTTCCCTTAATCCTCGACCAAGCCGAGGCCTCTCAACTGGCTCACCGGCAGCTGGCTGACCGGACCGTGATTCCAGATGGTCGCCTGGATGTCGATCAATTTCTGTTTTTCCGGGCTGGCCAGCCACTTGACAGCCTCCTCGACTTTGGCGGTGGCGATCGCCCTGCTGACCAGTTCATCCAGTTGGGTGGCATAGGGCTCGCCAATGATCTTGCGCATGACCTTGTTGACGGCGGTAAGGTCGTCCGGAAACAGGTGTTTTCCGGATTGCATCCGGTAGAGATCCGACAGTGTTTGCAAGGAAGACAATGAACAATAGGCGTCATCCAGCAAGCCAAAAATACCGAGGCTGTCCGGGATCACGTCATCGTCTTCAATCCAGTAGGATTCGACCATTTGCAGGATACTGGTGATTTCGGTTTCGAGTCCGACATTCCTGGCGGAAGTCCAGGCCACGGTCAGCAAATAGGGGACCTGGTCCAGGTAGTTGTAAATAAAGCTTGAACCGTGGGCCAGTTCCAGCGCATTAGGTTGTGCGCCGTGTTGCCGGGCGACCTTCTGCAGAAGCGCTTGCAGATCTGACGCAGAGCGTGGGTCGGCGAACTGCGTGGAGATGATATTCCGGATTTGAGCGGTATCCATGCGTAATCAAATCAATGGGCTATGTTGGTTTTCCGGGTGTGGATGTATTTTTATGCCGGTTAGTTTAGCAATATGTGGTGCCTGAAGTCAGTCCCGTATGATTTCAAAACGAATTCAGTGCGTGTAATTCTGGCGTTTGTCCGTTAAGGTTGCCGTTTTCCGAAAGGTTTGAGATTTTTCAGTGCTGCTGCTTGCCATCATTTTTTCGTTTATCGGTCCGTTGCTATACCAGTGGGTAGCCAGGGGTGGTTTCGCGGCCAAGGCATTTGATTCCCTGATCATCGCCGTGCTGATACTGCTGATGGCCTTTTTTCTGATCCCTGAATCCTGGGCGGAACTTGGCTACACGGCCGTTGCCCTGATCCTGGCCGGCTACCTCGTACCGGGTCTGCTGGAAAAGATGATCAAGAAAGCCGCGCATACGCTGCACCTGGTGAGCCTGTTGCTGGCCCTGGTGGGTCTGGCCCTGCACGCAATGATGGACGGTGCGGCATTGAACAGCGGCGGCGCGGCCAGCGCCAGTAATCTCTCGCTGGCTGTCGTAATCCACAGGCTGGGGACCGGCATGATGATCTGGATGATGGTACAGCCGATGTTTGGCAGAAAAGTGGCATTCACGGTACTGGTCTTTGAATCACTGGCAACCGTGGCTGGATACCTGCTCTCGGCAATGCTGGTGGATCTGCAAGGGCAGTACGTCACCTCGGTCATCCAGGCCCTGATCATCGGTATGCTGGGGCACAGCCTGATATACCGAAGCCACGGCGCAAGTCACCATCACTGACCGGCAGGGGTTTGCCGATCAGAACGCGTATTTCGCCGCGAACAGGAAGCGTGCCATGTCGCCGTCATCACCGCTTTCAATTTCACGCTCGGCATACAGGAACTCGAGACCGAAATCGAGCTTGGGTTGCGGGCTGTAAATGACGTTGGCGTGGTAACTGGTGACGTTCCTGGTCGCATCCATACCAGTCAGGCTGGTATCGTTGTCGATGCTCAGGTAGCCAACCGTGAAGTTGCTGCGCCACTGTTCATTCCACAGGTGACGGTAAGAGCCGAAAACACCAATCTGCTCAATGCTCTGCAAATCACCATCCGCATCGATAACAGCGCCATTGGACGTGTTCAGACCGAGGTAGCGTCCTATGCCGTCACCCCAGGTGGCCATCCAGCGAAAATCATCCTTGTTGGCAAAGTCAAATTTACCGGAAAGACTGAGTGAGAAGCTGGTGGTGGAGTCGTCGATCTGCACATTGCCCGATGGACCCTCGTACCTCAGTTGACGGACCATGCCGGCTGCCGCGAACGAGCCCCAGTCGCCTTTCAGGTTATAGCGCAAGACCGTGTCGGGCACCTTGTTGTCGTCCGTGACGATACGGGTGCCGCCACCGTAGGGTGTGAGCGTCGTTTCAGGGTTCTCAAAGGCAAGCTGCCAGTTGCCGCTGGTGTAGCGGATCTGGGCCTGGCGACCGAACACGGTCGATTCAGCCGGACCGACGAAGTCGAGGTTCTCGGGCAATGCGGCGACATTGAAGAAAGTCATCCAGGTCTGACCGAACAGCCACTTGTTATAGGTCAGGTAGGCGTGGCGGACATTCGGTGAGTATGAATTGGAAATACGTTCGTCACCCTGGATGGACGAGTAGAAGTCCATCTCGATGTAGGTCCCGAGCATGGCGCCGTTATCCAGTGCATGGTCGCTGCGGAAGCTGAGACGCGACTCCTTGGCATGGAAATCCAGGTAACTCTCGCCGTTGGCGCTATCTGGCCCGACCGGGATCGTGGCGGGTATATAGAAATCCCTGCCTACGTTGTTACCGGCCACGGAGCCACTGCTGTAGTCGCTGTACAAGCCAAGCAGCTTGATGAAGCCGCCAAATTGATAGCTGTGCTTGTGGACCTTTTCCGCAACACCCGTTGTGTGCTCGCCCAGCATGGCGGTGACCCTGGCCGCGGCTGCCTCTTCTGCCTTGGCCTCTACGGCTGCCGTATCCACGCTTGCTGCGGGGGCTTTCTGGTTCTGCAATAACTGGTGAACCAACGCCTCGAGTTCGGCGACGCGTGCCTCGAGTGCCTCGACGCTGTCCCCGTCAGCAAATGCACTGCCGGACCCGCTAACGCCTATTACGGCTGCAATAGACAGGCTCAGTAAGGTTTTTCTTAAACTTTTTTGGGCCATGATAGTCTCTCCTCCAGTCTTATGGGTGTGTGCGTTCGCAATGATGCGTAACTTCGGTGACAGGGTGTATTAGTCTTTGGTCTAATGAAGCGCAATAGCTGCGGGGTTAAAATTGGCGGGAAGTTGCAGTCACGGGTGATTTAGACAAAGGTCTAATGGGTGTTATCCCCATTTGAATGCGAGAATCAAAGACTGGTCTGGGGCATGGTGCATCGTATGGATACAGTTTCTATGACAGTCGCCGGTGTCATTCCGATGTGCCGTCAGGACGGGCCGATTGGATCCGCATCGAGCCATCGTGTTGACGTACGTGAAGGCTTCCGCACAGAATGAAACGCTGATGCCAAACCGACTGATCGCATTGCATGCTGAAAAGGTGATAGTAGCCGACGATCACCCGTTGTTTCGCACAGCGATCAAGGAAGCCTTGCAGACAAGCCAGGGCAAAACGACTTTCCTGGAGGCCAATTCGTTCGAAACCCTGCAGGTACTGGTCGATGAAAACCAGGACGTAGACCTGGTGCTGCTCGACCTGCACATGCCGGGCGTCAGCGGGTTCGCCGGATTGGTCTACCTGTGCAAACGCTACCCCAGCGTGCCGGTGGTGATTATTTCAGCCAACGAGGACCCGCTTGTAATCCAGCGCGCCCTCGATCATGGCGCGGCCGGTTTTATCCCGAAATCGTCCAATCTCAAGACAATTACCAGCGCCATCAACGACATACTGATGGGGGAGATCTGGGCGCCGGTTTCGGTGCAACCCAACCTGCCGGGCAAAAATGTTTCAGAACTGGCGCTGGCTGAGCGCATGGCGCAACTGACACCGCAGCAGTTCAAGGTCCTGATGATGGTGGCACAGGGTATGTTGAACAAGCAGATCGCTTACGACATGGGTATCTCGGAGGCCACGGTCAAGGCCCACGTAACGGCAATCATGAACAAGCTTGGCGTCAGCAACAGGACCCAGGCGGTCCTGGCGGCAAGCAGGCTGGATGTGTTGGCGCCCGAAATCGCGGCGGTTGACAAGCCAACGCTGTAAGGGCTTCAGGTTTTGACTTTCATCATGTTGGTCATCAGGGCGCGCAACGCAGCCGGCCTGATGGGTTTGCGCAACAGGCCATATCCCTTTGCCTTGACGGCTTCCTCCAGTTCGCTGGAGCGGTCGGCGGTGATGACGATCGCCGGCAACTGGACCCCGAGGATATTGTCGAGGTGTTCCATCACCTGCAGGCCGTTGCTCTGGTCATTCAGTTGATAATCCACCAGCACGAAATCGGGCGCGCCGTGCATGAGAACCTGCTGCGCGGCTTGCGCCTGCGTTTCGGCCAGCATCACGGCGGGGCAACCCCAGCGGTCGAGCAGCAGGTTCATGGCTTCGAGTATGTCGGGTTCGTTGTCCACGCACAGCACGACCAGTTCCTTGAGACCCGTCGGCTCGGGCTGGACGGTAACCTGGGTCACCACGGGCCGCGGGTCGGTTTCCCGCGCCAGTGGCACCGTTACCGAGAAACAACTGCCGCGACCCGGTTTCGAACTGACATCGATCTTGTGGTTCAGCATCCGCGCGATACGGTCGCAGATCGCCAGACCCAGCCCCAGGCCCTTTTCATCCAGGCGGCGGGCATAGTCGAGGCGGTGAAATTCCTGGAAAATGGCCTTGACCTCTGTTTCAGCGATACCCACACCGGTGTCCCAGATACTGATCCGAAGGCTGTCCCCGCGCAGCCTGCAACCCAGCAGAACACCGCCTTTTTCCGTGTAGTGGATGGCGTTGGCAAGAAAGTTCTGCAGAATACGATAGAGCAGGTTCGGGTCGCTGTGAATGACACAGTCGCGCGGGTGTACCCGCAAGACGAGATTGTGGGTTTCAGCCAGCGCCTTGAAGCGTCTGCGTAATTGTTCGAACAGTTCCGGCAGGCTGATGGATTCCGGTTCCGGATCATACATGCCCGAATCCAGCTTGGAGATGTCGAGCAACGCGCTCAGCAACTGTTCAGAGGCCTTCAGGCTGCGGTCAATACGTTTGACCAGTTGTGATTGCTCGTCATCCGAGCCTTCCTGTTGCTGGCGCAATATGGAAACAAACAGGCTGGCCGCATTCATCGGTTGCAGCAGGTCATGGCTGGCGGCGGCCAGGAAACGGGTCTTGCTGAGGTTGGCCTCTTCGGCGACCAGTCGAGCCTGCTCCAGTTGCGCGTTGGCATCCCTGAGTTCGGAAGTGCGTTGCTGGACACGTTGCTCCAGCGTCTCATTGACCAGTTGTAATTCGCGCTCGATGTCCTTGAAGTGCGTAATATCGGTGAAGGTTGTGACGTAACCGCCGCCGGGCAGGGGGTTGCCCTGGATTTCAAGCACCTTGTTGCCCAGCCAGCGGCGCTCGTAGCGATAGATTTCGCCGCTGCGTAAACGCGTAATGCGTTTTTGTATCTCGCTTTTATGGTCCTCGAGCAGGCCCCGTTTTGCATTTAACTGAATGAGCTCTGCGATGGGTTTGCCGATGTGCAGGGTCCCTTCCGGGTAGTTCATCAATTCCACGTAGCGCCGGTTCCAGCCCACCAGGCGCATGCCATTGTCAACCACGCTGACACCCTGTGACATGTTATCCAGGGTGGATTCCAGTAGCTCCCGGTTGAACTGCACGGCCTGCGAGGTTCGGTCCAGCAGTTCCATGACCTCTTCCGGACCCAGTCCCTGGTGGTGCAGGGCGGCCCTTAGCACTGTCCGGGCGGAGGCGGAACCGATCGCGCCGGCCAGCAGACGCTCGCCGAACTGGATGGTCTCGGGTGTTGCCAGCGCGCCGGGCAACAGTTTTGACAGGCCGAGATGGGTCGTCAGTGCGTTGCGGGTCTTGCTCATGCCGAGGAAACGGCCGATGGTGTTCTCAAGTTCCTCAAGCGTGATCAGACCGCTGGCGGTTTTCGGCCGGGTGTCGCTTACCGGGGAGGATTCCCTGTCCGGTTTTAACAGGGATACCAGAATGACCGCCGATGTATTCAGCAACAGCGAAAGCATCGTCCCGTCATTGAAACTCATGTCAGGAAAGATGAAGAACAGGGTGCCGAACCGGTCGATGTTGGTCACCGACGGCAGCAGCAACCACAGGACCCAGCAGGTTACGCCCAAAGACAGGCCCCAGATGGCGCCGGTGCGACTGGCGCCGCGCCAGTAGATGCCAATCAGCATGGCCGGCGCGAATTGCGCAGCGGCCGAGAAGGACAACAGGCCGATGCTGGCCAGCGGCACACCGGCTTCGATCGCCTCGTAATAGGCGACGGCCGCCAGCGCGAGCAGCAGGATGGATATCCTGCGCACGCGTAACAGCGTTTGCGACAGGTCCCGCTGGCCACGCTTCATGGTCAAGCCGCTGCGCAGCAAAAGTGGCATGACGATGTCGTTGCTGACCATGATCGCCAGTGCAACCGTCGAAACGATGACCATGCCGGTGGCGGCGGAAAACCCGCCGAGAAAGGCCAGCAGGGCCAACGCAGGCCGGTCAAAGGCCAGTGGCAGTGATAACACGTAGGTGTCGGGGTTGACGTCCTGGCCGGCAAACTGGGTCAGGCCGGCCAGCGCAATGGGCACGACCAGCGCGGCAAATACGCACAGGTAGGCGGGGAATATCCAACGTGCGGCGCGCAGGTCGGTGGTGTCGCAGAACTCGACGATGGCCACGTGGAACTGGCGTGGCAGGCACAATATCGCCGCCATACTGAGCAGCAACTGGATGCCAAAACCTTCCGGCAGTCGCCACGGGGTGAACAACTGCTGGTAGTCGGCGTTTTCGCGTATGGTTTCGGCAACGCTGCCAAGACCGTGGAATACACCGAATATCGCAAACATGCCGATGGCCATGAAAGCCAGCAACTTGACCAGGGACTCGAATGCAATGGCCCACATCAGTCCGCGGTGATGTTCGCTGGAATCCATGTTGCGGGTGCCGAACATCATCGAGAACACGGCCAGCGTCAGCGCCAGGTAAAGGGGTAGCTGACCGGGCACGACAAAACTGTTGTCGGCGGACTTGCTGATGACCTCGATACTGGTGGTGATGCCCTTGAGTTGCAGGGCGATATACGGCAGCGAGCCAATCACGGCGGCGCAGGTGACCAGCACGGCAACGGTGTGGCTACGGCCGTATCGCCAGGCGATAAAGTCGGCGATGGAGGTGATGCGCTGGTCCCTGCTGGTGATGGCGACGCGGCGGATGATGTCGAAGCCGAGCAGCATCATCAGCACCGGTCCGAGGTAGATGGGCAGAAAGCCCCAGCCACTGGATGCGGCACTGCCAACGGCCCCGTAAAAGGTCCAGGAGGTGCAATAGACCGCCATCGACAGTGAGTAGATAATCGCCCTGAATTTACGCCGGTCGAGCCCCATACGCCGCTTGTCGCCGTACCAGGCAATCGCAAATAACAGACCCATATAGGCCAGTACGATCAGGCTGAGCTTCCAGGGGTTAAGCATTCGTCACGTGGTTTTTCAGTATTTTTCGACGGACCATTTGAAATTTGAACGCACTCTACGACTAAAGTAGGGGCGTTATGCTTGTGTTCTCAACGTAACATAGCGATCGGGAATTTACCATCTACAGAGAGGCTACCCGCATGAGTGAACCAACACAAAGACAAGCTTATTGGTCGGCAAACCTGAAGTTAGTGGCGTTGTGCCTCACTATCTGGTTCGTCGTGTCGTACCTGTTTGGAATTATCCTGGTCGAGGAGCTGAACGCCATCAAGATCGGTGGCTACGGGCTGGGATTCTGGTTTGCCCAACAGGGTTCAATGTATATTTTCGTGATCCTGATTTTTTTCTATGCGTCCCGCATGAGAAAACTCGATCAGAAATTTAACGTGCACGAAGACTGACGGAGAAAAATCAATGGATCTCAAAACACTCACTTTTTTGGTCGTCGGTGCCACGTTCCTGTTGTATATCGGCATTGCCATCTGGGCCCGCGCCGGAACCACCAAGGAATTCTATGTTGCGGGTATGGGTGTGCACCCGGTGGCCAATGGCATGGCCACCGCCGCCGACTGGATGTCGGCGGCATCGTTCATTTCCATGGCCGGCCTGATCGCCTTCATGGGTTATGACGGTTCGGTTTACCTGATGGGCTGGACCGGCGGTTACGTTCTGCTGGCGCTGCTATTAGCGCCCTACCTGCGTAAATTCGGCAAGTTCACCGTGTCGGAATTCATCGGCGAGCGCTACTATTCCAATGCTGCGCGCATGGTCGCGGTCGTGTGCCTGATCGTGGCCTCGGTGACCTACGTAATCGGCCAGATGAAAGGCATCGGTGTCGCTTTCTCACGCTTCCTGGAAGTTGACTTCACCACCGGTGTTTTCATCGGTATGGCGATCGTCTTCATTTACGCCGTGATGGGTGGCATGAAAGGCATTACCTACACCCAGATCGCGCAATACTGCGTGCTGATTTTTGCCTACACGGTACCGGCCATATTCATTTCCCTGAACCTGACGGGCAACCCGATTCCGCAGCTGGGACTGGGCAGCACGATGACGGACGGCTCCAACCTGGCGCTACTGGACAAACTGGACATGATCGTGAGGGACCTCGGCTTTGCCGCCTACACGGCGCAGAAGAGTTCGACGCTGAACCTGTTCCTGTTGACCATGTCGCTGATGATCGGAACCGCCGGTCTGCCGCACGTCATCATGCGCTTCTTCACCGTACCCAGGGTAGCGGACGCACGATCTTCTGCCGGTTGGGCGCTGGTGTTCATCGCCATCCTCTACACCACCGCACCTGCAGTCGGCGCGATGGCCCGTCTGAACCTGATGGAGACGGTCCAGACCGGCGCAGTCGGAGCCCCCGATGGCAACCTGGTCTATGCAGACCGCCCCATCTGGTTCAAGAACTGGGAAACCACCGGCTTGCTGAAGTTTGAAGACAAGAATGGCGATGGCCGGATCCAGTACTACGATGACAAGAGTGAGGCTTTTGCGGCAAAGGCCGCGAGTTTCGGCTGGCAGGGCAACGAGATGGTCACGGTCGACAATGACATCATGGTACTGGCCAATCCGGAAATTGCCGGGTTGCCCAACTGGGTCATCGCCCTGGTCGCCGCCGGTGGTCTGGCCGCCGCGTTGTCAACCGCCGCCGGCTTGTTACTGGCAATTTCGACGGCCATTTCGCATGACGTGCTCAAAGGCATGATTAATCCGAACATTTCAGAGCATAAAGAGCTGTTGGCCAGCCGTATTGCGATGGCAGGCGCCATCGTTGTGGCTGGCTACCTCGGCATGAACCCGCCCGGGTTTGCGGCGCAGGTGGTGGCCCTGGCTTTCGGCCTGGCCGCTGCCACGATATTCCCTGCACTGATGATGGGTATCTTCAACAAGAACATGGACAACATCGGCGCCATCGTCGGTATGCTCGTGGGCCTGGTGTCCACGCTGGTCTACATCTTCTGGTTCAAGGGCTGGTTCTTTTTCCCCGGAACCGAGATGGCGGCCAACACGCCGGAAAACTGGTTCATGGGTATTTCACCTGAATCGTTTGGTGCCATCGGCGCGTTGCTCAACTTCATCGCTGCCTATGTCGTGTCCAAGATCACGCCGCCGCCGCCGGAGCACATCCAGCACCTGGTGGAGGATATCCGCGTGCCGATGGGTGCAGCCAAAGCTTCTGCACATCATTGAGATAGTCTGTTTGCATACCATTCAGGGCCAGCGTTTTGCTGGCCCTTTTTTTAAGGAACCTCTGATTAATTCCGAGGTTCCCGCGACACATGCCCGCGACATATACGTGTCGCCAAATCTGTGGCGCCAAGCTAAAGAGTTGTAAGGCAGTCGAAAATGACATTTTTCGGCTGCCGCGCTCTGATAATGCCAGGATGGCATTAATCAGAGCTTCCTTAAATCCAGATAGGTCTTAGAATGCAGCCATGAGCACCGAATTCACCGATGTAAGTTTTGCGGCCGAGTTTCTGCACACGGTCCAGCCCTTCAATGCCTTGGCCAGTGAGGACCTGCACTGGCTGGCACGTAAACTGGACGTGCTCTACTACCCGCAGGGGAAGTTCATTCTTTCATCCCGGCCGGCGCCAGGTCTTGCCATCATCCGCAAGGGCGCGGCCAGGCTGCTGGATGACAAACACAGGTTCCTCGACAAGCGCTCCGAAGGCGAGCTGTTTGGTCACCCGATCTATTTTCACGGTGAATTGAAGGACTACTTCGCCGAGGCCGAAGAGGATTGCCTGTTGTGGCAACTGAACGCCAGTGATTTCGAAGAACTCTGCCATAAACACCCTCTGGTCAGGGAGTATTTCGGCAGTCACCTCAAATCCCGTTTGAGTGCCGCCATCCAGGCGCAAAACACGGTCACCCAGGTCCGCGACCTGCTGAGCCGTGAGCCGGTGCTGGTCACCAGCGATACGAGCATCCGCGCGGCGGCCCAGGCGATGAGCAGGGAAAATGTATCCAGTATCCTGGTGGTAAAGGACGGGGAGCTGTGCGGCATCGTAACCGACAAGGATTTACGTCAGCGGGTGCTGGTGGAAGGTTTGGACTCCGGCCTGCCCATCGGGCAGGTGATGACCACGCACCCCATGAGCATACCGGCCGATGCGGATGTGGATTCGGCCCTGCTGACGATGATGCGCAAGAATTACCACCACCTGCCGATCGTGGATGGCGGCAGGCCTTTGGGCCTGGTGACCGCCGGCGATATCCTGCGGGCCCAATCCGAACACCCGTTGCGGCTGGTGCGTGACATCCACAAGAGGAACAGCATCGAGGAGTTGCTGGTGCTGAGCCGGCGTCTGCCGTCCCTGTTCGAACGCATGGTAAACCTGGGCCGCGGCGTCGGCCAGATCGGCCGCATGGTCACCCATATCACCGACGCGTTCACGGTGCGGCTGATCCAACTCGCCGAAAAGCAACTGGGACCGCCGCCCATGGCTTACGCATGGGTCGTATTCGGATCGCAGGCGCGTGAGGAGCAAACGGCCAAGACCGACCAGGATAACGGCATGGTTCTCGAGCGTGACGCCAGTGAAGAGGAAGACCGGTACTTTTCCAGGTTCGCCGGGATGGTGTGCGATGGCCTGGACCAGCTTGGCTATGTTTACTGCCCGGGTGAAGTCATGGCCCTCAACGTCAAGTGGCGGGTCTCACTGCCCAGATGGAAGCGTTATTTTGCCAGTTGGGTGGAAGAGCCGGATCCGAAGTCCGTGATGCACAGCAATATATTTTTCGATATCCGCTGTGTGCACGGTCAAAGTGAACTGGTTGACGAACTCCATGAGCACGTCATTGCACTTACCCGCAACAATCGTATTTTTCTGCGGTTCATGGCCAGCAATGCCCTGGGCCACAGGCCTCCGCTGGGTTTTTTCCGCCGCTTTGTGCAGGAACACGACGGCACACAAAGCGAGGGTCTGAACCTCAAGCATCGCGGTATCGTGCCAATTACCGACCTGGTCAGGATACGCGCGCTCGAGGGCGGTATAAAAGTCGCCAACACGTTTCGCCGGATCGAACAGGCGACCGCAGCGGGCGTGATGAATGAAAACGACGCCAGCAGTTTGCGCGATGCCCTGATCCTGATCAACCGCATACGCATTTCTCACCAATCGACCCAGATGATGGCGGGTGAAAAGCCCGGCAACCTGGTGCCGCCGGAACAGCTTTCGCCCCTGATGAGACGCAACCTCAAGGCTGCCTTCATGCTGGTGCAGGAAGCTCAGAATGCACTGGAATTAAGGTACCAGGTTCACTGATGTTCCGGCGCTGGCGCCTTGACAGACGCTGCCGGAACCTTGCCCGGGATTGCAAGCAGGCCAGTCTGAAGACCTACATCGAAGCCTGTGCCGGGCTCGAGGCGGGGACGCTGGAAACGACACCCCTGATCGTGGCCGATCTCGAACTGACCGGTCTCGATGCCAGGCAAAACCAGATCATCGCCATCGGCTGGACGCTGGTCGATCATGGGCGCATCCACCTTGGCTCCAACCGCCATATCATGGTCAGCGCGCAACAGTCCGTTGGCGAGAGCGCCGCAGTCCACGAACTGACGGATACCGAAGTTGCCAGGGGCGTGCCGCTGGAAAAAGGCTTGCAGGCGTTGTTCGAAGCGGCCACGGACCGAATCTGGTTGTTTCACCACGCAGGGCTCGACGTGGCCTTTTTAAAGAAGGCTTGCCGTGACTGGGCCGGGGTGACACCACCCTTTGCGGTCCTCGATACCATGCACATGGAACTGGTGATGAGAAAACGCCGCGACCAGCCTGTCAAGCAGGGAGACTTGAGGCTGAACAAGCTGCGCAGTCTTTACAACCTGCCGCGCTACACGGCGCACAATGCCCTGATCGATGCCTGTGCGACGGCCGAACTGATGCTGGCGATCGCCGCGAAAATGGAGCCGTCAGGTTCGCTCGAGCTCAAACCCCACATGCGGTTTTTCTAGACCGTGTGGCAAGCTGGAGAGTTGACGGACCCCGCACTAAAGTCGAATGTTTTCATCGCTCTGTCGGACCCTAAAATACCCAATTATTTACAGCGTGACCACACAGGAAAGCAAGCTGATGGAATACCGGACACTTTATCGTAAATCCATGGAAAACCCGGAAGAGTTTTGGGGCAACGCCGCCAATGAACTGGTCTGGACGAAACCCTTCAACAAGGTGATCGATGACACGGATGCACCTTTTCACGAGTGGTTTGCCGGTGGTGAAATCAATACCTGTTACAACGCCCTCGACCGGCATTGCGAACAGGGCAGGGGCGGGCAGGCTGCACTGATTTACGACAGCCCGGTCACCGCCCAGGTGCGCACTTTCACCTATGCCGAACTGCGCGACAAGGTGGCGGTGTTCGCCAACGTGCTGCAAAGGCAAGGGGTTGCTAAAGGTGACCGCGTTATCGTTTACATGCCGATGATTCCCGAAGCGGTCATCGCGGTGCTGGCCTGTGCCAGGATCGGTGCGATCCACTCGGTCGTGTTTGGCGGATTTGCCGCCCGGGAACTCGCCACACGGATCGTGGATGCCTCTCCGAAACTGGTCATCAGCGCCAGTTGCGGTATCGAGGGTAAAAAGATCATCGCCTATCTGCCGTTGCTGGACGAGGCGCTGAAAATAGCCGGGGTCGAAAACCTGCCACGCATCCTGGTTTCCAGGCCACAACTGCCGGTCGGGGAATTGCATCCATCGGCCCTGCTCTGGGACGAGGCCGTTGCCCAGGCGCACGCGGTGGATTGTGTGCCGGTGAGCGCCACCGATCCGCTTTATATCCTGTACACCTCGGGAACCACCGGTGAACCGAAGGGCGTGGTCAGACCCAACGGCGGGCACGCCGTCGCCCTGAAGTGGAGCATGCAGAACATCTACAATGTCTCACCCGGCGACGTTTACTGGGCTGCATCCGACATCGGCTGGGTGGTCGGGCATTCCTACATCATTTATGCGCCGTTGCTGCACGGTTGCACCTCGATCCTGTATGAAGGCAAGCCGATCGGCACACCCGATGCAGGCGCATTCTGGCGGGTCATTCAACAGCACAAGGTCAACTGCCTGTTCACCGCCCCGACGGCCTTCCGCGCCATACGTCGCGAGGATCCCTCCGGTGAAATGCTCAGGCAGTACGATATCAGCAGCCTGAGGGCCCTCTACCTGGCGGGCGAGCGTTGCGACCCGGACACCCTGCACTGGGCGGAAAACCAGCTCAAGGTGCCGGTGATCGACCATTGGTGGCAAACCGAAAGCGGCTGGCCGATGGCGGCCAACCCGATGGGTGTGGAGCAGTTGCCGGTCAAGGCCGGTTCCCCGACGGTCGCAGTACCGGGTTATGACATCAGGGTGCTCGACGATGCGGGCAAGGAGGTGCCGCGGGGCCAGTCGGGCTACATCATGGTCAAGTTGCCGTTGCCGCCTGGCTGTCTGAATACCTTATGGGGCAACCGCAAGCGTTACCGGGATTCCTACCTTACGCGTTTCGAGGGCTATTACCTGACCGGTGACGCCGGCGTGATGGACGAAGACGGCTACCTGTGGGTGATGAACCGGATCGACGACGTGATCAACGTCGCCGGCCACCGGCTCTCGACCGGGGCGCTCGAAGAAGCGTTGGCCTCGCACCCCGATGTTGCCGAGTGCGCCGTGATCGGTGTCGAGGACAAACTCAAGGGTGAAATGCCGCTGGGTTTCGTGGTGGTCAATGCCGGCAGCACCATCGCCGAGCAGGAACTGATACAGGACCTCAAGGCGATCGTACGTTCGCAGGTGGGAGCCATCGCCACCCCCAGGGACATCTACGTGGTTGCGCGTTTGCCCAAAACCCGTTCGGGCAAGATTTTGCGGGGGACGATGCGGAGTATCGCTGATGGCAAGCAATACAAGATGCCGGCCACCATCGATGACCCCGCGGTGCTGGAT
>Ga0105090_10000962_pt1 | contig 15136 bp, 16 predicted proteins | sample PPLLak3March2015_FD_79110 | JGI IMG/M metagenome (GOLD analysis project Ga0105090, IMG submission 79110) | Freshwater sediment microbial communities from Prairie Pothole Lake near Jamestown, North Dakota, USA - PPLs Lake P7 Core (1) Depth... | ecosystem: Environmental > Aquatic > Freshwater >... | reverse complement strand
GTGGAGACCCGCGGCGGCTGCCAGTTGCCGGAAAGCAGCGCGTTGCCGAAGACGTAGTAGCCGAGCCCGATCACCGTCAAAACCGGCAGCGCCCAGCCGAGCATCCGCTGCGTCGCCACCACCAGCGCCAGCACCAGGCCGGCGGCGATCAGCATGTCGAGCCGCGTCAGGTCGTTCATCACGTCCATGAAGCGCGCCTCGGCGATGGCGGCGTGCAGGCCGCCGGCGAGACCGAGGATGCCGAACGCGAGCAGCAGCACGCGCGCGGCGGCCGATCTCTCCGGCGCCTGCGCCAGGCTCCAGAACGCCAGCAGCACCGCCACACCGACGAAGATGCCGCGCTGCGCCAGCGGCTGCAGCGGTCCGGTGGCCGCGGTGTAGATGTGGAACAGCGCGTACAGCGCGCAGACGACTGCGAAAAGCCGCGCGTCGAGGCGCGCCAGTGTCGAGCCGTCCACCGCCGCCGCGCCGCTGGTCACTTCAAAGAATCCCAGAACTTCCGGGCGCCCGGATGCAGCGGCACGCCCACCTTCTCGGACGCCAGCGCCTGCGCCTTGAAGTCGAAGTCCTTCAGGTGCGGCCATGCATCGATCAGCATCTGCCGGTTGTCGTAGATCGCCTTGGCGATCGCAAACGCGGTCTCGTCGTTCATCTGCGAGCGGCGGGTGCCATAGACGATCAGCACCGACGGCGTGGTGACGGGCGGCTGGCCGGCCATCACATTCGGAATCTGCGCGAAGCCGACGCCGCGCACCGCGGCCGTGACCTTGGCCTGCTGCTCGGCATCAAAGCTCAGCAGCCGCATCGGCGTCGTGACCATCAGTTCGCGCAGCGTCGCGTCGACGCCGGCGCCAGGTCCGTACTTGGAGTAACCGGCGATCTGCCGGTTCTGGATGCCCTCGACGGCGTCCTTGACCGTGCCCGGCGACCAGTTCGGCTCGACGCCGAGCGCGGTGAACACCTGCCGCGTCAACTGCTCGGCGCCGCTGCCGCGGATTCCGGGGTTGAACTTCTTGCCGCCCAGATCCTTCAGCGAGGCGATGTTCGACTCCTGGGTCACGGCGATGTTCAGCACCGAGACGTCATAGGCGTACACGGCCACCAGATCCTCGACCGCCTTGCCGCTGGCGAAGGGGCCGGTTCCGGTCAGCGCCTGGATCGCGGTGTCGGTGGCGATCAGGCCGATGTCGATCTCGCCGCGCGTCAGCCGCCGCACGTTGTCGACACTGGCGCCGGTTTCTATCAGCGACACGTTGGCGCTCGGGATGCCGGCCTTGATCGCCTTGGCCATCGCCGCCGACACCGTGTAGTGACTCGAGGTCGAGTTGGTCGAGCCGAGCACGATCGTGTTCTTGACCTGCGCGCCCGCCACGAAGGCGATGCCGGCGCCGAGCAGGCCGGTGGCCAGCGCCGCCCAGGCGCGGCGGGAAGGTGTTCGCAATTGCATTGCCGTCTCCTCGTTCAAAAGTTGACCGGATACCGACCGAACGGTCGGGATGTGGGAGTGTCGGCGCGGCGATGTCGGCCTGTCACGCTGCGTTGCGCCATTTTCTTCTATGACTCCTGGGAAACCCTGGCGAGGTTCCGGCGTTGACGCGACGGCCGGGTCATGCGACGATTCCCGACCAGTTGGTCGGGTCAACGACCGTTCGCTCGTCATGTCCACTGCCCTGCGCGAAGATCTGCCGCCCTTCCTGCGCCATGCCGGAGTCGAAATCGACTCCTGGGAGGACGGCCGTGCCGAAGTGTCGTTGCGCATCGGGCCGCACCACCTGAACCGGACCGGTGTCGTCCACGGCGGCGTCTACACGGTGCTGGTCGACACTGCCGGCGGGCTGTCGGGCTGCTTCAGCCCCGATCCGGCGCGACGCGTGCTCGCCTACACGGTCTCTCTGACCACGAGTTTCCTCGGCCGCGCCGACAGCGGCGTGCTGCGCGCCGTCGGCCGGGTTCGCAGAAGCGGCCGGCGCCTGTTCTTCGCCACGGTGGAAGTCGAATGCGGCGGCGCACTCGTCGCGCTCGGGGAAGGCAGTTTCATGTTCGCCCAGGACACCGACCCGGCAACGGCGCATGGCCGCTGACCGCGTTCGCATCGGCTGCGGCAGCGGCTTCTGGGGCGACGCCTTCGACCCGGCGATGGAACTGCTCGAGCACGGCGAGCTCGATGCCCTCGCCTTCGACTTCCTGGCCGAGCTGACGATGGCGCTGCTGCAGCGCGTCCGCGCCAGGGAACCGCAGGCCGGCTATGTCGAGGACGCCGTCGACTTCATGGCGAAGATGGCCGCCGCGGCGCGCCGGACCGGCACGCAGCTCGTGTCCAACGGCGGCGGCGTCAATCCGCGGGCTGGCGCGCTGGCTCTGGCCGGACGGCTGCGCGATGCGGGGCTCTCCGGAACGAAGATCGGCGTCGTCGCCGGCGACGACCTGCTCGACCGACTTGACGCCCTGGCCGCCGAAGGTATCCGCTTCTTCAACAGCGCCACCGGCGATGCCGACTTCGGCCGCATCCGCAAGCGCATTGTCAGCGCCAATGCCTATCTCGGCGCCGACGGCATCGTCGAAGTGCTCGACGGCGGCGCCACGATCGTGCTGACCGGCCGCGTCGCCGACAGCTCGGTGTTCGTCGGCCCGATCCTGCACCGGCTGGGGCGCGGCTTCGACGACCCGGACCTGCTGGCAGCCGCGATCACCGCCGGCCACATCGCCGAGTGCGCTGCCGGCTGCACCGGCGGCATGTCGTCGCGCTTCGACACCATGCCGCAGATGGGCCGGGTCGGCTTCCCGATCGTCGAATTCGACGCTGGCGGCAGCTTCGTTGTCACCAAGCTCGCCGGCACCGGCGGCCGCGTCGACACCTTCACCGTCAAGGAGCACCTGGTCTACGAGATCGGCAACCCGAACCGCTACGTCGTGCCGGACGGCATCGCCGACTTCACCACACCGCGGCTGCGGCAAGATGGTGCCGACCGCGTCGTCGTCGAAGGTGTCCGCGGCCTGCCGCGCCCGGAGCAGTTGAAGGTGCTGGTCGGTTATGCCGACGGCTGGATCGGCGAGGGGCTGCTCTTTTTCCCCTGGCCGCATGCGCTGGCCCGTGCCGAGAAGGCCAAGGCGACGCTGCTCGAGCGCTTCGAGCGACTTGGCCTTTCGGCGCAGGATATCGACTGGTCCTATGTCGGCATCAATGCCCTGCACGGCCCGGCGGCGCCGCTGCCGCCCTGGCGCGATGAACTGAACGAGGTCGGCCTGAGGGTGGCAGTGCGCACCGCCACGCGCGACGAGGCGGAGAAAGTGCGGCGGGCCTGCGCCCAGTTGTGGATCATGGGCCCGGGAGGCACCGCCTTCGGTGTGCCAATGAAGCCGCGGCCGGTCGTATCGTTGTGGCCGACGCTGATCCCGCGCGAACTCGTGCCGTGGACGACGGAGATCATCACCGCATGACGATGGAAGCTGGCCAACCAGGCGAGCTGCTCGCCCACATCGCCGACGTGCGCTCCGGCGACAAGGGCGACGTCGTCTCGATCGGCGTCCTGGCGCGCCGCGCCGAGGACTACCCGGCGCTGCTGGCGACGCTCGTGCCTGCCCGCATCACGGCGCTGTTCGGCAACTGGGTGAAAGGGCCGGTCTCTGTCTACCCGATGCCCAACATCGACGGCTGCCTGGTGCTGCTGGAGCAGGGACTCGGCGGCGGCGCCACCCGCACGCTGCGCCTCGACCAGACGGCCAAGGCGCTCGGCAATGCGATCCTCAGACTGCCGGTCGAGCGGCCGGCGCGCTAGCGTCGTCGCGGACGACGACGCCATAGAGCACCAGCAGCGCGTACTCGCGGGCGACCTCGCGCGCAGGCGTCTGGCCGTCGGGCCGGTACCAGCGCACCAGCCAGTACAGCGACGCCAGCACGGCGCGGACCACGGAGTTCGGCCGCTCGCCGGAGAAGCGGCCGGAGGCGACGCCTTCCTGGATGATGCGGCGGATGGCGTTCTCGTACTGCACCCGCCATTCGATCGCCTGGTCGCGGGCGACCGGATCGGTCAGGCTGCCGAACTGCGTCAACAGCACCTTGAAATGGGTACGGTGGCGCTCGAAGAACTCGGCCTGCGCCTCGACGAAAGCGAGCAGCTTCTCTTCAGGCGGCGCCTGCGCCGGCACCTGTTCGGCGATGAACTCGTTCAGCTGCCTGATCGTGGCGACGATCAGCGTGCCGAGGATCTGTTCCTTGCGCTCGAAGTAGTGGTAGAGCGTCGTCTTCGACAGGCCGACGGCGGCGGCGATGTCAGCCAGCGACACCGCCTCGAAGCCACGTTCACCGAACAGCGCCGCGGCGACGTCGAGGATCTGCTCCTTGCGCGGCGTCCGGTGCTCGGTCGTCCGCTTCTGCCTGAGCCGGCGTGATGGAGACCGGAGCGCTGCCTTGTTCATGGCGTGAAGATACCGAGCGGTCGCATTCCAAACAACCGGACAGGAGATGACGCAGCACAAGGCGGACCGCATTTTCGTGGCGGCGCTGCTCGCCGGCTCGATGCCCGCGGTGTTCTCCTACGTCGGCATCGGCATCGCCGTGCCGGCGATCGCGCGCGAGTTCGCGGTCGGCGGCCTGACGGTGCAATGGGTTGCCTCGGCCTACCTCGCCACGATGATGGCCGGCATGCTGCTGGCCGGCGCCCTGCTGGAGAGACTTGGTCTGCGTGCCGCCCTGAAGCTGTCGGCGATCGTGTTCAGCGCTGCCTCGCTTTGGGGGACGCTGGCCGACAGCTTCGAGCAACTGGTGGCGGCGCGGCTGCTGATGGGCATCGCCGGCGGCCTGTGCCAGCCGCTGGTGATGGTGGTGATGTACGAGGCCTGGCCATCGCAGGAGCGCGGCAGGGCCACGGCGCTATATGGCGTCGCCACGGCCGGCATGGCGACGCTGGCGCCATCGCTTGCAGGCTTCCTGGTCGATGCCGCCTCGTGGCGTGCGCTGTTCGCCGCGCCCATCCCGTTGACCCTGGCCTTCCTGCTGGCGGCACGCCGAGCCCCGGATCGAACGCGGCGCCGGCAGCCCTTCGATGTCGTGGGCCTGCTCGCGGTGCTGGCCGGACTGCTGGCGCTGCTGGGACTCGATCCGCAGCGGTCGCAGGGTTCTCTGGCCATGGCCGCGCCCCTGCTCGTGTTCGGCGCCAGTGCGGGCATCCTCCTGTGGCGGCAGGCGACGGCGGCGGCGCCGCTGTTCGATCCGGCGCTTTACCGGCACCGCAGCTTCATCGCCGCGGCCGCCAGCGCCGCGCTGTATGGCGCGCTGCTGTTCGGCTTGAGCTACCTGCTGCCGATTCACTTCCAGCTCGGCCTCGCGCAGTCGCCGAGCGCCACGGGCCTGTGGCTGCTCGTTCCCGGGCTGATGGTGATCGCGTCGATCCATGTCGCCGGCCGGCTTGCCGATCGTCTGCCGTTCCGGCCGATCTTGATTGCCGGCTTCCTGATGAGCGCCCTGGGCACCGCGGCACTCGGGATCGGTCCGATCGCCGGCACCGCATTGGCGGCGACGGCCTGGGCCGTCGTCTCGCGCGCCGGCATGGGCGTGGTGTACAGCGCCTTGAACACCGGCGCCACGCGGGTGGTGCCGGACGCGCTGCTGCCGCAGGTCCCGGGTGCGATCAACTTCTTCCGTTTCCTCGGCGGTGGCCTCGGCGTCAAGGTCGTCTCGCTCTTCATGGGCGACGGGCCGGCGTCTTCGGCCGGGGCCAGCGGCAGCGCGTTTTCCGGCGCCTACTTCTTCCTCGCGCTACTGGCCGGTGTCGCGCTGCTTGCGGCCTGGCCGATGCGGCACCTGCCGGCCTCCGACTGAGGCCGATCCTTCGAATCGGAGCCCAGGATGGACGACGTGCTATTCGACCTCGGCGCCGACGGCATCGCCACCGTGACGCTGAACCGACCGCAGCGGCGCAATGCGCTGTCGATCGCCGCCGCGCAACGGCTGCATGCGCTGTGGCAGCAGGTCGACGACGATCCGGCGATCCGCGTGCTGATTCTCACCGCGACGCCCTGCGGCGTGTTCTGCGCCGGCATGGATCTCGCGGAGGCGGCCGAGGTCCGCGCCGAACACGGCATCGACGTGCTGCAGTTGTTGCCGGATCCCTTCTACGAGCGGCTGCGCGCAGTGCGCAAGCCGGTGATCGCGGCACTGAACGGCCACTTCACGGCCGCCGGCATGGTGCTCGCCGCCAACGCCGACCTGCGCGTCGGCCTGGCCGGAAGCCGCGCCGGCATCACCGAAGCCCGCGTCGGCCGCGGCACCCCGTGGGCGGCGCCGATGACGACGCAACTGCCGCAGGCCATCCTGCTCGAACTGCTGCTGACCGCGGAGATGATGCCGGTGGAGAGGCTGCACCAGGTCGGATTCCTGAATTATCTCGAGCCGACGGCCGAGGCGGTGATCGAACGCGCGCGCGCGCTGGCGGCCGCCATCGGCCGCAATGCGCCGCTGTCGGTTGCCGCCGGCAAGCAGGGCATCCGCTGCGCGGCGGCGCTCGGCGCCGACGCGGGCTTCGCCGCATCGAAGGAACTGCATCGCGCCGTGTACGACAGCGAGGATGCCCGCGAAGGTCCGCGCGCCTTCGCCGAGAAGCGGCCTCCGGTGTGGCGGGGACGATGATCAACGACAACGAGGAGGACAGTCGCATGGACAACGAGCACCGCATCGGCCAGGGGCTGTATTACGACCAGATGCCGGCGGGAACCAGGTTCCGCAGCATGGGCCGCACCATCACCGAGACCGATCTCGTCTCCTACATCAACCTGACCTGGTTCACCGAGGAACTGTTCGTCGACCAGCACCACCGGCCGGACCATGCGCTGCCGGCGCGCGTCGTTCCCGGCGGCATGATCTACACCTTCGCCGAGGGGCTGGTCGCGCCGAGCCTGCAGTACACCGGGCTCGCCTTCCTCGGCATGGAACTCGACATCAAGCGGCCGACGCTGGTCGGCCACACGATCTACGTCCACGTCGAGGTCACCGAATCGCGGCCCGCATCGAGCGGCAACCGCGGCCTGGTGCGCAGCCGCAACACGGTGGTCAACCAGCGCGGCGAGACCCTGCTCGTCTACACGCCGCTGCGGCTGGTTCGCGGCAGCCCCGTGCCCGCCTGAAGACTGCCCGTCGATTGGCGCCGGCCAGCCGGCGTTCCGCGCGGCAGACGTTCTGCCTCGTCCCAACGGCGGCCGTCCCGCCGCCGGCCTTCCGCTACATTGCGCCGGCGATTTCGCCCTGGACCCTGCCTCGCCTCGAAGCCGCGAAGATGTTCAATCCGACGCCAACCCAGGCCTGGTGGCTGCTGCTCGCCGCCGGGATGCTCGAGATCATCTGGGCGGTGGGGCTGAAGGCCACCGGCGGCCTGTCGCGGCCAGGGCCGAGCCTGGCCGTGCTGGCGGTGGCGATCGCCTCGTTTGCGCTGCTGGGCCTGTCGATGAAGACACTGCCGGTCGGCACCGCCTATGCGGTCTGGGTCGGCATCGGCGCCGTCGGCGCGACCCTGCTCGGCATTCTGCTGTTCGGCGAATCGTCCAACGCGGCCCGGATCGGCTGCGTGCTGCTGATCGTCGCCGGCGTGGTCGGGCTGAGGCTGGTCGATGGCTGACGCCGCACTTCGACGGCTCGCGGTCGCCGCCGCGCTGCTGGTCGCAGCGGCCGGCGCTGCCGCAGCGCCGACCGAAGCCTGCCGGCTGAAGGGCGTCGACCGCGAGGTCCAGTGCGGCAAGGTCGTCGTGCCGGAGAACCCCGATCTGCCTGCGGGCACGACGATCGAGGTGCACTACGCCGTCGTGCCCGCCATCGCCCGCACCCGCACGCTGGAGCCGGTGTTCGTCTTCGCCGGCGGCCCCGGCCAGGGGGCGCGCAAGGTGGCCGGTCAGGTGATGCCGCTGTTCGCCCGGCTGAACGCGCGCCGGGACATCGTCTTCGTCGACCAGCGCGGCACCGGGCTGTCGCAGCCGCTCGCCTGCGAAGCCGCCGAGCAGCCGGGAACGTCGCTGGCCGAGATGCTCGACGCGCAGCAGATGTCGGCGCGGCTGCGCCAGTGCCTGCAGCGGCTGGCCTCGACGCGCGACCTGCGCCAGTACGCGACCTGGATCGCGATGCGCGACATCGATGCCGTGCGCGCCGAACTCGGCTACGAGAGGATCAACCTCTGGGGCGCGTCCTACGGCACCCGCGCCGCACTCGAGTACCTGCGCCAGTTTCCGAAGCGGGTCCGCAGCATCGTCATCGACGGCGTGGCGCCGGCCGACATGGGCCTGCCAGCCAGCTTCTCCGTCGATTCGCAGGCCGCCCTCGACCGCATGCTCGCCGCCTGCACCGCCGATGCGCAGTGCGGCAGCCGCTACCCGGACCTCGGCGCCGCGATCGACCGGATGCTCGACCGCGCCGCCGCAGGCTTCGCGGTCACCGCTGCGCACCCGCTGACCGGCAGGCCGGAGGAAGTGCAGCTGGACCGGTCGTCGATGGCGTCGATCCTGCGCGGGCCGCTCTATCTGCCGCCGATGGCCGCGGTGCTGCCCTACGCACTTGCGGAGGCGAGCGACGACCGCTTCGCGCCGCTGCTGACGCTGGGTTCGTCGCTGGTCTCGTTCCTGGCGGACAACTTCGCCGAAGGCATGCACTTCGCGGTGATCTGCGCCGAGGACCTGCCGCGCATCGACGCCGCCAGCCGCGCCGCCGCCGCCTCGACGCGTTTCGGCACCGCATTCATCAGGCTGTATGCGGACGCCTGCGCCGTCGTGCCGAAGCGGCCGGTGCCGGAGGCGTTCTACTTCCCGTCGAATGCCGACGTGCCGGTGCTGGTGCTGTCCGGCGGCGCCGATCCGGCGACACCGCCACGCCACGGCGAACGCGTTGCCCGCGCCTTGAAACGCGCCACGCACGTGGTGGCACCGAACCTCGGCCACGGCGTCTCCTCGCAGGGCTGCGGCCCGGAACTGGTGACGAGCTTCATCCGCGAGGCCGGCGCCGCGAAGCTCGATACAGCGTGCCTAGAGCGCCTGCCGGCGCCGACGTTCTTCGCGCCGCCTAGTGGTGAGGCAAAGGGCGGCGGGGGGAAAACCGGCGAGGCGAAACGGTGATCGAGGCCGACGCGCTCGGCAAGCAGTTCGTGGCCCGCCGCGGCCGTGGCCGCGAAGTGCTGACTGCCGTCGCCGACGTCAGCTTCCGCGCCGCCGACGGCGCCGTCACCGCCCTGCTCGGACCCAACGGCGCCGGCAAGACGACGACGCTGCGCATCCTGGCGACGCTGATGCGACCCGACAGCGGCACTGCGCGCGTCGGCGGCATCGACGTCACCGCCGATCCGATGGCGGTGCGGGCGCAGCTCGGCGTGCTCTCCGATGCGCGCGGCCTGTACACGCGGCTGTCGGCGCGCGAGAACATCGCCTACTACGCCGACCTGCACGGCGTCGCCGCCGCGGACCGCGAGTCGCGGCTCGCCGAGATGGCGCAGCTGCTCGACATGGACCATCTGCTCGACCGCCGCACCGAAGGCTTCTCCACCGGCGAACGGATGAAGGTGGCGCTGGCCCGCGCCCTGATCCACGATCCGCAGCACCTGGTGCTCGACGAGCCGACCCTCGGGCTGGACGTGATGTCGACGCGGGCGCTGCGCAAGCTGCTGCTGCACCTGCGCAGCCGCGGCAAGTGCATCGTCTTCTCGACCCACATCATGCAGGAGGTCGAGGCGCTGTCCGATTCGATCGTCGTCGTCGCCCACGGCCGGACGCTCGCCGCCGGCAGCGCCGCGGAACTGCGCCACGCCGGCGGCGGCGGCAGCCTCGAGGATGCCTTCGTCGCCCTGACCGCGGCATCCGAGGCGGCGGCATGAAGGGTGTCTGGGCCGTCTTCATCAAGGAGCTGCGCGACGCGGTACGCGACCGCCGCAGCTGGACGATCGCGCTCACGCTGTCGATGGCTGCCGGGCCGCTGGTGTTCGTGCTGCTGTCGAACTTCATATCCGGGCTGGAGGAGCGTGTCGCCGAGCGCGAGGTGGTGATCGAGGCGCCTTCGCACGCGCCGACTCTCGTCAACTATCTGCAGCGGATCGGCGCCAAGGTGGTCGAGGCGCCGCCCGACCACCTCGAGCGGCTGCGCAGCGGCAGCCTGCAGAACGCCGTCGTGCGGCCGCCGGCCGACTTCGAGGACCGGCTGGCGCGCGGCGAGACGGTCGAGATCGAGGTCGTCTACGACGAGAGCCACGAGAAGGCGCAGCCGGTGGTGGCGACCGCGGTGCGGCTGGTCGAGAGCTTCAATCGCGAGCTCGGCCAGCAGCGGCTGCTGGCGCGCGGCGTCAGTCCGAGGCTGCTGGTCGCGGTGCAGGTGCAGAACGTCAACCTCGCCTCGACCCAGGCGCGCGGCGCACGGCTGCTGTTCATCGTGCCCTGGGCGGCGCTGATGGTGTCGGTCTTCGGCGCGCTGTCGGTGGCGATCGACGTCACCGCCGGCGAGCGCGAGCGCGGTTCGCTCGAGCCGCTGCTCGCCAACCCGGTCGATGCCTGGCAGCTAGTCGTCGGAAAATGGGCGGTGGTGGTCGTCTACTCGACGGCGATCGTGCTGCTCACCCTGCTCGGTTTCGTCGCCTCGATGCGCTTCGTCAGCAACGAAACGCTGCAGGCTCTGGTGCAGCTGCAGTGGCGCGAGGTGCTGCTTTTCGCAGTCGTACTGCTGCCCTTCTCGGCGCTGATGGCCGCGTTGAACATGCTGGTGGCGACCTACGGCCGTTCGTTCAAGGAAGCGCAGACCTACGTCAGCTACATCTCCATGGCCGTGCAGTTCTCGGCCCTGGTGCCCGTGTTCCTGACCGTGCGCGACGCCGCCTGGCACCTTTGGGTGCCTTCGGTGGGCCAGCTCTCGGTGCTGATGAAGGTGCTGCGCGGCGAGGCGGTCGGCGCCGCCCACCTGCTGCTGCCTGCACTGGTCTGCCTGGCCGCCGCGGCCGCCTGCCTGTGGCTGCAGGCGAGGCTGCTGCGCCGGGAGTCGATCGTCTTCTCGCGCGGCTAAGAGCGCCGGCTCGCCGCCGGATCTGCCAACCCTCCGAATCCTCCAAACGGCCGGCAGTACGGGTTAGCCACGGCTTGCGGTGTTATCTTTTTCTCCATGCAGACCCAGCCGACCGCCACCGCCGATCTCGACCCGATCGCGCTGCCTGCCGTGGCGCCGAAGACGATCGGCCGCTTCCGCGTCGTCGGCGAGATCGGCCGCGGCGCCAACGGCGTCGTCTATGCGGCGCACGATCCGGTGCTCGGCCGCGACGTGGCGATCAAGGCGATCCCGCTGGCGGTCAAGGACCGCATCCGCGAACGTGCCGAGACCAGCTTCATCAAGGAGGCGCGCGCGGTCGCGGGGCTCAATCACCCGCACATAGTCACCGTGTTCGACGCCGGCCGTTCCGACACGCTGGCCTACATCGCGATGGAACGGCTGCACGGCCGCGACCTGCACGACTACCTGGCGAGCGGCGCGCGGCCCGGCCTGCGGCAGGCGGCGGCGCTGATGGCGCGCATCGCCGACGCCGTGCACTACGCCAACAAGCGCGGCCTGATCCATCGCGACATCAAGCCGAGCAACATCTTCCTGGCGCGGGACATGAAGCCGAAGGTGCTCGACTTCGGCGTCGCGATGCCGCGCGGCGAAGGCGATCCGCCGCCGGGTTCGCGGCTGGTCGGCACGCCGAACTACATGTCGCCGGAGCAGGCGCAGGGGCTGGCGGTCGATGCGCGCAGCGACGTGTTCTCGCTCGGCGCGATCCTGTACGAGATGGTCACCGGCCATCGCGCCTTCGATGCGCCCAAGGTCGAGGACCTGCTGTCGCGCCTGGTCAACGACGAGCCGGCGCCGGTCAACCTCTTGCGGCCCGATGCGCCGGTCGAACTGGTGCGCATCATCGCCAAGGCAATGGCCAAGGACGTCGAGGCGCGCTACCAGACCGCCGGCGAACTGCGCAACGACCTGACGGCCTTTGCCGGCGGCCTCGACCCCGAGACGCTGCCGGTGCGACCAACGAAGGGACGGCGGCGGTTGCGGATCGCCGCGTCCGCGCTCGCTGTTGTAGTTGCCGGTGCCGCGGCGTTCTGGCTCGTTCGCGATAACGAGGATCCAGCGCCGGCCGCACAGTCGCCCGCCGCGGAGGCAGCCGCTGCGTCCGGGCCTGCCTCCTCCGTGCCGGCGCCATCGCCGCCGGCCGCCGCCGAGCCCAAGGCGACGCCGAAGCCGCCGCCCCCGGCGCCGCCGGCCGAGGGCCGCATCACGCTGGCGATCGCGCCCTGGGGCGAGGTGCTGGTCAACGGCAAGTCGCGCGGCGTGTCGCCGCCGCTGACGACGGTGTCGCTGCCGCCGGGGTCGTACGCCATCGAGATCCGCAACGGCGATCTGCCGCCGCTGAAGACCAACGTCGATGTCCGGCCCGGGCAGTCGCTGACGCTGCGGCACCGCTTCTAGTGCGTTCCTGCCGATGCACCGCTTCCTGACCGCTGCAATCGGCAGCCTGCTGGCCGGCTGCGCCTCCGTGCCGCCGCCCGCCTCCCCCGCCCCGGCGCCGCCACCACCACCACCGCCGCCGAGCATCGTCGCGCTGTACCAGCAGCCGGCCGAGCGGGCGCTGATCGACGGCATCAAGCTCTACGAGGAAGCGGCCTTCGACCGCTCCGAAGCGGCGCTGCGGCTGGCGCTGCGCGAAGGCCTGGCCGACGGGCGCGACCGCGCCGTCGCCTTCAAGTACCTGGCCTTCATCACCTGTGCCTTCAACCGGCCGGTGGAATGCGAGGCCAGCTTTGCCGAAGCCTTCGCCGCCGACCCCGCCTTCCGGCTGAACGACAAGGAAATCGGCCACCCGACCTGGGGGCCGGTGTATCGCCGCATCGCCGCGGCGCAGCCGCAGTAGCGACCTGTCGGAACCCGATCCGAGCCTTGCGCGCGATGCGGTCGGCGCCGACGGTGTCGCACGCGCATGACGTGTCCCTTGCGGAACCTGAACTTGCGGCCAGCGCCGGATCCTCGAAGCCAGCGACCGGCCGCGATCGATCCTGCGCGGCGGACTGGGCCGGTCGGGCGCAACGACCGCGTCGGACTGAGTGCGGTCCTTGAAGCGACGGTGACTGAAGAGCCGGAGAGTCGACCCAAACCCGCCCGTCGGGTCTCCCCAAAGCTGCCCGATGTTCAGCCCGGCTGTTTCGCGTTTCGCATCTACGAAGCAGCCGCTCGTGATCTACGGCAGCCGGCCAACTGCGGCCGTTCGCCTCGGCCGCGGGTTTCGCTTGAGAGCGGACATGCGAACATAACCCGCACGATGGCAACCGATGGAGCCTGGGTCTTCATTTTGGTAAGAACCACGGCATCCACAGAGGTCGGCGGTTGGTGCGATACAGTGGGCGCGCGTGCGTTCGCTTGACGTGCGGCAGGACCACCGGCTGCCGCCACACTAGCTTTGAACCATGGAATCCGCTTCGACTTGTTGCGGGTGCATCGTCAAGGTTCTGCCGGCCATTCTGGCCGCGCTCGGTGGCTGCGCGATTGTCGGAAGTTATCCAGGCGACTGGCCCGCGGACGAGGGCGGACAGATCGGGAAGTGCCCGAACATCGCCGGCGCTTACAACAACGTCGGCGTCCATCACCCGCCGGAGGCGAAGCCTCTGACGCTGACCCAGATCCTCGGCCTGCAGGATGGCGACCGCGTGCTCATCGACCAGTCGCCGGACACGATATCGGTGGTGGTCTCCAGGTCTGGCGCGCCTGTCGAGACCGTTGTCTTCAAGAGCGGGGAGATCGATTTCCACGGCTTGACCGGGTGGGACACGAGCCGACCTCGCACGTTCAGTTGCCTGTTGAACGTGCCCGACTTTCATCACCGGCTGTCCTTCTCGCACTTGATGCGATCGTCCATCGGCGGCGTGGGAGGATTCAATGCCGGCGTGGTTTGGGGCTCAGGGGACAGCGTGCGCTTCACGAAGCGAACTGACGGGTCACTACTGCTTCAGTTCGTCAAGGGCTGGGGAGTTCTCATCGGGGTCGTGCCTGTGGGCTACTCCGAGCAGTTCTGGATCAGATTCCCGCCGGCCGCGCCGTAAGGTCAGCAGGTGAGGACGGCGAACGCGAGCAGATCAGGAAGGACGCTCAGGGCAACTGGCCGGTTTTGGAGAGCGCAGCAAAGATCGCGGCAAAGCAATGAGGCGGTGCATGGAGATCGGCTCTTGCTCAACGGAAACTGAACACGTGAACGGCGTCAAGTGCCGCGTCTTGTCAGGCCACGCTCGCGCAATGGCTTGCCGCGTGGGGTGTACGGTGCAGGCGCGAACAAAGGACGGGTGCGCCCGTTAACGCGTAAGGCCCCGCAATTGTCTTCCGCTCACCGAACTTGGCTCGTTGCACTGCTGGCTCTCGCAACATGCGTGCTTGCCAGCTGCGTTAGCTTCGATCGCGTTGATTATCCAGAGGGCTGGGGCGGGAGTGCACCGGCCATTCTCGCGAACGGCTGTCCGGATTTGTCAGGCACGTATGACGCCCGCCCGACTGACTCTTACCCCACAAGTTTGTCCAGTTCTCCAAGGTTGAACGAGATACTCGGGCCCGGCGGCCTTAGTGACGTGTATGGAAGAGACAAGCCCTGGCCAGCGTTGCCTGGCGCGACAAGGGCCACGCTCACGTCAGACGGTGACTGGCTGTCCGTTCGCTTCCGCGACGACGCGGGGGGCGTTGCCGACCTGAAATTTAAGCGGAAACATTGGTGGGGCGGAACCGTCGAGGGGGCCGACGCCATGTATCACTGCCAGAAGCTGGAACAGGATGCCGCACTGGGGATCGATGGGTCCCGGCGACCGAGCTTCGTCGTGCCCTATTCTTTTTCGGTGAGCGACTTTGGCTTCGTGTTCCTGACCAAGGGTTTGGATGGTTCTCTGATCGTCAGCTACCGGACGTTCCGGCTCGGCATTGAGAAGAGCTTGATCGGCAGCTACGCGGGGTGGGTTGGCGGCGTTTGGTGGCGGTACGCACCCGTCGCGCCGAACCGCTGACTTCAACTGTCCTAACCAAGACTCGATCTGACAGACAGGCCGGCTAGGCTGTTGCGGCAACGGATTCGGCAGCCGGCGCGAACCGATCCAGTTGTTTGTCGAGGGCCAGTTTGGCGCTCTC
>Ga0105090_10000961_pt1 | contig 15150 bp, 12 predicted proteins | sample PPLLak3March2015_FD_79110 | JGI IMG/M metagenome (GOLD analysis project Ga0105090, IMG submission 79110) | Freshwater sediment microbial communities from Prairie Pothole Lake near Jamestown, North Dakota, USA - PPLs Lake P7 Core (1) Depth... | ecosystem: Environmental > Aquatic > Freshwater >... | reverse complement strand
CCTGGCCAAGCCGATCGGCTCGATCTGCGACATCGCCTGCGACTACTGCTTCTACCTCGAGAAGCGCGAGCTCTACCCGCGCGGGCAGTCGTTCAAGATGCCCGACGAGGTGCTGGCGAAATATATCGAGCAGTACGTCGCGGCGCAGCCGACGCCGGTGGTCGAATTCGTCTGGCACGGCGGCGAGCCGACGCTGCTGGGCGTGGATTTCTTCCGCCGCGTGGTCGACATGCAGAAGCCCTTCCGCGGCGCGAAGGAGATCCGCAATGTGCTGCAGACCAACGCGATCAGCCTGGACGACGAGTGGTGCGCCTTCTTCAAGGCCAACGACTTCTTCATCGGCGTCAGCCTGGACGGGCCGCAGGCGGTGCACGACCGCTACCGCAAGGACCGCAAGGGCCAGGGCACCTTCGATCGCGTGATGGCGGGCGTGCGCCTGCTGCAGAAACACGGCGTGGAGTTCAACGCGCTGGCCTGCGTCGGCCGCGAGACGGCGAAGCACCCGCTCGAGGTCTACCGCTTCTTCAAGGACGTTGGTATCCACTACATCCAGTTCACGCCCATCATCGAGCGCGAACCCGATGCCGAGACGAAGGCGATCAGGCTCTGGCTGGCGCGGCCGGCAGTGCTGGACCGGCCGGAACCGAATACGAAGGTCACGCCCTGGACCGTGGAGCCCGAGGCCTATGGCGACTTCCTGATCGCGATCTACGAGGAATGGGTGCGCAAGGACGTCGGCACCACCTTCGTGATGAATTTCGAATGGGCGCTCACGGCCTGGGTGGGTGAGCCTTCGCCGGTGTGCATCTTCTCCAAGACCTGCGGCCGCGCGGTGGCCATCGAGCACGACGGCAGCGTCTTCGCCTGCGACCACTACGTCTACCCGGAATACAAGCTCGGCAACGTGCTCAGCGACAAACTCGGCGCGATGGTCGATCGCTCGGTGGCGGGCGGCTTCGGCCCGCACAAGGAGAGCACGCTGCCGCGCTACTGCCAGAGCTGCGAGGTGCGCGACGCCTGCTGGGGCGGCTGCCCGAAACACCGTTTCGCGCTCACGCCCGACGGCGAGCCCGGCCTGCACTATCTGTGCGCCGGCTACAAGAAATTCTTCCGCCACATCCGTAAATACCTGCGCGCGATGAGCACGCTGCTGGAGAACGACCTGCCGGTCTCGCTGGTGATGCAGGCCGTGGACGGGCCGCTGATCGTGAAGCGAACCCCGACGACTCCCACGACCTGAACCGGCGCCGAGCGCATGTCGCCGCGAAGCGCGCCGCACCCGGGTTCGCCGAAGTGAGCAGTGGTACCGGATCGAGGGCCGCGATCGCTCTCTCGGGCGCTTGATGCAGCACAATTGCGAGGCAGGTGGGACCCTTCCATAGGCACCTTTTCGGAGGGTGTCCATCGCTTGTGCAGTGGACCCTCGAGTGAAGCTTGCAGCAAGGAGACTCCATGAAGTCCGATCTCGGCATCAAGGCGCTGGTGGCCGCTGTTCTTGCCGTCGTCTTGGTCGGCGGTTGCAGCACCTTTGCCAGCGGCCCGTCCGTCACCTATTCGTTCGATCCCCGGTTCGGCTTCGCCGAACTGAAGACCTACCGCTGGGCCGTCGCCCAGCCGGTGTACGGTGGCGACCCACTGCTGGAAGCCAACGTCCGCTTCCTGGCGGATCGTGTGCTGGAGGCCAGAGGCTTGAGGTCGACGGCGGACAGGGTGGACTTCACCATGTCGGTTGGCTACGAATTCAGCAGCAAGCGCAACGAACTGCGCTCGCTGACCCTGAACCTTGTCCGGGCCGACAACAATGCCTTGGTCTGGCGGGGCATGGCCACGGGGGCGATCCGGACCGATGCCGCCTCTGGCGACCTGAGGACCGTGGTGGAGGGCATGTTCGTCAACTTTCCCCCCGGCGCGGCGTCTGCCCCAGGCGGGGGATAGTCCCGGAGACGGGTTGGTGGGAGATGAGTGCGGCCGCCGGCCAGTCTGAGCCGGTTCGCGGCCGCTCCGTGTCGCGTTGGAGGGAGCCCCATGCCAGTTCGAGTCGTTCTTCAGGCGCCGCGCCTGCTCGCGGCCTTCATGGCCGGCGCGTGCGCGGGCGCCTTCGCCCAGCAGCCGCCGCAGGTGGTCAAGCCGCCGCTGGCGCAGGCCTGGATCGATGTCGCCACCCATGGTGGCATGGGCATGCCCGGCGCGATGGGGATGCCGGGCGCAGGCGGCGGCAACCCGCTGTCGATGCTCGGTGGCCTGTTCGGCGGTGGCGGCGCGGGCCAGAACAGCTTCGGTCAGACGCAGGCCATGGCCCCCGGACGCTGGGTGGACGTGACGCTGTACACCCGCAACAACCCTTCGCTCGCCGAGGCCCAGCAGAGCGTGCCGCCCGGCTTCCTGAGTCCGGCGTTGAAGCTGCAGAGCCCGAAGGAGACGCGTGGCACGGCGCCCGACCCCGGTGACGAGCGCACCACCGAGCCCGAATACGAGCGGCCCAGGGGCAGGATGCTGCTGTACTGGGGCTGTGGTGACGCGGTTCGTGCGGGCCAGCCGCGGGTGGTGGACTTCGCCACGGCCACGCCGGCCGACCTCGGGCGCTTCTTCCAGTCCCGCCGTGCCACGCAGCGCGGCACGCACTCGGCCACCGGCCGGCCGGTCTGGCCGAGCCCGGCCGATGCGCGCATGGTGCCGCCGCAGGCGTCGCTGGCGGGCGAGCACGGCTATGCGGGCAGTGGCGTGCCCGAGGGCTTCCGCTTCCAGGTGCAGGCGGCGCAGGACCTGATGCCCGTCATCGCGCTGACGCAAAAGGATGCCGGCGGTGCAACGCAACTCGAGTGGCAGGCGCTGCCCACGGCCCGCGCCTACTTCATCTCGGGCATGGGCGCGCGCGAGAACAACGAGATGGTGATCTGGACGAGCAGCGAGCAGCCCGACATCGGCTTCGGACTGCTCGACTACCAGACCAACGCCGCCGTCGACCGCTGGCTCAAGGAGCAGGTGCTGCTGGCACCACAGACGACGCAGTGCACGGTACCCAAGGGCGTGTTCCCAGGCCAGGGCGCGATGCTGCGCATGATCGCCTACGGCAACGAGCTGAACCTGGCCCACCCCCCGCGTCCCCAGGACCCCAAGGTCGCATGGGAGCCGGATTGGGCGGTCAAGGTGCGGGTGAAGTCGGTGACGACTGCCATGCTCGGCATGGAGATGCCCGCGACTCCCGACACCGCGCCGGCGGCCGCGGAGCCCGGGAAGGAATCGGACAAGCCCGGTGTCAAGGACCTGCTGAAGGGGATCTTCGGGCGATGAGGGGCTGCGGCCGCGTGTCGACCAGGGCGCACCGACGGGCGTCGCTCACGGTCCGATGCGAGACGGAATTGGCGGCTTGACATGCTTTCATCGCCCCCCGGCCCCGGGGCCGCTTCGGTTCTCTCAATCCGCGGGCGTGCCTGCCGTTAGCAGGGATGGGTGCAGCACACCCTCGGGCGGTGGACGAAGGGGGACCGCTGTGCCGCGCTGCGCACCGCATGCATCGCCGCTGAACCGGGCCCTGGAGCTGCGCCACGCGATGGGACACATCTGACCGGGACCCCGAGCCTCCAGCCATGACCACCGCTGCCGACATCACGACCGTGAGCTATTCGGGTGACCCGCGCGCCGACGCGCTGCTGGGCCAGATGCCCGACTGGAACTACCTGCTGCCGACGCGCACGACGCTGTATTACACCTTCGACCTCGGCGTCATCGACACGGCGACGGAGCCGGCCCTGACGGCCTTCAATGCAGCCCAGCGGGGCGCCACCATCGAGATCCTGGATTACGTGTCGAGTGTCTGCGGCATCGCCTTCCAGGAGGTCGCGCAGGGCACCGCGGCGGATCTGCACTTCGGTGCCTGCGACATCGCGGGGTCCGCATTCAACGGGTTGATGCGTTCGAGCGAGAGCTGGTCCACCCGATCCGACGGCACGCTGGCGACTTATGCCGCCGACGCATTCATCTACCTAGACAACGCCGAATTCCTTTCGACCAATGCCAACCCCAGCGCGGGATCGATGGGCTACCAGGTCCTGCTGCACGAGATCGGGCATGCGCTGGGGCTGGCACACCCGTTCGAAGGGCCCTATGCGCTGCCCTCCGGCCAGGACAACACCGGCAACACGATCATGTCGTACAACCAGGTGGGTGCGTACAAGACGACCTTCCAGGCCTACGACCTGCTGGCGCTGCGCTGGATCTATGGCGAAGACGGACTGCGCGGCAGCCTCGGCTTCAACTCGACCTACGGACCGTCCCTGAGCGCCGGTGGTTTCGACACCACGCCACCCACCGTGGCGTCGTTCAGCCCGGCTGACGAGGCCACCGGCGTGGCCGTGGGCAGCCAGGTCGTGCTGACATTCAGCGAGGCCATCCAGCGCGGAGCAGGCAGCATCACGCTCAAGACAACGGGCGGATCGGTGGTGGAGACCTTCGATGCCGCCACCAGCACGCGGCTGTTCATCGACGGCAGCACGCTGACGATCGATCCTTCCGCGACGCTGTCGTACAGCACAGCCTACAGACTGGAATTCACTGCGGGAACGATCGCAGACCTGGTGGGCAACGCCTACGCCGGAACGACCGCATACAACTTCGCCACCGCAGCGGCTCCCGACACGACGCCGCCGACCATCTCCATCGGCAGCAGCAAGGCGAGTCTGGCTGCCGGCGAGACCGCCACGATCAGCTTCAACCTGAGCGAGAGTTCCGGCAACTTTGTCGCCGGCGATGTCACGGCGACCGGGGGCCACCTGTCCGGTTTCAGCGGTAGTGGCAGGGTGTATGCGGCGATCTTCACGCCTGCGATCGACAGCGTGGTCCCTGGCGTGATCAGCGTTGCCAGCGGCCGGTTCACCGATGCCGCCGGGAATGCCAATGCCGATGGTGCCGACGCCGACAACAGTGCCAGGATCACTGTAGACACGCAGCGGCCGACGATCTCGACGATGACGCCGGGGGACGGAGCGACCGGGGTTGCCACTTCAGCCGATATCGTGCTGAGCTTCAGCGAGGCGATCCAGCGCGGCGCTGGCCCCATCATCCTGAAGACTGCCGATGGCGTGGCAGTGGAGAGCTACGACGCTGCCACCAGCGGCAAGCTCGCCATCGTTGGCAGCGAGCTGACCATCGATCCGACGCTGGAGCTGCTTCCTGGCACCGTTTACGTGCTCGAGCTGGCCGCGGGATCGGTGCGCGACCTGGCCGGCAATGCCTCTGCCGGCACCTCGACCCGTGAGTTCGAGACGGCCTTGAACGTCGTGGTTGGCACGGTGCAGGGCGAAACCCTGGCCGGAACGATGGGCAGGGATACGGTGGCGGGTCTGGGCGGCAACGACGTCCTCGAAGGCATGGCAGGCGACGACAGCCTGGACGGCGGCGCAGGCATCGACCTTGCGGTGTACGGCACCACGCGCGCCAGCGCCACGATCGGCAAGACGGTGACGGGCTATTCGGTGACATCGGCCGCGACCGGCACCGACACCCTGGCTTCGATCGAGCGCGTGCAGTTCAGCGACATCAGCGTCGCGCTGGACACTTCGGCCAGTCAGTCTGCCGGACAGACCGTCCTCCTGCTGGGCGCGGCGCTGCCTGGCCAGTTGGTGTTCGACCCCTCCAAGCAGCTCCTGCTTGGCGCGGTGATCGACCTGTTCGACGCCGGCTACTCGCTGCGGGATCTGTCGGGCGCTCTCCTGCGTCTGCCCGTCTGGGATGTCCTGACCGGCCAGGCCGTGCCCAGCCACCGCGACATCGCCGACCACCTGCTCACCAACGTCTACGGACACGCGCCCGATCAGGCCACGCTGGATGCCGCGGTCAGCGCGCTCGATACGGAGTCATTCCAGGGCGACTGGTTCGCGGGCCTGGCGAGCAGCGCTGCAAACGAGTTGCATGTCGGCCTCGTGGGGCTGATCGATACCGGCCTGGAGTACCTGCCGCCGCAGGCGTAGCCGGGACCTTCGGCCTGCATGTGGGCGAAGGCTGCGGCGGTGGGCAACGCAGCCGAGGCGCAGTGGGTGGTCCGGCGCCTGGCGGAACTGCTGGATTGGCCGGCTGCGGATTGAAGCCGGGCCCGAACCGGCGGCGCCTTGACGCCGCGCGACTGATCGTCAAAGGCCCTCAGGCGGCGAGCGGATGCGGGTCGTGTGGCAGGCGGCCGCGCGTCAGCCGCTGCAATTCGCGCAGCGCGGCCTCATCGACGATCTCGATGTCGCGGTGTGCCACAGCGATGCAGCCCTCGTGCACCAGCGCGGTCAGGGCCCGGCTCACCGTCTCGTGGGCCACGCCCAGGTAGCTGGCGATATCGCGGCGCGTCATGACCAGGCGCAGGCGACGGTCGGAATGGCCCAGGGCCCGCTGGCGCTTGGCCAACTGCAGCAGGAAGCGCGACAGGCGCACTTCCGAGCTGGGCGCCGACATCAGGTACTGGGTGTCGGCGCGGCGCAGCAATTCGGTGCCGGTGGCCTGGTGCAGCAGATGTTCCAGCGCCGGCAGGCGGTGGCCCAGCACCTGCAACTCGGCGAATGGCATCACCACCACGGTGGCGTCCTCCAGCGCCACGGCGCCGCTGGCGTGGTGTTCCCGGCCGAGCCCGTCCAGCCCCAGCATGTCGCCGTGGATGGCGAAGCCGAGCACCTGCTCGTAACCCTCGAGGTCGATCTGCACGTGCTTGAAGCTGCCCGCCACCACCAGGAACAGGTTCTCGAAGTGCTGGCCTTCGTGCACCAGCGTCAGCTCGGCGAGCACGCGCCGCAGGCCGAAGCGGATGGCATCGGTCTCGGCACCGGTGTGTGCGGCCAGGCCGGCCCAGCGCAGCACGTCCGATGCCGTGCACTGGAAACTGCCCACCGGCCGGCTGTCGGCGGGGTTCAAGACGATCGGGTGACCCGCCTGCTCGGCGCGGCCACCAGAAACAGCAAGAACATCGAACATGGTTTGAGAATGGTCCAGGACGCCGGCATCGGCAATCGGCCGCGCAGCCATCTTCGTGTGGGAACTGGTCCGGCATGTCCAGGCACTTTCCGAGCCACGATTCGGAAATTTCCTAATGCCAGCGGGGAGAAGTTGCCCCGCCGGGGTGTCTTGGCCCGATCTTGCGAATTCTCAATCCCCGCCGCACCCATCATCCCAAGATGGCAATGCCGCCGACGCACGATGCCGGCCCGGCAAGGGGATGCACAGATGGTCGCGCTGGTCGATGCACATGAGGTGAGGGTGGGCCCGCTGGGCCTGCAGGGTGATTGGGTGCAGGTGCCGCAGGCTGTCGGCGCGGTGGTCTTCGCACACGGCAGCGGCAGTAGCCGCCAGAGCCCGCGCAACCGCTATGTCGCCGTGGTGATGCACGAATACCGCCTGTCGACGCTGCTGTTCGACCTGCTCACCGACGACGAGGGGCTGGAGCGCCGCCATGTCTTCGACATCGGCCTGCTCAGCCGCCGGCTCGGCGAGGCGCTGTCGTGGCTGCGCGCGCAGAGCGATCCACCGCCGTGCATCGGGATCTTCGGCGCCAGCACAGGCGCCGCAGCCGCGCTGCACGCCGCGGCGCGGCATCCGGGCTGGGTCGGTGCCGTCGTCTCCCGCGGCGGCCGGCCCGATCTGGCTGCGGCCGCGCTGGCCGACGTGCAGGCGCCGACATTGCTGATCGTGGGCGGTCGCGACATCGAGGTGTTGCGCCTCAACCAGGGTGCGGCGCGCGCCATGCACTGCCAGTCGCGGCTCGAGGTGGTGCCCGGCGCTACCCACCTGTTCGAGGAGCCGGGAGCGCTGGAAACCGTTGCGCACCTGGCGGGCGAGTGGTTCGCCAGCCATCTGCCACCGCGGGGATTGGCATGAGAAGCAGAGCGTTTGCCAATCGCATCGAAGCCGGCCGCGCCTTGGCGCAGCGGCTGCTGGACGCGGCGCTGGTGCCGCCGCTGGTGGTGCTGGCGCTGCCGCGCGGTGGCGTGCCGGTGGCGGCGGAGGTGGCACGCGCGCTGGGCGCGCCGCTGGACCTGCTGCTGGTCCGCAAGATCGGCGCCCCCTGGCAACCCGAACTGGCGGTGGCGGCGCTGGTCGACGGCGATCCGCCCGACATCGTGGTCGACGAGACGACGAGCCGCATGTGCGGCGTCGACCGCGACTACATCGACAGGCAGGCCGGCCTCGAGATGCGCGAGATCGAGCGCCGGCGCCGCATCTATCTCGCCGGCCGTGCCCCGGTGCCGGTGGCGGGCGCCACGGTGATCGTCATCGACGACGGCGTGGCCACCGGGACGACGATCCGCGCCGCCATGAAGGCGCTGCGGCGGCGTCACCCGGCGCGCCTCGTGCTTGCCGTGCCGGTGGCGCCGGCCGATACCGTGGCCGAACTGCGCGCCGAGGCCGACGAGGTGATCTGCTTGGCGCAGCCAGAACCCTTTCACGCCATCGGCCTGCACTACGGCGACTTCCACCAGGTGAGCGATGACGAGGTTCTGGCCGCCCTGCGCGCGGCCGCACCCGCAGTGGGGGCCTCGCCGACCTGAGTGCGATGGCCCGGTCCACCCCCCTGTCGGAGTCCCTGGCGGCGCTTGCCGGGTTCGTCCCGCCGGCGTCGACCGGGGGCGGCGCGCGGGCCGGGCCCGATCTCGCGTGGCTCGCCGCCGCGCTGGCGATGGCGGCTGCCGCCGTCGGTGCCGTGGCCGGAGGCCTGTGGGCACGGCGTCGGTGGCCGGCATCGGGCCGGGGCGACGATGCGCAGGCTTTGCTGGCGCGTCTGCAGCAGAAGGCGATCGACAGCACGCGCGAGGCGCTGATGATCACCGACGCGCGCGGTCGCGTGGTCTCGGTCAACCCGGCCTTCACCACCATCACCGGCTACACCGCAGCGCAGGCCATCGGCCGCGACCCGCGCTTCCTGGCCTCGGGTCGCCACGACACCGCCTTCTTTGCCGAGATGTGGGGCACCCTCGTGCGCAGCGGCCACTGGCAGGGCGAGATCTGGAACCGGAGCCGCAACGGCGAGCTGTTCCCGGCCTGGCAGACGATCAGCTGCGTGCGCAATGACGCTGGCGATGTCGTCAACTACGTCGCGCTGTTCTCCGACATCGGCGCGCTCAAGCAGGCCGAGGAGCGTGCTCTGCACCTGGCGCACCACGACATGCTGACCGGGCTGCCGAACCGCCTGCTCTTCGCCGCCCAGTTGGCGCAATCGCTGCAGCGCGCCAGCCGCCAGTGCCAGCAGATCGCGCTGCTGTTCATCGACCTCGACCGCTTCAAAGTCGTCAACGACACCCTCGGGCATGCGGCAGGCGACGAACTGCTGCGTGTCGTCGCCGCACGGCTGCGTGCGACCGTGCGCGCCGAGGATACCGTGGCGCGCCTCGGCGGCGACGAGTTCACCGTCATGCTGGAGGAGGTCGCCGGCGCCGCCGCCGCGGCCGCAACGGCGTCCAAGTTGCACGATGCGATTGCCGCGCCGATGGAACTGCTGGGCCGCACGGTCACCGTCTCGGCGACGATCGGCATCGCGCTGTTCCCGGCCGACGGCACCGATGCCGACTCGCTCATGCGCGCCGCCGACGTGTCGATGTATCGCGCCAAGCGCCGTGGCCGCCGCAGCCACGCCTTTGGCGGCGCCCGCTCCGGTGGCCGCCGCCGGCACGGCGCCGGCAGCGACACGGCGCAGCTCAGCTGAGCGTGCCCGGGCTGGTGCTCGCGGGGCCGTCCGCCGCTTCGTCCGGCCAGGCGGCAGGCGGGTCCTCACCGTGCAGCCGGTGCTCCATGCCGTAGCGGATGAGCGCGGCCGTGCTGGTGAGTTGCAGCTTGTCCATGATGCGCGTCTTGTGCGTGCTGATCGTCTTCACCGACAGGTTCAGCGCCTCGGCGATGTCGGTCGAACGCTGGCCGGCAACGATGCGCCGCAGTACCTCGAGTTCGCGATTCGACAGCGTCGCGTGCAGCGGCACGTCGATGCGGCCGTTGAGCTGCTGCACGACGCGCTCGGCCAGGCTGGTGGTGACGTAGGCGCCGCCGTGCAGCACCTTGTGCACCGCCTGCAGCAGTTCCCCGGCGGCGCTGTCCTTGGTGACATAACCGTTCGCGCCGGCCTTGAAGGCGCGCAGCGCATATTCCTCCTCGGCGTGCATGCTGAGCACCAGCACCGGCAGCGGCGGAAACTCGGCACGGATGCGGCGGATGAGTTCGAGCCCGCTCATGCCGGGCATCGAGAGGTCGACGATGGCGAGGTCGAAGCGGGCGCGGCGCAGGCTGTCCAGCGCCTGGAAGCCCGAGCTTTCCTCGCTGATGTCCCAGCCCTCGTCGGTGCTCTCGAGGATGCGTTTGAGGCCTTCGCGCACGATCGTGTGGTCGTCCACCAGCAGCAGGCGGACGGCGGGCAGGGGTGGACGGATATTCATGGCGAGCGGGGCGGGCTGTCGACGGCAGCGTCGGGGTCGGTGGCTGCGAGCGGCAGGCGCACGGTGAGGCGGCCGCCGCCACCCGGCGCATTGTCCACCTCGAGCCGGCCGCCCAGCATGTGGGCGCGTTCGCGTATGCCGAGCAGGCCGTAGCGCCCCTCGTGCTGCAGGGACCGTTCGGTGAAGCCGATGCCGTTGTCGCGCACCGTGAGCACGAGTTCGCCGTCCTCGTGCCGCATCTCGATGCCGACGGCGCTGGCTTGGGCGTGCCGTGCGACGTTGGTCAGCGCCTCCTGCACCATGCGATAGACCGCAATCGCCGCACCTTCGGCCACCCGTGGATCCTCTTCACCCAGGTTCACGGTGATCTCGACATCCATGCGGCGGGCGGCGTCGCGGGCCAACCATTCGATCGCCGCGTTCAGCCCCAGGTCGTCGAGCATCATCGGGCGCAGGTCGGCGGCGATGCGGCGCACCGCAGCCACGGTATCGTCGACCATCTCCAGCATGTTGGCGACGCGTGTATCGGGGGACGGCCGTGCCGCTGCCGCCCCCAGACTGGACAGTTCCATCTTCAATGCCGTCAGGCGCTGGCCCAGTTCGTCGTGCAGCTCACGCGCGATGCGGCGGCGCTCCTCCTCGCGCGCTTGCACGACGCTGGCCGAGAGCTGCCGCAGCTCCCGGCGGTGTCGCGCCTGCTCGCGCTCCTGGCGCTGGCGCTGCGTGATATCGGTGATGACCATCTGCACGACCGTGCGCCCGTGGTCGGGCAGCGGCGCGGAGGCGATCTCGACTTCGCGCGACTGGCCGTCAAAGCGCACGATGGCGCCCGTGACCACCGGGGGTGCCCCTTCGCCCCTGAAGGCGCGCCGGACCTGCTGGCGCAGCGCATCGTGCGATTCGGGATGCAGCAGCGAGTAGACCGAGCGGCCGACGAGTTGCTCGCCCGAGCCCAGGCCGAAGAGGTCGAGCGCGGCGCGGTTGGCGAATGCGACATGGTCGCCCTCGCAGATCCACATCGCCACCGGCGTCATGTCCAGCAAGGTGCGGAAGCGCCTGGTCAGCACCTCCACCTCGTCCAGCAACGCACGCTCCTGGCTGAGGTCGCGCATCAGGGCGACGAAGAAGGTACGCGTGCGGCCGTCGATGACCAGTTCGAGGCGCGAGATCGTGGCCTCGGCCGGGAATTCCTGGCCGTCGGCGCGCAGGCCCGCGATCGCACTGCGCTCGGCCATCGGGCGCTCGACCACGCCCGATGCATCGAAGCGCCGCAGATGGCTCTCGTGAGCCGCGCGCACGGCCGGCGGAATCAGGATCGACAGCGACTTGCCGAGAGCTTCGCCGCCGGCGACCCGGAACATCCGCTGCGCCGCCGGATTCATGGCGACGATCGACTGCTGGCGGTCGACGACGACGATCGCCTCGCGTGCCGCGTGCGCGATCGCGCCCATGGGCATCTCGAAGAGGCGGGCCGACAGGCCCGCGGGCGGCGGCGGTGCGGTCATGGGAGGCAGTCGATGACGGCCATTCTAGGGTGCGGCCGCCGTCGCCGTGCCCGTGGCCGGCGCCCGTCCCTCAACCGGGCCACCGCACGAGCGATGGCCCGGATTTCCGCTCCTCGACGCCCCCTACTTGACCGTCAGGCGCTTGGTCGACGTGGGGGCCTTCTTCGGCAGCATCAGTTCGAGCACGCCGTCGACGAATTTGGCCTCTGCCTTGCCGTCGTCCACCGGGCAGGACAACGTGAAGCTGCGGCTGGCATAACCTTCCTGGCGCTCGCGGCGCAGCACGCGGCCTTCCTTCTTCTCTTCCTTTTCCTTCTTCATCTCGGCGCTGATGGTCACCAGATTGCCTTCAACGCGGATGTCGATGTCCTCCTTGCGCACGCCGGGGATCTCGGCCTTCACGGCATAGCTGTCGTCGCGTTCGATGAGGTCGAGCTTGATCTTCGGCGCGGCTTCCATCGCCTCGCTCCGCCACGGCCTCATCAGGCTGCGGAAACTGTCCTCAAAGGGATCGAGGGCCAGCGGGTCGAATAGACGAAGTTCGTTCATGTTCATCTCCTTTGCTGATCCATGGTCAGGTGGGATCGCATATCCCCCGCCTGCCACGCAACAGCATGAACGCATTGCCGGTCCTCGTGATTGAGCCGACTCAAGTTCGGTGCGCCGCGTCCGGTCCGCCCTGCCAGCGCAGGGTCCAGCCGTCCTCGGGCAGCGGAGCGAGCGAGGTGCCGAAGTCGGGTCCGCTGGCCCTGAACCGCTCCTCGATCCAGCGCCGCGCATCGGCGTCGGCGCGCTCGAGCCGGAAGCGGCGGGTCTGCAGCGGCACGATCTCCAGCCCGGTCAGCGCACCCGCGCCGGCTTCGATGGTGACGAAGTACAGGCAGCCGACATCGCTGCGGAAATCGTCGTGGCGGTGGATGCCCTCGTAGTCGTTGATGAGGTCGCCGCAGCCGTAGAGCACGAGGCGGCCGCGGTAGACCTCCATCGCCAGGGGGTGGTGCGACGAATGGCCGTGCACGATGTCGGCGGCGCCGAGTTCGATCAGGCGATGCGCGAACTGGCGGTGGGCCTGCGGGATCTGCCGCACCCAGTTGGCACCCCAGTGGATCGATATCACGACCGGCGCGTCGCCGCGCCGCCGCTGCGCCACTGCCGCGGCGACGCGGCGCGCCGTGTCGTCCGACAGGTCGGGCAGCAGCGCCACGCCCGAATAGCGCGGCGTGGCCGCCCAGTCCGGAGGCACGCCGCTGCTGTCGGTGGCACAGGCGTAGACGAGGACGCTGCGGCCGTCGGCCAGCGGCAGTGCCGCCGGCGCCCAGGCGGCGGCATCGTCGGCGCCGGCGCCGGCGGTCTGCAGGCCTGCGGCATGCAGCGTGCGCAGCGTCTCGGCCAGCCCCTCGCGTCCCCAGTCGAGCGTGTGGTTGTTGGCCAGCACGCAGCAGTCGATGCCCGCGGCCGTCAGCAGTCCCACGTTGGCCGGGTTCATGCGGTAGTGGATGCCCTTGTCGGGCCACGCTGCGTCGCAGGTCGTGACCGCGGTCTCCAGGTTGACGATGCACAGCGCCGGCCGCACGCGCCGTATCTCGGCCAGGGCGTGGCCCCACATGTACTCGGGCGGCTCGGCCGGAGCGATCGGCCCGCCCGCCTTCTCGGCCAGCCGCACGTAGCCGCGCGCGTCCTGCATGTGCGATTCGAACAGTTGCGGCGAGCCCGGGTGCGGCAGCACCTGGTCGATGCCGCGCCCGGTCATGATGTCACCCGTGAGCAGGAGGGTGATCGTGTCCATGGCGGTGGCCTCGCGGTGCGTCAACCCTTGATGCAGATCAGCGGCTCCAGGCGCGCCACCTTGCGCGCCAGCCCGGCCGCCTCGGTGGCGTCGACGACCGCAGCCACATCCTTGTATGCGCCTGGCGCCTCTTCGGCGATGCCGCGCGAAGTCGGGCTGCGCACCAGGATGCCCCGGAGCGCCAGTTCGTCGACGACGGCGCGACCCTGCCAGGTCTTCTGCGCCTGATGCCGGCTCATGGCCCGCCCGGCGCCGTGGCAGGCCGACGAGAAGGCCAGCGCCTCCGAGCCGGCATTGCCCGCCAGCACGTAGGACCCGGTGCCCATCGAGCCGCCCACCAGCACAGGCTGGCCGGCCGGCCGCAGCGCCGGCGGCAGTTCCGGGTGACCCGGCCCGAAGGCGCGCGTGGCCCCCTTGCGGTGCACGTGCAGTTCGCGCTGGCGGCCGTCGACGGCGTGGCGTTCGACCTTGCAGGTGTTGTGCGACACGTCGTAGAGCAGCGACAGCCGCGCCGACGGCAGGCGCGTTGCGAAGACCGAGCGCACCAGGTGCGTCAGGATCTGCCGGTTGGCGAGCGCGCAATTGATGGCGGCGCGCATGGCGCCCAGGTATTCCTGCCCGAGATCGGAACGGATCGGGGCGCAGGCCAGTTCGCGGTCGGGCAGGCTGAGGCCGTGGCGGGGGGCCTCGGCCGCCATGCGCAGCAGGAATTCGCTGCCGATCTGGTGACCCAGGCCGCGCGAGCCGCAGTGGATGGTGACCATGACGTCGCCGGCCCGCAGGCCGTAGACGCCGGCGGCGGTGGTGTCGAAGATCTCGGTCACCGCCTGCACCTCGAGATAGTGGTTGCCGCTGCCCAGCGTGCCCATCTCCCGGCGCTGCCGCGCCTTGGCCAGCGCGGAGACGCAGCCCGGCTTGGCGTGCAGCATCTGGCCGCCTTCCTCGATGCGCTCGAGGTCGGTCTCGGTGCCCCAGCCCTGCTCGGCGGCCCAGCGCGCACCGCCGGTCAGCATGTCGTGCATCTGTTCGCTGTTCAGGTGGATGGCGCCGGTGCTGCCGACGCCGGCCGGGATGTGCGCGTACAGCGCATCGGCGAGCGCGGCCTGCACGGCCACGATGTCGGCGCGCTGCAGCCCGGTGTGCAGGCAGCGCACGCCGCACGAGATGTCGAAGCCGACACCGCCGGCCGAGACGACGCCGCCGGCGTCGGCGTCGAAGGCCGCCACGCCGCCGATCGGGAAGCCGTAGCCCCAGTGGGCGTCGGGCATCGCATACGAGGCACCGACGATGCCGGGCAGCATGGCGACATGGCTCGCCTGCTCTCGCACCTTCTCGTCCATCTCCCGCACCAGCGCCTCGCTGGCGTAGATCACCGCCGGCGCGAGCATGGCGCCGCGGCGCGGGATCTCCCAGGCGCAGGGCCCGAGTCGGTTGAGCGTGCGCGGGTCCATCTAGACGTCCACCACGG
>Ga0105090_10000960_pt1 | contig 15151 bp, 14 predicted proteins | sample PPLLak3March2015_FD_79110 | JGI IMG/M metagenome (GOLD analysis project Ga0105090, IMG submission 79110) | Freshwater sediment microbial communities from Prairie Pothole Lake near Jamestown, North Dakota, USA - PPLs Lake P7 Core (1) Depth... | ecosystem: Environmental > Aquatic > Freshwater >... | reverse complement strand
GCTGGGATGCATCAGATTGAAGGTCCGTCACTTGGGAGCAACAAGGCGGACACCCCGATCGACTTTAGCGGCCTATGGCCCAAAGCGCAGCGTCACGTGGCGCTGTGACGCCAGCTTTTGCAAAAGGAGTCCGAGTCCCGTTTCCGCATCTCCTTTTGAAGAAAATTGGTAAAGACCGACGCAATAACCTCATCGTTTGCCAACAAACAGTATCTTCATCCGCTGGTAATTCCGGTTCGGACCAGGATGTCACTGACCAGTTCCAGCCGGACCAGCGGGTTGTCGAGTTGCATGAGTCGCTGCTTCAGTTCCAGTGGCACCGGCAGGATCTCGGACCAGCGGTTGGCCAGCCAGCCGCAGTCGTCAAAACACATGGGCCCTTCAATGTGCGCAGGCGCGTTGGATGGGGTCTGACGGGCGCGCAGGGTGTCCAGTACCCGCTCAAGGGCATTGGAGGCATGCTTCAGATCGTCGGGGACCGGGATGGGCAAGTCGTCCGCCAGGCGCTGAACGTCAGCGATCCACAAGCCGTGCTTGAGCTGCTCGGAACGGGCGATGCGAAACCGCTGCTCGCCGTGGCATTGGATCGTCATCAGGCCGGGCTGCGGCGTTTCAAGCGCCGTGATCGTGGCCAGCGTGCCGACGCTGTGGAAAGCCTCCACGCCGCCGCCGGGGCGGCGGACTTCAGCGCCCTGCGTCAATGTCACCACCCCAAACGGCACCCCCGCCTTGTGGCATCTCCCGATCATGTCGAGGTAACGCACCTCGAAAATGCGCAGCGGCATTACACCGCCGGGGAAAAGCACCGCGCCGAGCGGAAACAGGGGCAGGGACGAAAGTGTGAGTGTTTCGGGCACGGCAGACTGGTTTCAGGTTCATCAGGCGCGTGAGCGCAGCGGCTTGTCGCTATCATCCCACGAGCCCACACTCCTGCATCCATGCTCTATCAAATCATTTCATTCCTTCTGGAAATTGCCACCGGGTTGCTCGGCGGCGCCTGCCTTCTGCGCCTCTACATGCAGCATCAGCGGGTGCCGTTTGCCAACCCGGTGGGCCGCTTCGTGTTTGCGCTGACGGACTGGCTGGTGCTGCCGTTGCGGCGCATCGTCCCGTCTATGGGGCGTTGGGACATGGCCAGCCTGGTCGGCGCTTACCTGCTGAAGCTGGCGCAGTTTGGACTGCTGTGGGTGCTGGCCGGCGGCGCGGCCAGCGCGGCTTGGGTGCCACTGCTGGCCGTTTTCGGTCTCGCCCAGATGGCGATTTCCGGTCTGACGGGGCTGCTCATTGTCTATGTCATCCTGTCCTGGACGCAGACGCGGTCACCGATCGGTGCGGTGGTCGACCGCTTGTGCGCTCCGTTGCTGGCGCCATTTCGTCGGATCATTCCGTTGGTGGGCGGCATTGACCTGTCGCCACTGGCGCTGCTGGTGCTGCTGCAAGTGGCCGCGATGGTGCTGGCGGCAGTGCAGCAGTCCGTGTTGCTCTGACGCACGCGCGACCGCGTGCACCGTTGACCGGAATCAGCTGACGGCGTCGGCCGGCTGACGTTGCAGCATCGCCAAAGTGCTGGCAATGGTCTTGCGCAGTTCCCGGCGGTCGCAGATGAAGTCGATTGCGCCCTTCTGCTGCAGGAATTCGGCGCGCTGGAAGCCTTCTGGCAAGGTGACGCGCACCGTGGATTCGATGACGCGCGGGCCGGCAAAGCCGATCAAGGCCTTCGGCTCGGCAATCACTACGTCACCGAGGAACGCGAAGCCCGCGCTGACCCCGCCCATGGTCGGGTCGGTCAGCACGCTGATGTAGGGCAGGCCCTTCTTGGACAGGCGTGTGAGCGAGGCATTGGTCTTGGCCATCTGCATCAATGACAGCAGGCCTTCCTGCATGCGTGCGCCGCCGGTTGCGGTGAAGCAGATGAAGGGCACCTTCTGCTCGATCGCGGTTTCCACGCCGCGCACGAAGCGCTCGCCGACCACCGAACCCATGCTACCGCCCATGAAGTCGAACTCGAAGCAGGCCGCCACCAGGCTGATGCTGTGCACCGCGCCACCCATCACCACCAGTGCATCGGTTTCGCCGGTGTTCTCAAGGGCTTCTTTCAGGCGCTCGGGGTACTTGCGGCTGTCCTTGAACTTGAGTGCATCGACCGGTAGCACTTCCTGGCCGATCTCGTAGCGTCCCTCGCCATCCAGAAAAGCGTTCAGCCGCGCGCGGGCGCCGATCCGGTGGTGGTGGCTGCAGGTCGGGCAGACATTCTGGTTCTGCTCCAGGTCGGTCTTGTAGAGCACGCTTTCGCAACTTGGGCACTTGATCCAAAGCCCTTCAGGGATGCTGCGTCGCTCCGACGGGTCGGATTTCTGGATTTTCGGGGGCAGCAGTTTTTCCAGCCAGCTCATGGTGTCTTCTCCAATCCGATCAGGGGATCGTTTCCAGTTCAGTCTGCCCGGATTATGCGTCCAGCGCCGCGCGGATCTCGCGCAGGAACGCCGAGGCGGTCTCCACCACCTGCGTGCGGGGCTGGGGTTCGATCAGCTGGATGATCCGGCTGCCAATCACCACCGCGTCCGCCACGCGGCTGACGGCTCGGGCCGTGGCCGCGTCGCGGATGCCAAAGCCCACCCCCACCGGCAGGCTGACGTGCTGGCGGATGCGCGGCAGCATGGCCTCCACGGCGCCGGTGTCCAGGGTGCCGGCACCCGTCACGCCCTTGAGCGAGACGTAGTAGACATAGCCGCTGGCGACTTTGTCCACCTGCGCCATGCGCTCGTCGGTGGACGTCGGGGCCAGCAGGAAGATCAGGTCCATCTGGCGCTCGCGCAGTTTCGCGGCGAAATCCACGCACTCCTCGGGCGGGTAGTCCACCACCAGAACGCCGTCCACGCCAGCGGCTGACGCGTCGCGGATGAAGGCATCCTTGCCGTGCAGCAGGTCGTAGCGTTCGACCGGATTGGCGTAGCCCATGAGCACCACAGGCGTTTTTGGGTCTGCCGTGCGGAAGGCCTTCACCATGGCCAGCACCTGCTGTGTGCCAATGCCGCACGCCAGGGCCTTTTCGCCGGCCTTCTGGATCACCGGGCCGTCGGCCGAGGGGTCGCTGAAGGGCACGCCGAGCTCGATGATGTCGGCGCCGGCGGCCACCATCCCGTGCATCAGGTCAGGGGTGATGTCGGCAAACGGATAGCCGGCCATCACGTAGGGAATCAGCGCCTTGCGGCCCTGGGCCTTCAGGCCGTCAAGGGCGGTCTTGATGCGGCTCATTTCAACACCTTCACCATCTGTTCTGGCGCCTGGGCACCCCCCTTGACGCTCTGTCCCTGGCAGCTCGGACGGCAGAAGAAGTCCGCGCCGCTGAGGTCGGCCACGGTGCCGATGTCCTTGTCGCCGCGGCCTGAGAGATTGACCAGGATCGACTGGTCGGGCCGCATCGTCCTGGCCAGCTTCATTGCGTGGGCGACGGCATGGCTGGATTCGAGCGCGGGAATGATGCCCTCGGTGCGACACAGGTAGTGGAAGGCCTCGAGCGCCTCGGCGTCAGTGATGCCGACGTATTCGGCGCGGCCGATGTCCTTGAGGAAGGCGTGCTCGGGGCCGACGCCAGGGTAGTCCAGGCCGGCGCTGATGCTGTGCGTCTCCGTGATCTGGCCATTGTCGTCCTGCAGGATGTAGGTGCGGTTGCCATGCAGCACGCCCGGGCTGCCGAGTTGCAGCGAGGCTGAATGCTTGCCGCTGTCCATTCCTTCGCCGGCAGCCTCCACGCCGATCAGACGCGTCGATTCATGCCCGATATAGGGGAAAAAGATGCCCATCGCATTGCTGCCGCCGCCCACGCAGGCGACCACCGCATCGGGCTGCCGGGCAGCCACGCCCAAGCGTGCCAGCATTTCGGGCATCTGGGTCAGGCATTCCTTGCCGATGATGCTCTGGAAGTCGCGCACCATCATCGGGTAGGGGTGCGGTCCGGCCACGGTGCCGATGATGTAGAAGGTGTTGTCCACGTTGGCGACCCAGTCGCGCATGGCTTCGTTGAGCGCGTCCTTCAGCGTCTTGCTGCCTGAATGCACTGGCACCACGGTGGCGCCCAGCAGTTTCATGCGGTACACATTGGGGCTCTGGCGTTTGACGTCCTCGGCACCCATGTAGACCACGCATTCCAGTCCATAGCGCGCGCAGATGGTGGCCGTGGCCACGCCGTGCTGGCCGGCGCCGGTTTCCGCGATGATGCGCGGCTTGCCCATGCGCCGCGCCAGCATGGCTTGGCCGATGGTGTTGTTGATCTTGTGCGCGCCGGTGTGGTTCAGATCCTCGCGCTTGAGGTAGATCTGCGCCCCGCCTTGTTCGCGGCTCATGCGCGCGGCGTGGTAGACGGGCGAGGGTCGGCCGACGAAATGGGCAAGCTCGTAATGGAACTCGGCCAGGAATTCGGGGTCGTGCTGGTATTTCGCGTAGGCTTCGCGCAGTTCGCTGATGGCGTGGGTCAGTGTTTCACTGACGAAGCTGCCGCCGTAGATTCCGAAATGGCCCGTCGGATCGGGTTGCTGGTATTCAAACATGGGGTGATTTCAGGCGAGGTGTCGGTCGGCCGCACGAACGGCGGCGACAAACTGGTCAATCTTTTCCGGGTCCTTGATGCCCTTCAGGACCTTGCCATCCGGGCCAAGGGCTTCGACCCCGGAACTTACGTCAACGGCCAGCGAAAGTCCGCGCGGCCGTACCTGCAAGATGCCTTCGGTCACGTTTGCAGGTGTGAGCCCACCACTCAAGACGAGGTGAGCGTTGACGCTTTGAGGCAGCAGTGACCAATTGAATTTTTTTCCGCCACCACCAAAACCTTCGACGTGGGCGTCGAGCAGGATGGCTTGGGCGTTAGAGTAATCGGAGGCAAATTTTACCAAGTCAAATGCGCCGACGTCATTCAGGGGAATGCGGGCGGCACGCAGCCAGTTCCGCTTGCAGGCCTGGGCGGCTGTTTCACACTCATCGGGGCTTTCATCCCCATGAAACTGGATCATTCCCAGCGTCAAGCTGTCACAAGCCGCTATGATTTTTGCAGGTTCCTCGTTGACGAACAGCAAGACCGGCGTGACAAAGGGCGGCAGGCGTCGCGCCAGTGCGGCGGCGCGTTGCGGCGATACGTAGCGCGGACTCTTCTCGTACAGCACAAATCCCACGGCATCGGCACCGGCGGCCACGGCGGCGTCCACATCCTGCTCACGGGTCAGGCCGCAGATCTTGATGCGGGTTCGGGTCGGGGCCTTCATGGCAGCCAATCATACGCAGCCGTGCGCTCGGGCAGCCCCCAATGGGCTTCGTACACCGGCCCCATGAAATACAGGCCATCGGGGGAGAAGGTGGGCGCGGCTGCGTCGCGATTTCGCGCGTTCAGTACCGTGGCCATCCACTGGGGCGGGCTCGCGCCCTGGCCCACGCGGATCAGGCAGCCCATGATGTTGCGGATCATGTGGTGCAGGAAGGCACTGGCCTCGAATTCAAAGCGCCAATAGGGGCCGCGCCGTGAAATCTCGATGCGGTTCATGGTCTTGACGGGGGTCAGCGCCTGGCAACTGCTGGCGCGAAACGATGAAAAATCATGGCTGCCCAGCAACTGGGCGGCAGCCTGTTGCATGGCGGTGCCGTCCAGCGGCCGGAAGAACCAGCCAACCCGCCCGCTCTCCAGCGAGGGGCGTACCGGTGACTCCAGGATTACATAGACGTAGCGTCGCGCGATGGCACTCGCCCGGCAATGGAAGGCATCGGGCACGACCTGGGCCCATTGCACGGCAATATCCGGCGGCAGGTAGGTGTTGGTGCCACGGACCCACGAGACTGGTTTTCGGTCGACGGCGGTATCGAAATGCACCACCTGCATCAGGCCGTGCACCCCAGCATCGGTGCGACCGGCGCACAAGGTTCTTGTGGGCCGGCTGGCAAATCGGGAGAGCGCCTGCTCCAGCTTGTCCTGAACCGTGTTGCCCGAGAGCTGGCTCTGCCACCCCTGGTACCCCGTCCCCAGATAACTGACGCCCAGGGCCAGTCTCACGGCAGGGTTGGACGCGATCGTGGCGGCATGGCCGCCTCAGCCCAGTTCGGCGAGGAATCGCTGCGCCTTGGCCTTGAGTGGACCTGTGGATTTCGCGACGACCTCCTCAACCATGGCGCGTGCGCCTGTCGAGTCACCAATGGCGTGGAATTCCTGGGCCAATGCCAGTTTGGTTTCCAGGGGATCCTGGTCGCCCTCAGCGCTCGGGGTCATCGACGCGCTCGATTGCGCCTTCGAGACCAGCGGATCAAGCTCGAGAGACAAACCGCCAAGATCGAACTCGATCATTCCAGGCTTTTCTCCGTCGCCCTTGGGCGCGTCGGGGGCATTGGTGATGGCAAGTTCAGGCGCCTTGGGTTCAACCTTCGCGTCGATCAACGACGCGACGGGCAGGGCGCTGACTGCCATCCGCGGCATTGACTCGGGGCCCGGCTTCACGGCTGCTTCAAGCGGCACCGGACCAGACGTGATTGCCGACCTGTCTGGTTCAGCGGAAAGTGGCGCCGGATTGGTGTACGAGAGCTCAAGCTCACCGAGGTCAAGATCCACCGGCATGGACGACGAGGCGAATTCCGGGTGGGGCGTTTCTGCAATGGTGCTGGAGGAGAAACCGGGGCTTTCGGGCCCAGCGTCCGGGCTAGGCGCATCTTTGCCTTGCGGGTGGCCACCGGGTTGGTAGAGCGAATTCTCGGGCTCCAGTTCACGACCAAGCGCGCAGATTTCGTCCCATTCGGTGCCGACGCCGTCGGAGAGCTTGAATGCGTTGTTCGCAAGCGTTTCGAACGCCCGGACATCGCGGCGTTTGGCATAGATCTCAAGCAGCTTGCCATGAATGGCAATGCGCGAAGGATTCATCTTCAGCGCTTCCTTGAGAATCTCCTCTGCCTGCAGATCCCGCCCATAGGCCAGATACACATCGGCTTCCGCCACGGGATCAACGTCACCGGCGGCATCCAGCTGGCTGGGCGAGTAGGCCATTGAGGAGCCCGTCGCGGGTGCATCGGCAGTGTCCACACGTTGCCCGCCGCTGGATCCGAAGAAGGAATCGGGCTGCAGGCGGCTTTCGAGGAATGAACTGTCGATTTGCGACGCCTTCTTGCGCTGTCTTGCCCTGTAGAACCCGAAACCGGCGAGCAGGGCAATCAAGCCTCCCGCGATGCCCGGTACAAGGGGATTCTCAAGGAGTTCGTCGACGAACGAGGCCTCCTTGGGCGGGGGAGATTTGGCGGCGGCCACAGGTTTTGGCTTTGACGCAGGCGCTGACGCGGTGGACGCGGTCACTGGTGCTGCAACGGAGGAAGCGCCCGTAGCGGCTGAAGCAGTCGCAGCCGGTGCACTGGCAACTGCCAGCGGGGACACCGCAGACGCGGTCGCTGTTGTGCTGCTGGCGGTTGTTGGGCTGGGTGTCACAGAAGCAGCCGGCGGGCTGTCGGGAACGGCTGTCGCAGGGGCTGACGCTTTGGCCACCGGCGTTGGCGTTGCTGACGCCGGTGCCATGGCCGCCCCGACCGGGGTGCCGGACGCACTGGCAGTTGCCGCAGAGCCCAGTGGCAATGCTGGCCCGCGTGCACCGCTGGCTGCCGGAGCCGACGCAGCGGCACCCGGTACGCCGCCGGACTTCTCCTGCAGGCGAGCCAGTTCGTCGATATTCTTCGAGAGCGCCGCAACGCGCTCGGTGGTCTCTTTGGCCTGCCGTGACTCTGCAATCTGCGCCTCAGCGGACTTGCCTTTCACTCCGCCCTTGGACAGGGTGAGCTTGTCGGGCGATGCGGCGACCGGTTTCTTGTCGTCAACGCTCGCCTGGAGAGTGCCGGAAGCCTTGCGGTCTGCCTCGGCGACTTGCCTTGCGGGCGCTGCGCCAGCGAGTTTCCTGCGGTAGTCATTGAAGCTGGCGCTTTGGGCCACAAGCGTCTTGCGGGCTTCGTCGGGTGTCGTGGACGATGCCTGCTCGGCTGTAGGCAAGTCAATCAGCGCTCCCGCCTTGATGCGATTGACGTTGCCGTCGATGAAGGCGTTGGGGTTGGTCCTCAACAGCGCGACCAGCATCTGATCCAGTGAAACTTCGGACGGTTTGTGGGATGCCGCAATACGTCCGGCCGTGTCACCTTGCTGTACCTTGATCTGCTTGCCGTCCTTTGGCTCGCGGGCCTGCACTGGCGCAGTTGCCTTGGCTTGGCTTGGGGTGGTCCCCCGGATGGCTTTGGCCGGCGCCCGGGCCGGAACCGGCTCCTGGGACGCCGCCGGCATCGGCACGTTGCGCGGTGCCATGGCGGGCCGAGGCGGCTGGACTTCGGCCGGCAAAGGCTGGGACGGGACTTGTGCCGCCACCGGCGCCACGGGCGCTGCTCGCCGGGAACTCGGGGGGTCAAACAACAGGGTGTAGTTCCGGACGATCTGCCCGGACGCCCATTTGGCCTCCAGAATCAGGTCAACGAAGGGTTCGTTGACAGGCTTGTCGCTGCTGACCCGCAGGAACGAGCGGCCATCCGGTCGCTGCTGAAGGGAGATGGATGCGCCTGTCAAGGCCGGGTTGTATTCAATGCCGGCACCGCGAAATTCCGCCGGGCCCGCAATGCTGGCCTTCAGCGTGGCAGCTTCCTCGGGCGTGACCTGGGGGACTTCGATTTCTGCGCGCAATGGCTCGCCCAATGCCGAGAGGACGGTAATACGTCCCAAGCCCAGCGCCTGCACATCCCCCGCGCCGTAGGCGCCCAGGACAAGCAGCGCGGCAACAGCGACCATCCGCAGTGGCCAAAGGGGTGATGGATGTGGATGCGCCATTGGGAAGGTCAATCCTGCCCGATCGTCAAGCAATTTTTTTGTCATCATGCGAATGGATGTCTCGACACTGAATCGTGGGATTTCACATTAACAGCAATGCTTTAGGCTGACAAGCTAAGACGCCTTTTAACTTTGCTGATGCGCGTGCCTCCCTTTGTTGAGGCATTCCTTGTTGCCTTGTCACAACGGCTTGTAACGCGCAGTTACAGTCCGTTGTGGCTGCGATGCCTTGATTCAGGCGCCCAGCAAGATGCGCAACATCCGACGCAATGGCTCTGCGGCGCCCCAGAGCAACTGATCACCAATCGTGAACGCGCCGACGTATTCCGGACCCATCGCCAGCTTGCGGATGCGGCCCACCGGGATGGTCATCGTGCCTGTGACGGCCACCGGCGTCAGGTCCCGCATCGTGGCTTCCCGGGTGTTGGGGACCACCTTGGCCCAAGGGTTGTCGGCGGCGATCAAGGCCTCGATGTCGGCGACCGGAACGTCCTTCTTCAGCTTGAAGGTCAGCGCCTGGCTGTGGCAGCGCATCGCGCCGACGCGCACGCAGAAGCCATCGACCGGGACGGCGGGCGCACTGAAGCCTTCACCGATGCCCAGGATCTTGTTGGTTTCGGCCATGCCTTTCCACTCTTCTTTCGACATGCCGTTGCCCAGATCCTTGTCGATCCAGGGGATCAGTGAGCCGCCCAGCGGCACGCCGAAGTTGGTGGTCTCGGCGGCGCTCAGGCTGCGCTGCTTCGCAATCACCTTGCGATCGATCTCCAGGATCGCGCTTTTCGGATCGTCCAGCAGAGCCTTGACCTCCGCGTTCAGCGTGCCGTACTGGGTCAGAAGCTCGCGCATGTGCTGGGCGCCGCCGCCGGACGCCGCCTGGTAGGTCTGCGTGCTCATCCACTCGACCAGTCCGGCCTTGTAAAGCGCACCCACGCCCATCAGCATGCAGCTGACGGTGCAGTTGCCGCCAATCCAGTTGCGCCCGCCCTTGGCGAGCGCATCCTGGATGACGTTCAGGTTGACCGGGTCGAGAATGATCACTGCGTCGTCCTTCATTCGCAGTGTGGAGGCGGCGTCGATCCAGTGGCCGTTCCAGCCCGCAGCGCGCAGCTTGGGGAAAACCTCGGTGGTGTAGTCGCCGCCCTGGGCCGTGATGATGATGTCGCAACGCTTGAGCGCTTCGATATTGAAGGCGTCCTGCAGCGTGGACTCGTTCTTCGCCATTGCTGGCGCTTTGCCACCGGCATTCGAGGTCGAGAAGAACATGGGTTCGATCAAGCCGAAATCGCCCTCGGCCTGCATGCGGTCCATCAGGACCGAGCCGACCATGCCGCGCCAGCCGACGAGGCCGACTAAATTACCTGACTTCATGATGTTGCCCCTTCAGAAAATTTCAAGTTTGAAAATTTGATCTGCCCGGCTCGTCTGGCCGGGAGGGGCACGACGAACCGGGCTGTCTCAGCCTTTGATGGTCGTCGTCTTGGTGATGGATGGACGGGCCATCGAATCACCGGCCCACGGCACGGCACGGCCGCAACAGGGCCGGGCAGATGGGATGGGGCGACGGGTGCGCATGGAATTATTGTAAACGAGGCCCTTACAGGGCCTTGACGACTGCGTCGCCCATCTCGCGGGTGCTGACTCGGGTCGTGCCTTCACTGTAGATGTCGGCGGTGCGCAGGCCCTGGGCCAGCACTGCTTGCACGGCAGCCTCGATGCGCTTCGCAGCGGCTTCCTGATTCAGGCTGAAACGCAGCATCATGGCCGCGCTCAGAATCGTGGCCAACGGATTTGCGATGCCCTTGCCGGCAATATCCGGGGCGCTGCCGTGGCTCGGTTCGTACAGGCCCTGGTTGCTGGCGTTCAGGCTGGCCGAGGGCAACATGCCGATCGAGCCGGTCAGCATGGCCGCTTCGTCGGAGAGAATGTCGCCGAACATGTTGCCCGTGACGACCACGTCGAACTTTTTAGGCGCGCGCACCAGTTGCATGGCGGCGTTGTCCACGTACATATGGTCAAGTTCGACGTCCGGGTACGCCTTGCTGACCTCGGTGACCACGTCTTTCCAGAACTGGAAGGTCTCCAACACGTTGGCCTTGTCCACGCTGGTGACGCGCTTGCTTCGCTTGCGCGCGGCCTGGAAAGCAACGTGCGCGATGCGCTCGATCTCCGGGCGGCTGTAGCGCATGGTGTCGAAGGCTTCCTCGGCGCCGGGGAAGTGCCCGTCGCTGGCGATGCGCCGGCCGCGCGGCTGGCCGAAGTAGATGTCGCCGGTCAGTTCGCGGATGATCAGGATGTCCAGTCCGGCGATCAGTTCGGGCTTCAGGCTGGACGCGCCCACCAGTTGCTCGTAGCAGATCGCAGGACGGAAATTGGCGAACAGGCCGAGGTTTTTGCGCAGACCCAGGATGGCTTGCTCCGGGCGTAGGGGACGGTCGAGTGTGTCGTATTTCCAGTCACCGACCGCACCGAACAGGATGGCGTCGGCGGATTTGGCCAGCTTCAGCGTGGAGTCCGGCAGCGGGTGTCCGTGCGCCTCGTACGCGGCGCCGCCAACCAGGGCGGTTTCCATCTCGAACGGAAGGTCGAGCGCCTTCAGCACCTTGACGGCTTCCGCCACGATTTCGGTGCCGATGCCGTCACCTGGGAGAACTGCGATTTTCATTTTTACTACTTATTTGATAGCAAGCAATGACCAGATTACGCTGGGATTGTGCCAATATTGATCAAGAAATACTCAGACAGAGGCCGTGTGGGCCAGCCAGGGCTTGGTGGCGAGGCGTTCCGCTTCAAACGCCTTGATCTTGTCGGCCTGGCGCAATGTCAGGCCGATATCGTCCAGGCCACCCTGCAGGCAGAGTTTGCGGAATGCCTGCACCTCGAACGGAATCTCCTCGCCCTGGGGTTTGACAATCACCTGACGCTCCAGATCGATGGTGAGCTGGTAGCCCGGGAAGGCATGGACCTCGTTGAACAATTGCGCCACGGTCGCCTCCGGCAGCACGATTGGCAACAGGCCGTTCTTGAAGCAGTTGTTGAAGAAGATGTCAGCGTAGCTGGGTGCGATGACGGCACGAAAGCCGTACTGATCGATGGCCCAAGGCGCATGTTCGCGCGAGGAACCGCAGCCAAAGTTCTTGCGGGTGAGCAGGATGGACGCGCCCGCATAACGCGGCTGGTTCAGCACGAAGTCGGGGTTGGGCGTGCGGCTGGCGGGATCCTGGCCGGGAAAGCCCGCGTCCAGATAGCGCCACTCATCGAACAGATTCGGGCCGAAACCAGTCTTGCGGATGGATTTCAGGAACTGCTTGGGGATGATCGCGTCGGTATCGACATTCTCGCGGTCCATGGGGGCTACCAGGCCGGTATGCACGTTGAACTTTTGCATGGCTTGGACCTATTTCATTGACTTTTCTATGGCGGAGCCGGCCTTTTGCACGTCCTGGCCGACGCCCTTGATGGTGTTGCAACCCGCCAGCCAGAACAGCAAGCTGATGGAAAAGAGGATGTTGAGGTTTTTCATGACGGCTTTCGTTCAGGCGAATTGACGGACATCGACAAAGTGGCCGTGCACCGCGGCGGCGGCGGCCATGGCCGGACTGACCAGGTGCGTACGACCGCCGGCACCCTGGCGGCCTTCGAAGTTGCGGTTGCTGGTCGAGGCGCAGCGCTCGCCAGGTTCCAGCCGGTCGGCGTTCATGGCCAGGCACATCGAGCACCCCGGCTCGCGCCATTCGAAGCCGGCCGCCGTGAAGATTTCGTGCAGTCCTTCGCGCTCTGCCTGTTCTTTCACCAGGCCGGAGCCGGGCACCACCAGGGCGAGCTTGACGTTCCTGGCGACCTTGCGGCCGAGCTTTTTTACGATGCTGGCCGCTTCACGCATGTCCTCGATCCGGCTGTTGGTGCAGGAGCCGATGAACACCTTGTCGATGCTGATGTCGTTGATGGGCTTGCCGGGGGTCAGTCCCATGTAGGTGAGCGCGCGTTCGATCGCGCCGCGCTTGTTGGTATCGCGTTCCTTGTCAGGGTCGGGCACTCGGCCGTCAATGCCCAGCACCATTTCGGGCGAAGTGCCCCAGGTGACTTGCGGGATGATCTGTGCGGCATCGAGTTCGACGACGGCGTCGAACTGGGCATCGGCGTCCGAGTGCAGCGTCTCCCAGTAGGCCACCGCCTGGTCCCATTCCGGGCCGCCAACGAACTTGCCGGTCACGGCATTGGTTCCAGGGGCCAGCAGGCGGCCCTTGACGTACTCGACAGTCTTCTCATCGGCTGCCACCAGGCCGGCACGCGCCCCGGCTTCGATGGCCATGTTGCAGACCGTCATGCGGCCTTCCATCGACAGTGCCCGGATCGCCGAACCGCCGAATTCGATGGTGTAGCCGGTGCCGCCGGCAGTGCCGATTCTGCCGATGATGGCCAGCACGATGTCCTTGGCGGTGCAGCCCTTCTGCAGGGACCCTTCCACCCTGACCAGCATGTTCTTCGCTTTTTTCGCCAGCAGGGTCTGCGTGGCCAGCACGTGCTCGACTTCGCTGGTGCCGATGCCATGCGCCAATGCGCCGAATGCACCATGGGTGGAGGTGTGCGAGTCCCCGCAGACCACCGTCATGCCGGGCAGCGTGGCGCCGCTTTCCGGTCCGATCACATGGACGATGCCCTGGCGCTTCGACAGGAAGGGAAAGAAAGCGGCCGCGCCAAATTCATGGATGTTGCTGTCCAGCGTGGTGACCTGCTCGCGGCTGATTGGGTCGGTGATGCCGTCGTAGCCGCGCTCCCATCCCGTGGTCGGCGTGTTGTGGTCGGCCGTGGCCACGACCGAACTCACGCGCCACACCTTGCGACCGGCCTGGCGCAAGCCCTCATAGGCCTGCGGGCTGGTGACTTCATGAACCAGGTGGCGGTCGATGTAGAGGATCGCCGTGCCGTCCTCTTCGGTGTGGACGACGTGCTCGTCCCAGATTTTGTCGTACAGCGTACGTCCGCGCGCGGAGGTGTTCATGCGTTCTTTCGCTTTCCTTGGCAATACATTCATTTTATTCGGCTGCGGTCCGGGGCAGCGGAGCGTCCATCACCCGTGCCGGGTCAAGCCGGCGCGAGCGAGGGTCGATGTCGTAGCCGCCAAACTCGGTGTAACGCAGCCAGTGCGCGTCGCGGCGGCCGCAGTGCCAGATGTCGCATCGGTTGAACGGGAAAAAAAGCGGTGCGATCGGGGCGTCGGGCGAGTCGTATCGCGAGCCATCAGGGGGGAACTCCAGGAACGTAGGCTGCGTCCAGCAAGGGGTCGCGCAACGTGGCGACCGCCGTCATCTGGCTGGCGGGCCAATCGCCTTCGGACACATTGTCCCACGGGGCGCACTGGCGCAGCGCGCATTCGCAGGCGCGCCGCCTGGCGGCTTGCGGCAACGCCTTGAGTGACAAGGCACTGTCAATGTGGGGCAGGGACGGGCTCACGCGGATCTCGCAGAAGAATTCTGAGGAATTATTTGGCATCAAGCCACTGTCAAAGGGCGTCAAACGCCATTGAAAACATAGCAATCTCGAATGAAAAAACCCGCCGATGTTGCCATCTGGCGGGTTCGAAGCGCAATGCCGTCGATCAGCGCTGCGCCAGTGGTTTCACGTCGCGGCGCACGGAGCCCGTGAACAGCTGGCGTGGACGGCCGATCTTGTACTCGGGGTCACTGATCATTTCGTTCAGCTGCGCAATCCAGCCAACGGTGCGGGCCAGCGCAAAGATGCCGGTGAACAGATTGACCGGAATTCCAATGGCGCGCTGCACGATGCCGGAGTAGAAGTCGACGTTCGGGTAGAGCTTGCGCGAGACGAAGTATTCGTCTTCCAGCGCGATTTTTTCGAGCTCCTTGGCCAACTTGAACAGGGGGTCGTTTTCCAGGCCCAACTCGGCCAGCACCTCGTTGCAGGTTTCCTGCATGAGTTTGGCGCGGGGGTCGTAATTCTTGTAGACGCGGTGGCCAAAACCCATGAGCTTGACGCCGGAGTTCTTGTCCTTGACCTGTTCCATGAACTGGCCAACCTTGGCCACACCACCCTGGCGCTGGATGTCTTCCAGCATGTTCAGGCAGGCTTCGTTTGCGCCGCCGTGGGCGGGGCCCCACAGGCAGGCCACGCCGGCGGCGATGGCTGCGAACGGGTTGGTGCCCGACGAGCCGCACAGGCGCACCGTGGAGGTGGAGGCGTTCTGCTCATGGTCGGCGTGCAGGATGAAGATGCGATCCATCGCCCGTTCGATGACCGGGTTGACCACGTAGTCTTCGCAGGGCGTGCCGAACATCATGCGCAGGAAGTTGCCGGCGTAGGACAGATCGTTGCGCG
>Ga0105090_10000959_pt1 | contig 15182 bp, 12 predicted proteins | sample PPLLak3March2015_FD_79110 | JGI IMG/M metagenome (GOLD analysis project Ga0105090, IMG submission 79110) | Freshwater sediment microbial communities from Prairie Pothole Lake near Jamestown, North Dakota, USA - PPLs Lake P7 Core (1) Depth... | ecosystem: Environmental > Aquatic > Freshwater >... | reverse complement strand
GGCGACGGGCCTGATGCAGCTCATGCCGGCGACGGCGCGCTGGGTGGCCAAGCAGATTCCGGTGGATCCGTATCACCCTGCGCTGCTCACGGATCCGAAGACCAACGTGACCATGGGCACCTACTATTTCCGCCGCGTGCTCACGGACCTGGGCGACCCGATCCTCGCCACCGCGGGCTACAACGCGGGGCCGGGTCGCGCACGCCGCTGGCAGGATGCGAAGCCGCTCGAAGGCGCGATCTATGCCGAGTCGATCCCCTTCAACGAGACCCGCGACTACGTGAAGAAGGTGATGGCGAATGCCTGGTTCTACCACCACCGTGTCGCGGGGCAGTCCCCGAGCCTTCGCCAGCTGATGGGCACCGTTCCCGGGCGAGACGGCGCCAACGCCGCCGCCGTCGCCGCGCTGCCATGAAGGCCCGGCGCGTCCTCGTTCTCGGGGGCACCGGCTTCGTCGGCCGGTCGGTTTGCGCCCGCCTCGCGCTTTCCGGCCGCGAGCCGCGGGTGCTCACGCGAGATCCCGGCAAGTCCCGCCTGCTCCAGGTGCTGCCGTCCGTCGATATCGTTCGCGGCAGCCCCCACGACCCCGATTCCCTCGCGCGCGCCCTCGATGGCGTCGATGCGGTGGTGAACCTGGTGGGCATCCTGCACCAGAGCGCACGGCAGCCTTTCGAAAGGGTCCACGTCGAATTGCCGGCCCGGCTCGTGCGGCAAATGGGCGAGGCCGGCGTGCGCCGCCTCGTGCACGTGAGCGCGCTGCACGCGGACGCGTCGGGCCCGAGCCTGTACCTGCAATCGCGCGGCCGCGGCGAGGAGGCGATCCGCGCCGCCACGGGCATCGAGGCGACGATCCTCAAGCCCTCCGTCATCTTCGGGCGCGACGACAGCTTCCTCAACCTGTTCGCGGGCCTGGTGAAGCTGCTGCCCGTGGTGCCGCTGGCCGGCGCCTCGTGCCGCTTCGCGCCTGTCTGGGTGGAGGACGTGGCGCGATGCGTCGACATCGCGCTGGGCCTGCCGGCCAGCATCGGCCAGTCGTACGAACTGTGCGGCCCGGGCGCCTACACACTCGCCGACATCGTCCGCTTCGTCGCCGGGCAACTGGGCAAGCGCCGCACGATCGTGGCGCTTCCCGGACCCGTGGCCCGGCTCCAGGCGATGGTCCTCGAGCACCTGCCCGGCCCGATGATGACTCGCGACAACCTGCGCTCCATGCAGGTGAACAGCGTCTGCGGCTGCGCCTTCCCCGACGTTTTCGGCTTCCCGCCCTCCGCCATGGAGGCCGTGGTGCCCGCGTACATGGGCTGCCAGGGCCCTCACGCCCGCAATGATCGCCTCCGCAGCCGATAGCGGGCCCGCCTTGGACGCCCGCTTTCCCAACCGATGAAGACGTACGCCGTCGGCGGCTCCGTCCGTGACGAACTGCTGGGGCTGCCCGTCGTGGACCGCGACTGGGTCGTCGTGGGCGCCACGCCGGAGGCCATGGCGAATCTCGGCTTCCGCCCCGTGGGATCGGACTTCCCGGTCTTCCTGCACCCCGAGACCCACGAGGAATACGCGCTCGCACGAACCGAACGCAAGACGGGGCCGGGATACAAGGGGTTTTCCTTTCACGCCGCGCCGGATGTCACGCTGGAGGAGGACCTTCGCCGGCGGGACCTCACGATCAACGCGATGGCGCGCGCCGAGGACGGCACGCTGGTCGATCCCTACGGCGGCAAGGCGGACCTCGAGCGCGGCGTGCTTCGCCACGTGAGCGAGGCGTTCGCCGAGGATCCCGTGCGCATCCTGCGCGTGGCCCGCTTCGCCGCGCGTTTCGGGTTCGACGTGGCGCCGGAGACGATGGCGCTGCTCCGGGGAATGGTGGAGGCGGGAGAGGCCGATCACCTCGTGCCGGAGCGCGTCTGGCAGGAACTCGCCCGCGGGCTCGGCGAGCCGAAGCCGGCCCGCTTCGTTTCCGTGCTGGCGCAATCCGGCGCCCTGGGCCGGGTCTTGCCGGAGATCGGCACCCTCGCCGACGGCGCCGGCCTCGCGCTCATGCTCGCCCGCCTCGACGCGGCGACGGCTTTCACGACCCCCGTGCGCTTCGCCGTCCTCACCGTCGGGCTCTCTCCCGAAGCGGTGAGACACCTTTGCGAACGCGTGAACGCACCGGGCGAGTGCCGCGACCTGGCTGAACTCGCTGCGCGCGAGCGGGCCGCGGCCGAAGGCGCCGGAGCACTCGCGGCCGAAAGCCTGCTGTCGCTTCTCGAACGCACGGATGCTTTCCGCCGGCCGGAGCGCCTCGAACACCTGCTGCAGGTGTGCGAGAGCGACCTGTGCGCCCGGGGCATCGCCCGCCGGGTGCCCCGCGAACGGATCGAGCGGGCCCGCAAGGCCGCGCTGGAGATCGATGCCGCAGCCGTGGCCCGCGAGCATTCGGGAAGCGTGCCCGCAGCGATCCATGCCGCACGCGCGGCCCGGATCGCCGAGCGTCTCGCGGCAACCTGAAGGCGAAAAAAAGGCCCCCGGAATTTCCGGAGGCCTTTCCCTTTGCGGCTTTGCCGGAACCCCGGCGTGCGGGGCCCTTCGCGATTACTTGCGCTTCGAGGTGCGGCGGGCTTTCGGCGCGGCAGCGGCCTTCTTCACCGTGGCGACGTTCTGCTCGACGGTCTTCTCGACGGACTCGACCAGCTGCTTGTTGATCGAGGCGAGGTTCTCGTAGGCGTTCTGCGCGGCGGCGATCGCGGACTTCACGTTGCCGACGTAGGCTTCCGAGCCGGCCGGGGCGTACTTGAAGGCCTCTTCCATGGACGAGGTCGCGGACTTGCTCATGTCCGAGGTCTGCTTCTCGATGACCTTCTTCACTTCGGCGTTGGTCTCGGCGGCGGTCTCGTACACGGTGCGCGAGTAGGCGTAGGCGCGCTTCATGACCGGCTCGAGGGCGGCGGAGTTGATGGCGATGACTTCGTGCACGTCCTTGGCGCCCGCGAGGGAAGCGGCGTGGGCGGTGGCCTGCTCGACGGAATCGCGCGCGGCGTCGAGGCCGATCGCGGCGAACTTCTCGAGGTTGGCGAGGGACATCTGGGCGAAGTGGGCGAACTGGTTGATCGCGGCTTCGTTGGCGGCGGTGAACTGCTCGATCTTGAACGTTTGGTTCATGGGGGCTCCTATTGGGCTTTTGGCGGGTTTCGGAATTCGCGGCAGCCATTTTGCTGCACTGCACAATAACGAATTTTAGGCCAGTCCCAACTGAAGTCAAGGGGTTTGGGCCATTATTTCTTGCACTGCAGCAATTTCGGGACCAATCCTTGGGAATCAAGGGTTTAGCGTATTGCGCCCCGTCCGCCCACCCGCCCCGCCCATGAAAAAGGGCCCGCGAGCGGGCCCTTCCGGACAGGCGGGGGACTGAAAGGTCAGTTGACCTTGAGGCCTTTTTCCTTGAAGTAGCGCAGGGCGCCCGGATGGAACGGGATGGGCGATGCGCCCGTCATCTGCGTGTCGAGGGACAGGAAGGACGCGTCCTTGTGCGCCTTCACCAGCTCTTCCTTCTTCTCGAACATCGTCTTGGTGATCTCGTAGACCAGCTTTTCGTCGGCGTTCTCGGGCACGACGAGCAGGTTCCACACGTCGACGTTCGTCGTCTCCCGCGTCTCGCCGGGATAGGCGTTGGCGAGGATCTTGTTCTTCACGTAGATCGGGCCGTACTTCTTGCGCATGCCCTCGGCGCCGTCGCCGTGGTCGATGAGCTTGATCTTCCTGCCCGGGGTGGCCGCGAGGTCCGTGAGGCCCGGCGTCGGCACGCCGCCCACCCACATGAGGGCGTCGATCTTGCCGTCCTTGAGCGCGCTGACCGACTCGCCCACCGACAGGCGCTCGCGCGTCACGTCCTTGTTGGGGTCGATGCCGTGGGCCTCGAGCAGGCGCATGGACATCACCTCGGTGCCGGAGGCGGGCGCGCCGGTCGAGATGCGCTTGCCTTTCAGGTCCGCGAACTTCTCGATGCCCTTGCCATCCACCGTGACCACATGCATGCGGTTCGGGTAGAAGACGACGAGCGTGCGCAGGCCCACCTTCTTGTCCTTGAACTTCTCGAGGCCGTTGTAGGCGTCCCAGGCCGAGTCGGCCATGGTGAAGCCCAGCTCCGACTTGCCGCCGCCGATGAGTTGCAGGTTGGCGATCGAGCCGGCCGTGACCTCGGCGGTGGCGTCGACGCCGGGAGCGTACTTGGACAGCACGGCCGCGAGGCCGCCGCCCAGCGGGTAGTACACGCCACTGGTGCCGCCGGTGCCGATGGCGATACGGGTCTTCTTGTCCTGCGCTTGCGCGGCGCCGATGCCCAGCGCCACGCTGGCAGCGACGATCGCCGTGATGATTTTCCTCATGAATGCTCTCCTCTGGGTCGTTGCCGGGCGGAGGTGGCCCTCCGTCCCGCGCGGGGTCATGGCCTCGGGCAGCTGCCCTGAACGGGCGCTCCGGGGCATTCTAGCCCGAAGCGGCCTATTCGGGCGGCTCGAGCGAAAGCGGGCGCGCCGACTGGAAGCCCAGGAAAGGCGGCGCGATCCCCCTCGCGATGCCGAGCACCTTGAAGATCTCGCCCATCTCCTGGGGGTTGATGAGGCGCAGCACCGCGCTCGTGGCCTTCAGGCGCGATAGCGTCATGCCGGGATCGACTTCCGAGACCAGCACGGCGAGTCCGCAGGAGATGAGGAAGTGCGCCTGCGTCGTGTAGCCCATCACTTCCGCGCCGGCGGACTCGGCGGCCCGCGCCATCGCCGAAAAATCCACGTGCGCGGTGATGTCCTGCAGCCCGGGCAGGAGGAACGGATCGCTGTGGAACCGGTGCCGGTAGTGGCACCGGAGCGTCCCCGTCGAGCGCTGCGGATGGTAGTACTCGGCGTGCGCGTAGCCGTAGTCGATGAAGAGGGCGAGGCCGCGCTCGAGCGAGCCCGCAACCGTTCGCACGAGCGCCTCGGCGGCGAGGTTCACCTCCGTGAGGTACTCGTAGTCGCCGGGCGGCAGGATCCGGAGCGCGCGGCGGCGCAGGTCGCCGTCCGCAAGGGGCGTGTCTTCCCAGCCGAATCCGGCCTCGGTCACCGTGACGCCGCGCTCGAGGATCTCGCCCCCCGGCATGCGGTGCACCAGCGAGAACGGCAGCACGTCGAGGACCTCGTTGGCCACCACGAACCCGTCGATGGCCGCCGGCAGGCCGTCCAGCCATTCGAATCGGTCGAGATCCCCGGGGTGGCGCTCCGCGATATGCGCGCGCTGGCGCTCGCGCAGGTCTGCGCTCACCTCCAGCAGGCGGTACTTGCGGGGCGCGCAGCCCAGCGCCTTCAGCTCCGCGAACAGGTCCGCCGCGAGCACGCCGGTGCCGGGGCCCAGTTCGAGGATCTCGCGGGCCGAGCGGTCCATCACCTGGTGCGCCTGCATCGCGAGGCAGCGCGCGAACATGGGGGATATCTCGGGCGAGGTCACGAAGTCGCCCTCGCTTCCGATCTTGCGGGCGCCCGCCGTGTAGTAGCCGAAGCCCGGCGCGTAGAGCACGAGCTCCATGTAGCGCGAAAAGGGTATCCAGCCGCCCGCCTCGGCCACTTCGCCGGCGATGAACTCGGCGAGCGCATGCGAGTGGGCGGCTGCCTCCGGCGAAGGGGCGGGAAGCGAATAGTCGGAGGGGTGGGACATGGGATCGGGGATCGCGTCGGGGCGGGAGGCCGCGTTCGGCTAGAATGGCCGCCACTTTCAGCGGGACGCCTCGCAGGGCGACCGGACGTTCACTCGAGGAATATAGCACCATGCGCGACGCGGCGGTTCTGGTGACGGGGGGCGCCAGGCGCGTGGGCGCCGCCATCGTCCGGGCGCTCCACGGCGCGGGCGTTCGCGTGATCGTGCATTGCCGGTCCTCGCTCGCCGAGGCCGAGGCGCTCGTCGCCGGGCTGAACGCCGAAAGGGCCGCGAGCGCCGCGATCGTGCAGGGCGACCTGGCCGACACCGGTTCGCTCGAGGCACTCGTCGCGCAAGCGGTTTCGCGCTTCGGGCGCCTCGACGGGCTGGTGAACAACGCCTCCGGCTTCCGGGCCACGCCCTTCGACACGCTCACGCCGGCCGACTGGGAAGAGCTTTCCTCGACCAACCTGCGCGCCCCGATGTTCCTCGCGAAGGCGGCCGCGCCCCACCTCGCGCGCGCGGGCGGCGCGATCGTGAACGTCGTCGACATCCACGCGGAGCGGCCGCTGCGCGACTTCGCGGCTTATTGCGTCGCCAAGGCGGGCCTCGTGGGGCTCACGCGCTCGCTGGCCCTCGAGCTCGCCCCGGCCGTGCGCGTGAACGGCGTCTCGCCGGGCGCCATCCTCTGGCCCGAGCTCGACGACGCCTTCCCGCCGGAGGAAAGGGCCCGCATCACGGCCCAGACCCCCCTTCGCCGGACCGGCCGTCCGGAAGACATCGCCGGCGCGGTAAAATACCTGTTGCTGGACGCCCCGTTCGTCACCGGCCAAGTCCTGGCGGTGGACGGCGGGCGTTCGATCGCCCTCTAGAGCGCCCCGACCATGCCCGACACCCTGCGCGACACGCGCAAGGCCGACTTCGAGACCGCCAAGCGCAGGAAGCGCATCCGCCGCCTGGTGGGCGAGGCCATCGCCGACTTCTCGATGATCGCGCCCGGCGACAAGGTGATGGTGTGCCTGTCGGGCGGGAAGGACAGCTACGCCCTCCTCGACGTCCTGATGCACCTGCGCGACTGCGCGCCGGTGCCCTTCGAGGTGGTCGCGGTGAACCTCGACCAGCGCCACCCGGGCTACCCCGAGCACGTGCTGCCGGAATACCTCAAGTCGATCGGCGTGCCCTTCCGCATCGAGGTGCAGGACACGCACCGCGTGGTGAAGCGCGTGATCCCCGAGGGAAAGACGATGTGCTCGCTGTGCTCGCGCCTGCGGCGCGGGGTGCTCTACCGCGTGGCGAAGGAGTTGGGCGCCACGAAGATCGCCCTGGGCCACCACCGCGACGACATCCTCGAGACGTTCTTCATGAACCTCTTCCACAACGGCAAGATCAAGGCGATGCCGCCCAAGCTCGTCTCGGACAACGGCGAGCACGTCGTGATCCGCCCGCTCGCCTACGTGGAGGAAAGCGACCTCGCCGCCTATGCCGAGGACCGCCGGTTTCCGATCATCCCGTGCGACCTGTGCGGCTCGCAGGAGAACCTGCAGCGCAAGCAGACGAAGGCGATGCTCCGCGACTGGGAGAAGAAGCACCCGGGGCGCGTGATCTCGATCTTCAGCGCGCTCACGCGCGTCACCGCTTCGCACCTGATGGACCGCACCCTTTACGATTTCGCGAACCTCGCGGCGACCGGCCACGAGGATCCGGACGGCGACAGGGCCTTCGACCCGCAGACCCTTCCCGACACCCCACAGGGGACGATCGTGCGCTTCACGCCCGGCCGAGGTTGACCGCGCGCTGGAACGACCGCAGCCCCCGAATCGAATTCCCCGGCGCGCCCAGGCGTGCCGGCCGGACAAGAGGAAAGACTGATGACCACGCTCAAGCACCAGGCGCCCGCCAAGAAGATCCATTCGTTCCACCCGCCGCAGCGCACCCTCATGGGCCCGGGCCCGTCGGAGATCAACCCGCGCGTGATGGCGGCCATGAGCCTGCCGACGATCGGCTACCTCGACCCGGTCTTCGTCGAGATGATGGAGGAGCTCAAGTCGCTCCTTCGCTACGCGTACCAGACGAAGAACGCGCTCACCTTCCCCGTCTCCGGGCCGGGCTCGGTCGGCATGGAATACTGCTTCGTGAACATGGTGGCGCCCGGCGACAAGGTCATCGTGTGCCGCAACGGCGTCTTCGGCGGCCGGATGATCGAGAACGTGGAGCGCGCGGGCGGCATCCCGATCGTCGTCGAGGACGAGTGGGGCCAGCCGTGCGACCCGCAAAAGCTCGAGGACGCGCTCAAGCGCAACCCCGACGTGGGCGTCGTGGGCTTCGTCCACGCGGAAACCTCCACCGGCGTGCAGTCGGACGCGAAGAGCCTGGTGCAGGTGGCGCACCGGCACGACGCCCTGGTGATCATGGATGCCGTGACGTCGCTGGCCGGCACCCCCGTGCTCGTCGACGACTGGGAAGTGGACGCGGTGTATTCCGCCAGCCAGAAGTGCCTGTCGTGCACGCCGGGCCTGTCGCCCGTCTCGTTCAACGACCGCGTCGTCGAGCACGTCAAGGCGCGAAAGGACAAGATCCACAGCTGGTTCATGGACATGAACCTGCTGCTTGGCTACTGGGGAGCCACGACCCGCACCTACCACCACACGGCCCCCACCAACAGCCTGTACGCGTTGCACGAGGCGCTGCTGCTCATCAAGGAAGAGGGCCTCGAGAACTGCTGGGCCCGCCACTACCGCCACCACCTCGCCCTCAAGGCGGGCCTGGAGGCGATGGGCCTCAAGTTCCTCGTGAAGGAAGGCGCGCGCCTTCCGCAGATGAACGCGGTGCACATCCCGGAAGCCGTGCAGTCGCGCGAGGCCGAGGTGAGGAAGACGCTCCTCAACGAGTTCAACCTCGAGATCGGCGCGGGACTGGGTCCCCTCGCCGGGAAGATCTGGCGCGTCGGCATCATGGGCTATTCGTGCAAGCCGGAGAACGTGATGCTCTGCCTGTCGGCGCTCGGGTCGGTGCTCTCCGACATGGGCCTGCCGGTGAAGGTGGGCGAGGCTGAGAGCGCCGCGCACCACGCCTATGCGCAGATCCACGCGCAGGCGGCGCAGCACGCGCGCACGAAGAAGGTGGCCTCGATCGCCTAGGAGTTTGCGCGGCCCTGCCTCGCAAACTCCTGGCGGGATTTTGGCAGCGGGAAGGGGCGTGCGGATGACGGAAAGTTCGCGCGTCCTGATGCGGGAAAAGTCGCTTGACTTGGGAGGCAGCGGGACGATAATCGTCCGCAGGCCGTTGAATTGAAGGCCGATGCCCGGCTCCACGGCTCCACTTTCCACCGGTCCAAACCCCATGCCATTGCGCACCGTCCTGGTCGTCCTGTTCGCGTTCATGCTCGCCGGGATTCATGCGCACGCGCAGAACTTCAAGTTCTCCAATGAGGACCCGGCGGAAAGCGCGCAGGAAGCCGAGCGCCAGGCAAGAGTACGGGCATTGTTGCAGACGCCATGCCGCGAGAAGATCAAGAACCAGAAGATCGTCGTCCTCATAGGCGAGAGCCGCGAGGGAGGAATCTATGCCCGCCAGGGCACATTCGGCCAGCATTTCGAAGCCATCAACTCCCGCTTGCGCGCCCTGGGCCTGAAGACGTTTACCCAGGCGGAGATCACCCAGCAAGTGGCGCAGGCCGAGGTGGATGCGTACTTCAAGAACGATCCCGATGCGGCCATCAGCGCCTCCAAGCGCCTCGCCGCGCAGTTCATCCTTCGGGGATTGATCACCACGCATGAAAGCCGCAATGCGGTGATCAACGTGAACCAGGTCAGCATCCGGATGAACTTCACGCTGACGGGCGCGAACGGCAGGATGATCTCGCAAGCCAGCGCGGAGAATGCCAGCTACGCGGGCCGGGATACCGCTGGCATGGCACTCACCCTGATCAACGAGCGGGCCGAGGAGGTCGTGGCCCGGCTGTATAGTGATTATTGCCTTGCCGCAGGCGTGCGCTAGGCGGGATACCCAGCGCTTCCTTTCAACTCCCAAGTCGAGGACAGCATCCATGATGAAGCCCCCCCTTCTCCGATCGGGCCAGGCCGCGGCGGTCGCCGCAGCGATCCTGCTCGCCTTTGTCGCCCCGGCAGCCGCGCAGCCCACCTTCGGCAACCCGTCGCCGACCAAGGGCTCGGGTTCCTCCGAACGCGCGAACAAGATGGCCGACGAGGCCGGTTACAAGGACGTCGAGTACAAGAACAAGGCCAAGCGCGGCCCGGCGCTGGTCGTGATCCCGGGCGAGATCAAGAGCAACAACGCCTCGTTCACGCAGCGCTTCCTGCCCAACAATATCGCCGACTTCGGCGAGCTCGAGCTGTCCGCCGCCAACTTCGCGGTTCTCGAGCGCAGCAACCTCGGCCCGCTGATGAGGGAGATCGAGCTCGCCTACAACCTGGGCGACGTCGACACCGCGCGCAAGACGATGAAGGTCGGCAAGCTCAAGACGACAAAGTGGGTGGTCAAGTTCGACATCCTCAAGGCCGAACAGATCGCCGCGGCCAACGAGGGATTCGACGGGCGCGCCCTCGGAGGCCTGATCGGGGTGTTCGGCGGCAGCCGCGGCTCGGCCGCCGCCGGCATCGGCGTAGGTTCCGTGCAGACGCAGGACAACACCGGCGTCTGGCTCGTGGGCCTGCGCTACAAGATCATGGACGCCAATACGACCGAGCAAGTCGCCCAGGGCTACAAGGAGCTCAAGATGGAAGTGGGCTCGACGCAAACGAGCGTGCTGGGCGTCTCCGGCGGCGCCAAGGGCGGCGTGGGGCTCGACACCATGGTCCAGCGCCTGGTCCAGACGGCCGTGTGGGACATCGACTCGAAGTACAAGTAACCGGGCCCACGGGCGATCGGAGCCGATATGGCCGAAGGCATCACCAAGCTCGGGAAGTACATCATCCGCCGCGAGTTGGGCAAGGGGGCGATGGGCGTCGTCTATGAAGGATTCGACCCCCTGATCGAGCGCACGGTTGCCATCAAGACCATCCGGCCCCAGCAGCTCGTCTCCAAGGAGGCTGCGGAAGTGCTGGCGCGCTTCAAGCGCGAGGCCGTCTCGGCCGGACGGCTCAACCACCCGGGAATCGTCGCGGTGTACGAGTATGGCGAGGCCATCGCCGAGGACGACCACACGATGGTCGCCAGCCCTGCCACCGTCGCGGACGCCGGCAGGAAGATGGCGTTCATCGCGATGGAGTTCGTGAAGGGCCGCGAGCTGCGGGACTATTTCGAGGCCAACGAACGCTTCTCGCTGCCCGACATCGCGCGCCTCATGGGCGAAATCCTGGCGGCGCTGGGCCATGCCCATGCCCACGGCGTGATCCATCGCGACATCAAGCCCGCGAATCTCATCGTGCTGGAGGACGGCCGGGTGAAGATCGCGGACTTCGGCATTGCGCGCGTCGAAAAATCGGAGTTGACCCAGGCGGGCGCCGTAATAGGCACGCCGTCTTACATGTCTCCCGAACAGTTCCTGGGTCAACCGGTGGACGGGCGCAGCGACCTGTTCTCCTGCGGCGTCATCCTGTACCAGTTCCTCACCGGTGAGAAGCCGTTCACCGGCAACACGACCACCATCATGTACAAGGTGCTGCAGGAGGAGCCTCTGGCCCCCACCACCTTGAATGTCGGGCTGCCCGGCGCGTTCGATGAGGTCATGAAGAAGGCGATCGCCAAGAACCCGGATCACCGCTTCCAGAGCGCAGCGGAGTTTTCTGCTTCCATCAATGCCGCGGTGGCCGGTGCGAACGGCATCCCCGCGGCGAGCCGGACCGATCCTACCGTCGTCAACATGACGGTCCCTCCCGTACCCGCTCCTGCCCCCGCCCCTTCACCCGCACCGGCACCTGCTGCCGCGCAGGCTCGGGCGGTCCCCGCAGCCGTCCAGGGCGAGCGCGTATCCGCCTCGCCACCCGATGCGGGCAAGGCCCGGTCGGGGAAGCTGCTGGTGGGCGCAGTGGCCAGCGCCGTTGTGCTGGTCGTCGTAGCAGGCGGCACCTACTTTTTCATGGCAAGGGATCGTGGAGCGCCCGTGGCATCCATGCCGAGCGCCGCGCCGGCGATCGCATCGGCCCCGGCGCCGGTCACCGCTCCTGCCCAGGCCGTCGCCGGCGATCCGCCCCTGGAATCGGGCTACGTCACCATAAGTGCTCTGGGCCTTGTCGATCCCGCGGATCCCCGGTTCAAAGGCGACGCGGGCGCCGCGCAGGCCGAGGCGCGAGCCGATGCCAAGCGCCAGCTGGTCGACAAGGCGCTGGGGATGTACGTCGACAACAACTCGCTGAACAAGAATTACGCGATCCTCGAGCAGAAGCTTCTGTCGCAGCCGGGCACCTTCATCAAGACCGTGCTCCAGGAAGGCGCGCCCACGACCGGCAAGGACGGCCTGCTCGAAGCCGAGACGCGCGCCGTGGTGAAGTCCCGGGACTTGCAGAAGTCCTTGAACCAGTTGTCCAAGGACGAGCGCATCGAATTCATCCGCAACAACGGCGACCCCAAGGTGGCCATCCAGATGGCTGTAGCCAACGCCGAGACCGCGCAGGCCTTTCCCCCGGCGAGGTCGCAACTTGCGGAAAACGTCGTGAAGGAACGCATCAAGTCCTTCGGGTTTCGTGTCTGGAGCAACGACGGCGAGGCCCAGGCCGGGCCGAACGCCAGGGCCGCGGACTTCCTGATCTCCGGCGAAGCCAAGCTGAAGCAACTCTCCGCCCGGCTGCCCGCCTCGGGCTTGGTCGTCACGAAGACAGTCCTCACCTCGTGGACCGTCAAGGCCATCGACAAGGCGAGCGGCGAGGAGATCTACATCAACACCGTCATACCCAAGCGGCAGAGCTGGGCCACCGAAGACGAGGCACTGGCCGACATCGGCAAGTTGGTCGGCGAGGAGTTTTCCAAGAATTTCTTCCTGCAATTTTTCAGTGTCGGTGTACGCCAGGTCAGCCTCGACGTAACGGGACTGCCGGACGCGCTGACGGCGCGCCTGCTGCTGCGCGAGCTGCGAGGCGTGCGCCAAGTGCTCGACGTGCAGCTCGTCTCCGACACAGGCAAATACCGGTTGCTGATGGCACAGAACAGCCCGGCGGATATGGTCCAGCAAGCCATCTTGAAGCCACTCAATGCCAAGCTGGGCAAGGATTGCTTCTCCCTCGCGTCATCCAGCGAAACCGCGATCAACGTGACCTTCTCGAGCGCCTGCGCCGATGCGACGGTGCGCACGAAACTGGAGACCGCGCCACCCGCGGGACTGCTGGACGCTCCGCCAACGAGAGGCGCGCCCCTGCTAAAGGGCAGGATGGTCTAGCAAGTCAGGCCTTCAGCGCGAATTCCACCGTTCCTTCGGTGGATTCGCTCACGCTCCGGCCGAAGGCGATGCGCCCTTGGCCGCGAAGCATCACCTCTTCGCGACGCAGCGCAATCTCGGATTCGCCCGCGAACACAACGTACGTGCCGTTGGTGCTCTGGTCGATCAGGAAGAATTTGTCCCGGCGGCGCTCGATGCGCGCGTGGTGGCGCGAAGCCATGCGATCCGCGATCGCAATCTGGCAGCTGGCGTCGCGCCCGAGGACGATGCTGGCGTGGGGCTTGTCCAGCACCAGCTCCGCCCCCCCGTATTGAAGGCATAGCGTGACGAGTCCCGACCCGGACGCGTCGGAAGATGGAGCCATCGTCGTCAACTCGTCCCCGCCCTGCCAGATGATCTCGCAGACTTCGACTTCGTCCTCCTTGCCCTTGACGGAAAGCGATGCGATCGAGCGCGACGACTTTCGCAGGAGCTGCGAGAGCATGCTCACGGTGATTCCGGTGGTGATGATCTGCATCGCCTTGGCGACTCCGGCCATGCGCGCTGCCAGATTCACCGTGTCGCCGAAGACATCGTTGCTTTCCTCGATGACCGGCCCCGCATGAAAGCCCACGCGAATGGCACGCTTCACGTTGGACACGGCGGGCAGCGCCATGATCTTGATCTGCATGTCGATCGCCGCGAGGCAGCCGTTGTCGGCGTCCGGCAGCACGCACATCACCTCGTCGCCGATGGTCTTGATCACGCGGCCGCCGTACTGCGCGACGATTCCGCGCATCAGGCTGATGCACTCGTCCACCATCTTCTTGGCCTGGGTATCGCCCAAAGTGTCATAGAGCCGCGTGCTGCCTGCGATATCCGCGAACAGCACGGCCATGGTCGCCCCCGTACTGCGCACGGGAGCGTCCTGGGCTTGTGGGGCGGGATCGAGTGACATTTGCATTCACGCCGCTTTGAGGGAGGCGTCTTGTCGGGAAGTGGGAATTCTATTATGTCTCAAGCCCTTGGGCGCTGCCGCCCTGAAACGCCACCCCCTCTCAGCGGACCAGCACCGTCGCCAGCCCGAGCAGCATTCCCATGCTCGCCACGTCCGTCGCCGTGGTCACGATGATGCTGGAGGCCGTGGCGGGGTCGGCCCCCAGCCGCTTGAGCGCGAGGGGCACCAGCGCCCCCGAAACGCCGCTCACCGCGCAGCTGCCCATCATGGCGAGGAAGACCGCGACGCCGAGCCACAGGGCGTGCGCGGATTCCTGGGAGCGCGCGAGGAGATACATCGCGACCCCGCACACCACGCCCGTCACGGCGCCGTTCGCGAGCCCGAGCAGGGCCTCCTTGGCGACGAGCGCCTTGCCGCCCCCCCGCCGGATGTCCCCGAGGGTGATGCCGCGCACCGTGACGGCGAGCGCCTGGCAGCCGGTGTTCCCCGACTGTCCCGCGAGCACGGGCAGGAAAGTGGCGAGGATGACCAGCCGGTCCACGGTGCCCTGGAACATCGCCACGACGCCGCCGGCCGCGAAGGCCGTGAGCAGGTTGAGCAGAAGCCAGGGATGGCGGAACCGGAACGCCCGGGCGAGCGAGGTGGTGACGCGCTCCTCGCGCTCGACGCCGACCATCGAGCCGGGCTGGGCTGTGATCTCGAACGCTTCCTCCTCGAAGAGCGCCGCGCCGCGGACGAGGCCCAGGAGCCGCCCCGACGGATCGCACACCGGGTAGACCGGGTAGTGGCGGTTGAGCGAGAGCTTCATGCCGTCGGAGACGGTCATGTCGGGGCGGAACGCGAAGACGTCCTTCAGCATCACGGCTTCGAGAAGCACGTCCTTCCCGGAGAAAAGCAGGTCGCGCATCGTGATGAGCCCGAGGAGTCGTCCCTCCGCATCCTCGACGTAGCCATAGGTCACGAAGGCCGTGCGCACCAGCCCGCGCAGCTGCTCGATGGCCTCGCCCACGGTGGCCTGCGGCGAGAAGACGGCGTAGGCCGGCTCCATGAGGCGGCCGATGGTGCCGTCGGGATAGCGGGCATTGCGCTGCCACTGGCGCGCCACGTCAGGGGCGGCGGCGCGGGCGAACGCATCGAGCGCCCCCTGCGGGAGTTCCGCGAGCAGGTCCTGCGCGACACCTGGGTTGAGCTCGAGGAGCGCGGCCACGGCGGTGGCCGGCGCTTCGGCGGCGAGGAGGACGGCGGCCTCCCTCGGCGGGCTCGCCTTGAGGCGCG
>Ga0105090_10000958_pt1 | contig 15188 bp, 11 predicted proteins | sample PPLLak3March2015_FD_79110 | JGI IMG/M metagenome (GOLD analysis project Ga0105090, IMG submission 79110) | Freshwater sediment microbial communities from Prairie Pothole Lake near Jamestown, North Dakota, USA - PPLs Lake P7 Core (1) Depth... | ecosystem: Environmental > Aquatic > Freshwater >... | reverse complement strand
GTCGGCGCGCAGCATGTTCTCGCCGAAGAACTGGTGGAACATCTGCCCGACCGGGCTCTTCAGGAAGGCCACGCCGCCCGAATGCCCCGGGCAGTGCCAGCTGTAGGAGCCGTCCTGCGCATAGTGCATCAGCGCTTTGAAGAACGGTGGCGCCAGCCCGTCGAGGTAGCTCTTGGCCTCGCGGATGATGTGCCGGGCGACGAACTCCGGCGTGTCCTCGAACATGTGGATGAAGCCGTGCAACTCGCGCAGCACGTCGTTGGGCAGGTGCTGGCTGGTGCGCGTCTCGCCGTACAGGTAGATCGGGATGTCGGCGTTGCGGAAGCGGATCTCCTCGATGAACTTGCGAAGGTTCAGCACCGCCGGGTCGAGCTCGGGGCCGGGCGTGAACTCCTCGTCGTCGATGCTCAGGATGAAGGCGCTGGCGCGGCTTTGCTGCTGCGCGAACTGGCTCAGGTCGCCGTAGCTGGTGGCGCCGACGACTTCGAAGCCCTCCTTCTCGATGGCCGCGGCCAGCGCGCGGATGCCGAAGCCCGAGGCGTTCTCGGAGCGGAAGTCCTCGTCGATGATGACGATGGGGAAGTGGAAGCGCTGCATGCGAAGGACTCCGACGGGGGCTGAACGCGTTGGACGCGCAGTGTAGGACGCCCCCGTGGCGCGGCCATGTCGCTACACTGCAAACGCTGAATCTGTGAGCGTATGACAACGATGGACTGGAATGCCGCGACCTGGTGGTGGGTGGCCGGCGGCCTGCTGGTGGTGGCCGAGCTCTTCGCCGGCAGCTTCTACATGCTCATGCTGGCGCTGGGCTGCGGCGCCGGCGCGCTGGCAGCCCACGCGGGCATGGGTTTCACCGGGCAGTTGGTCGCCGCTGCGTTGATCGGGGCCGGCACGACCGCCATGTGGCATGCCCGGCGGATTCACAGCCCGCGCTCGGCACCGGCCGAATCGAACCGTGACGTCAACCTCGACATCGGCCAGACGCTGCAGGTGCAGGCCTGGGACGCCGAGGGAACGGCGCGTGTCAGCTACCGCGGCAGTGCCTGGAACGTGCAGTTCCAGGGCCCGGGCTCACCGGCCGCGGGCACCCACGTCATCGTCGCCGTGCAGGGCAACCGGCTGCTCGTCGCCCCCGCCCATCCCTGAAGCGCCACCGGAGCAGGCACCGCATGGAAGTCGCCCTCGTCATCGCGATCATCGCCGTCGTCTTCGTCTGGCAGACGATCAACATCGTGCCGCAGCAGAACGCCTGGGTGGTCGAGCGGCTGGGCAAGTTCGACCGCGTGCTCACCCCGGGGCTGAAGTTCCTGGTGCCCTTCATCGAGCGCGTGGCCTACCGCCATTCGCTGAAGGAAGTGCCGCTGGACGTGCCGAGCCAGGTCTGCATCACCAAGGACAACACGCAGCTGCAGGTCGACGGCATCCTGTTCTACCAGGTCACCGACCCGATGCGCGCCAGCTACGGCTCGAGCAACTACATCGTCGCCATCACCCAGCTGGCCCAGACCACGCTGCGCAGCGTGATCGGCAAGATGGAGCTTGACAAGACCTTCGAGGAGCGCGATGCGATCAACGCGTCGGTGGTGAATGCGCTCGACGAGGCGGCGCTGAACTGGGGCGTGAAGGTGCTACGCTACGAGATCAAGGACCTGACACCGCCGGCCGAGATCCTGCGCAGCATGCAGGCGCAGATCACCGCCGAGCGCGAGAAGCGGGCGCTGATCGCTGCCAGCGAAGGCCGCCGGCAGGAGCAGATCAACCTGGCCGAGGGCGAACGCGCGGCCTTCATCGCCAAGAGCGAAGGCGAGAAGCAGGCCGAGATCAACACCGCGCAGGGCGAGGCGGCGGCCATCCTGTCGGTGGCCGAGGCCACGGCCCAAGCCATCCGCCAGGTGGCCGAGGCCATCCGCTCGCCCGGTGGCGAGCAGGCGGTGCAGCTCAAGGTGGCCGAGAAGGCCGTCGCCGCCTATGCCCAGCTGGCGCAGAAGAACAACACGATGATCGTGCCGGGCAACATGAGCGAAGTCTCGACCCTGATCGCCACGGCGATGGCGGTGTTCAGGGCGGGCGGCGCGACGAAGTGAAAGCCGCACGCAACGTACTGGGCACGCCGCTGCTGCCGTGCTCCTTCGATCCGCTCACCGGCTGGTTCCGCGACGGCTGCTGCCACACCGACGATCGGGATGCCGGCAGCCACGTCGTCTGCGCGCGCATGACGCCGGAGTTCCTGAACCGGCAACTGGAGAGCGGCAACGACCTGATCACGCCGCGACCGGAGTTCCGGTTTCCCGGCCTGAAGCCCGGCGACCGCTGGTGCGTGTGCGCCTTGCGCTGGCGCGAGGCCTACGAGGCCGGCTACGCACCGCCCGCGGTGCTGGAATGCACGCACGAGCGCGCACTGGAGTACGTGCTGCTCGACTGGCTGCGCAGGTCCGCCGCAACGCCGGCCGCATAGAATGCTCGCCTTCCCTGCGGAGGGATGGATGAGCGGTTTAAGTCGCACGCCTGGAAAGCGTGTGGGGGTTAACAGCCCCCCGCGGGTTCGAATCCCGCTCCCTCCGCCAGTTAAGCCTGTGGAAGCTTGGGAATCAGCCTGTCCCGCTTTGTCAACTCGCCGTCCGGACCTGCGCCAGAGCGACCGCTCGATTCCCAAGACAAGATCTGGGACCAAGGTGCTGCATCGTGCCAATGAGCAGTGCCGCTGGTTCTGATCCATCAACGGGCGGAAAATCTCACGACACTATGAGCAACCCGTCCTCGACAATGGCATTGCACCTCGCTGGACGATAGAGTCTGCGGGATCCGCGCCCACAAACGCCATCCTTCGCAACCATGAGAATTCACCCGCGCCGCATGCGGCCAGTGCACTTGCCGAGCTTCTTGGTAGGTTCACTGGCTTTGGTCATGTCTCAGGCCTGCCTGGCCGACATGGAGCTGCCCACTCCGGATGGCAGGCGCGTGCTTCTCAAGGACGACGGCACTTGGCGCTACCAGGATGCCAACGATGCTGCAAACACCGCAGCCAAGCCCAAGCAGGAAGGCGAGGCTGAGCTGACGCTGCGGCAGAAGGTCGAACGCGGATCGGATTGCCGGGTCGTGGTCGAACTGGTCAACAACCTTCCCTACGAAATCCGCAGTCTGGTGCCATTCCTGAGCGCATACCGTGCAAACGGCGTGTTGCACGAGTCCCAGAGCGTAGCCTTCCAATCGATCCGGCCGAGCGACAAGTTGACCCGGACGGCTGATTTCCATCGCATCGCCTGCTCCGAAATCACCCGCGTGCAGGTCACTGGGGGTGACCGTTGCGAGATGGGCGATCTGCACCGGTTCACCGATGGGAAAGGGCTGTGCCTGGCGCTCGTCAAGGTCATGCCGAGCGATCTGGCACGCTTCGACAAGTAGCTCCCAGCGACCAGACACCACGACCGACCCGGCGGGAACTGCTGTGCCCGATGGCGTCCTCGAGTGAAGGGTCGTCTGCTCGCGGGCAGAAGTGACCGGTGTGCCTTGGAGTTCTCGGCCTTTGCGCCGTCACTGCTCGCCAGCTGGAGCAGCCCGCGCTTCAGTCCTGGTCGTGAACCAGCACGTCCAGTACCAGCTTCAGCGTCGGCCGACCCGACTTCATCGTCCACACGCGCTGCGTCAGCACGAACATGCCCAGTCCATCGGGCAGCTGCAGCAGGTCGCCGGGCATGGTGAGGTGGGCGCGCGACATCAGGCCGGCCGGCAGCGCCGGCGCGCGCGCACGACGCCCCGGGTTCAGCGCATGCCGGGCGACATCGCTGAACTCCACTTCGACATGCACCTCAGAATTCAAGGCGCGAGTTCCTCGCTGTTGCTTCGACAGGGACGAACATCGTGCCAGCGCAAGATGTAACGCGCATCCCGGGTTCGCGGGGGATCAGGCTCACCAGGCTTCAGTCGATAGGCCGGGTCACGCCGGCGCCGTGCTCGCTGCGCAGCTGTTCGTACAGCGCCATGTACTGCCGGGCCGGGCCGTCCCAGGACAGCGTCTCGCTCATGCCGCGGCGCATCAGCCGGGGCCAGATCTCCGGCATGCGGTACATCGCGCAGGCACGGCCGACGGCGTCGCGCAACGCCCCGGGGTCGGCGAAGTCGAAGACGAAGCCGTTGCCCTGCAACGCGCCAGCACCGTCGACGTGCGCCTCGGCCACGGTGTCGGCCAGCCCGCCCACGCGGCGCACCACCGGCACGCTGCCATAGCGCAGGCCGTACATCTGCGTCAGCCCGCAGGGTTCGAAACGCGACGGCACCAGGATCATGTCCGCGCCAGCGACGAGCCGGTGGGCCCCGGCTTCGTCGTAACCGATCAGCACGCCCACGCGGCCGGCGTGCGCACTGGCCGCCATGCGGAAAGCCGCCTCCAGCGCAGGCTCGCCGGTGCCCTGCACCACCAGCTGCGCGCCCATGGCGAGCAGGTCGGGCAGCGCGGACAGCACCAGGTCCAGGCCCTTCTGCGAAGTCAGACGCGAGACGACGCCGAGCAGCGGCGCGGCAGGGTCCGCATGCAGACCGAAGTGCGCCTGCAGCGCCGCCTTGCAGGCGGCCTTGCCGCCCGGCTGCCGCGGGCTGTAGCACTGGGCCAGCGCGCCGTCGGCGGCGGGATCCCACACCGCCGTGTCGATGCCGTTGAGGATGCCCGAGACGTCGGCACCGCGGCCGCGGATCACGCCCTCCAGGCCGACGCCGAACTCCGGCGTGGCGATCTCGCGCGCGTAGGTCGGGCTGACGGTGGTGACGCGGTCGGCGAACTTCAGGCCGGCCTTCATGAAGGACAGCTGGCCGTGGAACTCCAGCGCCGACGGCGACATGTAGCGCGACGACAGCCCGAGCACCGCCCAGTCGTCGTGCGGAAACAAGCCCTGATAGGCCAGGTTGTGGATCGTGAACACCGAGGCCGCCGTGCCGGCCGGGTGCGCATGCAGGTAAGCGCAGCTCATCGCCGCGTGCCAGTCGTGCGCATGCACCACCTCGGCCGACCAGTCCGGATCGAGCGCGCCCTGTGCCAGCTGCGCCGCCACCCAGCCGAGCAGCCCGAAGCGCTGCAGGTTGTCGGCCCATTCGTTGCCATGCCGGTCCTGATAGGGCCCCCCGCCGCGGCGGTACAGGAATGGCGCATCGATCACGTACACGGGCAGCCGGCTGTAAGGCATCTGCGCGCGCAGCAGCGTGACCTGCGCGGCACCGAACACAGGGCCGACCTGTGTCAGCCGCCGGCCGTGCAGCACCGCGTCGATGATGCCGGGCAGCCCCGGCAGCAGCAGGCGCAGGTCGGCGCCCTGCGCACAGAGTGCCTGCGGCAGCGCGCCCAGCACGTCGGCCAGGCCGCCGGTCTTGATCAGCGGATAGATCTCGGCGCCGACTTGCAGGACCTTCATCGGCAAGGCTTCACTTCAACGCGTCGAGCATGGCCTGCGTCACCAGCGTGATGCCGTTGGCCGTGCGGAAGAAGCGGCGCGCATCCTCGACCGGGTCCTCGCCGACGACCAGACCGTCCGGCAGCACGCAGCCGCGGTCGACGACTACGCGGGTCAGGCGCACGCCGCGGCCCACCTCCACCAGCGGCAGCAGCACCGACCAATTGACCAGCGCGAACGAATGCACGCGCACGCTCGAGAACAGCACCGAGCGGAACAGCCGGCCGGACACGATGCAGCCGCCCGAGACCAACGACTCCACCGCCATGCCGCGGCGGTCTTCCTGGTTGTGCACGAACTTGGCCGGCGGCAGCTGCGGCTGGTAGGTCAGGATCGGCCACTGCGTGTCGTACAGGTTCAGCAGCGGGTCGGTGGCGGTGAGGTCGATGTTCGCGTCCCAGTAGGCATCGATGGTGCCCACGTCGCGCCAGTAGGGCTCCTGCCCCTCCTTGGTGCCCACACAGCTCATGGCGAAGGGGTGCGCGACGGCGTTGCCCTCGCGCACCGCGCGCGGAATGATGTCCTTGCCGAAATCGTGGCTCGAGTCCGGGTCGGCCATGTCGCGCTTGAGTTCGTCGAACAGGAAGCCGGCGTCGAAGATGTAGATGCCCATGCTGGCCAGCGAGCGGTCGGGCCGCCCCGGCATCGCCGGCGGATCGGCCGGCTTCTCGACGAAGTCGACGATCTGCCGCCGCTCGTCCACGGCCATCACGCCGAAGGCGCTGGCCTCGCTGCGCGGCACCTCGATGCAACCGACGGTGCAGGGGCGCCCCTGCGCCGCATGGTCGGCCAGCATCAGCGCGTAGTTCATCTTGTAGACGTGGTCGCCCGCCAGCACGATGACGTAGTCGGGGTGGTAGCTGTCGATGATGTCGTGGTTCTGCGACACGGCGTCGGCCGTGCCGCGGTACCAGCTTTCCTCGTCGATGCGCTGCTGCGCCGGCAGCAGGTCGACGAACTCGTTCATCTCGGTCTTCATGAAGGCCCAGCCGCGCTGCAGGTGGCGCAGCAGGCTGTGGCTCTTGTACTGGGTGATCACGCCGATGCGGCGGATGCCGGAGTTCAGGCAGTTGGAGAGCGCGAAGTCGATGATGCGGAACTTGCCGCCGAAGTACACCGCCGGCTTGGCACGCTTGTCCGTCAGGTTGTGCAGCCGGCTGCCCCGGCCACCGGCCAGCACCAGCGCGACGGCACGCTTGGGCAGGTCCAGCGTTTGCGCAAGATAGTTGGAGTTCATCGCTTGGGCGCTTCCATACCGGGCTGCCGGCACATGCCGGCAGAACATTGTCCAGCAGATGCACGCCGGGCAGCACGGGCCCGACCCTGAGCACGAAGCGCCAATTCGCCACACCGGGAGAACCCTCTGCCGGGCCCCGGCACGCCGCCAGGCGCGATACTTGAGGAATCGCTGGCATGATCGCCAGCCATCGACCCGACAACGATGAACTCTGCCGACCCGGGCCCGCTGGCCCTCCAGCTCGAGCAGCAACTGCTGCACCAGGTGGGCGTGGCGCCTGCCGACGCCACGCCTGCCGACCTGATGGCCGCCGTGGCGCAAGTCGCCCGGCAGCAGCTCTCGCAACGCTGGGTGCAGACCCAGGCTGCGCAGCGCGGCAGCCGCCGTGTGTACTACCTGTCGATGGAGTTCCTGATGGGGCGCACGCTCGGCAATGCGCTGGCCGCGCTGGACCTGCAGGGTACGGCGGCGGCGGCGCTGGCCGCGCGCGCGCAGCGGCTGGAGGATGTCGAGCAGCAGGAGGCCGACGCCGCGCTTGGCAACGGCGGCCTGGGCCGCCTGGCGGCCTGTTTTCTGGATTCGATGGCCACGCTCAAGCTGCCGTCCTTCGGTTACGGCATCCGATACGAATACGGCATGTTCGCGCAGACCATCGTCGACGGTCGACAGGTCGAGCATCCGGATTCCTGGCTCGGCGACGGCTCGCCTTGGGAGTTCCCACGGCGCGACGTGCACTTCCCGGTGCGCTTCGGCGGCCATGTGGACCACGGCAGCGGCGTCGCGCGCTGGATGCCTGCGGCCGAAGTCAACGCCAAGGCGCACGACATGGTCGTGCCCGGGCACGGCACCGACCATGTCAGCACGCTGCGGCTGTGGAAGGCGACCGCGCCCGAGCACATCGACCTGCACGCGTTCAACAGCGGCGACTACGCGCGCGCCGCCGCGGTGAAGAACGAGTACGAGAACATCTCCTGGGTGCTCTATCCGAACGACAGCACACCGGCCGGCCGTGAACTGCGGCTGCGGCAGGAGTACTTCTTCACCAGCGCGTCGATCCAGGACATCATCGACCGCCACCTGCATGAGCACGGCACGTTGCAGAACCTGGCCGACAAGGTGGCGATCCACCTGAACGACACCCACCCGGCCATCGGCGTGGCCGAACTGATGCGCGTGCTCTGCGACGAGCACGCGCTGCCCTGGGTCGAGGCCTGGCGCATCACCCAGCAGGTCTTCAGCTACACCAACCACACGCTGATGCCCGAGGCGCTGGAGACCTGGTCGGTGGGGCTGATGCAGCACGTCCTGCCGCGCCACCTGGAGATCATCCTGCACATCAATCAGGCGTTCCTCGACTTCGCGGCATCGCGGCGGCCGGGCGACGCGGAGTACCTGCGCCGGCTGTCGCTGATCGACGAGAGCGGCGAACGGCGGGTGCGCATGGCGCACCTGTGCGTGGTCGGCAGCCACAAAGTGAACGGCGTGTCGGCGCTGCACTCGCAGCTGCTGGTGAAGACCATCTTCGCCGACTTCGCGGCGCTGTGGCCCGAACGCTTCACGAACATGACCAACGGCGTCACGCCGCGGCGCTGGCTGGCCCATTCGAACCCGGCGCTCAGCCGGCTGATCGACGAGCACATCGGCACGCACTGGCGCCTGGACCTGGACCAGCTGCTGCGGCTGCGGCCGCTGGCCGACGACGCCGGCTTCCGCCGCGAGTTCCTGGCCGTGAAGCTGGTCAACAAGCGGCGGCTGGCGGCCGCGATCCAGCGCCTCACCGGCATCAAGGTCGATCCGCACGGCCTGTTCGACGTGCAGGTCAAGCGCATCCACGAGTACAAGCGCCAGCTGCTGAACGTGCTGCACGTGGTCACGCGCTACCTCGACATCCTGGCCGATCCGAACCGCGACTGGGTGCCGCGCACGGTGATCTTCGCCGGCAAGGCGGCGTCCAGCTACCACATGGCCAAGCAGATCATCCGGCTGATCCACGACGTCGGCCAGGTGATCAACCACGACCCGCGCGTCGGCGACCGGCTGAAGGTGGTCTTCCTGCCGAACTACGGCGTGTCGGTGGCCGAGCTGATCATGCCCGGCGCCAACCTGTCGGAGCAGATCTCGACGGCGGGTACCGAGGCCTCGGGCACCGGCAACATGAAACTGGCGTTGAACGGCGCGCTGACCATCGGCACCGACGATGGCGCCAATATCGAGATCCGCCAGTGCGTCGGCGACCCGCACATCTTCATCTTCGGCCACCGGGCGCACGAAGTGGCCGCACTGCGCGAGCGCGGCTACCAGCCGCTGCACATCCACGAACGCCATCCGCGCCTGCAGGCGGTGCTGAAGGCCATCGGCGAAGGGCAGTTCTCGCCCGACGAACCGGAGCGCTACCGCGGCCTGGTCGACGCGCTGCTGTGGGGCGGCGACCACTACCTGCTGCTGGCCGACTACGACGCCTACCTCGAGGCGCAAGCTCGCGTCGACGCACTATTCCGCGAGCCGCAGGCCTGGGCACGATCGGCGGTGCTGAACGTGGCCGGCATGGGCATGTTCTCGTCCGACCGCACGATCCGCGACTACGCGCGCGACATCTGGAAGGTCGAGCCGCTGCCCGAGGCGGCCGACTGAACCACGGCATGCTGTCCGCGAAGGACGTCGAGCTCCTCTGCCAGGGCCGGCACGGCAACGCCTTCGGGGTGCTGGGCGCGCACGCCCGGGGCGACGGCAGCGCCTGGCTGGCGGTTTTCCTGCCCGGGGCCGAGCAGGTCGAGGCGGTGGCGCCCGACAACGGCGCCGTGCTGGGCAGGCTGCAGCAGCGCGACGCGGCGGGCCTGTTCGAGGGCGCCCTGCCCGGCCTGCTGCCCTACCGGCTGCAGGTGCAGTGGCACGGCGGGCAGCAGGCGCTGCTCGACGACCCCTACCGGTTCGGGCCGGTGCTGGGCGAGGTCGACAGCTGGCTGCTCGGCGAGGGCTCGCACCTGCGGCCATTCGAGGTGCTGGGCGCGTTGCCGCGCGAGCACGAAGGCGCGGCCGGCTGCAGCTTCGCCGTCTGGGCGCCGAACGCCAAGCGTGTCAGCGTGGTCGGCGACTTCAACCACTGGGATGGCCGCCGCCACCCGATGCGCCTGCGCCGCGAATGCGGCGTGTGGGAGATCTTCCTCCCCGGCGTGGCGCCCGGCGCGCACTACAAGTTCGAGCTGCTGTCGGGCGAGGGTCGGCTGCTGCCGCAGAAGGTGGATCCCTACGCCCGGCGGGCCGAACTGCGGCCGGCCACCGCCAGCGTGGTCGCCGCGATGCCGCCGCGGCAGCCGGGGTCGGCGCAGCGCCAGCGGGCCAACGCGCTGGACGCGCCCGTCAGCATCTACGAAGTGCACCTCGGGTCTTGGCGGCGCCACGTGGAAGGCGGCGACCGCTGGCTCGACTGGGACGAACTGGCCGATCAGCTGGTGCCGTACGCCGCGTGGATGGGCTTCACGCACCTCGAGCTGCTGCCGATCACCGAACACCCTTTCGACGGCTCCTGGGGCTACCAGACGCTGGGCCTGTACGCCCCCACCGCGCGCTTCGGCGCCCCGGAAGGCTTCGCGCGATTCGTCGCGCGTGCCCATGCTGCAGGGCTGGGTGTGCTGCTGGACTGGGTGCCGGCGCACTTCCCCACCGACGAGCACGGACTGGCGCGCTTCGACGGCACCGCGCTGTACGAGTATGCCGATCCGCGCGAAGGCTTCCACAACGACTGGAACACGCTGATCTACAACTTCGGTCGCACCGAGGTGCAGAACTTCCTCGTCGGCAGCGCGCTCTACTGGCTCGAGCGCTACGGCGTGGACGGGCTGCGCGTCGATGCGGTGGCCTCGATGCTGTACCGCGACTACAGCCGCCCTGCCGGTCAGTGGGTGCCCAACGTGCACGGCGGGCGCGAGAACCTCGAGGCGATCGCCTTCCTGAAGCGGGCCAACGAGGTGGTCGGCGTGCAGCGGCCGGAGGCCATCACGCTGGCCGAGGAATCCACCGCCTTCCCGGCGGTGTCGCGTCCCACCTTCGCCGGCGGCCTGGGCTTCCACTACAAGTGGAACATGGGCTGGATGCACGACACGCTGAAGTACATGTCGCGCGACCCGGCGCACCGCAAATTCCACCACGGCGAGATGAGCTTCGGGCTCATGTATGCCTTCAACGAGAATTTCGTGCTGCCGCTGTCGCACGACGAGGTGGTGCACGGCAAGGGCTCGATGCTGGGCAAGATGCCGGGCGACCGCTGGCAGAAGTTCGCCAACCTGCGCGCCTACTACGGCTTCATGTTCGGCCACCCCGGCAAGAAGCTGCTCTTCATGGGCAACGAGTTCGCGCAGGTGCGCGAATGGAACCACGACCGCAGCCTGGACTGGCATCTCAACAGCGACCCGCTGCATGCCGGCATGCAGGCGCTGGTGCGCGACCTGAACCATCTGCTGCGCGCCAGCCCGGCGCTGCACGAATGCGACTTCGCACCCGAGGGCTTCGAGTGGATCTCGCACAGCGACGCCGCGCACAGCGTGCTCAGCTTCGTGCGCCGCAGCCGCGACGCCGCCGCGCGGGTGCTGGTGGTCTGCAACTTCACACCCGTGGTTCGCCGCGGCTGGCGCGTCGGCGTGCCCTGCGCCGGGCGCTGGCGCGAACGGCTGAACACCGACTCGGCCTTTTATGGCGGCAGCAACGTGGGCACGCCGCTGGGCATCGCCGAGAGCCAGCCGGTGGGCTGCGACGGCCGCTCCGATTCGATCGTCATCGAGTTGCCGCCGCTGGCCACCGTGATGTTCGAGCATCTGCCGTGAGCGCCTCCCGGCTGCTCACGCCCGGGCGGCCCTGGCCGCTCGGGGCGCACGTGAATGCGCAGGGCGTCAACTTCGCCGTCTTTTCGGCGCATGCCACGGCGATGGACCTGTGCCTGTACGACGAAGACGGCCGCGAGGAACGCCAGCGCCTGCCGCTGCCCGCGCGCAGCGGCGACGTCTGGCATGGCCACCTGTCCGGCGCCGGCGCGGGCGCTGTGTACGGCTACCGTGCGCACGGGCCGTGGCAGCCTCGGCTGGGGCATCGATTCGATGCCGATCAACTGCTGCTCGACCCCTATGCGCGCGAATTCGTCGGCCAGTTCAGCTGGGACGCACCCCGACTCTCGGTGCCGAAGGCGCGCGTCGTGCACGACAGCTTCGACTGGCAGGGCGACGCGCCCCCGCGCCGGCCCTGGAGCGACACCGTGTTCTACGAGCTGCACGTGCGCGGCTTCAGCAAGCTGCACCCGGGGGTGCCGGAGGCGCAGCGCGGCACCTTCGCCGGCCTGGCGTCGGACGCCGCGCTGGCGCATTTTCAGCGCCTGGGCATCACCGCGTTGAGCCTGCTGCCGGTGCAGCACTTCCTCGACGAGCAGCGCCTGGTGCGCATGGGCCTGCGCAACTACTGGGGCTACAACACGCTCGGCTTCTTCTGCCTGCAACCTCGCTACGGCATCGGCGGCCGCGACGGCCGCGAACTGCGCGACGAGTTCCGGCACATGGTGCGCAGGCTGCACGCGGCCGGCATCGAGGTGATCCTGGACGTGGTCTACAACCACAGCGCCGAGACCGACGAGACCGGCCCGACGCTCAGCTGGCGCGGGCTGGACAACGCCAGCTACTATCTGTTGCGCCCCGACGATGCAAGCCTCTACGAGAACCACACGGGTTGCGGCAACACCTTCAACCTGGCCCATCCGCGCGTGCTGCAGATGGTGCTGGACAGCCTGCGCTTCTGGGTGCAGGAGATGCACGTCGACGGTTTCCGCTTCGACCTGGCCGCGGCGCTGGGCCGGCGCGGCGCGCACGGTTTCGACCGGCATGCCGCCTTCTTCGCCTGCCTGGCGCAGGACCCGGTGCTGGCCGGCGTGAAGCTCGTCGCCGAGCCGTGGGACATCGGCCCGGGCGGCTACCAGCTGGGCCGGTTCCCGGCCGGCTGGCTGGAGTGGAACGACCGCTTCCGAGATACCGCTCGCGCCTTCTGGCTGGGCCACGCGGCCACGCGCGGCGATTTCGCGCAACGGCTGTGCGGCTCGTCGGACCGGTTCCGCACACCGGGCCGGCTGGCCACCGACTCGCTGAACTACGTCGTGTCGCACGACGGCTTCACGTTGCGCGACCTGGTCAGCCACGACCGGCGCCACAACCTGGCCAATGGCGAGCACAACCGCGACGGCCCGTCCGACAACCTGAGCTGGAACTGCGGCATCGAAGGCGACACCGCCGATGCCGACGTGCTGCAGCGGCGCGGCCGGCTGCAGCGCGCGCTGCTGACCACGGTGCTGCTGGCGCAAGGCACGCCGATGCTGGCGGCCGGTGACGAACTGGGCCACGGCCAGCAGGGCAACAACAACCCGTACTGCCAGGACAACCCGATCACGTGGATCGACTGGTCGCGTGCGGACTCGGGGCTGATGGATTTCTGCGCCGCGCTCGTGGCGCTGCGGCGGGCGCTGCTGCCACTCGGACCGCAGTGGTACGACGATGCCCGGTCCGACGACGGCCGCGACGGGCTGCGCTGGTTGCAGCCGGATGGCAGCGACCTGCAGGGCGCCGACTGGCACGCGCCGCACGAGCGTGCCTTCGCATTGCACATCGGCCACCCCGGTCGATGCCCGATGCCGCTGCTGCTGCTGGTCAATCCCGACGCGCAGCCGGTACGCTTTCGCCTGCCGCCCGGAACATGGCAGCTGTTGCTCGACAGCGCGCAGGCACGGGTTCACGCCACCGGGCTGCCGGCGCGCAGCGCGGAACACGACCTGCCGGCGCGCAGCCTCGGGCTGCTGCAGTTGCAACCGGCCTGACCGATGCGCCTGCCTCGCACCAGCGGCGTCCTGCTGCACCCCAGTTCGCTGCCGGGCGCGCACGGCAGCGGCGACTGCGGTGCTGCCGCCTACCATTTCGTCGACTGGCTGGTCGCGGCCGGCCAGTCGCTGTGGCAGATCCTGCCGCTGAACCCACCCGGCGCCGGCAACTCCCCGTACTCCAGCGATTCGGCCTTTGCCGGCAGCCCGCTGCTGGTCGACCTGCAGGAGCTGCACCACCAGGGATGGCTGCAAGCGGGCGAGATCGAGCCGGCGCCGGACCTGCGCGCGGAGCGCGTCGACTACGCGGCCGTGCGCCCCTACCGCATGGAACGCCTGGCATGGGCCGGCCAGCGCTTTGCCGCCCTACCCGAATCCGACCCCCGCAAACAGGCCTTCGCCGAGTTCTGCGCGGCGCATGCGGACTGGCTCGACGACTACGCCCTGTTCATGGCGCTGAACGAGGCCCACGCCCACGCCTCGTGGACGCGTTGGCCCGATGCGCTGCGCTGCCGCGAAGACGCTGCCCTGTCGGCCGCGGCGGCTGTGCATGGCCGGCGCATCGCGTTCTGGAAGTTCTGCCAGTGGAGCTTCTTCCGCCAATGGCTGAAGCTGCGCGCCTATGCCAACGGCCGCGGCATCGACATCGTCGGTGATGTGCCGATCTTCATCGCCCATCACAGCGCCGAGGTCTGGGCCCACCAGCCGCTCTTCGAGCTGGGCGACGACGGGATGCCCAGCTTCGTCGCCGGTGTGCCGCCGGATTTCTTCAGCGCGACCGGCCAGCGCTGGGGCAACCCGCTCTACCGCTGGGACCGGCACGCCCGCGACGGCTACGCCTGGTGGGTGCAGCGCATGCGCCGGGTGTTCGAACTGGTCGACATCGTGCGCATCGACCACTTCCGGGGCTTTGCCGGCTATTGGGAGATCCCGGCCGACGAACCGACAGCCGTCCGCGGGCAATGGCGGCCCGGACCCGGTGCCGGACTGTTCCAGGCCATCGAGGCAGCGCTCGGCCCGCTGCCGATCATTGCCGAGGACCTGGGCGTGATCACGCCGGACGTCGAGGCGCTGCGTCTGCAGCTGAGCTTCCCCGGCATGCGCGTGCTGCAGTTCGCCTTCGGCGGCGACCCGGGCAACAGCTACCTGCCGCATCACCATCGACACGACGCGGTGGTGTATCCGGGCACGCATGACAACGACACCAGTTGCGGCTGGTGGGCCCACGCCGGTGCGCACGAGCGCGCGTTCGCACAGGCCTACCTGGGGGGCATCGACATCGAGGGCGACGCCGCATGGGCACTGATCCGCTGCGCCTGTGCCTCGGTGGCCGACACGGCGATCTACGCCATGCAGGACCTTCTGTCGCTACCCAGCCGATGCCGGATGAATCACCCGGGTCAGAGCGACGGCTGGTGGGAGTGGCGCATGCAGTGGAGCCAGGTCGAACCCTGGCGCGCCGCGCGCCTTGCGGAGTATTGCCGGCTGTACGACCGGCCCCGAAGGCGGGTCTGGCAGCCCGATTGAGCGCTCGGCGCGAACGATCCGCCGCAATCGGGTAGGAGGCGGGGTCACCCCCGCCGTCCTCCCACACCACCGTACGTGCGGTTCCGCATACGGCGGTTCATGAGGGACTCTGGAAGCGCCGGTGAGTATCCACCAACGACACCAG
>Ga0105090_10000957_pt1 | contig 15189 bp, 11 predicted proteins | sample PPLLak3March2015_FD_79110 | JGI IMG/M metagenome (GOLD analysis project Ga0105090, IMG submission 79110) | Freshwater sediment microbial communities from Prairie Pothole Lake near Jamestown, North Dakota, USA - PPLs Lake P7 Core (1) Depth... | ecosystem: Environmental > Aquatic > Freshwater >... | reverse complement strand
CGGGGCTCATCACCGTCGTCAGCTTCTTCACCTTCGTCACGCTCGTCGGCGTGCTGGTCCACCGGATCGCGAACCCGGTCAAGCGGATGCTCTCGAACTTCGACGACTACTTCAGCTGGTTCGTCACGGCCCTGCCGCTCGCGACCGGCTTCCTCGCATACTCGCACGCGGGTGGGTTCCGCTATCCCGACGCGCTCGCCGCGCACATCCTGTCGTTCGAGCTGCTCCTCATCTGGTTCCCGTTCGGCAAGCTGATGCACGCGTTCCTCATCTTCGGATCGCGCGCCACCGAGGGCACCCAGTTCGAGCGCAAGGGAGCCGCGCTGTGAGCGCCGCGGAGAAGGCGATCCGAAACGCCGCGTTCGAAGAACCGTCCGCCGCCGCGGTCGACGGCTTCATCCGGAACTTCGGACGCACGGCCGCGACCTACGTGGAGTCCTGCATACACTGCGGCATGTGCGCGGAGGCGTGCCATTTCTACGAGGCGACACGGGATCCGAAGTACACGCCGATCTGGAAGATCGAGCCGCTCAAGCAGACCTACAAGCGCGAGTACGGGCCGTTCGCGCCGCTCTACCGGCTCCTGGGCCTCAAGAAGAAGGTGACCGAGGCGCAGCTCGCGCAGTGGCAGGAGCTCATCTACGACTCCTGCACGCTGTGCGGGCGCTGCTCGCTGATCTGCCCGATGGGCATCGACATCACCCGGCTGATCGCGGACGCGCGCGAAGGCATGGCACAGGCCGGGCTCGCGCCCGCCGAGCTGCAGCAGGCGGCCCGGCGCGCCAGGGTATCGGGCACGCCGTCGGGCGAACCGGTTTCCGCCTTCGTCCAGTTCCTGAAGTCGATCGCGGACCGGCACGGCATCGAGGTGCCGGTCGACAAGTCGAAGGCGGCCGTGCTCTGCACGGTTTCCTCCAGCGAGGTGAAGCACTACCCGGACGCCGTCGCGGCGCTCGCTCGCGTGATGAATCACCTCGGCGTCGACTGGACGTTCAGCAGCCGCGGCTACGAGGCGACCAATGCAGGCATCGTGGCAGGCGACCTCGCGTCGCAGAAGGCGAGCAACGGGCGGCTCATCGAGGCGGCAGTGGCATGTGGCGCGACCGAGGTCATCCTGCCCGAGTGCGGCCACGCCTATGCGGCATTACGGTGGATGGGCGCGAACCTGCACGGCTCGTCGCTGCCCTTCCGGGTGCTGCACGTTTCCGAGTTCCTGGCGGAACAGGTCACGGAGGGCCGGCTGAAGCTCCGGCCGCTCGAGGACACCGTCACGTTCCACGATCCCTGCCAGGTTTCGCGGCGTGGCGGGGCGACGGAAGCGCCTCGCGTCGTGCTGCAGGCGCTCGGCGTGAACCTGCGCGAAATGAATCCCACGAAGGGCACGAACTGGTGCTGCGGCGGGGGCGGAGGCGTCGTGTCGATCCAGCGGGCCGACCCGCTGCGGCAGCGCGCATTCGAGATCAAGATCGAGCAGGTGAATGCAACCGGCGCCCAGTATCCCGTCGTGAGCTGCGCGACCTGTCGTCGCACGTTCGACGACGGCGCCGCCAGACATCATTGGGACAAGAAGGCGCGGAACCTGCTCGAGCTCGTCGCGCAGCAACTGCAGTGACCGACGACGCGCCCGGAGGGCACGGGCGGATCATCCCGAAGCCTGTTCCTTCGCCCGAGGGTGGCCTTCCGTGGCCACCCTCGTCGAGAGCACCGATCCAATGGATCGACGTCAGGCCGCCTCGATCATCCGGTCGAGCTGGCGCACGTGCTCCTGCTCGCGCGCGACGATCGAGGTCATCGAGTCGGTCATCTCGGCAGGCGCCCTGTCGATCACGGCATGGTAGTCCTTGAGGCCGCTTTCCTCGCCTTCCTTGAGCGCCTTCAGCGCGGCCTTGTCGCCGAGCAGCCGGGCCGCGCCCATGACCGTGTTCGACCATGTGCCCCAGGCGCCGGAGCCCTGCGACTCCACGCCGCCGAGCTGCCGGATGTGAGCCCGCAGCTGGGCCGCGGCCTGCTCGTGGTCCTGCAGCATCCGCGTGAGATCCTGGAACCGGGAATCGTGCCCGTAGTCCTTGCGGATCTTGTCCAGTGCCTGGCGGTAGGTCTCGGTTGCGGCGACCTCGTCGCGCAGCAGCTTGTTGAGATCTTCGATCACGTCGTTGCGTTCCACGTGTCCACCTCGCAGTGAGTCCGTCGGTTGCGGTGTAGTCAAAGGATCCGCATCGCATCGGCCGTGCGCTGTCACACGCCCGCCCGTCCGGGCGTAGGGCCACTCTCACCGGGTCGTCCACCCCGTCCGATACGGGTGTATGCTCGGCCGAAAAGCATTCGACAGCGCAGGGGGAGTCATGAATCGACGACGTTTCGTTCTGTCGTCCGTGGCCGCTGGCGTGGGGCTGGCTCTGGCCGGGCGCAACGCGCTCGCCGCGCTGGCGCCAATCGTCGATGACGTGGGGGCAGTCACCGGCGACGGTGCCAAGGTCTCGCTTGCCAAGTCGGCGGTGCAGGAGTTGCGCGACGCGCTGCGCGGTCCGCTCCTGCTGCCCGGTCAAGCGGGCTACGATGAGGCGAGGCGCGTGCGGAATGCCTCGATCGACAAGCATCCTGCCCTCATCGTTCAGCCGACCGGTGCGGCCGACGTGCGCACCGCCGTCGGCTTCGCGCGGCAGCACGACCTGCTGCTGGCCGTGAAGTGCGGCGGTCACAGCTACGGTGGCAAGTCGACCTGCGAGGGCGGCATGCAGATCGACCTGTCGCGCATGCGCGGCGTGCTCGTCGATCCCCACGCGCGACGGGCACGGGTGTTCGGCGGCAGCCTGCTCGGCGAACTCGACCACGAGGCGATGGCGCTCGGGCTCGTGACGACGGCCGGAACCGTGTCGCACACGGGAGTGGGCGGACTCACGCTCGGCGCGGGGTTCGGCAGGCTCGCGCGTCGCTACGGTCTCGCGCTCGACAACGTGGTCGCGGCCGACGTCGTCACGGCGGACGGGCGCCTGCTGCGCGCCAGCGAGCAGGAGAACCCGGATCTCCACTGGGGCATCCGCTGCGGTGGCGGGAACTTCGGCGTCGTCACGGCGTTCGAGTTCCAGCTGCATCCGATGTCCCGCCAGGTCATCGGCGGCGAACTCGTCTTTCCCGCGTCGCGCGCGCGCGAACTGCTGGAGATGTACGCGAACTACAGCCTCGCGGCGCCGGACGAGCTCTACTGTGGTGCGGCGCTCGCGACTCCGGCCGGCAAGTCCGGGGTGTTCGTCTTCGAGGTGTGCTACTCGGGTGCGCCGGCGCAGGCCGACCGCGTGCTCGCTCCGCTCCGCAAGCTGGGCAAGCCGGTGGCGGGCGAGCTGGCGCCGGTGGACTACGTACAGTTGCAGCGCTCGGGGGACGTCACCGATCCGCGCAACATGGGCACGTACCTGAAGTCCGGTTTCGTCGACGACTTTTCGCCGGCGCTGGCCGCGGCGGTCCTCGACGGCTATCGGCCGGACCCAAACCGCGGCACGACGATCTTCTTCCAGCCCTCGGGCGGTGCGATCGGTCGCGTGGCGGCGGACGCCACCGCGTTCCCGCACCGGCGCTCGCGTCTCAACATGCTGACCATGGCGACCTGGGACCTGCCGGGCGACGGCGGGCCCCACGTCTCGTACATGCGCGACTACTGGTCGAAGCTGCTTCCCCATACGGACGGCTACTACACGAACGAGGTCGCGAACGAACCACAGCGGCAGGTGGACGAGAACTACCAGGGCAACATCGCGCGCCTGGTGCAATTGAAGAACCGCTACGACCCGACGAACCTCTTCCGGCTGAATGCGAATGTGAAACCGACGGTCTGACATCAAGGCGACTTCGCGGGGAGTCGAGCGCAAAGGTCCGTCGGCATTCATCAGGGGGGCGCGTTCCATGGCATCCACAGCGATCAACGTCGTGCTCTGCGACCTGCCGGGAATCGTCACCAACAGGGACGAGATCAAGGGGGCGCTGGCGCGACTCTTCAGCCAGGTCATCGAAAAGCACAAGCTGGACGTCTCGATCGCCGTCACGTTCACGGAGGAGGCTCCCGTGGCGCGCGGCAAGGACCTCGTCTGTTACTTCGTGCGTCACTACACCGACAGCATCGTGGCCGGGGGCTTCATCCGCGACGCCAGGCCCGACAAGGACGACGGCGGGCTCACGCTGTTCAAGTCCGACAAGACGGTGGCGAGCGAGGTCTATCACCAGAAGGTGCAGAAGTCCGACGACGCGGCGCGACTCGTGCTCCACGAGCTGATGCACAACATGTCGCTCGTGGGGCAGCAGATGCACCAGCCCGGCATGGCGATCGGCGCGACGAAAGTGATGCAGGGGGCCTCGCTGAGTCCGGCCGACATGAAGTGGATCGCGACCCACCTCGCGAGGACCACGCGCACCCAGTGGCTCGGCGGGCACTCGATGTACGGGGATCCTCTGCGCGGAGCGCTGTAGGTACGCGCCAAGGGCGCTCGTTCGAAATGGATACGATACGTCGCAACCGGTACCGGACCGGAAGGAATCCCACATGCTGATCGTCCATCACCTCGAGACGTCGCGCTCCCAGCGCATCCTCTGGCTGCTCGAGGAACTCGGCGTGCCCTATGAGCTCAGGGTCTACAAGCGGAATCCCGCGACGCGCCTGGCGCCGGCGGAGTTGAAGAAGGTCCATCCGCTCGGCAAGTCGCCGGTCGTGACGGATGGCGGCGAGACGATCGCTGAATCGGGCGCGATCATCGAATATCTCGTCGAACGCTACGGGGCCGAAGCGCAGGGCGACCTCGCGCATCTCCAGCCCGGGCCCGGCACGCCCGAGTTCCGGCAGTGCCGTTACTGGATGCACTACGCCGAGGGTTCGCTCATGAACTGGCTCGTCATGAAGCTCGTGTTCGTAACGATCCCGAAGCAGCCGATGCCGTTCTTCGCGCGACCCGTGGCGCGCGCTCTGTGCGGGTCGGTGCAGCAGAAGCTGATCGACCCGAACCTGAAGGCGGCCACGGAGTTCATGGAGGATCACCTCTCGCGGCATCGCTGGTTCGCAGGTCCGAACCTCACGATGGCCGACTTCCAGATGAGCTTCGCCGTCGAGGCACTGCTGTCTCGCTCCGCAGGCGACGCCCCGGCCCCGCGGCTCGAGGACTATCTGGCGCGCATCCGCTCCCGGCCCGCGTACCAGCGCGCGGAGCAGAAAGGCGGCCCGGTCATCATGGCGAGCTGACGGATCCGACTGCGGCGCGGGCACCGCCGCGCGATCCCGCTGGCTGCGAAGGCCCGGTGTGCTTCTGCCGCCGCCCGGTCGCAGCTTGGGGCGGGATCGGCTTGGGCTCCAGCCCTGCCTTGCGCAGTCTTCCGAGCAGCGCGGGCAGCGCATGCAGCGTCTCCCACGGGTGGTTGCGGCGATTCCGGCCGTCGTGCATCAGCACGATGTCACCCGCCGCCGCCCGCGAAAGGCGCGACTCGATCCGCGACGCCTGCGCGAACGCCCCCCAGTCGCGGGCGCTGAGGCTCCAGAGGACGGTGCGCTGGCCCTGCGCGCCGGCTGCTTCCGTCATGGTGGGCCGCAATCGGCCGTGCGGTGGCCTGAAGAGGCGCGGCGCCTGTCCGAGCACGTCGGCGATCGCGGCCGAGCCGTCCTCCACTTCGCGGCGAGCATCGGTCGGCGTCAACGTCCAGGGGTGGCGGTGCGCGTAGGTGTGATTTCCGATTTCATGACCCGCTGCCGCGATGTGGCGCAGCAGGGTCCGGTAGCGGCGCGCGGCGTGGCCGACCACGAAGAAGGTGGCGCGCACGCGGGCCTCCTCGAGGACGTCGAGGAAGCGCGGTGTCCACTCCGGGTCCGGCCCGTCGTCGAACGTCAGGCAGATGCGCGACGTCCGGCCGTCGAGCCGGCGCAGCGGTGGTGGAGTCTCATTTCGAACGTTCACGTGCGTTCCTTGCGAAATTCTGGATCAATGCGTTCCGCGAAATGCGGAATACGCGCGGTTCGATCTCCTGCACGGGCGCCGTCGCCGCGATCGGCGCGAATGCCCAGACCATCAGCCGGAAATACCTCGCGAGCCACTGCTTACGCGGTCCGGGCGGCAGCGGTTCGCTGACGAACCCGACGGCACGGCCGTGCGGCTGGAACCAGGTGACGCCCTCGTAGAGCGGAACCTCGCGTAGACCGTCGTCCGCCTGCGCACGCGCGGCAAGCTCGCCGAACGAATCACGCAGCAGGCGCGCGAAACGCACCCCGGCCTGCACGCGGCCCTCGGCCTGCACCTTGGCCGCGCGCGAGTTGTCGAAGTGCAGCTGGCCCACCCGTGCGCCTTCGACGACGCGGGTGCCGTCCGGCAGGACGAGCGCGGTACCACGATGCCGCGAAATGCCGAGATGCAAGATGTCCCCCACCGGCTGTAGTTCGTGAGCGCGTCGGTAGCCGACGTCGATGGAGGTCAGGATGCCCCGTACGAGGAGTCGGGCGTTGCTCACCATTCCCCCCATCCCGTCGTCAGCGTCGTCCGACCTGCCGCGCACTCGAGGGCGAGGCGTGCGACGCGGTCCGCTCCGTCGCAGCGACCGAGCTCGAGGGCCCTGGCCTGCCGTCTGGCGAGCGCGTCCGGGTCCGAGAGCCAGGCCGCGACCTGGCCGGCCAGGGTCGCCTCGTCGACGAGTCGACCGACGTCGTGCCGCTCGAGGAAGTCGACGTTGAAGCCTTCCTGGCCGCGCAGCGACTTCGCGACGACGAGCGGTCGGCCGCAGGCCAGCGCCTCGCCGACCGTGAGGCCGCCGGCCTTGCCGACCACGAGGTCCGCGGCCGAGAGATACGCCTCCATGCGCTCGGTCCAGTCGCAGACGACGAGCCGTGGGTCCTGACGGGTCGCGCGGCGGGCCATGGCGGTGCGTGCGGCCGCGTTCTGCCCGGTCATGGCGACGAGCTGCACGCCGGGCAGGGCATCGAGCAGGCGCGACGCGATGCCATCGACGCCGAGTCCGAGGCCGCCACCGAGCACGAGGACGACCGGGCAGCCCGGGTCGAGTCCAAGCATCGCGCGACTCTCGGCGGGCGAGGGCGGGTGCGCGAAGCCCGGCATGAGCGGTATGCCGGTCGCAATGACGCTGCCCGTCCGCGCGGAGTCGAACGGCGCATCGATCATCGACGCGTCCGGAACGCAGTACAGGTCCGTGCCGGGTTGCACCCAGTAGTCGTGCACGCCGAAGTCGGTCAGCACGCCGATGGAGGGCAGCGCGAGCCCGCGGTCGAGCTTGACCGCGGAGAGCAGCGCCGCGGGCACCATCTGCGTCGAGACGACGACGTCGGGACCGAAGGCGTCGAGCTGTCGCTCGAGCCGGCCCTGCAGTCGCGTCCAGGCCCACTTGAGCATCGCGAGCCGCGGCAGCGCGAACGAGCCGAGCCCGCGACGCTCCGTGGAGGGCAACGTCGCGCAAGCGGTCGGATAGAACACCAGGTCGGTCGGGTACGGGCCGAGCGCGCTGCCGAACAGGTCGCCACCGAAGCCGTTCGCGAGTATCCGCTCGGCGAGTTCGCGAACCTCGGGCGGCGGCTCGACGTCGTTTTCGAGGATGCGTCGCCACGTGCGCTGGTCGAGGCGGTGCAGCCGGTCGTAGAGATCGGGACTGCCCTGCACGAGTTCCAGGTACATCTGCTGGACGGAGGCGGCGATGCCGGGATTCATGAGGGACCAGAAGTCCAGGCGCCGGACGGTGGCTTCCGGCGCGCGCTCCGCAAGTGCGGCAGCCAGTGCGTCGAGCGCGCGCACGTGCCCGCAGCCGAGTCCCGACGTGAGGAGCAGCACCCGAGGACCGCATCCCCGCCGAGCAGCGTGACGATTTGACTCCTGTCCGCCGATCGTCCTCGGCGGCCCGTCGATGCGTCCGTGCATGCATTTCATTGTCGGTCGATCGCGCCGGGCGCGCCATTGCCGGCCCGCCTACGCTGCGACCCGGCGGCGAGCCGATCGCATTCGTCGAGCCCGTCGCTCGAATCCCGGAGAGCGACGGCCCTCGGTCCGGACCGCAATTCGCCTGGATCGAGTCCAGCGCGCGTTCGCGGCGTCGGGCGGCTCTACCAACAGTACGAATGGGCGATCCGGTCTTGCAGCGATACGCTGGTTGCAGACTGCAGAGGACGCGTGGTCGACCAGGCGGAACACCTGCGACCAGTGCCGGCCACGCCAGGGAGGCGATCATGGCAAGGATCTCGAATGCGCAGCGCGCAACTCGCGCGTACTCCGTCGTCACCTTCGTGCTGCTGCTCGCGTTGGCGGGGCCGTCGGGGTGCAGCAGCGACGACGGCGGGGGTAAGGACCGGCCCGCGGTGCCGGTCATCACTTCGCTGACGCCGTCGAACGCCGCCGTCGGCGGCCCGGCATTCACGCTGGGTGTCGCGGGTGTCAACTTCGCGCCGGGTGCCGTCGTCGCGTGGAACGGCTCCGACCGCCCGACGACCTATGAGAGCGCCCTCCGGCTGACCGCGTCGATTGCGGCAGCGGACATCACGCAGGCCGGCACGGCGCAGGTCACCGTCCGAAATCCTGCCCCCGACGGTGCAGTCAGCGCGCCCGTCGCCTTCGCGATCGGTAACCCGGTACCGACCCTTGCGTCGCTCGATCCAGGCACCGCGACTGCGGGTGGCCCCGGGTTCTCGCTGACCGTCACCGGGACGGGTTTCATGGCGGGGTCGGTGGTCGCGTGGAATGGTTCGGAGCGGCCGACGACGGTCGTGAGCGCCACGCAGCTGCGCGCGACGATCGCAGCGGCCGACATCGCGAACGCCGGGACGGTGCAGGTCTCGGTGCGCAACCCGGCGCCCGGCGGCGGGACGAGTGCCGCCGCGCCTTTCGCGGTCGCCGCGCCGCCGCCCGTGCTGACGGCGATCGAGCCGACGGTCGTCGCCGCGGGTGGGACGGCTTTCACGCTCACCCTGCGCGGGTCGAATTTCCTGGACGGCGCCGTCGCACGCTGGAACGGCCAGCCTCTCGAAACGACGCTCCGCTCGTCCACGGAACTCTCCGCACACGTTGCCGCTGCACGGCTGCTGACCCTCGGTGAGGTCGCGATCAATGCCGTCAATCCCGCACCGAGCGTCGGCGCGTCTGCGAACCTGCCGTTGCACGTCGGCGGCGTGCTGCGTGCATCGGTGAGCCGCGACGGGTCGGACGTCGATGGCGGGAGCCTGAATGACGCCCTGAGTGCGGACGGCCGGTACGTGGCGTTTGCCTCGAAGGTATCGAGCCTCGTGCAGGACGACACCAACGGCACGTTCGACGTGTTCGTGCGCGACACCTGCCTCCATGCGGCGGCCGGCTGTGCACCCGCCACCCAGCGGGTTTCAGTCGCGAGCAGCGGATCGCAGGGCAATGCCGACAGCGGCTGGACGCCGGACGCGCCGGAGCTGACCGTCGCGATCAGCGGCACGGGCCGCTACGTGGCGTTCATCTCCGCCGCCAGCAACCTGGCCACTGGCGACGTCAATGGCTTCGAAGACGTGTTCGTACGTGACACCTGCCTCGGCGCCCCCATCGCCTGCGAGCCGAAGACCACGCTCGAATCCGTGAGCAGCGCCGGCTCGTCGTCGGCTTCCCGCGCCTTTCACGTCACGATCAGCCGCACCGGGCGATTCGTCGCCTGGATCAGCTATGCGGCCAACCTCGTGCCCGCCGACACCAACGCCGCGCTCGACGTGTTCGTGCGCGACAGGTGCGTGGGCGCGGCCGCGGGTTGCACGCCTTCGACGAGCCGCGTGTCGGTCGGCGACATCGGCCAGGAGTCCGACCGCGACAGCCTGCATCCCTCGTTCAGCGGCAACGAGCGCTACGTCGTGTTCGGCACCGCGGCGACCAACCTCGTCGACGGCGACACGAACGACGCGTTCGACGTCTTCCGCCGCGACACGTGCTTCGGCGCCGCCGGGGCCTGCCAGCCCTCGACCGTGCGCGTGTCGCTCACGAACTCCGGCAGCGAGTCCGCGGGAGGCACCGCCTTCTTCCCGAAGGTGTCCTTCGACGGTCGCTACGTCACGTTCGTCTCGACGGCTCCGGACTACGTGGCGGGCGACACGAACACCGTGGACGACCTGTTCCTGCGGGATACGTGCCTCGGCGCCCCGGCTGGCTGCAAGCCGGCCACGACTGCGCTCTCGGTGAACGCGGCCGGAACGCCCGTGGGCGGTACGTGGCTGCCGAGCCTGAGCGACGACGCCCGCTATGCCACCTTCATGAGTTCCGACGGAGGCCACGTCCCGGACGACGCGAACGGCAACTTCGACGTCTTCGTACGCGACACGTGCATCGGTGCGGCGTCCGGTTGCGTTCCGGCCACGCGGCGACTGTCGGTCGCGTTCGACGGCGCGGAGGGCAACGGCGCGAGCACGTCGTCGGCGGTCAGTGCGGATGGCCGTTACGTCAGCTTCACCTCCTATGCAAGCAACCTCGTTCCCGGCGGCGTGAGCCCGGCGTTCTATGCGAACGTCTACGTCACCGAAGTTGCACCTTGACGGCGTCGCTCCGGTGTGCGCCCGGAACGTACTGACCAGCAGCCGCGTGTAGGACACCTGGCGGTACATAGGAACGAGGCGGCGGCCGCGTGTCGGCGGGCTCCGACACGAGGCCCCGGGAGCGACCCGGCATGGCGGCGCGGCGGATTCGTGGACACTGTCCACACTAGCCGTACACCGCGCGGCGCTCGTGGAGACGGACGATGCGATCGAACGCCCACCCCCTGAAGCCGGCGCTGCGGCTGCTGTCGCCGCGGACCGTGACGGTCGCTCCCACGCCCGACGGGCAGTGGCAGGTGACGAGCGGCTGGTGGCGCGCGCACGGTAAGTTCCCGAGCTATCGCGCCGCGGTAGTCGCCGCGCGGCAGCTCGTGCGCCCGCACTGAGCACCGCGCCCGCCGGCCTTGCGCCGGCCACCCTGACGCGTCCCGACAGACGCCAGTCGCGCGACGGGGCCAACTCCGCACGCGTCCGCCCATCGATCGCGCGATACTCGGCTCCCCTGCGGCTGACCGGGACCGAGCCATGAACGACCTTTCCTCGCGCGCCGGCGGCGTGATGGCCCAGCTGAGCCCGCTGCGCCACACCTCGACTGCCACGACGCGCACGGAGTTGACTCGCGAACAGTTGGGGCACTTCGGCGTCGATCCCGAGTCGGCGCAGGGCAGGGCGCTCGGCGAGCTCGTCGAGCAGCTCTACACGGCCAACGTCGCGGCGCACGAGCTCTGGTCGCTCACGACTGCGACGCTCGGCGCGATGCCTCGCACCGACCGGATCGCGTGGTTCAACGCCAAGCGGTTCGCCTGCTTCCAGCTCGCGAAGGTGCTCGACACGCTGCAGAACCCGCTGCGGGCAACCTACCAGTCGCTGATGGACGACCTCGGCACGGTCGCGGCAAAGGGCCCGTACCCCCTTTTCGACAACGTCACCGCGCTCTTCAGCGCGACGCCGGTCATCACGCGCACCGCGACGTACATCTACGCCTGCGCGGAGTGGGTCGAGGACGCGTTCCAGGGACGCGAGCCCCTGCACGAAATCTACTCGCGGCTGCTGAATCCCACCTCGATCAGCCTCGCGAACCACATCGTCGACCTCGAGGCGGGTCCGGCGGCGAACGAGTACCTCGCCTGGAATTTCAACTCCGGCATGGCCGCGATCGACGCCACGCTCGCGAACCTCGTGGGCTACGAAGACATCGTGCTCTCGAACCGCAACGTCTACGGCGGCAGCTACCAGCTGTTGCACGACTGGTACGGCAAGCGCAGCAACCTGAATGTCGCGATCGAGTGGTTCGACGGCGAGGACGCGGGATCATTCGAGGCAGCGCTTCGCGAGGTCACGGCGCGCCACTCGGCCCGGCTCGCGCGCGGCCGGACGATCTATGTGTACGTCGAATCCCCCTGCAACCCCCACGGCTACGTCCTCGACGTGCCCGGGATCTCCCGCATCGCGCACGCGGCGGGCCTCACGGTGATCTGCGACGCCACGGTCGCCACGCCGTTCCTGCAGCCGCCGCTGCGCAGGCCCGACCCGGTCGAGCGGCCGGACTTCGTCATCTACTCGTACACCAAGGACCTCTGCGGGTCCGGCAACACGACAGCGGGCGTGGTCATCGGCCGCAACGAGCGGATGTTCCTGCCGAAGGGACAGGTCGTCCGCGCGACCGGCCATGACGGGACCGAGCGCGAGTACCGCTGGGACGAGACGATGTTCTGGAACGTGTACTACGTGAAGGGCGCGTTCCTCGACGCCGACAAGGCCTTCGAGGTCCTGAGCGGGATCCGCACGGCGGAACTGCGGCTCGTCGCGAAGTGCATCAACACGATCGTGCTCGCACGCTGCCTCGAGCGCCATCCGCTGATCAACGTGCACTGCAGCGCGCTGCCAGACGATCCGAACGCGTCGCTGGCGGCACGGCTCATGAGGCTCGGCCTGCCGGCCCCGCTATTCACGATCGACTTCGAGGGTCGCGACGGCAGGCCCGGCGTTCCGGCGGACGTGCTCAAGCGACTGTTCGACAGCCTCGAGCCCGCGTTCGGTCTGCAGGTGACGCTCGGCCAGGTGAACACCGTCGTCCTGTGCCCGGCGCTCACGAGCCACTCCGAGCTGTCCGACGAGGCACTCGCGGCGGCGAACATCACGCGTTCGACGCTGCGCATCGCCGTGGGCGACGAGGATCCGCGAACGCTCCTCGAGCACTTTGCTCTGGCCGCCACGCTCGCGGCACAGGACGCGCTGCCCGAACTCGCCGCGGGCTTCCCCGACGCGACGACGGTCTCCGCGATTTACGAAGAGGTCTACGTCGACGCCCACCGTCGCTGGATCGCGGACAAGTGCTCGGTCAGCTCGCGGCCGAGCGGGGCCAGAGGTCCGGCGAGCGGAACCTTCCGGTCGCCGTGAGGTCCGGTGCGTCGACGCGTTCGGCGCGCAGCCTCGTACGGCGGGTCATGAAAGGAGTCGTCGCGACTTCCGCGAGCGAGCACGAGCTCGCGAACAGGAAGCCCTGGCCGGCGACGCAGCCCAGGTCGAGCAGGCTCGCCACCTGGTCCTCGTTCTCGATGCCCTCGGCCACCGTCTCGAGCCCGAGCGTCGTTCCCAGCATCACGACCGCCCGCGCGAGCTCGGGACCGCCGTCCTGCTCCGTGAGCCGGCTCACGAACGCGCGGTCGATCTTGAGGATATCGATCGGGAAGCGATGCAGGTACGACAGCGACGAGTAGCCCATGCCGAAGTCGTCGATCGCGAGCCGCACGCCGAGCGCCTTGAGCTCGCGGAACCGGTCGAGGTTGCCGTCCGTGTTCTGCATGATGGTGCTCTCGGTGAGCTCGATCACCAGGCTCCCCGGGTCGAGCCCGGAGACCTCGAGTGCATGCCGCACGTCGGCCACGAGGTTACCCTGCTGCAGGTGACGGCCCGAGATGTTGACCGCGACCCGCAGGCCGCTGCCGGCGGGCAGCGCCCCGCTCCATTCGCGCACCTGCGTGCAGGCGTCGACGAGCACCCGGCGGCCGATCTCGATGATGCGCCCGGACTCCTCGGCGATCGAGATGAACGAGCCGGGCATCACGATGCCGCGGTCGGGATGTCTCCACCGCACGAGCGCCTCGACGCCGAGCAGTTCGCGCCTCGTGAGGTCGACCACCGGCTGGAACTCGAGGAAGAACTCGTCCCTCGCGAGCGCGAGGTCGATGTCGTGCTCGAGGCGCAGCCGGTCGTGCAGCTGCTCCTGCATGTGCGGCCGGAAGAGCACGCACCGCGACTTGCCCGACGCCTTCGCGTTGTACATCGCTATGTCGGCCTTCCGCAGCAGCTGCTCCGCATCGTCGCCCGGGTACGAGCACGCCACCCCGATGCTGGCCGACGTGTCCGTTTCCCGGCCGTCGACGAGCAGCGGCCGCAGGAAAGCGTCGGTGATCGGCGCCGCGATGCGCTCGATGTCGTCTTCGTGGGTAACGCCCTCGAGCAGGATGGCGAATTCGTCGCCGCCCAGCCGCGCCACCGTGTCGGTCGCGCGCGTCGCCATCACGAGACGCTGCGCCGCGGCCTGCAGCAGGCGGTCGCCCGTGTCGTGGCCGAGCGAGTCGTTCACGTTCTTGAAGTTGTCGAGGTCCAGGAACATCACCGCGACGTGCTGGCGCGCGCGGTGCGCGAGCGCGAGCGCGTGCTCGACGCGGTTCCAGAACAGGCTCCGGTTCGCGAGCAGCGTGAGCGGATCGTGGAAGGCGAGCTTGCGGAGCTGCTCCTCGAGCGCCTTTCGCTCGCTCACGTCGCGGAAGTTGAGCGCTAGGCCGGCGATCGCGGGGTCGTCGACCAGGTTGCTGGCCACGCACTCGAGGGTGCTGCGACGCTCGCCGGTCTGCACGGCAAGCTCGATCGGACCGACGACGTGGCCTCGCGTCTCGTTCACCTCGCCGAGGAACGCCGCGAGGCGCTCGCGGTCGCCATCGACCCAGAGTTCGAGCAGGTTGCGACCGGCGAGCTCGTCCGGATGGATCCCGAACGTGCGCTCGGCCGCCGGCGAGGCAAAGCGCAGCTGGCCGTCGGCGGCCGAGATCATGAACACGTCCGAGGCGTTCCGGATCAGCGAGGCGTAGCGTGCCTCGACCAGGCCGGCGGCCCGGCGCTCCCGCAGCAGCGCGTCGTCGCGCGACAGCACGCCCTGACGCAGGATCACGAGGGACGTCAGCACGAAGATCACGACGGTCATCATGTTGACGGGGCTCGAGGCAGTGCTGCTCTCGACGTACACCAGCACGAAGAACGAGATCATCATCGCGATGTAGGGCATGCCCTGCATCAGCGAGCGGCTGAAGGCGCCAGGGGCCCGGCGCACGGCGCGCGTGCCCCGGAGCTGCTCGCGCGCTGCCGCCGCCAGCCAGACGTAGCAGGTCAGGTAGATCGTGTCCGAGAAGGCGCCGGGCAGGTAGCTGCCGCCGACCTTCGACAGCGCCCAGACGATGTCCGCGACCGACATCGACGAGAAACCGAGGGTGAGCAGCATCAGCGAGCGTCGCGGTATGGGCGTGGCGCCGGAGTGCATGAGCAGCACGCCGCAGGCGAGCAACGTGATGCAGTTGAGCAGGATGTAACTCTGCGCGACCACGTACTTGAGCAGGTCCGGGTCCTGCTGGGCGACTGCGATCGGCTCGATGACGAGGAACCAGAAGAAGCCACCGAAGCCGAGTGTCAGG
>Ga0105090_10000956_pt1 | contig 15191 bp, 14 predicted proteins | sample PPLLak3March2015_FD_79110 | JGI IMG/M metagenome (GOLD analysis project Ga0105090, IMG submission 79110) | Freshwater sediment microbial communities from Prairie Pothole Lake near Jamestown, North Dakota, USA - PPLs Lake P7 Core (1) Depth... | ecosystem: Environmental > Aquatic > Freshwater >... | reverse complement strand
GAGGAAAAACGCGGTCATGCCGAAACCGATGACGATGGCCGTGAGCACCAGGGCTTGCGGCAGCGGATCGGTGTACGCGGCGACGCCCCCGGTGACCACCGGGGGGGCGCCAGCGGTCAAGCGACCCATCGAAAAGATGAACAGGTTCACGGCATAAGACAATAGAGACAGGCCGAGCACCACCGAGAAGGTGTGTCCGCGCAGCAGCAGGTACACGCCGCAGGCCGTGACTACGCCGAGTGCGGAGGCGAGCAGGAATTCCATCAGGCCTGTGCTCCGGTGGTTGTTTTGGCGGCGCTGCTGCGGACGCCGCCGATCCGGGTCACGAACACCAGCGTGGAGCCTACTACCGTGAGATAGACCCCGAGGTCGAAGGCAACTGCGCTGGCCAGCGGCAGCTTGCCAAGCAGCGGCAATTCCGGATAACCGTGCGCGCTGGTCAGGAAAGGTGCGTCGAACAGCCAGCTGGCGGCGCCGGTCAATCCGGCAATCAGGATGCCGGCACCGATCAGCCCGGCGCCGCCGATGCCGATTCGCCGTCGAGTGACTTCTATGCCGTCTGCCATGCACTGGATTACCAGCGCGACCGCGGTGACAAGGCCGGCAATGAAGCCGCCACCCGGAAGGTTGTGGCCGCGCAGGAATATGTATACCGAGACCAGCAGCGCAAAGGGCAGCAGCGCCTTCGTGGCAACCGACAGCAGCAGAGATTTACCGCGGTGCGCCCCGGCGTCTGGCGGCAGGCGCAGGCCATCCATCAGCAGCAGCACACCGACCGCGGCGATGCCGAGGACGATGATTTCGCCGAAGGTGTCGAAGCCGCGGAAATCGACCAGTATCACGTTGACGACGTTGCTGCCGCCGCCGCCCGGGATGCTTTCGCCGAGGAAGAACCAGGAAATTGATTCATGCGGCCGGGTCAGCACGGCCCAGATCAGGCCTGTGACGCCGGCACCTGCGCCGATTGCCAGCAGCGCGTCGCGGGTCTGATGGTCGGGCAGGGATATTTCCGGCCCCTCCTGCGGCAGCAGTGACAATGCGACCAGCATCAGTGCCGTGGTGGCGACTTCCACGGAAAGTTGGGTCAGTGCGAGGTCCGGTGCCGAGAAATAGGCAAAGGTCAGGCAGGCGGCGAGTCCGACCACGCTAACCAGGACCACCGCGGCAAAACGCCGGCGGTGCAGGGCTACGGTGGCGAATGCCGCGGCAATAGCGACGAGCCAGACAACCACGGCGAGAGGCGCCGGTGCCGTGGGCGCAAGATCGCCGGCGCTGTAGCCATGCTGCAGGAAAGCGGACAGACCGAGCAGCGCGATGGTGACTATCAACAGGGCGAGGTAACGCTGCAGCGAATTGTTGATCAGCAGGCCGGTGACGCGTCCGGAGAGTTGCACTGCACCGTCATAGGCGCGGTAGAACAACTGCGAAGCGGTCCAGCGTGCGGCCGCACTGGTGTGCAGCTTGTACTGATGCTGCAGCAGCCAGTACATCACGCTGCCGCCGACGATCGCGATCGCGCTCATCAGCAGCGGCATCGTCAGGCCATGCCAGAGGGCGATATCGTAGGCCGGCAGTTCGGCGCCGAACACATCGCGTGCTGCGACTGCGAGCAGCGGTGCCACGGTAAGGCCCGGCAACATGCCTACCGCGACGCAGATCACCACCAGGATTTCCACCGGCACCTTCATGTAACGCGGCGGTTCGTGCGGCTTGCGGTCGAGCCCGCGGGGTTCGCCGTTGAAGAATACGTCGTGGATGAAGCGCAGCGAATAGGCGACGCTGAACACGCCCCCGAGCGTCACTGCCACCGGGGCAATCTGCCCGAGGAGTCCGAGGTCGTGCAACTCCAGCGCTTCGGCAAAGAACATTTCCTTGGACAGGAAGCCATTAAACAGCGGCACGCCTGCCATCGCAGCCGCGGCCACCATCGCCAGCGTTGCCGTGTACGGCATGTATTTCCACAGGCCGGCGAGGCGGCGCATGTCGCGCGTACCGCATTCATGGTCGATGATGCCGGCGGCCATGAACAGCGAGGCCTTGAAGGTAGCGTGGTTGATGATGTGGAACACAGCGGCGACCGCGGACAGCGGTGAATCGAGGCCGAGCAGGAAGGTAATCAGGCCGAGATGGCTGATCGTTGAATAGGCGAGCAGACCCTTCAGGTCGTGCATGAAAACGGCGGTATAGGCGCCGAAGACCATGGTAATCAGGCCGACAGAGGTGACCACGACCTCGAACTCGAAGCTGCCGCCGAGCACCGGATACATCCTCGCCAGCAGGAACACGCCGGCCTTGACCATGGTTGCGGAGTGCAGGTACGCCGACACCGGTGTCGGCGCCGCCATCGCTTCCGGCAGCCAGAAATGGAAGGGGAACTGCGCGGATTTGGTGAAAACGCCCAGCAGCACCAAGCCCAGCGCCAGGGTATACAGCGGATGGTCGTGGATGCTGTCGCGGGCGGCAAGTACCGCGGACAGTTCGTAGCTGCCGGCGATGCTGCCGATCAGCAGGAACCCGGCAAACATCGCCAGTCCACCCCCGCCGGTCACCGCCAGCGCCATGCGCGCACCGCGCCGCGCTTCTGCGCTATGGCTCCAGTAGCCGATCAGCAGGAAGGAGGAAATGCTGGTGAGTTCCCAGAAAATCACCAGAAGCAGCAGGTTTTCACTGAGAACGATGCCGAGCATTGCCGCCATGAACAACATCAGCAGGGCATAGAACTTGCCTGCGGAATCGGCGGGCGAGAGATAGTAACGGGCGTAGAGGATGATCAGCAGGCCGATGCCGAGGATCAGCAGTGCGAACATCAACCCGAGGCCGTCGAGGCGGAAGGACAGGTTGAGTCCGATGGCCGGCAACCATTCCCAACTCATGATCAGCGGCTGTCCGTCCAGAACCCCGGGCATTTCGCTGACCAGCAGCGCGAGGCTGCTCGCGGTAATGACCGCGACTGTCCAAGCGACGCAGTTGCGCCCCAGACGGGCCGCCAGCGGTGCCAGCAAGGTTCCAGCCAGCAGAGGCAGGAGGATGATTAACGGTAATGTCATGCGGCAGGCCGCGGTATCTGACCGTAAAAACCTGGTCGGCTCCGGCAGCGGCCGCTATGGCGTCTGCCGGAAGATTGAAGGTGTCCGCTGCGGGTGAGGCAAGCAATTGAGCGCGGCACTTGAGCACTTGCGCAGCGGCAGACGCAAGAATCATAACTAATTCCGCCCGCTGCGTCAGCACTGCGTTGACAAAAATCAAATTTCTGATGCGGCACGTTGTCAAGCCATTGCTTAGTCCATAGAATTGCCATCCAAGAAAGAATTAAAGAGAGGCAGCTACCGGCGAGCCTCCCGCCAAAAAAAATGCTGAATTCCTGGATCGCGTGATTCGACATGCGTAAAGCCGCCAGTCTGGTGCTGTTCCTGTTCGCCTTCTGGCTGCTGATGTCAGGTATATATATTCCTTTCCTGATCATTTCCGGCCTGCTGTCATCCATATTTGTGGTGTGGCTGGCATGGCGTATGGAGATGGTGGATGCGGAGGGACATCCGGTGCAGCTGGGTTTAAGCGTGCTTTTTTACTGGCCCTGGCTGTTCAAGGAGATCCTGATGTCGGGCTGGACGGTGACGAAAATCGTTCTGGATCCCCGGCTGCCCATATCGCCGACCCTGGTACGCTTCAAGCCGCGTCAGCGCACGACGGTTGGACTCGTCACGCATGCCAACTCGATCACGCTGACGCCGGGGACAATTTCCCTCGGAGTACGCTCTGACGAGTTTCTGGTGCATGCCTTGACCAGGGAAGGTGCGCAGGGCGTTATCGACAGCGAAATGGACCGCCGGGTAGAGCGCTTCGAGGGTGGTCTGTGATGTTCGCCGTTGCCGCAATTGCCCTCCTGGTTACTTTGGCGCTCGTCCTGGTGCGCAGCATACTTGGCCCCACCGTATTCGATCGCACACTGGCGGCGAACACCGTGGGTACGGTCGCCGTGATGCTGCTTGCAGTGATCGGTTTCCTGCTGGGCCGGCCGGAGTTTCTGGATTTGGCCATCATCTATGGTCTGCTCAACGTAATCGGCACGATAGCGGTGCTCAAGTTTTTCCGTTATGGCGACCTGGGTGATCCCGGGAACGGGGATACAGAGGGCAAGACTACAGAGGGCAGAACATGAGCCTGTTTATAGACGTGCTGAGCTGGATTTTTCTGGTGGCGGGCGGATTTTTCTGTCTGGTCGGTGCCGTCGGCATGTTGCGTATGCCGGATTTTTATACCCGGATGCATGCGTCCAGCGTGATCGAGACGCTCGGTGTCGGATTCCTGCTGGCAGGAATGGCGATGCAGGCCGGCCTGACACTGGTAACGGTGAAACTGGCAGTCATCGGGATGCTGGTGCTTTTTGCGAGCCCGACAGCGAGTCATGCCCTTGCCAACGCCGCTTTGGCGCGCGGTGTCGAGCCAATATTGGATCAGGGGAAAGCATCATCGAATACCTGATCATCAATACCCTGCTGACGATGACGATAGTCGTTACTCTGGCGATCACGCTTCAGCGCAACCTGTTTGCCGTTGTGGTGATGTCCGGCATCTACAGTTTTCTGATGGCAACGGCTCTGGTAGTGCTGGATGCCGTCGATGTGGCCATGACCGAAGCCGCGGTCGGCGCGGGAGTCTCGACGGTGTTGCTGCTCGGCGCGATTCATCTGACGCAGGGCAACGAAACAAGGCCGTTGCGCAAACCGCTGTTGCCGCTGGTGGTGGCGCTGGGCGTAGGCGCGGCATTGATTTACGGCACGCTGGGCCTGCCGGCGTTTTCTGATCCTCAGGCGCCCATTCACGTGCATGTCGCACCACATTACATCGAGCAGGCCATGGCAGAGACCGGGGTTCCAAATGTGGTGACTGCCGTACTCGCCAGCTATCGCGGGTACGACACGCTGGGCGAGACCATCGTGGTATTTACGGCAGGCATCGGTGTAATCGCCCTGCTCAGGCGTCGCCGTCGTCGGGAATAGGCAGGAGACATGCGTTCTCACCTGATCCTCCGCGTGGTGGCCAAGCTGCTGATTCCATTCATGCTGCTGTTTGCGCTGTACGTGCAGTTTCATGGCGATTTCGGACCTGGCGGCGGTTTCCAGGCCGGCGTCATTTTTGCTGCCGCCATCATTCTCTATGGACTGATCTACGGCCTGCCTGCAGCCCGACTAATGGTTCCGGACCTTGTGGTGGAATCGATGATTGCGGGGGGTGTGTTGTTGTATGCGGGGGTGGGTTTGGCGGGCATCGCTCTCGGCGGCAACTTTCTCGATTATTCAGTGCTGGCGGCCGATCCTGTGCAGGGGCAGCATCGTGGCATCCTGCTGGTGGAGTTCGGGGTGCTGATCACGGTGGCCGGCGTGATGCTGAAGATTTTTTATGTGTTCGCCGGGCGCGGGAAAGGTATCGACGAAACATGACAGTCGGCAGCCATTACGGCTACTGGGCGATGATGACCCTGATGATCATCGGCCTCTACATCCTGATTGCCCGCGGCAACCTGATCAAGAAGCTGGTGGGGCTGTCGATTTTCCAGACCTCGGTGTACCTGCTCTACATCGCGCCGGGGAAACTGATTGGCGGCACGGCGCCGATCATCGCTGAGAAGTTCGGTATCTATTCGAACCCGCTGCCTCACGTGTTGATTCTGACTGCGATTGTGGTGGGGGTGGCGACCATTGCGCTGGGCCTCGCTCTGGTGGTGAGAATCTACGAGGCCTACGGCAGTATCGAGGAAGACGAAATTATCGAAAAAGACAGCGGCCTGGAGCGGTAATGCGCCTGATCGCCGACCATCTGCCGATACTCCAGGTCATTCTGCCGCTGCTGGCAGCACCGCTGATCGTGCTGCTGCGCAATGCAACGCTGGCATGGTTGCTGACGGTCGCGGTAAGCTGGGTATCGTTCGCCATTGCCCTAACGCTGTTTTTTGCGGTCCCTGACGGCGGGGCGATCTACTATGAAATGGGTAACTGGCCGATGCCTATCGGCATCGGCTACCGCATCGACGCTGCCAGCGCCTATGTGCTGGTGCTGGTGTCGCTGATCGCTGCGGTCGTGGCGCCATATGCGCGGCTCAGCATTGCCGCGGAAGTGGAGCGTGAGCGTCATTACCTTTTTTATGCCATGTTCGTGCTCTGTGTCGGCGGGCTGCTGGGCATAGCGGCGACCAATGATGCCTTCAATCTGTTCGTTTTCCTGGAGATTTCCTCGCTTTCCAGCTATGTGCTGATCGCAATCGGGAAAAACCGGCGGGCGTTCCATGCCTCCTTTCAGTACCTGATCATGGGCACGATCGGGGCGACGTTTTACATCATCGGGGTCGGTTTGCTGTACTTGATGACCGGAACGCTGAATCTCGCTGACATGGCCGAGCGCCTCAGTGCAGTCGAGGAGACGCGCCCCGTTCTTTCCGCTCTCGCGTTCATCACGGTGGGGCTGTCGCTGAAAATAGCGCTGTTTCCGCTGCATTTCTGGCTGCCAAACGCCTATTCCTGCGCGCCCTCGACCGTCTCCGCTTTTCTCGCCGGCACTGCCACCAAGGTATCGGTATATGTGCTGATGCGTTTCATCTTTTCCGTCTTCGGCCCACGTCTGCCGCTGGAAGCGCTGCATTTGTTTGACGCGCTGATCGTGCTGTCGATTGCGGCAACGGTTGTTTCATCCCTGGTTGCCGTCTTTCAGACCGATCTCAAGCGCATGCTGGCTTATTCCAGTGTCGCGCAGATCGGCTATATATCCTTGGGGATTGCGCTCAACAATGCCGATGGTTTAACGGCATCGGTTATCCACCTGTTTAATCACGGTGTCACCAAGGTTGCGTTATTCATGCTGGCGGGCGGTATTGTGTTGCGACTCGGCACCACCAATTTTGACAGCATGGCCGGTCTCTCACGGCGCATGCCGTTGACCACATTCGGCTTCGTCCTCGCCGGCCTCAGTCTGATCGGGGTGCCGGCCTCGGCGGGTTTTGTCACTAAATGGTATCTGGTGATGGCCGCGCTGGAGCGTGGACATTGGTGGCTGGCCGCGCTGGTAGTGGCGACTTCGTTGATTTCCGCGCTCTACGTCTGGCGTTTTGTCGAAACGGCCTATCTGCGTGAGCCGGTAGGGGAGGTCAAGCGTGTGGAGGCGCCGCTGGCCATGCTGATACCGGCGTGGATCATGGTCATTGCCTGCACCTATTTCGGCCTGGAAACTGCTTACTCGCTGACCGGGGCCCAGGAAGCTGCAATGGCGTTAATGCGGGGCTTCAAATGAGTCCCGAGACGGCGATCCTGGCAGCGATGGCGGTGCCGGTTTCCGGAGCTGCAGGCATTGCGCTTGCCCATCGCTTTCCCAATCTGCGTGAAACCATAACCGTTATTACCGCGCTGTCGCTCCTCGCCTGTGTGCTGACCCTGCTGCCGCTGGTGCAGGCCGGAGAACGTCCGGAAGTGGTGCTGTTCCAACTGATGCCCGGAATCAGCTTCAGTTTCCGGGTGGAACCGCTGGGCATGCTGTTCGCGCTGGTCGCATCGGGTCTGTGGATAGTGAATTCCCTGTATTCCATAGGTTACATGCGTGCCAATGACGAGCACGGCCAGACCCGGTTCTACGTCTGCTTCGCCCTGGCTCTTGCAGCCACTATGGGTATCGCTTTCTCGGCCAACCTGGTCACGCTGTTTTTGTTCTATGAAGTGCTGACCCTGGTGACCTATCCGCTGGTCACGCATCACCGGGATGAAGAGGCGCGTCGCGGCGGCCGGGTTTACATGGTTTACCTGTTGGGCAGTTCGATGGCGCTGTTGCTGGTGGCCGTTATCTCAACCTGGCTGGCGACCGGCAGTGTCGAATTCACGCCGGGCGGATTGCTGGGGAACAGCCTCTCCAACAACGAGATTGGCCTGCTGCTGGCACTTTTTATTTTCGGCATCGGCAAGGCGGCAGTAATGCCCATGCACCGCTGGCTGCCGGCTGCGATGGTGGCGCCGACGCCGGTATCAGCATTGTTGCATGCCGTGGCCGTGGTCAAGGCGGGCGTGTTTTCGGTGGTGAAAGTGATCGTCTACATTTTCGGCGTGGACCGTATTGCCGGACTGAGCAGCGTGGACTGGCTGCCGTTCATCACCGGTTTCACGATCGTTGCGGCTTCGGTGGTTGCGCTGCGCTCGGACAACCTGAAGCGGCGGCTGGCATATTCGACAATCAGTCAGCTGTCGTATGTGGTGCTCGCGGCGGCGCTCCTTACCCCGCTGTCGGTGATCGGTGCGGCCCTGCACATCGTGACTCATGCAGTGGGCAAGATCACACTGTTCTTTGCCGCCGGGGCGATTTACACCGCTGCGCATAAGACCAACGTCAGCCAACTTGATGGAATCGCGCGACGCATGCCCTGGACTATGGGTGCGTTTACCATAGGTGCGCTCTCTCTGATCGGCATACCGCCGGCGGCGGGTTTCCTGAGCAAATGGTACATCGTGCTTGGAGCCGCACAGGGCGGACACTGGACGGCGCTTGCGGTTCTGGCGGCAAGCACGCTGTTGAATGCGGCTTATTTTCTGCCGATTATTTACGCCGCCTACTTTCGTGCGCCTGCCGATCCGGAGCATGTTCACGGTGAGGCGCCTTGGCTGATGCTGGTGGCAATGGCAATCACTGCGACGGGCGTAGTGCTGCTGTTTTTTGGCATGGAATTTCCGCTGGCGCTGGCACTGCAGCTCGTGCAGGCGTCGAATTAGCGCGGAGGGAGGCGCAAATGAAGGGGAACGACAAGCGGTACTGGCTGGATGATCCCGGAAATGTAACCGGGCTTTACCGGGGATTGTGGATACTCGGAATCCTGTTGCTGCTGTGCGATCTTTTTTTGCACAAGCACGAGGATTTTGATTTTGCCGGATGGCCGTTTTTTTACGGCTTTTACGGCTTCCTTGCCTGTGTGGCGCTGGTCATTACAGCCAAAGGGTTGCGCAGGTTGCTGATGCGCGGCGAGAACTACTATGACCGGTGATTTTCCCGTTGCATTGATCCTGATCGCCGGCGGGCTGTTGGTTCCGGTGCTCGGGCTGCGCATGCGCGCGGTTTTGACGCTGTTGTTGCCCGTGGCGGCGTTTGTCTGCGTGCTCGCGGTGCCTGAGGGCACGCACGCGCAGGTCGAGTTTCTGGGGGCGCAGCTGTCGTTGATGCGCGTGGACAGGCTCAGCCTGTTGTTTTCCTATGTGTTTTTGCTGGCGACATTTCTGGCCGCCATTTATGCGCTGCACGAAGATGATTCCATGCAGCAGGCTGCGACACTGCTCTATGCCGGCAGCGCGCTAGGAGCGGTGTTTGCGGGAGATCTGCTGACACTGTTCATTTTCCTCGAAATCGCGGCGGTGTCTTCGGCCGTGCTGGTCTGGGCGCGCCGCACCAAAGAGTCCTTCAGAGCCGGAATGCGTTATCTGGCGGTGCAACTCGCAGCCGGCATGCTGGTGCTCGCAGGTATTGCCGTGAGGGCTGCGGAGGGGTACGGGCTGGCGTTCGATCACATCGGTCTGAATGGCCCCGGCGCATGGCTGATCCTGTTGGGTCTGGGTATCAAATGCGCGTTTCCTCTGCTGCACAACTGGCTGCAGGATGCCTATCCGGAAGCAACCGCAACCGGCACAGTCGTATTGTCCGCATTTACCACGAAACTCGGAATCTATGCCCTTGCCCGCGGATTTGCCGGCACGGAACTGCTGATTTATGTCGGCACCGCCATGGCGGCTTTTCCGATTTTTTATGCAGTGATCGAGAACGATCTGCGGCGGGTTCTGGCGTACAGCATGAACAATCAGCTGGGTTTCATGGTCGTTGGCGTGGGGATAGGCAGCGAACTGGCGTTGAACGGTGCGGTGGCGCATGCCTTTGCTGATATTTTGTTCAAGGGGCTGCTGTTCATGTCCATGGGCGCGGTTTTGTTGCGGGCCGGTACGGTCAAAGGAAGCGAACTGGGCGGCCTTTACAAATCCATGCCATGGACGACAGGTTTCTGCATCGTCGGGGCTGCGTCGATTTCAGCGTTCACGCTGTTCAGCGGATTAATCACAAAATCGATGATCATGAGTGCAGCGGCCGGCGAGGGATACATTATGGTTTGGCAGGTGCTGCTGTTTGCCTCGGCCGGCGTGTTCCATCATGCCGGTATCAAAATCCCCTACTTTGCTTTTTTTTCCCACGACTCGGGCATCCGTTGCAAAGAGGCGCCGCCCAGCATGCTGATTGCCATGGGCGGAGCGGCGGCGCTGTGTATCGGTATTGGATGCGCGCCTGGGTTGTTCTATCAGCTGCTTCCATATGCCGTCACTTATGCGCCGTACTCGCCTACGCATATTCTCGATCAGTTGCAATTGCTGGTGTTCTCCGCGCTTGCCTTTGCGGTACTGATGCGCACCGGCATCTATCCACCTGAACTGAAGTCGGTCAATCTGGATACGGACTGGACCTATCGTCGCCTGCTGCCGGCAATATGGGGGGCAATGGAGAGGGGTTATCGGTATGCTGCTGATGCGATGTGGTCAATGCTGCAGCCGCCGCTGCGCGGCATCATCCGCAGTATCCGGACGGCTCACCAACCGGGCGGATTAATGGCAAAAACCTGGACTACCGGCGGTACGGCGTTGTGGATGATGGTCCTGCTGCTGGCCTACCTGATCACGTATCTGGCTTGAGGACGCAGTCAGTATTTTGTAAGAGTCAGGATGTTACGGTTTGCCCTGGGTTTACGGTGAGGAAAGGCTTGATTTCACAGCTTTCGGGGGCTACGATGATCAGCATAAAATATCGCTTTCACATGGCGAAATCCGAGGGCCAGCGTAGTTCACCGGCATAAAATTCGTAAAAAGTACAAATCAGTGGTTGGTTGGTGATTTCCAATGCTGTAACAGGCGCGTGTAAATGAACTCAATCAACAACACGCTTGCGCGTTCCCGTTGCGGTTTCGTTTTGTCATGGTGATCTGGAGGAGAGAAAATGATTAAGAAACAGCAAGTTAAGCAAAAAGAAGCCAGCCCGACCCGGCGCAAATTCCTGACCGGTGCTGCCGCTGCCACCACGGGTGCGGCCATTGCCGGATTCCCGATGATTGCAAAGGCCCAGGCCGGACCGATCACAATGCGTTGGCAAAGCACCTGGCCGGCGAAAGACATTTTCCACGAATACGCGCTGGATTTCGCCAAGAAGGTCAATGACATGACCGGCGGCGACCTCAAGATCGAGGTATTGCCGGCCGGTGCCGTGGTGCCGCCGTTTGGCCTGCTCGACGCGGTATCCAAAGGCACGCTTGACGGCGGCCACGGCGTGCTGGTCTATCACTACGGCAAACAGAATGCCCTGGCGCTGTGGGGTTCGGGTCCCGCCTATGGCATGGATGCGAATCAGTTGCTGGCCTGGCACAAATACGGCGGCGGCAAACAGTTGCTGGAAAAACTCTACGCGTCGATCAATGCCAACGTGGTGTCCTTTCCCTACGGCCCGATGCCGACCCAGCCGCTGGGTTGGTTCAAGAAGCCGGTCACCAAAGTGCAGGACATGAAAGGCCTGAAGTTCCGCACCGTGGGTATCTCGATTGACGTGTTTACGGCGATGGGTGTTTCGGTGAATGCGCTGCCGGGTGGCGAAATCGTGCCTGCCATGGACCGTGGCCTGCTCGATGCTGCAGAGTTCAACAATGCATCTTCCGACCGGCTGCTCGGGTTCCCGGACGTGTCCAAGGTCTGCATGCTGCAAAGCTTCCACCAGAACGCCGAGCAGTTCGAGATCATGTTCAACAAGACCAAGTTCAACGCTTTGCCGGCCAAGATGAAGTCGATCATCGAGAACGCGGTCGAGGCGGCTTCGTCCGACATGTCGTGGAAGGCGGTTGACCGTTATTCGCAGGATTACATCGAGATGCAGCAGAAACAGGGCGTCAAGTTCTACAAGACCCCGGATCCCATCCTGCAGGCCCAGCTGAGCGGTTACGATGCCGCCGCGGCCAAACGCAAGGACAACGCGCTGTTCCGCGAAATCGAGGAGTCGCAGAAGAAATTTGCCGCGCGTGCCGTGCGCTGGGATCTCGATACCAACGTCAACCGCCGGATGGCTTACAACCATTACTTCGGCAAGAAGGCCGCCGCGCCTGCCAAGAAGAAATCCTGACGCGGAGTGTTGTAATGCAGGACAAAACACCATCCGGAGAACCCGGGTGGTGTTTTTTTTAGGAACAGCCGCGGTTATGCCGGCGGCATCGTGGAAGTGACGGTATATGCAGAAACTCCTGCTGTTTATTGACAAGCTCAGCACCTTTGTCGGACAGGCTTTTTCGTGGCTGATTGTCGCGCTGACGCTGCTGATATCGTGGGAGGTGTTCTCGCGATACGCGCTCGACAATCCCCACGCCTGGGCGTTTGACGCGATGATCATGCTTTACGGTACTTTGTTCATGATGGCTGGGGCCTACACCCTTTCCAAGAACGGCCATGTGCGCGGTGACGTGTTGTATGGTTTTTTCCGGCCGCGGACTCAAGCCTCGCTTGACCTGTTGCTCTACATCGTTTTTTTCATACCCGGCGTCATTGCGCTGACCTACGCCGGTTATTTTTACGCCGCAGAGTCCTGGGCGATCAACGAGCATTCGAACATTACCGCGGATGGCCCGCCGGTCTATCCGTTCAAAACCGTCATTCCGCTGGCGGGGCTGATCCTGCTGCTGCAGGGGCTGGTTGAAATCGTCCGCTGCATCGTCTGCATACGCCAGGGTTACTGGCCGTCGCGCGGCGAAGACGTCGAGGAGGTTGACGTCGACAAGTTGAAGGAAATGGTCCACGCCGAGGATGTCGAGGTGGCTGCCAAGGCAGGAGCCGGACGATGATCAAAATCCGCAAGGAGTTGTGGTTCGGTTTTACGATCATGGCGATGATCGTGATCCCTGTGATTGTCCTGACCCCATGGACAAACATGACCAACGGCAGTCTTGGTCTGCTGATGCTGGGTCTGGTGGTGGTGGCGATCATGCTCGGTTTCCCTACGGCCTTCACGCTGATGGGGATGGGTGTGCTGTTTGCGTGGTTTTTTTATCGCAGCGTTGATCCGGATCTGGCGGTGCGGCAGGTGCTGGATCTGATGGTGCAGCGTACCTACGGCGTGATGTCGAACGACGTGCTGATCGCAGTGCCGCTGTTTGTGTTCATGGGTTATCTGGTTGAACGTGCGGCACTGATCGACCGCCTGTTCAAGAGCCTGCACCTGGCGATGGCGCGTTTGCCCGGTTCACTGGCCGTGGCGACCATCGTCACCTGCGCGATATTTGCAACAGCGACCGGCATTGTCGGCGCGGTGGTGACGTTGATGGGGCTGCTGGCAATGCCGGCGATGCTGCGCGCGGGTTACCACACGCAGATTGCCGCGGGTTCGGTAACCGCGGGCGGTTGCCTCGGCATCCTGATTCCGCCTTCGGTATTGCTGATCGTTTACGGCGCAACGGCCGGCGTTTCGGTGGTGCAGTTGTACGCCGGGGCTTTTTTCCCGGGACTGATGCTGGCGGGGCTTTACGTCGGTTATGTGATCGTGTTGGCGATGATCAAGCCCAGCCTGATGCCGCCGCTGCCCGAAAGCGAGCGCCATGTCGAGTTGCCGGCGTTTGCCAAAGCGCTGGCCGCACGTGGCCGTAACGCATCGCTGGGACTGGTCCGCGCGCTGGGAGGTACATCCGGTGTTACGCAGGGCACAGCGCTGGGCCAGTTGTTCCTGTCCTTGTTGCCGGCGTTGGCGATTGCCGGCGTACTGGCATTGACCTACAGCGCCGTCACCAGGCCGGTGGAGGAGGTGAGCACTGCGGGTCTGGTCGAGGCCGGTGGTTCTTTTGCCGCGGATATCAAGGAAGAAACCGGCCTGGTCGGTGCGCCTGAGAGCACCGGTTTGCAGGAACCCCCGCCCGAGAGTACGACCGACAAACCTGCGGAGACGGGGCTGCAGGAACCCCCGACTGAGCGTACGGCTGACAAATCCGCCGAGACGGGGTTGCAGGAACCACCTTCTGCCGACAAGCCGGCGGAGGTCGCAGCGTCGACTGTTGCACCGACACCTGCTGCCGCAGATCCGCTGGTGGCCAAGGTTGCAGAGGCGCGGCCGGCGCCGACCTGGTTCTGGGCGATGTTCGGGATCGGCGCGGCATTGATCGCCGGCATCTATGCCTTATGGACCTGGCAGCGCTTCGAGATTTTCAAAATGCTGCTGGGTTCGTTTTTCCCGCTGTCGGTGATGATCCTCGCAGTGCTGGGTTCGATCGTGTTCGGTTTTGCCACGCCGACCGAGGCGGCTGCGGTAGGCGCTTTCGGCGGTTTTGTGCTGGCTGCGGCGTACCGGTATATCGCACATCAACGCGGCAACCCCGGTTTTGGTGCTGTCAGTACGACGGTGAAAGAACTGGGGGTCATCGTCAAGGAGTCCTCGTTCCTCACCGCCAAAACCAGTGCCATGGTGTGCTGGCTGTTTGTGGGGTCGGCGATTTTCTCAGCGGCGTTTGCGCTGCTCGGCGGCCAGGAGATCATCGAAAACTGGGTACTGTCGCTGGGACTGACACCAATCCAGTTCCTGATCCTCGCCCAGTGCATCATTTTTATCCTCGGCTGGCCGCTGGAGTGGACCGAGATCATCGTCATTTTCATGCCGATATTCATCCCGCTGCTGCCCAAGTTCGGCATCGATCCGCTGTTTTTCGGGCTGCTGGTGGCCTTGAACCTGCAGACGGCATTCCTGTCGCCGCCGGTCGCCATGGCGGCGTTCTACCTCAAAGGCGTGGCGCCAAAACATGTGACGCTGAATCAGATTTTCCTGGGCATGTTGCCGTTCATGGTCATCCAGGTGATTGCGCTGGTGCTGCTGTACACCTTCCCGGGAATCGGCATGTGGTTGCCGCAGACCCTCTATAGGTAATCGCGGGCTTTAGCCGGCATGCCTGATCCCTCGCGCGAGCCGCTGCACTCGCTGTCCGCGACCGCGCTCGCGCAGGGCTTGCGCGCAGGGGCTTTTACGGCAGAGGCGTTGGCGCAGAGCTGTCTTGCGCACATCGCCGAGCGTGAGCCGACGGTGCAGGCCTGGACCTGGCTTGATCCCGACCAGGTGCTGGCGCAGGCGCGTGCTGCTGATCGCCTCAGCGCCACCGGTTTACCCCTGGGTGCACTGCATGGCAT
>Ga0105090_10000955_pt1 | contig 15192 bp, 12 predicted proteins | sample PPLLak3March2015_FD_79110 | JGI IMG/M metagenome (GOLD analysis project Ga0105090, IMG submission 79110) | Freshwater sediment microbial communities from Prairie Pothole Lake near Jamestown, North Dakota, USA - PPLs Lake P7 Core (1) Depth... | ecosystem: Environmental > Aquatic > Freshwater >... | reverse complement strand
GGGATTTCTACGAGCGGCTCGGCTTCATTCCTTTCCGGGATGCGCCGCTGTCGCTGTTCCTGCCGCTCGCCACGCTTCGCCTCGCGGCGGGTGCCTGAGGCCGGGCGGGGCGCTGCCAGGGACCGGCGAAGGCCAGGGCGCGGCGCGGTCAGCTTGCCGCGACCTTGCTCCAGAACGCCGTCTTGCGCGGGTGCTTCGCCCGAAGCACGCCCTCGAAGGACGCGTGTGGTTCAAGGCCGGGCTGCTGCGGCAACTCTGCTGCCAGCCGGCGCAACTTGCCGAGGGCGAATTGTGGCGCCAGTGGCAGGCAGGCTGGCGCGCTGCGCTTTTCTCGAGCGGAGGATAGCGGCCGCGAACAGTCCCCGCGTGGTTCACTGTGCCCTGTTGCCATCCTCGCCAAGTTCGAACGCCGACAGGTGCACCACCCGCTCGCCGTCGGCCAGCGCGGCGGCATGCAGATCGGGGCGCTCGATGCGCAGGTCGATGCCCTTGGCCACCGCGGTGTAGACGGTGGGCTGGGCGGTGGCGATGCGTTCGAGCAGCGCGCGTACCTCGGCCAGCGAAGGCACCTTGACCTCCGCGCTGGTCGACTCGAGCTCCAGTGCGTCGAACAGGTAGCTGTCGACCAGTTTGGGCAGCAACTTGCCGAGCGTGTCGGCGGCGTCGAATAGTTCGACGCCGGCCACCTGTCCCCCGACGACGAAGACCGCGCCGATCTGGCCGGGCAGCGGTGCCACCTTGCTGCGGTGCTGCTGCAGCCGCTCCTCGACCGAATCGAATACGTCGTGCAGCGAACTGGTGCGCGAGGCGAACTTGTAGCTCGCCATCTTCTCGTCCACCGAGCGCCACACGGCACCCTGGATGTCGCCACGCGAGCGCTGGCCACTTTCGCGCATCGAGGCGGACACGCCGCGCATCTTCTCGCGCCGGGCGCTGGCGTGAAGCTTCTTCTTGCCCGAGGCGAAGCGCCGCGAACGCCACGCCCAGCGGCCGGCCTCCACGCAGGAGACAGGGATCTTCACCTCCTGGAAGGCGCCGACCAGGATGGTGAGGTTCAGCACCCGGTTCTGCTTGGCACCGACGAGTTCCTCGCCGTCGACGAGCAGGATGTCGCGGTCGGACTTGTTGCGAAACAGCAGTTCGGGCACCGAGCCGCCGTCGGAGATCTCGGTCACCTCTGCCAGGCCGGCGTCGAGCGCCTCGTCGAGCAGGGCGTAGGTGGCGGGCGGTGCGTCGGCGCGCAGGAGCGGGAAGACGGTGAGCGGACCGCCGGTGATCGGGTTGCCGACCTCGAGGCAGTGCAGGGCGCGGGATAGTGCTTGCATGAGCGTGGCCTCCGGGAAGGTTTGGCGGGGACGGCCAATCAGTATCGGAAGCGGCGGGCTCAGGGGGTGAGCCCGGCGAGCCGGCGCGGCGCGGATCGCGCATCGGCGCACGGGCTCACTGGCTGAGCCTTCAGGTGGGCACTGTTCGCGGGCCGGCGGGAATGCCGCCGCGCGGCGGTGCGGACATGATCTTGCGCACATTCGGGAACACCCCGTTCGCTAGGCTCTTCGCCAGCCTGTTGCGCGTCCCGGAGAGGAACGTGAACCCGACCGAACGCCTGTACCGCATCACCCAGCTCGTCGAGAACCGCGGCCCGATCTCGTTCAACGACCTGGCCGGCGAACTGGAGGTCTCGCGCTCGACCCTGAAGCGCGACCTCGACACGCTGCGCAGTCGTTTCAACGCGCCGCTGGAGTTCGACCGCTTTGCCGGCGGCTATCGATTCGGCAAGCAGGGGCCGGGACCGCGCTTCGAGCTGCCGGGGCTGTGGTTCTCGGCCGACGAGATCCTGGCGCTGATGACGATGCACCAGATGCTGGTGTCGCTCGATGCCGGCGGCCTGCTCGGGCCGCACATCAAGCCGCTGATGGAGCGGCTCTCGAAGGCGCTTGGCGCGGATGCCGGCAACGCGCAGGAGGTCCTGAAGCGCGTGAAGCTGCTGCCGTCGCAGCAGCGGCGCGTGCAGCTGAAGTGGTTCGAACTGATCGGCGCCGCGCTGATGACGCGTCGGCGGCTGACGATCGACTATTTCACCCGCTACAGGAACGAGCGTTCCGAGCGCGAGGTCTCGCCGCAGCGGCTGGTGTACTACCGCGGCAACTGGTACCTGGACGCGTACTGCCACAAGAGCGACGGCGTGCGGATGTTCTCGCTCGACTCGATCGAGAACGCGGCGCTGCTCGATGCCAAGGCGAAGGAGGTATCTCTGAAGCAGGTGGACGAAGAGACCGCCAGCGGCTACGGCATCTACCGCGGCACCAGGCTCACTTGGGCGACGCTGGTCTTCGCGCCGGAAGCGGCGCGCTGGGTGCGCTCCGAGATCTGGCACGACCAACAGAAGGGGCGCGACCTCGACGACGGCCGCTACGAGCTGAAGATTCCGTACTCGGAGGCACCGGAACTGGAGATGGACATCCTGCGCCATGGCGAGAACGTCGAGGTGGTGGAGCCGGCGGAGCTGCGCAAGCGGGTGGCGGAGCGGCTGGGCAAGGCGGCGGCGAGGTACGCGGGCTGACCGGCGGGCCGCGGCGACGGAGGCTCATTTTCTGGGCCCAGCGGATGTGAGCATGGCGTCGTGTATGGGGCTTGATCGTCGGCCCGCTGCAAGAACCGGCGCCGCCCCTTGGAGGAGCGAACATGGGCCTGCTGAAACTGCTGTTCGGCAAGCGCGTAAAGCGCGATGACGGCGATCCCGCCGACAACCCGTACTCGGACGACGACGACTTCTCGTTCCGCGACCGCGAGGCCGCGCGCCTGGGCGACTCGCAGCACCGGGAAGAGGACCGGGACACGGTGGATGAGATGCGGCGAGAGTCCGATAGCTAATCGGGCGCGGCATTCAAGAAGTAGGGCACTGGATCGGCGTGCGTGCGGGCGGCCTTCGCCTCGCTGGCCGACCGCCCGTCGAGCGAAGCGAGGCGGAGACTAAGCGATGGTTGGAAGGGGCAAGCGACGGCATGCGCCGGGTCTGAGCAAGACCCGCCTGCTCAACTGGCTGCAGTGCCCGAAGCGGCTGTGGCTTGACGTCAACCTGAAGGACAAGCCGCCGCTCGACGCCGGCACCGAACTCGTGTTCCGACAGGGCCACGAGGTCGGCGCAGCGGCGCAGGCGGGTTTCGCTAGCGGTCAGCTGATCGGATCGCAGAACGACCTCGGCACCGCGCTTACGCAGACCCGGGAAGCACTGCGCGGCCGCGCTCGCCAGCCCCTCTTTGAAGGGGCCTTCGAGCGCGACGGATTGCTCGTGCGCGCGGATGTGCTGGAGCCTGTGCGCAGCGGCGCCTGGGCGCTCCACGAGGTGAAGTCCACCACCAGCGTCAAGGACTACCACCACGCCGACGTTGCTGTCCAACGGTGGGTGCTGCAGGCGAGCGGGCTGAAGCTCGCTGACCACGGGCTGATGCACCTTGATTCGAGTTGGAACTACCCGGGCGGCGGCAACTACGCCGGGCTCTTCGCACGCGCCGACCTATCCGTCGAAGCGGCGGAGTTGCACCGCGAGGTTGAGAAGTGGGTCACGGGCGCGCGGCAGACGCTCGCTGGTGCAGAGCCCGGCATCGCCATGGGGGAGCAGTGCACCGACCCGTATCCGTGCCCGTACCAGGACCACTGCTCGCGGCAAGCGGGCGAGACCGAGTACCCGGTGATGATCCTGCCGGGCCGCGCCGGAAAGGCCCTCGCGCGGCGGTTGGCCGAGCAGGGCTACCGCGATCTGCGCGAGGTGCCGACCGGCCTGATCACCGATCCGGCATTGGCCCTCGTGCATCGGGTGACGAGTTCGGGCCGGCACTTCCTCGATCGCTCGGCGGCCGAGGCGATCGACCGCCTGCCGTGGCCGCGCGCCTACCTCGACTTCGAGACGATGAACTTCGCCGTGCCGCGCTGGGCAGGCACGCGGCCGTATCAGCAGGTGCCCTTTCAGTGGTCGTGCCACATCGAGACGGCGCCGGGGAGGGTGGAGCACGTTGAGTTCCTCGACGTGAGCGGGGCCGACCCGCGCCGCGCCTGCGCCGAGCAGCTGGTGGCCGCGCTGCGCGACGTGCGGGTGATCCTCGTCTATAGCGCCGGGTTCGAGCGCGGGCGGATGCACGAACTCGCCACCAGCTTTCCCGATCTCGCGGAACCCATTCACGACGCGATCGACAGGATCTTCGACCTGCTGCCGCTGGTGCGGCAGTGCTACTACCACCGCGAAATGCGCGGCTCGTACTCGCTCAAGGCGGTGCTGCCGACGATCTTGAAGGAGGATCCGTACGCTGCGCTCGAGGCAGTACGCAGTGGCGCTGGCGCGCAGCTCGCCTACCTTGAGGCGCTCGATCCGGCGTCGCCTGAAGCGCGACGCGGCGCGCTCGAGGAGCAGCTTCGGGCCTACTGCCGCATTGATTCGTGGGCGATGATCGCGCTGGCGCGATTCCTCGAGGGCCGGTCCGTGCCGGCAGAGCCATGACGATCTCGGTTTCTGGCCGCGCCGGAAGAGATATCTGATCCCTGGAGCGGAGCGTGTACCAGCTTCACCCAAGCGAGACATTGAGACGCGTCTTCGCGGCGCGCCCGTTCCAGGGGGCCGAGCCGGAGCGGGCATCCTTCGTTTTCGTGGGGCTCGATGCGAATTACAGCGCGGACATCGAGCAGAGTCCGATCTTTCCGCAGCTTCTCGACTACCTGGCGGACGGCGTTGCGTTCTGGCGGAAAACGGGCGTTCACCACCCGTTCCTGCTGCCTGCGTACGGCAACAAGGACGGGACGAAATATCACCGCAGCTTCGCAGGCATCGGATTCCGGCCGATGCACGCACCGCTGGTCTCCTTCGTCGAGGTTCTGCATTTGCCGACCTGCAAGCAGAGCAAGCTCCAGGTCAGTGACCTCGATGTTGGCCATCTGCAGTGGCTCGACCGGATCATCTGCGCGGGATCGGCTCGCTACGTGTTCTTGCCCGCCACTGCCGCGCAACTCATGCGCGCAAGCGGAACTTTCCCGTGGTTGCCCAAATTGGCCAACAGCGAAGGCGGTGCGCTGGAGGTCTGGCACAGGACGGCGACCACCACCGTTTTCTGCCATTACCACCTCTCGACGTACGGACACCAGGAAAAGAAGAAGCGGGAACAGATCGCCGAGATTCGCAATCTGATGGACGGCGCCTGACACCGCTTGCCTCTCTAGCGATCAAACAACCTGCCGGCGTACCGAATGATCGGAAGATGGCGCGGGTGGCGATTTCGACTACGCGGCACGTGCGCCGCCAGATCTTTCCCCGGCAGCAAGCACCATGGCAACACCCGCCGCGACTCAGGTCTGAGACCGCCGCGCTGACAGCCTCGCGCTCTGAACCGCCTTCAGCACCGCCGCGCGAAAGGCGCGGAATGCCGGGTGCGAGCGCTGCTCCTTGTGGAATTTGAGCATCACGGGGCTCGAGTCGAGCGAGCGCCGGGTCGGCACGATGCGCACCAGCGCCAGCCGCTCGAAGCGGCGCGCTGCGAACTCCGGCGCCAGGGTGACGAAGCTGGTCGAGGCGACCATCGACAGCCCGAGTTCGAAGTTATTGGCCTCGATCACCGGCTCGATCGGCCTCAGGCCGCGCTCGGCCATCAGGCGGTCGAAGGTGTCGCGGGAGTAGTAGCCGCGCTTCGGCAGCACCCACTGCAGGCCGGCGAGTTCGACCGGCGAACGCACCGACGGCGGCACCTGCGGGTTGTCTGGGCCGCAGGCGATCACGGTCTCCTCCTCGTACAACCGCTCCGACTCGATCGTCAGGTCGTCGGCCTCCAGTTGCACCGACGAGGGCCACAGTGACTGGCGGCCGATGACGAAGTCGAGCCGCGCCGCGTTCAGGTCGGCGGTCAGCTCCTGCGAGGTGCCGACGAAGATCTGAGTGCTGAACTGCGACTTGCCGCTGTTCGCCTGCCCCAGAAGATGCGGTACCAGGGTGTGCATCACCCGCGGAATGCAGCCGACGCGCAGCAGCGGCACCGGATGCCGCGTCGCTTCGTTGACGCCTTGCAACGCGCGCAGGGCGAAGGCGGCCTGCCGCAGCACCCGCCGGCCGGAGTCGGTCAGCTGCGCTCCCGAGTACGAGCGCTCGAAGATCTTCATCCCGAGCGCCGCTTCGGCGGCGACGACCAGTCGCGACAGCCCCGGCTGCGGCAGGCCGAGCCTGCGCGCGGCGCCGTGCACCGAGCCTGCCTCCGAGACGGCGATCAGCGCCTCGAGGTGGCGCGCCTGCAGCTGCGAGAGCCGGTTGCGGGACATGATGCAGAAAGCGTATAGGGTGCTGCCATTATCTACTCGTTGACAGCATTTCTGCGGGACGACAACCTTGAGATGGCCGGTGCTGATGCGATGCAGGGCGAGGAATGCCGCCTGGTTGCGGGCTGCCGGCGAGCCGACAACGACGCGCGGAGTGTGAGATGGCGCACGAGAAGCTGCTGGCCGAACTCGACCGGCGGCGCGAACTGGCCCGCAGCATGGGCGGGCCGCAAAAGCTGGCCAAGCGGCGCGAGCGCGGCCAGCTCAATGCCCAGGAGCGGCTCGATGCACTGGTCGATCCGGGCAGCTTCGTCGAGATCGGCCTGCTCGGTGCCTCGGGCGTGTTCAAACAGGACGAGGCGAAGACTCCGCGCGACGGCAAGATCACCGGCTTCGCCAGGATCGACGGTCGCGACGTGGCGGTCGTGGTCAACGACTTCACGGTCGCCGGCGCTTCGACCAGCGCCACCAACTCGAAGAAGATGGGTCACGTGCGGCGGACGGCGACCGAAAAGGGCATGCCCTTCGTCCACGTCGGCGAATCCACCGGGGCCCGGCTGCCCGATGCAATGGGCTCGCGCGGCATGGGCCAGATGCTCGGCAACGACACCACCCAGTTCCGCCGCACTCGCGAGACGCCCTGGGCCGCGGCGGCGCTCGACACCGCCTTCGGCTCGTCGGCCTGGCTGTGCTGCTGCTCCGACTTCGCGGTCATGCGCAAGGGCTCGATCATGGCCGTGTCGAGCCCGCGGCTGGTGTCGCGCGCAGTCGGCGAGAAGGTCGATCCCGAAGACCTCGGCGGCTGGCGAATCCACGCCGAGTACACGGGGCTGATCGACCGGTTCGTCGACACCGACCAGCAGGCGATGGCCGAGATCCGCCGCTTCCTGGGCTACATGCCTGCGCACAACGGCGAACTGCCGCCGGCGGTGCCGGTGGCGGCCGATGCGACGCAGGACCAGGGCGCGATCCTCGAGGTGCTGCCGGAGAAGCGCACACAGGTTTACGACGTGCGCAGGATCATCGAGATCATCGTCGACCGCGGCAGCGTCTTCGAGCTGAAGCCGCGCTTCGGCCGTCCGGCGGTGACGGCGCTGGCGCGGCTGAACGGCCGCACGGTGGGCGTGATGGCCAACAACCCCGCCGCCGGCGGCGGCGCGCTGTCGGCGGACGCCTGCCGCAAGCTGATCGACTTCCAGGTCATGTGCGACAGCTTCAACGTGCCGTTGATTCGGATGATCGACACGCCCGGATTCGTGATCGGCAAGGACGCCGAGCGCCGAGCCGCGCCCGGCTGGATCATGAACATGATGAACGCGGCCTCGTTCGTCACGGTGCCGTGCATCACCATCATCTTGCGCAAGGCCTACGGCCGCGCCTACGTGGCGATGGGCGGAGGGCGCCACAACGACGAACTGATCGCCTGGCCGACCGCCGAGGTCAGCTTCATGGACCCCAGTTTCGCCACCTTCATCGTGCACGGCCTGTCGCCGGGCGAGCCGGGCTACGACGAGGCGCTGGCCGAGATCCAGAAGAACGACGAGGTCTGGGACATGGCCACCATTTTTTCGTTGCAGAACATCGTCAAGCCGCAGGAGACGCGCGACTACCTGATCCGGATGTTCGACGTCTACCGCAGCCGCCGCGGCGGCGGCGTCGGCAAGCACCTGTTGTCCAACTGGCCGACAAGCTACTGAGGCCGGCCGGCCGATGCTGCCAGCGGAACTGATCAACGAAGCGCGGCGCCGCGGCCGCGGGTTCCTCGGCGAAGCCGACGGCAAGCGGCTGCTGTCGAGCTTCGGCGTCCCGGTGCCGGAGTTCTCGGTGGCACCGCTGCCGGCCGATGCCGCGACTGCGGTCGACGGTATGGCCGGACCGTTTGCGGTCAAGGTGCTGTCGCCCGACATCCTGCACAAGAGCGACGTCGGCGGCGTGGTGCTCGACGTGCCGGACGCCGCCGGCGTTCGCGCGGCGATCGAATCGATCGCCGCCAAGCCGGGCGTGCGCGCAGCGCGCGTCGACGGCTACCTGGTCGAGCGCATGTGCGCTCCCGGCGTCGAACTGGTGATCGGCTCGATGCGCGATCCGCAGTTCGGGCCGATGGTCATGGTCGGGCTCGGGGGCATCTTCGTCGAGGTGCTGCACGACGTCGCTTTCCGCATCTGTCCGATCGATCGCGCCACGGCGCTCGACATGCTGGCGCAGTTGCGCGGCGCAGCGCTGCTCGACGGCGCGCGCGGGCGCCCGGCAGTCGACCGCGAGGCGGTTGCCGACCTGCTGCTGAAGATTGGCGGTCGCGACGGCGTGCTGATGTCGCTCGGCGACGAGATCGCCGAACTCGACCTGAATCCGGTGATCGCATCGCCGTCGGGCGTGCAGGTTGCAGACGTGCGCGTGATCCTGGCGCAAAGAGGCGATCCGCAGCAGGCCGCTGCGGCCGCGGGCGGTGGCGACGTGCTGGCGCGCTTCGAGCGGCTGTTCGCACCGCGTACGGTGGCGGTGATCGGCGCCTCAGCCAGCAGCAAAGTGCTCGCCAACAACTTCATCACCCGGTTGCGCGACTTCGGCTACGACGGGGCGATCTATCCGATCCACCCGAGCGCCGAGACGATCGAGGGTCTGCCTTGCCACCGCAGCCTGGCGACGACGCCGGAGCCGGTCGACTACGCCTACATCGCCGTCGGCGCGAGGCAGATTCCCGACCTGCTGCGCGGCGCCGGCGGCAGGCTGCGTTTTGCGCAGGTGATCTCGAGCGGCTTCGGCGAGGTCGCCGAGGGCCAGGCGCTGCAGGCCGATCTCGTCGCGGCGGCGCGCGCCAGCGGCTGCCGCGTGCTCGGTCCGAACTGCCTCGGCCTGTACTCGCCTCGGGGCCGCGTCACCTTCTCTGCCGACGCACCGACCGAGCCGGGCACAGTCGGCGTGGTCTCGCAAAGCGGCGGGCTCGGCACCGACATCATCAAGCGCGGTCAGTGGCGCGGGCTGCGCTTCAGCGGGCTGGTCACGGTCGGCAACAGCGCCGACCTCGGTCCGGTCGACCTGCTCGAGTTCTATCTCGCCGATCCGCAGACGCGCGTGGTCGGCCTGTACCTCGAGGACGTCAAGGACGGGCGCCGCTTCTTCGAGGTTCTGCGTGGTCCGCATGCCGGCAAACCGGTGGTCGTGCTGCGCGGTGGCCGTACCTCGCAGGGGCGCGCCGCGGCGGCTTCGCACACTGGCGCGCTGGCCGGCGACGACAGTGCCTGGGATGCCGTGGCGCGGCAGACAGGCTGCGTGCTGGTGAAGACGGTCGATGCCTTCATCGATTCGCTGCTCGCCTTCCAATGCCTGGAGCCGCGGCGTGTGCCGACGCTGCAGGTGGTGCTGTTCGGCAACGGCGGTGGCACCGGCGTGCTGGCCGCCGATGCCTTTGCCGAGCGCGGGCTTTCGGTATCGGCGCTCGACGCCGCCGCCGTCGAGCGGCTCGAGGCGCTGAAGCTGCCGCCGGGCACCAGCGTCCTCAATCCGATCGACACCCCGGTGGCGACGCTGCAGGCGGACGAGGGCCGCATCGCCGGCCGCATCCTCGACATCGTCTACGAGCACGCACGGCTCGATGCGCTGGTGCTGCACGTGAACCTCGCCGCCTTCGTCGGCCGCGCCGGCGGCGACCCGGTCGATGCGCTGATCCACGCTGCCGTCGACAGCAGGCGCCGCCACCTGGACGGCCCGCACTTCGTGCTGGTGCTGCGTGCCGACGGATCGCCGGCGCTGGAGGAGCGGCGGCGCCGCTACCGCGCCGTTGCGCTGGCAGCGGGAATTCCTGTGTACGACGAACTCGAACCGGTGGCAGAGGTGCTGGCCGCGGTACGCTGGGTCGAGAGCCGCGCGCCGCGCCGCGGCTGAGCGGATCGCAACGGGTAATCACGGAGCGCCGATGACCGCACTGCCCGCACGAATGCGCGTGATCGAAATGGATGGCACCGGCGGTCCGGAAGTGCTGCGGCCGGGCGAGCGGCCGCTGCCGCAGCCGCGCGACGACGAGGTGCTGATCCGTGTCGCCTGCGCCGGAGTTAATGGCCCCGACCTGATGCAGCGGCGCGGCCTGTATCCGCCGCCGCCCGGCGCCTCCGACCTGCTTGGCCTCGAGGTCGCGGGGGAAGTCGTCTCCTGCGGCGCGGCCGTGCGGCGCTGGACGCCGGGCGACAGCGTCTGCGCCCTGACCAACGGCGGCGGCTATGCCGAGTACGTGGCCGTTCATGCCGGGCACTGCCTGGCGCCGCCGCCGGGTCTGGGAGTCGACGAAAGCGCCTCGCTGCCCGAGGCCTTCTTCACGGTGTGGAGCAACATCTTCATGGGCGCCGGCCTGCGTGCCGGCGAAACGCTGCTGATACACGGCGGCGCCGGCGGCCTGGGCACGGCAGCGATCCAGCTCGGCCGCGCCTTCGGCGCCCGGATCGCCGCGACCGACACGCCTGCGGCGAGGCTTGAACTGTGCCGGCAACTCGGCGCCGAACGCACGATCGATTACGCCTGCGAGGACTTCGTCGAGATCCTGCGCAGTGAGTTCGGCGGCGCCGACGTCGTGCTCGACATCGTCGGCGGGACGAACGTCCAGCGCAACCTCAAGGTGGCCCGGCACGATGGCCGCATCGTGCAACTCGCGTTCGGCCGCGGCTCGAAGGTCGAGGTCGACCTGATGCCGGTGATGCTCAAGCGGCTGCACTACATGGGTTCGACGCTGCGCAGCCGCAGCGACGAGTTCAAGACCCAGGTCGCTCGCGAACTGGAGGCGCGGGTCTGGCCGCTGTTCGCGCAGCGGCAGCTGCGCGCGACCATCAGCGACCGCCTGGCATTGGCCGACGCCGGCGACGCGCACCGCCTGATGGAGCGCGGCGGCCATGCCGGAAAGATCGTCCTGACGCCCTGAGGCCTACAGCGGAGACGCCGATGCCCATGCTCGAACTGAAGACCGAAATCACCGGCAACGTCTGGAAGGTGCTCAAGGCGCCCGGCGACCGGGTCGAGGAAGACGAAGCCGTCGTGATCCTCGAGTCGATGAAGATGGAAATCCCCATTGCCGCTCCGGAGGCTGGGGTCATCCGCGAACTGAGAGTCAGGGAAGGCGACAGCGTCAGCGACGGCGACGTGGTCGCCACGCTGGAGGTCTGAGGCCCCATGCTCGAACTGCGCGATCAAGTTCGCGATGGCCGGGCGCTGCTGATCGGCGGCAAATGGCTGCGCGGCAGCGGCGCGCCACTGACGACCGTCGATCCGGCCAGCGGCGAAACGAACGCGAGCTTTCCGACCGCCGCCGCGGCCGAAGTCGACCTGGCGGTGGCCGTGGCCGTGCAGGCGCAGCGGCAGGCCGCCTGGTCGGCGCTGCTGCCGCACCAGCGCGCCGACCATCTGCACGCTGTGTCCCGGCTCTTGCTCGAACGCACCGAGCCGCTGGCGCGATTGGTGATGCACGAGAACGGCAAGACGCTCACCGAGTCGCGCAGCCAGGTGCGCGGCGCCGCCGGCATCTTCCGCTACTACGCCGCGCTGTGCGAGACGCTGGTGTCTGAGGTCACGCCGTCGCGCGGGCCGTACCTGTCGCTGACCCAGTACGAGCCGCAAGGCGTTGTCGCGGCGATAACGCCGTGGAACTCGCCGGTCAACCTCGCGGCGGAAAAACTGGCTCCGGCGCTGGCCGCCGGCAACGCGGTGCTGCTCAAGCCCTCGGAACTCACGCCGCTGGTGTCGCTAGAACTGGGCCAGCTCTGTCTTGACGCCGGCGTGCCGCCCGGCATCGTCAACGTGCTGCCCGGCGCCGTCGAGACCGCTTCCGAACTGGTGCGGCACCCGGGCGTGCAGATGATTTCCTTCACCGGCGGCACGAAAGCCGGCAAGGCGATCGCCCAGGCGGCCGCTGCGCGCTTCGTGCCGGTGGTGCTCGAGCTCGGCGGCAAATCGGCTCAGATCGTGCTCGAGGACGCCGACCTTGCGCTTGCCGCCGCCGGCGTGGTGGCGGGGATCTTCGGCTCGATGGGACAGTCGTGCATCGCCGGGTCGCGGCTGCTGGTGCATCAATCCGTGCACCAGCCGCTGCTGGCGATGATCGTCGAGCGGGCGCGGGCGCTGCGGCTGGGGCCGCCGGACTCGTCCGAGACCGAATTGGGTCCGCTGGCTTCCTTCGCCCATCGCGACCGCGTGCAGGCGATGGTCGACGAGGGCGTCGCCGCCGGCGCACGCGTGCTCGCCGGCGGCGGCCGGCCCGAGGGCGCTGCCTTCGCACGTGGCGCCTACTTCCAGCCGACGGTGCTGGCCGGCCTCGATGGCCGCGCGTCGACGGTGCGCAATGAGATCTTCGGGCCGGTGCTGTGCGTGCTGCCATTCGCCAGCGACGAGGAGATCGTTGCGGCGGCGGACGACAGTGACTACGGCCTGGCTTGCGGCATCTGGACACGCGAGTTCCATCGCGCCTGGGCCGTGGCCCGCCGCGTGCGCGCCGGCACCGTCTGGATCAACACCTATCGCCAGAACAGCGTCGCGACGCCCTTCGGCGGCTACAAGGCGAGCGGCCTCGGGCGCGAGCGCGGCGTGCAGGGATTGCGGCAGTACCAGCAGGTCAAGAGCGTGTTCCTCGGCGCCAGCGCGACGCCGATGTCGATCGATCGATGAGCCCCGGGGCGCAGCCTGGCGAGGGGCAGGAGGCGGCGATGAGCGAGGTCGTGAACGCGGCGGGCGTATCAGAGGCGACGGCGCTCGCCGACTATCTTGTCGTCAACCAGAACATCGAGCCGGCGCTGGCCTCGGGTCGCGGCGCCGAAGTGCTCGACGAGAACGGGCGCAGCTACATCGACCTCGAGGCCGGGCCTGGCGTGGCGTCGGTCGGCCACTGCCATCCGAAGGTGGTGGCGGCGATCAAGGAGCAAGCCGACCGCATGCTGCAGATTCCCGGCCGTTACCACAGCCTGCGGACGCTGAAGCTGGCGCAGCGGATCTCCGAATACGCCGGCGGGAGGCTGCGCCGCACCTTCTTCGCCAACAGCGGTGCCGAGGCGGCCGACGGCGCCATCAAGTGCGCGCTGAAGCACGCCGTCAACCAGGGCCGGAAGGGCTACGGAATCATCGCCCTCGAGCACGGCTTCCACGGCCGGCTGTCGCTGCCGCTGGCGCTGACTGGCATCGCGAAACAGAAGCTCGGCATGGGGCCTTACGGCAGCTTCCCGGGCGTCGTGCACGCGCCGGCGCCGTACTGCTTCCGCTGTCCGCTGAGGCTGGAACCGAAGACCTGCGGCGTCGCCTGCGCCGACGCGGTCGAGGACCTGCTGCACACCCGAGTCGCCGGTGAGGCGGCGGTGATGATCGGCGAGCCGGTGCTCGGCGTCGGCGGCGCCATCGTGCCGCCCGATGGCTACTGGCCCAGGGTGCAGGAGATCTGCCGCCGCCACGGCATCACGCTGGTGATGGACGAGGTCTTTACCGGCTTCGGCCGCACCGGCGAGAACTTTGCGCACCAGCATGTCGGCATCGAGCCGGACATCGTCACCTTCGCCAAGGCGATCGGCGGCGGCGTGCCGCTGGGCGGTTTCATCGCCACCGAAGAGCTGGGCACGGCGTTCCAGCCGGCCGACCACTTCACGACCTACGGCGGCAAGAACCAGCTCGGCATCGCCGCTGGCCACGCCGTGCTCGACATCCTGCGCGACGAAGGGCTGAATCAGAACGCGCGGCAGGCTGGAGCGCAGTTCCTCGACGGGCTGAAGGCGATCCAGAAGCGGCATTCGGCGGTCGGCGAGGTGCGCGGCCGCGGGCTGATGATCGGCATCGAACTGGTCCGCGACGCCAATCGCACGCCGGCGCCGCAACTCGCGAAGGCGCTCGAACGCGAGGTGCTGGCGCGCGGCGCCCTGATCTCGACCACTGGCGCTCATGGCTGCGTGCTGCGCATCACGCCGCCGCTGGTCATCACCTCCGAGCAGGTCGAGCGGGCGCTGCGCATCGTCGCCGATTCGCTTGCCGCACTGAAGGTCCGATGACCGGCGGCCCGATGATCCGGGGACTGGATTTGCCGGTGCCGGGCACATCCCGCGCCGGCGCGGCGCTGCTGCCGATCGCACGCGTCGACGTCCACGGCGTGGCGATGCCTCTGGTCGGTTCGGGCTTCCGCAATGCCTACTCGACCCGCACGGTGCAGAAGAGCGCCGTCGTCTGCGTCCGAGCGCGCGACGGCAGCGTCGGCCTGGGCAACATCGATCCGTCGCCGGGCTATTCGACGGAGACAATCGAGCAGTCGCTGGTGGCGCTGCGCGAGCGGCTGGCGCCGGCGGTGATCGGCCAGGACGCCGCCAACCCGCATCGTGTGCTGGAGCGGCTCGATGCCGTGCTGGAGGGCTACATCGATGCCAAGGCGGCGATCGAGATGGCCTGCGTCGATCTCGCCGCACGTCATCTCGGCGTTGCCGTGCACGAGTGGCTGGGCGGCGCGGTCGTCGAGCGGCTCAGCTTCAACGCCTGGATCGGCATCGTTGCACCCGACGAGGCGGCGGCCGAGGCGCGGCGCTGGCTCGACCGCGGCTTCCGCTCCTGCAAGATCAAGGTCGGCGGCAGCGTCGACCACGATGTTGCGCGGGTGCGCGCGGTCCGCGAGGCCGTGGGTCCCGGAATGCGCCTGCGCGTCGACGCCAACGCGGGCTACGACGTGCCGCGGGCGATTGCGCTCGGCCGCGCCCTCGAGCCGCTCGAAGTGCAGTGGGTCGAACAGCCGGTCGCCGCCCGCGATCTAGCCGGCATGGCTGCGGTCCGTCGCGGCATCGGCATCGCCGTGATGGCCGACGAATCGATCACCGACCACGCCAGCCTGGTGGCGGCGATCCGCGCCGACTGCGCCGACTACGTGAAGCTGAAGGTGATGAAGCAGGGTGGCTTCCTGCGCTGCCG
>Ga0105090_10000954_pt1 | contig 15192 bp, 12 predicted proteins | sample PPLLak3March2015_FD_79110 | JGI IMG/M metagenome (GOLD analysis project Ga0105090, IMG submission 79110) | Freshwater sediment microbial communities from Prairie Pothole Lake near Jamestown, North Dakota, USA - PPLs Lake P7 Core (1) Depth... | ecosystem: Environmental > Aquatic > Freshwater >... | reverse complement strand
AGCGGCATGCGCGGCTGCAGCGCGAGTTGATCGCGTTGCACGACGACGCACTGGCGCGACTGCAGGCGGCCGTCGCGCGACACGGTCTGCACGAGCTGCAGGTCTACCCGCCCGCCGAGCTGGCTCACGCGCCTTTGGACGTGGCGGCGCGCTCGTTGATGGGCGTGCGCCTGCAGCAGGCGTCATGGTCGGGAGACGGCGCAGCGTCCGCCAAAGCCGTGATGCCCTCGCCTGAAGCGGAAGCCTGCCGCTTGGCCTTTGCCGCGGTGCTGGCCGCTGGCGCGAAGCTGGCTGCGGTGTCGGGCAATCTCGAGCGGCTGTCGCTGGAGTACCGACGCTCGGTGCGCCGCGCCCGGGCCCTGCAGGACGTGATGCTGCCGGAACTGGACCACACGATCGGCGACATCGAGGGCCGGCTCGAGGAACTGGAACAGGAGGACGCGATCTGGATGCGCCGGGGGGCTGCAGGCTGATGCCCGCGGCGTGCAGCCTCTAGACTCGCGCAAGTCCCTGCCCGTTCACGCCGTGCTTGTGTGCATTTCGAACCCCCTGAACTGCGCTCCAAGGACGGCGGCTGCACGGCGGTTGCGAAGTTGTTCGTTGCCGCTTGCCACCTGAGCGTGCACGCCGCGTGAGCCACGGAGTTGCCGCATGAACGAACCGACGCCCGAAGGGCGCGAACAGAGCGAAGCCTTCAGCGTCGTGTGTGCGCTGATCGGTTCGCGCCAGACCGTGTTGCCCAAGCGCCTGGTCGAACCCGGGCCGACCGCCGGGCAGTTGGAGGCGTTGTTGTCGCTGGCCGCGGCCGCTCCCGACCATGGGTTGCTGACGCCGTGGCGCTTCATCGTCGTGCCGGCCGCGCAGCGCCATCGGTTGGCCGACGTGTTTGCGCAAGCCCTCGGGGACCGCGATCCGCAGGCCAGTGCCGAGCAGCTGGCCCAGGCGCGCGAAAAGGCGCACCGCGCGCCGCTGCTGATGCTGGCTGTCGCCTGCCTGGGCCCGCGCGATCCCGACACGCCGATGCTCGAGCGCATGGTGTCGATGGGCGCGGCCATCCAGAACCTGCTGCTCGGCGCGCATGCGATGGGCTTCGGTGCCGGCCTCACCAGCGGGCAGGCCATGGCCTCGCCGCGGCTGCGCGCGCTGTGCGCCTTGGCCGAAGGGGAGGTGCCGGTGTGTTGCGTCAACATCGGCACGGCCACGCGCCGCAGCCAGCGCGCGGCAGCCAGACCCCTGCCGGCGCAGTTCGTCAGCGAGTTGGTCGACGATTCAGCTCGCGGCGGCGCTTGACAGCACGAAGTCCGCAATCGCCGCGGTGTCCGATCGATGCACGCGTGTCTCAGGCCAACCAGCTTTGGATCTCCGCCTGCGTCGGAATGCGGCCACTGCTGACCAGCTTCTCATCGATCACCAGCCCCGGTGTCGACAGCAGGTCGTAGGCCATGATCGCCTTCATGTCGGTGACCTTGACGAACTCGGCATCGATGCCGGCGCTGGTCGCGGCTTCGCGCGCTACCGCTTCCAGTTTCCTGCAATTGGCGCATCCGGATCCAAGGATCTTCACGGACTTCATGAACGCTCTCCTCATCGATTGATTTCACACCCGCGCCGGTATCGCCCGGCGCCCCAGCAGCCAGCCCAGCGTGGTCACCAGCACCGCCACGAAGCTTCCCAGGCCGCCGATGATCCATACCCGTTCCATGCCATCCACCCAGGCGCCGTACGCCAGACCAGCGACGATGCTGAACAAGGCCACCAAGCCAACGTAGGTGAAGGTCTTGCGCCGGCCGATGATCGCGGAGACCATCAGGATGCTCTGCAGGCTCAGTTCCGGGTCTGCCATCAGGTACGCCAGAAGCGGCCCACGGTGCATGCCCAGGTCGAGGAACATGTGCGCCACCGGCACCTCGACCAGCGTCGGAAAGTACATGAACACACCGAAGAGCACGGCCGCCGCATTGGCCAGGACGTCGTTGCGTCCGGCCAGGTTCTGAATCCATTGCGGCTGGATCCACTGGCGCACGATGCCCACCACGAACACGCCCACCACCAGCAGCACGAAGATCTGCTTGACGAAGCGCCAGGCTTCCCAGAGCCAGGCGCGCCAGGCGTCGGCCTCAAGGCGGCGCGCATGGTGCAGCACGGCACCCAACGCCGCGGCGACAGCCAGCGCGCGACCGGTGAGGGCAAGCTCCACGCCCCCGGGGACCGGCGTCAGCCGCATCGCCGCCACAAGCAGCGTCGCCGCTGCCAAGCCCAACGCCACCCAGGTCCAGCGGTTCGCACCCTCGACGATGTCCTCCAGTCCCTTCCAGGCGCTCAGCCCGATCAGCACCAGCAACAGGATCAGCAGCGAGCCCTGCAGGCTCACGCCTTCCTCACCCTTGGCGGCGTCGAAGGGCACCCATTGGTAAAGCGTGGCTTGCCAGACCTCGGCCCAGGGCAACGGCAATGTCAGCGTGCCGACGGTGGCGGTCAACGGCCACAACTTCAGGGTGCCGGCAATCAGCACCGCGACCAGTGACAGCAGCACGCCCAGGGGCGCCGCGCCGATGCTTGCCTGTTGGGCGAACAAGGCATCGGTCTGTGCATCGTGGCTGGCGTCGTCGCGCCAGAAGAGCACCGCCATCATCAGTCCGATGCCGATGCCGAACAGCAGGCTCAGCGCGAAACGCGCGAAGGCGAACTCCGCCCCGAGGATGCTGCCGGTATAGGCCAGAGCGAGGATGTTGCCGGCGGGCGCGAAGAACAGGAATGTGATCGCCGGCCCGAGGCCCGCGCCCTTCTTGTGGATGCCGGCGAACAGCGGCACGATGGTGCAGGAACACACGGCCAGCAGCGAACCCGCGGCGGCTGCCGCCGGGTAGGACACGCGGTACCGGGCGTTGCGGCCAAGCCAGCGCGTGATGCTGGCCTTGGGGATCAGCGCGGCCATCGCGCCGGCGATGAAGAACGCCGGCAGCAGGCACAGCAGCACGTGAGCGGCCAAGTAGGCAGCCAGGTTGCCGGCGCCACCGCTCATCGAGCGCAAGAAGATGTCCATCGAATAAGGTGCTCTGGCCCAAGGCCAAGAACTCTCGCCATGGGACCAGAGCGCGGCCAAGCCTGCATTGACCGCGCTCAAGCCCGAGCGGTCCGACGTCGCGATGGACCTGCGTCCTTTGCCGGCGTTCGCCCGAGCGCGGACGCCGCGTGGGCCCGGGCCTACAGCCGGGCAGCTGAATGCACCGTAGTCGCCGGCCCCGCCGCAGCCTTCCGTTCGGCTGCTACTTGGCGCCCAGCCCCAGCCTGTCGATCAGCGCCTTCTCCTTGGCGAAGGTGTCGCGCACCCACTTCGTGTAGTCCTCGCTGTTCAGGTACCACACGTCCTGGCTCAGCTGGGCCAGCAGCTCGAGGTGTTTGGGGTCGTCGATGGCCTTCTTGAAGGCGTCGTGCAAGGTCTTCACCACCGCCGGATCCATGCCCTTCGGCCCGGCGATGCCATAGGGCGAGGTGGAGACCACGCCGTAGCCCAGCTCCTTGGCGGTGGGCACGCTGGGCCAGCGCTTGGTGCGCGTCTCGCCGAAGGTCACCAGCAGCCGCATCTGCCCGCCGTCGACATACTTGTCCCAGCCGGTGGCATCGCTCTGCGCCATGACGTGGCCGCCGAGCAGCGCCTGCGTCGAATCGGCGTTGCCCTTGAAGGGCACGTGGTTCAGCGTGACCTTGGCAGTCATCGCCACCTCCTCAATGTTGAGGTGCGGCGTGGTGCCGATGCCGGTGGAGGCATAGTCGATCTTGCCCGGCTCCTTGCGCGCGGCTTCGATGTACTCGTTGAATGTCTTGTAGGGCGAATCGGCGCGCACCGTCAGGCCGAAGGTGTAGCCGGTGACGCCGATGATGTAGGTGAAATCGGTCAGCGGGTTCCAGGGCGACTTCTGCATGTGAGGGATGCGCAGCATGCCCATCGGGAACTGCGACAGGGTGTAGCCGTCGGGCTTGGCCGACAGCGCCATCTGGCTCGGACCGATGGTGCCGCCGCCGCCGGGCTTGTTCTCGACCACGATGTTCTGGCCCAGGTACTTCGACGCGATCTCGGCCAGGCCGCGCAGGTGCCGGTCGGTGGAGCCACCTGGCGGCCAGGGAACGATCAGCGTCACCGGCTTGCTCGGGAAGGCCTGGGCAAGACTGCTGGCCGCGGCGGCCAGCAGCGCGGTGCCGATGGCGCAGCGCAGCAGGCTGCGGCGGGCGAGGGATCGGCGGGTCGGCATCGTTCGTCTCCTTCGTCTTGGGATGGGCTGGGGCCTGGCTCGCGTGCTACACGTAGTCCTTGTACTTCTCCAGGAAGCGCACTGGCTTGGCCAGCGCATCGCGGCGGAAGGGGTCGCCGAGTTCGCGCGTGCACATGATCTCGATGACGCAGGTCTTGTGCTGGTTCATCTGCAGGTCGATGGCACGCTTGAGCGCGGGGCCCACGTCCTCGAGCTTGTCGACGACGATGCCTTCGGCACCCATTGCGCGGGCGATGCCGGCAAAGCTCTGGTTGTCGAGCTCGCCGGCGACGAAGCGGCGGTTGTAGAAGTCGACCTGGTTCTTCTTCTCCGCACCCCACTGGCGGTTGTGGAAGACCACCGCCGTCACCGGGATGCCGTGGCGCACGCAGGTCATGGTCTCGCTCAGGCTCATGCCCCAGGCGCCGTCGCCGGCATAGCTGACCGCCGGCCGGTGCGGCGCCGCCACCTTGGCGCCGATGATCGTCGGGAAGGCATAGCCGCAGTTGCCGAAGCTCATCGGCGCGAAGAAGCTGCGCGGCTTCTCGAAGCGCAGGTAGCTGTGCGCCACGCTGTTGATATTGCCGATGTCGGTGGACACCATCACGTCGGCCGGCATGGCCTTTTCCAGCTCGCGCAGCACCTGGCGCGGGTGCAGCCAGCCGTGGTCGCCGACGCCGCCTTCGCCCTTGGCCTCCTCGATCATGTCCAGGCTGTAGGCGTCGCGCTCGTGCGTCCAGCCGGCCAGCTCCTTCTCCCACGCGGCTTTCTCTTCGGCGATCTTCGCGGCGCGCTCGGCGCGCGTGGCATCGCAGTCCAGCGTGCGCGTGCTCAGCAGCGCCAGCAGCGCGGCGGCGGCGGCCTTGGCGTCGCCGCAGATGCCGACGTCGATCTTCTTCACCAGGCCGAGCATCTTGTGGTCGGCGTCGATCTGCACGATCTTGGCGTTCTTTGGCCAGTAGTCCATCCCGTACTGCGGCAGCGTGCCGAAGGGCCCGAGGCGCGAGCCCAACGCGATCACCACGTCGGCCTGCGACATCAGCTTCATGCCGGCCTTGCTGCCCTGGTAGCCCAGCGGGCCGCACCATTGCGCATGGCTGGCGGGGAAGCTGTCGTTGTGCTGGTAGCTGTTGACCACTGGGCAGCCCAGGCGCTCGGCCAGCGCGATGCATTCGGCCCAGGCTTCGCCCATGACCACGCCGCCGCCGGAGATCAGCACCGGGAACCTGGCCTTGGCGATCAGCTCGGCCGCGGCCTGCAGGCTGGCCGCGCCGCCGGGGCCGCGATCCAGGCGCATCGGCTTCGGGATCTCGCAAGTGATCTCGCCGTAGAACAGGTCGCGCGGAATGTTCAGCTGCGTCGGCCCCAGTTCGGAATGCGCGCGGTCGAAGCAGCGCGCCGTGTACTCGGCCATGCGCTTGTTGTTGTTGACATGGCCCTGGTACTTGGTGAACTGCTGGAACATCGGCAGCTGGTTGGCCTCCTGGAAGCCGCCCAGGCCGATGCCCATGGTGCCGGTCTCGGGTGTGATCATCACCACCGGCGAATGCGCCCAGTAGGCCGCCGCGATGGCGGTGACGCAGTTGCTGATGCCGGGGCCGTTCTGGCCGATGACCACGCCGTGGCGGCCGCTGGCGCGCGAATAGCCGTCGGCCATGTGGCCCGCACCCTGCTCGTGTACCACGGGGATCAGGCGGATGCCGGCCGGCGCGAAGATGTCCATCGCGTCCATGAAAGCCGAGCCCATGATGCCGAACATCGTGTCCACGCCCTGCGCGACCAGGGTCTCGACGAAGGCTTCCGAGGGCGTCATCTTCTGCATGCCGCTGACGACGCTGCGCTGCGACAGGGGTTGAGGGGCGTTCATCGTTGGGTCTCCTTTTTGCATGGGTGCCAGCCGTCGACTATAGATCGGGCAAGATGCGCACATGACTGAACTCAATGCCTGGCGCCCGGAGCGCCTGCTGGACGTGCGCGCCGTCTTTGGTATCGACAGCGACCTGCAGGTGCCGGCCTTCACCGAACGCGACGAACATGTGCCCGAGATCGACGAGGTCTACCGTTTCGACCGCGACACGACGCTGGCCATCCTGGCCGGCTTCATGCGCAACCGGCGGGTCATGGTGCAGGGGCTGCACGGCACCGGCAAGTCCACCCATGTGGAGCAGGTAGCAGCGCGGCTGAACTGGCCCTGCGTGCGCATCAACCTCGACGGCCACATCAGCCGCCTCGACCTGGTGGGCAAGGACGCAGTGGTGCTGCGCGAGGGGCAGCAGGTGACCGAGTTCCAGGAAGGCATCGTGCCCTGGGCGCTGCAGCGGCCGGTGGCCCTGGTCTTCGACGAATATGACGCCGGCCGGCCGGACGTGATGTTCGTCATCCAGCGCCTGCTGGAACGCGACGGCCGCTTCACCCTGCTCGACCAGAACCGCGTGCTCGCGCCGCACCCGTTCTTCCGCCTGTTTGCCACCGCCAACACCGTCGGCCTGGGCAACCTGAACGGGCTGTACCACGGCGCGCAGAAGCTCAACCACGCGCAGATCGACCGCTGGAACATCGTCGCCACGCTCAACTACCTGCCGGCGGCCGAGGAGATGGCCATCGTCGCCGCGCGCGTGCCGGCGCTGGCAGGCGAGGGCAGCCGTGCGCTGCTGCGCTCGATGGTGGCGTTGGCCGAGCTGACCCGCAACGGCTTTGCCACCGGGGACCTGAGCACGTTGATGTCGCCGCGCACGGTGATCACCTGGGCCGAGAACATCGAGATCTTCCGCGACCCGGCCGTCGCCTTTCGCCTGTCCTTCCTGAACAAGTGCGACGAGGACGAGCGTGCGCTGGTGGCCGAGTACTTCCAGCGCGCCTTTGACCGCGACATCGACGAGGCCTACCGCCTGAGCGAATGACATGAGCGAAGCACAGCAGCTGGCACGCCGGCAGCAGCGGGTGGAGGAGCTGTGCGCAGGCGCGATCCGCGCGCTCAGCGGCGAGACCGATCTGCACTTCCGTGGCCGCCGCCTGCACCGAGGCCGGCAGCGCCTGCCGCTGTTCGCGCCGCACCTGCATCCGGCGATCGAAAGCGACGACTTCGGTTCGTTTCGCGGCGCCGCCGACGGCCTGGCGCTGCGGCTGACCTTGTCCGATGTGACGCTGCACGCTCGCCATTGCCCGCAGGACCCGGTGCAGCGTCTGGTCTTCGAGCTGCTGGAACAGATGCGCGTGGAGTCGCTGGTGCCCGAAGGTCTGCACGGCGTGGTCCACAACCTGCGCCACCGCTTCCAACAATGGTCGCTGGCCTTCCACCGCTCGCGCCTGACCGACAGCGCGCGCGGCATCCTGCTCTACACCGTGGCCCAGGTGTGCCGCGCTCGCGTGACCGGCGAACCGGTGCTGGACGAGACCGAGGACCTGATGGAGGCCACGCGCGCCGCGCTGGCTCCGGCCCTGGGCAGCGACCTGGCCGGGCTGCGCCGCCAGCGCCACGACCAGGCGGCCTATGCGCCGCATGCGCTGGCCATCGCGCGGCTGGTGGGCGAGATGCTGCGTTCGGCCGATGCGGAAGAGGGCGCGTCCGGTGAAGCCACCGACGCCGAGGACAGCGAACGCGCTGCCTTCAGCCTGGTGATGGAGCTGGACGCCCGCGTCGAAGAAGGCATCGCCGCGGCCGTCAGCGGCCACAGCCGCGTCTTCGCGGCGGCGCAGGAGCAGTACCGCGTCTACACCCGTGCCTATGACCGTGAGGTTGCCGCCACCGCGCTGGCCCGCACCGAAGTGCTGCACGAGCACCGTTTGCAGCTCGACCGGCTGGTGGCCGCGGCCGGCCTGAACGGGATGCGGCTGGCGCGCGAGCTGAAGGCCATCCTGGCCCGGCCGGTGCACGATGGCTGGGATGGCGCCGTGGAAGAAGGGCGTATCGACGGCCGTCGACTGGCGCAGTTGATTGCCTCGCCCACCGAGCGCCGGCTGTTCCGCAGCGAGCATGTCGCGGCCGAGGCCGACTGCGTGCTGGCCTTCCTGATCGATTGCTCCGGGTCGATGAAGCAGCACATCGAACCCGTGGCGGTGCTGGTGGACCTGTTCGCCCGCGCGCTGGAGCAGGCGGGCGTGGCCAGCGAGGTGCTGGGCTTCAGCACCGGCGCCTGGAATGGCGGCCGCGCGCGGCGCGACTGGCAACGTGCCGGCCAGCCGCCGCTGCCCGGAAGGCTGAACGAGGTCTGCCACATGGTCTTCAAGGATGCCGACACGCGCTGGCGCCGCGCGCGGTTGGGCATGGCCGCGCTGCTCAAGGCCGACCTGTTCCGCGAGGGCATCGACGGCGAGGCGGTGGAATGGGCCGTGGCGCGGCTGCAGGCGCGGCCCGAGGCGCGCAAGCTGCTGGTGGTGGTGTCCGATGGCTGCCCGATGGACGGCGCCACGAACCTGGCCAACGATGCGTACTACCTGGATAACCACCTGAAGCAGGTGCTGCAGCGGCACGAGCGCCTGGCCCAGGTGGAGATCTGCGCGCTGGGCGTCGGGCTGGACCTGAGCCCGTTCTACTCCCGCTGCCAGGCGCTGGACCTGGGTACGGCGCCGCGCCCCGCCGTGCTGCGCGACATCCTGCAGCTGCTGACGCGGCCAGCGCGGCGTTGAAGGCCGGGCGGTGCTGTTGCTGCCGATGCCCTGGCCGCTGTTGCTGGCCAGCCTGTGCGTGGTCTTCGCTGCCGGCATCGTGCGCGGCTTTGCCGGCTTCGGCTTCTCGGCGCTTTGCGTGGCCGGCATGTCGCTGTACATGCCGCCGGCGCAGGTGGTGCCGCCGATCTTCGCGCTGGAAGTGCTGGCCAGCCTGTCGCTGCTGCGCGGCGCGCTCCAGCATGCCGACTGGCGCTGGCTCAGCTGGCTGGTGCTGGGCAATGCGCTGTGCATTCCGCTCGGCGTGGCGCTGCTGGCCTACGTCAGCGAAACGCCGCTCAGGCTGCTGATCGGCGCGCTGCTGCTGCTGGCGGCCACGCTGCTGCGCAGCGGCTGGCGCCTGGCGCTGCAGCCCACGCCGGCCGTGCGTCTGGCCACCGGGCTGGTGTCGGGCTTCGTCAACGGCGTGGCGGCTATCGGCGGCATTGCCGTGGCGGTGCTGCTCAGCACCACCGCGCTGCCGCCGGCGGCGATGCGCGCGACGATGATCCTGATGTTCCTGTTCACCGACCTGTATGCACTGGCCTGGGCCGCCCTGCTGCCGTCGGCCGGCGGGCACGAGCTGCTGGACACTGGCACGCTGCAGCTGGCGCTGTGGCTGACCCCGGCCATGCTGGCCGGCATCTGGTTCGGCCAGCGCGCCTTCATCGGCGTGTCGCCGGAATTGTTCCGCCGCCGCGTATTGAACCTGCTGGTGCTGATCGCGGCGTTGAGCGTGCTGCGGGCGCTGTGGGCGCTGTACGCGTGAGGGCGGAACCGGCGCGCGCCTACAGCAACGAGCCCATCCGCCCTGCCGCAGCGCGCAGCGCCGGCAGCTGGCGCTGTGCCTCGGCCAGCGACAGGCGCGCGCTCGGTGCATGCAACGCGATCGCCGCACGCGCGCGCCCGGTCGCGTCGCGCACCGGCACGGCCACGGCGATCAGGCCGGCGATGAACTCCTCGCGGTCGCTGGACCAGCCCTGCGCGGCGATGGCCTCGCATTCGGTCTTCAGCGCCTTGGCGCTGGTGATCGTTTGGCGTGTCATGCGCGTCAGCGGCAGCTGCGCGATCAGCGCCTCGCGCTCGGCCATCGGCATCTCGGCCAGGAACAGCTTGCCGCTGGCGGTGCAGTGCAGCGGCACGTGCGAGCCCACGTCCAGCGTCAGCCGCAGCGGCCACAGCGCCTCGACACGGTCGATGTAGAGCACCCGCGTGCCGTCCAGCGTGGTGAAGTTGCAGGTCTCGCCGACCTGCGTCACCAGCGCGGCCAGCACCTCGTGACGCAGGCCGCGCACCACGCCGTGGTTCAGCGTGTCGAAGGCCAGCTTGCGCAGTGCCGGGCCGACCGCGAAGCTGCGTTCGTCGACGTCGCGCGCCAGGAAGCCGCCGTCGAGAAGTTGCGCGCACAGGCGGTGCGTGGTCACCTTCGGCAGGCCCAGGCGCACCGACAGCTCGGCCAGCGACAGCGCGCGCCCCTCCTGCGCCAGCAACGACAGCAGGCGCAGGCTGCGCTCGGCCGACGAGGTGCTGGCGGCAACGGTATCACCGTCAATCGGGCTGCGTGGCATCGACTAGGGTAAACGTTGAAAAACGGAACATTGTGTTCCGAAAAGCGCAGGCCTAGCATCGGCACAAGACCGGATCAACGCGTTCCGGTATCGGCCGGCGCGTGCATGACGCAAGAGTTCGACTACATCGTCGTTGGGGCAGGTTCGGCAGGTTGCGTGCTCGCTGCGCGCCTGAGCGAGGACCCGTCCACGCGCGTGCTGCTGCTCGAGGCCGGGCCGGCCGACCGCTCGCTGTGGATCCACCTGCCCATCGGCTACGGCAAGACGATGTGGAGCCCCACCTACAACTGGTGCTTCCACACCGACGCCGAACCGAACATGAACGGGCGCAAGATCTACTGGCCGCGCGGCAAGACGCTGGGCGGCTCGAGTTCGATCAACGGCCTGATCTACATCCGCGGCCAGCGCGAAGACTTCGACCACTGGGCGGCGCTGGGCAATGCCGGCTGGGGCTACGACGAGGTGCTGCCGTACTTCATCAAGGCCGAGGGCAATCAGCGCGGCGCCAATCCGCTGCATGGCGGCGATGGGCCGCTGAAGGTGTCGGACATCGGCGAGCGGCACGAGCTGATCGAGGCCTTCATCGCCGGTGCGCAGCAGATCGGTGTGCCGCGTACCGACGATTTCAACGGTGCTCGGCAAGAAGGCGCCGGCTACTTCCAGCTCAACACCTGGAAGGGTTGGCGCTGCAGCACCGCCAAGGCCTACCTGGCGCCGGCGCGCCGGCGCGTCAACCTGCGTATCGAGACCGAGGCCATGGCCGTAGGCATCGATTTCGACGGGGCACGCGCCAGCGGCGTGCGCTATCGCCAACGCGGCGTGATGCAGGCGGCCACGGCCCAGGCCGAAGTGCTGCTGGCGGCCGGCGCGATCCAGTCGCCGCAGTTGCTGCAGCTGTCGGGCATCGGCCCCGAGGCGCTGCTGCGCGAACACGGCATCTCAGCGCAGAAGCTGTTGCCCGGCGTCGGCGAGAACCTGCAGGACCACCTGCAGATGCGGCTGATCTTCGAGTGCGCCAAGCCGGTGACCACCAATGACCAGCTCAATTCGTGGATCGGGCAGTTGAAGCTGGGCCTGCAGTGGCTGCTGTTTCGCAGCGGGCCGCTGGCGGTGGGCATCAACCAGGGCGGCTGCTTCATGCGCGCGCTGCACGACGCATCGGGCCAGCCGGTGGCGGCCACGCCCGACATCCAGTTCCACGTGGCCACGCTATCGGCCGACATGGCTGGCGGCAAGGTGCACCCGTTCTCGGGTTTCACGCTGTCGGTGTGCCAGCTGCGGCCCGAATCGCGCGGCCACATCCGCATCCGCAGCACCGACCCGCTCCAGGCGCCTGCCATGCAGCCCAACTACCTGGCCACCGAACTCGACCGCCGCACCGCGGTGGCCGCGGTGAAGGCGGCGCGCGCCATTGCCGCGGCGCCGGCGATGCAGCCCTACGTGAGGCGCGAGGTCCGCCCCGGCCCCGAGGCGGGCGACGACGCCGCGCTGCTGGAGTTCTGCCGCAACCAGGGTGCGACCATCTTCCACCCCAGCGGCACCTGCCGCATGGGCCACGACACCATGGCGGTGCTCGACGAGCGCTTGCGCGTGCATGGCGTGCCGGGGCTGCGTGTGATCGATTGTTCGGCGATGCCGACGCTGGTGTCGGGCAACACCAACGCGGCGGCGGTGATGATGGCCGAGAAGGCCGCAGACATGATCCGGCAGGACGCGCGCAGGCGCTGACGGTGTTCCCAGGGCGGGGCCCACGGGTCCCGGGTTTCAACAGGCAAGCAAGGAGACAGAGCATGAGACAAGCAGAAAACCCCAGCCGGCGCCAGGCACTGGGCGCAGGCGTGGCCGCGGCCGGCGCATTGGTGGCGGCCCCGGCGCTGGCGCAGGCGGTGACGCGGCTGAAGATCCAGACCGCGGTGCCCAGCTCGAGCATCTATTTCGACCTGATGAAGCGCATGGCCGACCGCGTCGACAAGATGTCCAATGGCCGGCTGAAGATGGAGATGCTGCCCGACGGCGCGGTGGTGGCGGCGTTCGAGATCGTCGATGCCGTGGACAAGGGCGTGGTCGACGGTGGCTATGCCTGGACGCACTACTGGTCGGGCAAGAACACGGCTGCGGGCCTGTTCTCGAACCCCGCGGCCGGCGGCGGCACCGGCATGGACCAGCTGTCGCATGTGGCCTGGCTGTACCAGGGCGGCGGCTATGCGCTGTTCAAGAAGTTCTATGCCGAGGTGCTGAAGCTCAACGTCGAGCCCTTCATGGTGCAGCCGATGGGGCCGGACCCGCTGGGCTGGTTCAAGACGCCGATCAACTCGCTCGAGGACATGAAGAAGCTCAAGTACCGCTCGCCGCCGGGGCTGGTGGGCGAGATCTTCAAGGAGATGGGCGTCAACGCGGTGGCCATGCCCGGTGGTGAGATCGTGCCGGCGGCGCAGCGCGGCGTGCTCGACGCAGCCGAATGGATCGGCCCGGCCGACGACATGGCGCTGGGCTTCCACAACGTCTTCAAGCACTACTACCTGCAGGGCCTGCACCAGTCGACCGACGTGGCCGAGCTGATCCTGAACAAGGCGGTGTGGAACAAGCTGCCGGCCGACCTGAAGGCCATCGTCGAAGACGCGGCCATGTCCTCGATGACCGAGACCTACACCTTCAACGTCTACCGTAACGCGCTGGCGGTGGAAAAGCTCAAGACCGAGCACAAGGTGGCCATCCACGACACGCCGCGCGACATCTTCCCCGCGTTCATCAAGGCCACCAACGTGGTCTACGAGCGTGAGGCCGGCAAGAACCCCTTCTTCAAGGAAGTGCTGGAGTCGCAGCGCAGCTTCGCCAAGCTGGTGGTGCCGTACTGGAACAAGATCACCGGCCTGTACTACAACCTCGGCAGCGATTCACCCAACGCCAAGTGAAACCCGCTGATTCCACGCTGGCGCTGCTGGCGCGCCGCCTCGACCGCATTGCCATCGGGTCGGGGCGGCTTGCCGCCTGGCTGATCGTGCCGATGGTGCTGTCGCTGTGCTACGAGGTGGTGGCGCGCTACGTCTTCAATGCGCCCACCCAATGGGCCTACGACATGACCTTCATGCTCTACGGCAGCTTCTTCATGCTCGGTGCGGCCTTCACGCTGCAGCGCCGCGGCCATGTGCGCACCGATTCGTTCTATGCCGACTGGTCGCCACGCCGCCAGGCGGGGGTCGACCTGGCGTGCTACCTGCTGATGCTGCTGCCCTTTGCCGGCGTGTTTCTGTTCGTCGGCTGGGGCTACTTCGTCAAGGCCTGGGTCACCAACGAGACCTTCGTCAGCAGCTCGTGGCAGCCGATCACCTGGCCCTTCAAGCTGACGATGCCGCTGACCGGGCTGCTGCTGCTGGTGCAGGGCTTCAGCGAATGCCTGAAGTGCGTGTACGCCATCCGCTTCGGCCAGTGGCCCGACCGCGTCTCCACCACGGAGACGCTGGTATGAGCAACGAGGTGCTGGGTCTGGTGGCCCTGGGCGTGCTGTTCACCGTCATCTTCATCGGCTTCCCGATCGCCTTCACGCTGGGCGCGGTGGCGCTGGCCACCGGCTTCATCGCGCTCGGGCCGGTGGTCTTCGACCTGGCCGTGCTGCAGACCTATTCGGTGATGAAGGACACCGTGCTCGCGGCCATCCCCTTCTTCCTGTTCATGGGCTTCCTGCTCGAACAGTCGGGCATCATGGAACGGCTGTTCCACGGCATCCAGCAACTGCTGTCTCGGCTGAACGGCTCGCTGTACCTGGCGGTGCTGATCACCGCCACCATCTTTGCCGCGGCCACCGGCATCGTCGGCAGCTCGGTCACGCTGCTCGGCGTGATGGCCGGGCCGTCGATGATCAAGAGCGGCTACGACCCCAAGATGTCGGCCGGTGCCATCACCGCCGGCGGCACGCTGGGCATCCTGATCCCGCCGTCGGTGATGCTCATCGTCATGGGCCCGGTGGTGGGTGTGCCGGCCACCGACCTGTTTGCCGCGGCGGTGCTGCCGGGACTGCTGCTGTCGGCCATCTTCATCGCCTGGACGCTGCTGCGCTGCTGGCACAACCCGGCGCTGGGCCCGGCGCTGCCCATGGAGATGCGGCCCAAGTCGATGGGCCCTGTGATCATCGACCTGCTGATCGGCGTGCTGCCGGTGATCGTCGTCATCCTGTCCACGCTGGGCGTGATCCTGGCCGGCATTGCCACGCCCACCGATGCCGGCGCGGTGGGTGCGGCCGCCACCTTCGTGCTCACCGTCGGCTCACGGCGCATGACGCTGGCCAAGATCCGCACCGCCATGGTGTCGACGCTGGAAGTGTCGAGCATGATCCTGTTGCTGGTGACGGCCTCCAACCTGTTCGGCTCGGTGTTCTCGCGCCTGGGCAGCGCCGACTTCCTGGCGCAGATGCTGACCAGCCTGGCACTGCCGCCGATGCTGATGCTGGTGGTCATCCTGGCGCTGGTGTTCGTGCTCGGCTGGCCACTGGAATGGGTGCCGATCGTGCTGATCGTGGTGCCGATCGTGCTGCCCATCGTGCAGGCCGCGGGCATCGACCTGATCTGGTTCTGCACGCTGGTGGCGGTGACGCTGCAGACGGCCTGGCTGTCGCCGCCGGTGGCGCTGTCGGCCTATTTCCTGAAGGGCGTGGTGCCGCAGTGGGAGATGAAGGACATCTACGCCGGCATGGTGCAGTTCATGATCCTGCAGCTGGTGGCGGTAGGGCTGCTGCT
>Ga0105090_10000953_pt1 | contig 15193 bp, 16 predicted proteins | sample PPLLak3March2015_FD_79110 | JGI IMG/M metagenome (GOLD analysis project Ga0105090, IMG submission 79110) | Freshwater sediment microbial communities from Prairie Pothole Lake near Jamestown, North Dakota, USA - PPLs Lake P7 Core (1) Depth... | ecosystem: Environmental > Aquatic > Freshwater >... | reverse complement strand
GTCGCGCAGCTTGTGCACCAGTTGTACCCGCACCAGCCGGCCGTAGACCTGCTGCGCAAAATCGAACAGATGCACTTCGAGCAGCCAGCGCCCGGAGTCGTCGACCGTCGGCCGTAGCCCGATGCTTGCCACACCGGGTCGCGGCCGCCCGTCCAGGCCGTGCACCTGCACGGCAAAGATGCCGCGGGCGGCGGGCCGCTTGTGTGCCAACCTGAGGTTCAAGGTCGGAAAGCCGATCTCGCGGCCAAGCTTGCGCCCGTGCAGGACCCTGCCGCAGATGGCATAGGGGCGGCCGAGCAGCGCCGCTGCGCGTTCGAGATCGCCGGCGGCGAGCGCGTCGCGGACTTCCGAGCTCGAGATCCGCACGCCGTGGTCCTGCACGGTGGCGAGTTGCTCGACGACGAAACCGCACTCGCCGGCGCGCCGGCGCAGCAGCGCCACGTCGCCGGCCCGCCGGGCGCCAAAGCGGAAGTCGTCGCCGACCAGCAGGCAACGCGTGTTCAGGCCGCGCAGCAGCACCTCGCCGATGAACTCGTCCGGCGTCAACGCGGCGAAGCGGCGATTGAAGTGCTGGATGAAGACGCGCTCGATGCCGGCCGCGGCCAGCGCCTCGACCTTGTCGCGCAGGTTGGCGACCCGCGCTGGCGCGCTTGCCGGCGAAAACAGTTCGCGCGGATGCGGCTCGAAGGTCATCACCGCCGGGCTCAACGCCTGCCGGCGCGCGGCATCTACCAGTTGCGCCAGCAGCGCCTGGTGACCCCGGTGCACGCCATCGAAATTGCCGATCGCCAGCGCCACCGGTACCCGTTCGCCGCTGCGCGCGAGGCCGCGGTGGATTTTCATCGTTCGAGGGTTCGCAAGGGGCGTCGATTATATGAACCGCCACCTCTGTACCACGACGAATAGTGCCGCTGCGTAGAATCCGCGGCCCATGAAGCGCATCGTCTGCCTGATTTCCGGGCGCGGCAGCAACCTCGAAGCGATCCTGCGCACGGCAGCGGCCGAACGCTGGGAGGCCGAAGTGCCAGCACGGATTGTCGCGGTCATCAGCAACCGCGACGGCGCTGCGGGCCTCGAGGTCGCGGCCGGATTCGGCGTTCCGACGTCTGTGATCGACCACCGCGGCTTCGCGACGCGCGAGGCCTTCGATGGCGAGCTTGCCGCCAGGATCAATGCGCAGGCGCCGGATGTCGTCGTGCTCGCAGGTTTCATGCGGGTGCTGACCGCGGCCTTTGTCGCCCGTTACGCCGGCAGGCTCATCAACGTCCATCCGTCGCTGCTGCCGGCCTTCCCGGGACTGGCAACGCATCGGCAGGCACTCGCCGCTGGTGTCCGTGTGCATGGCGCCACCGTGCACTTCGTGGCCAATCAGGTCGACGGTGGCGCCATCATCGGCCAGGCGGCGGTGCCGGTTCTCGAAGGCGACGACGAAGCGACGCTGGCGGCGCGGGTGCTGAAGCAGGAGCACCTGCTGCTGCCGCGCTGCCTGCGCTGGCTGTGCGACGGACGAATCGCCCTGCGCGGCGACCGCGTCGTCACGCGTGGTCTGCCGGCTGACGCGCTGGTGCTGTTGCGATGAGCGCGCCCGGCCGCCCGAAGCGCTCGCCCCGCAGCGCGGAGCGCGAAGGGAGAATTCAATGAGCCGCCGCACTTCCGCTCCGAAGCCGCCGCAGCGATCAGGCCGTTCGCGCGGCGAGCGGGCGGCGACTGCGGGCGATCGGCGTCACCTGCGCTCCGCGCCGGAGCGCGCCGCTGCCGGGCCTGCCGACCCGTCGCGCATCACGACCTTGATCGTCGACTCCCTGGCGCAGTTGCTGGCGCAGGTGCTGCGCTTCGACGGACCGGCCGATGCGGTGATGTCACGCTACTTCAAGCAGAACCACGATCTCGGCAGCCGCGATCGCAGCCTGGTCGCCGAGGCGGTGTTCGCAGCGCTGCGCCGCCTTGCCAGCCTGCGCTGGATCCTGCAGCCGGCGCGGCCCGAGCGTGCGCCGCGGCTGGCGGCCCTGGTGACGCTGGCCTGGCAGCATGGCATCGAAGCGCTCGATCCGCGCGCGCTGCGCAACGACGAACGTGCCGTCCGGCACGCGCTGTCCCTTCGCCTCGACTCGGCGCCGCGGTCGGTGCTGGCGGAAGTGCCGCAATGGCTTTATCAGCGCGTCAGCCTCCAGTACGCGGATGCCGACGCCCTGCTGGCAGCGCTGACCGAGGCGGCGCCGCTTGACCTGCGTGTGAATACGCTGCGCGCCGGCCGCGGCGAGGTGCTCGCCGAACTGCGCTCGGCCACGATTCAGCACGCGCCGCAGCGCGCCGAGGCGACCCCGTACTCCCCCGAGGGCATCCGCCTGTTCGACAAGCCCGGCCTGACGCGCTGGCCTCTTTATCAGGACGGCAAGGTCGAGGTGCAGGACGAGGGCAGCCAGCTGATCGCGCGGCTGGTGGCGCCGCGGCGCGGCGAGATGGTGGTCGACTTCTGCGCCGGGGCCGGCGGCAAGACGCTGGCGCTGGGCAGCCTGATGCGGTCGACCGGACGCCTCTATGCCTTCGACATCCACGCCCGCCGGCTCGCCGGCCTCGGGCCGCGCCTGAAGCGCAGCGGCCTGTCCAACGTCCATCCGGCGGCGATTGCGACCGAAAACGACCTGCGGGTGAAGCGGCTGGCGGGCAAGATCGACCGGGTGCTGGTCGACGCGCCCTGCTCGGGCAGCGGCACGCTGCGCCGTAATCCGGACCTGAAGTGGCGCTTCGACGAGGCCGAACTTATGCGAGTCAATGCCGTGCAGCACAAGGTTCTTCGCGCCGCTTCGCGCCTGGTCAAGCGCGGCGGTCGACTCGTCTACGCCACCTGCTCGCTGCTCGCCGAGGAGAACCAGGACGTGGTCGAGCGCTTCGTCGCCGAGCAGCCGCAGTTTTCTTTCGTCGATGCGGCCGAAGTTCTGCGGGGCCAGGGCATCGAGATCCCGGAACTGGCTCAGGCGGCGCCGCACTTCGTGATGCTGCCGCACTTGCACGGTACGGACGGCTTTTTTGCCGCCATCTTGCAGCGGCAGGCTTGAGCAGCTGCCGAGGAGGTGGAGCCGGTCGGCTCATGTGTCGCCCGTCCGGTTCCGAAAGTACAATTCGACCCTTCTGCGCTTTCTTGCCTGGGGCGCATTCACGGAGGCTGAATGGCCCTGCTTGATTTCCTCGATGGCGGCCTGCTGAATCTTGCCTGGTGGCAGCTGATCGTCGCGACGCTGCTTCTGACCCACGTGACCATCGCTGCGGTGACGATTTTCCTGCACCGCTCGCAGGCGCACCGCGCACTCGATCTGCACCCGGCGGTGTCGCATTTCTTCCGCGCCTGGCTGTGGCTCACCACCGGCATGCAGACCAAGGAGTGGGTGGCGATCCACCGCAAGCACCACGCCAGATGCGAGACTTCCGAGGATCCGCACAGCCCGCAGACGCGCGGCATCCGCAAGGTGGTCTGGCAGGGCGCCGAGTTGTACATGGAGGAGGCGAAGAACGCGGAAACCCTGTCCCGTTACGGCCACGGCACGCCGAGCGACTGGCTGGAGCGCCGCATCTACACGCCGCTGCCGTGGCAGGGCCTGGGTGTGACGCTTGTCGTCAACCTGCTGCTGTTCGGAGTTGCCGGCATCGTGATCTGGGCGGTGCAGATGATCTGGATTCCGTTCTTCGCGGCGGGCGTGATCAACGGCATCGGTCATTACTGGGGCTACCGCAACTACGACAGCCCCGATGCCGCCACCAACATCAGCCCCTGGGGCATCCTGATTGGCGGCGAGGAACTGCATAACAACCATCACACCTATCCGACATCGGCCAAGCTGTCTTCCAAGTGGTTCGAGTTCGATATCGGCTGGGCCTACATCCGCATCTTGTCTGCGCTTGGCCTGGCCAAGGTGCTGCGGCTGGCGCCGGTTCCGAAGGTCGTCGAGCCGCGGCCCGGTATCGATGCCGACACGCTGCAGGCGGTGATCGCCAACCGCTATGACCTGCTTTCCCGCTATGCGCGCGGCCTGCGGTCGACGCTGAACGAAGAATTGCACCGCCTTGGCCTGCCGGCCGGCGAGAAGCAGCGCTTCGCATCGTTGCGCCACTGGCTGCGCAAGGCCGATGTCCGCTCGATGCCGGAAGCGCAGCAGGAGACGCTGAGCGAACTGCTGGCGCGCAGCAGGCCGATGAGAACGCTGGTCGACATGCGCGCCGAACTGGCAGCGATCTGGGAGCGCGGCACCGCGTCGAGAGAGCAGATGCTGGCGCACCTGCAGGACTGGATTGCCCGCGCCGAAGCGAGTGGCATCCGCGCCTTGCAGGAGGCGGCGCTGCGCATCCGTAGTTACGCCCCGGCGCGCGTATAGCCGCGCCGAAAGAGCCAACAAAAAACCGGCCGCGGCCGGTTTTTTGTTGGCTGCCGAAACAGGGTGCTACTTCAGCTTCGTTTCCTTGTAGGCCACATGCTTGCGCGCAACCGGGTCGAATTTCATCAACTGAAGCTTGTCCGGTGTGGTGCGCTTGTTCTTTGCCGTCGTGTAGAAATGGCCGGTGCCGGCCGTCGATTCCAGCTTGATCTTTTCGCGGGCTCCCTTCGCCATCGCTGCTCCTCCCGGGTTGTCAGAGTTCGCCGCGGCCGCGCAGATCGGCAAGCACAGCGTCGATGCCGTTCTTTTCGATCGTACGCAGGCCGGCATTGGTCAGACGCAGGCGCACCCAGCGCTTTTCGCTCTCGACCCAGAAGCGGCGATCCTGCAGGTTCGGCAGGAAGCGGCGCTTGGTCCTGTTGTTGGCGTGGGATACGTTGTTGCCGACCATCGGTTTCTTGCCCGTCACTTGACACACTCGTGCCATTTTCGATCCTCGTTTCTCGCTGGCCGGCCCGCAAGCGATGGGCGGCCAATCCGCAAAGCGGCGGAGTATACCTTCGCAGGTGTCGCCGGGCCAGAGGCCAGGACTTACGGCGCTACAGCAGTCCGCGTTCCGCAAACGAGACGCTGCTGTTGCCCGCCACGACCAGGTGGTCGAGCACGCGGATGTCGGCGACTGCCAGCGCGTCGCGCAGCGTTCGCGTCAGCAGTTCGTCGGCCCGGCTCGGTTCGGCAAGCCCTGAGGGATGGTTGTGCGCGAAGATCACTGCCGCCGCATTCTTCTGCAGCGCCCGCTTCAGGACCTCGCGCGGATACACGCTGGTCTGGGTCAGGCTGCCGCGGAACAGTTCCTCGTCGTCGATCAGGCGGTTCTGCGCGTCCAGGTAAAGCACCATGAACACTTCGTGCGGCAACTTGCCGATCGACAGCGCGAGATACTGCCGAAGCTTCGCCGGCGAGTCGAGCAGATCGCCGCGGCCGATATCTTCCCTGAATGCCCGCCGCGCCAGTTCGATCACCGCCAGCAACTGCGCCGCCTTGGCCGGGCCGAAACCCTCCATTTCCTGGATGTCGCCCGCCCGCGCCGCGAGCAGTGCATTCAGCGAGCCGAAGCGGTCGAGGGCGCCGCGGGCGAGATCAATGACGCTGCGGCCGGGCAGGCCGACACGCAGAAAGATCGCCAGCAGTTCCGCTTCGGACAAGGCCTGCGGGCCGTGCCGCAGCAGTCGCTCGCGCGGCCGCTCAGCCTCGGGCCAGTCGCGCACGGTTGCCGCAGCGGCCACGACTACAATGCCTTGATCGCGACTCTTCTTTGCCATGATCCGGATCGCGCCCGATTCGCACGTGACGCTTCATTATCGGCTCGCCGCCGTCGTCGACGGCAACGAACGCGAGGTGATGAGCACGGTGGGCGGCCGGCCTGCGACGATGCAACTGGGCAGTGGCCACTTCGCGGCGGGGCTCGAGGCGCGGCTGCTTGGTCTCGCCGAAGGTGATGAAGCGAGCTTCGAGGTGGCACCCGAGGAGGCCTTCGGAGCGCGGAATCCGGCGCTGATCCAGGCGATTTCGGGGACGGAATTCGATGCCAAATCGGGCGGTGAGGACTATCGGCCCGGCGACGTGGTGGAGTTCAGCGGTGCCGATGGCCGCCGCGTCGCGGGGGTGCTGAAGGTGCGGGACACGGAGCGCGTAGTGGTCGATTTCAACCATCCGCTGGCCGGGCTGCCGCTGCGCTTTTCGGTCCGGGTGATCGGGGTGCTGTGATGGAGGTTCTGCTCGCGCAGCCGCGGGGGTTCTGTGCCGGCGTTGACCGCGCGATCGAGATCGTCGAGCGCGCGCTGCGGGTTCACGGGGCGCCGATCTATGTGCGCCACGAGATCGTGCACAACACTCATGTCGTCGCCGACTTGCGGACGAAAGGTGCAATTTTCGTCGACGAACTGCATCAGGTGCCGCCGGGCGCCACGGTCGTCTTTTCCGCACACGGCGTTTCCAAGGCAGTGCGCAGCGAGGCCGAAGCGCGCGGTCTGCGAATCTTCGATGCCACCTGCCCGCTGGTAACCAAGGTGCATGTCGAAGTCGAGCGAATGCGCGCCAACGGTCGGGAGGTGGTGATGATTGGCCACGCCGGTCATCCCGAGGTCGAAGGAACCATGGGCCAGTGCGAATCGGGCATTCATCTCGTCGAATCGGCCGAGGACGTAGCGCAACTCGAGGTGACCGATCCCGACAGGCTTGCCTATGTCACCCAGACCACGCTGTCGATCGACGATGCGGCCCGGGTCGTGGCGGCGCTGAAGCGGCGTTTTCCGGCGATCGCGGCGCCGAAGAAGGCGGACATCTGCTACGCAACGCAGAACCGGCAGGACGCAGTTAAAGTGATGGCGCCCCAGGTCGACTTGGTGATCGTTATCGGCAGCCGCAGCAGTTCGAACTCCAACCGTCTGCGCGAGGTGGCCGAGCGCTTCGGCGTGCCGGCGTACCTGGTCGACAATGCCGACGATGTTGATCCGGGCTGGCTCCAGGGCCGCCGGCGAGTGGGCGTGACCGCTGGCGCTTCTGCGCCGGAGGCGCTGGTGCAGGCGTTGATCGAGCGCCTGAAGGCCTTGGGCGCTTCGGGTGTCCGTGTACTGGCGGGCGTCGAAGAGCGTGTTGTGTTTCCTCTGCCCAAGGGATTGGGACGGACTGCCCAAGCCGAGGCGGCGGACAGCGTCAAGTAAGTACAAATAGGAGACGAGGATGAAACGGTTTCTGGCGGCAGTGCTTCTCGCCGGGCTGGCTACGCTGGCGCAGGCGCAGGTGATCGAGGTCGAAGGCGTCAAGTTCGAGCCAACCGTTCAGGTCGGTGGCCAGGCGCTGCAATTGAATGGGGCCGGCATAAGGACGCGGCTGATGTTCAAGGTGTATGCCGCTGGGCTGTACGTGCCGCAGAAGTCGAAGTCGGCCGTCGACCTGCTGGCGCAGAAAGGACCGCGGCGAGTGGCGATCGGCATGCTGCGCGACGTCGGCGCCGAGACCTTCGCCTCGTCGCTCCGCGACGGCCTGAAGGCCAACCTCAGCGAACAGCAACTGGCCGGGTTGAAGGCGCAGATCGACGCGCTGGACGCCAATCTGAAACTGGTCGGCGAAGCGAAGAAGGGCGACCAGATCAACTTCGAGTTCACCCCCGATGCCGGCACGCGCATTCTGGTCAATGGCCAGGAGAAGGGGGCGGCGATTGCGGGCGAGAACTTCTTCGAGGCAGTGCTGCGCATCTGGATCGGCGAAAAGCCGGTGGATGCCGACCTGAAGAGGGCGCTGCTCGGCGGTTGACGAACCGCGCTGCCGCCCGGCGCATATGACTGCGGCAGGGTCGGAGCGTCCGCCGGCCAACGGACCGCTGATCGATCGCTTCATCGATGCAATCTGGCTTGAGGACGGTCTGGCGGCGAACTCGCTCGCCGCCTATCGCGGGGACCTGAATCACCTCGATGCCTGGCTAGGAGGCCGCGGCCTGCTCGCCGCCACCGGGGCCGACCTGCAGGGCTGCTTTGCCGACGCCTATGCAAGGTCGCGCGCCAGCACCGCCAATCGCCGCCTTGCGACACTGCGGCGCTTTTATAGATGGGCGCTTCGCGAGGGGGCAATAGACGCCGATCCGACGCTGAAACTCGCCGGAGCCCGCATGCCGCCGCGATTCCCGAAGGCGCTGACCGAAGCTCAGGTCGAAGCGCTGCTGGCTGCGCCGGATGCAGCCTCCGATCTCGGTCTGCGCGACCGGGCGATGCTGGAACTGCTGTATGCCACCGGGCTGCGGGTCGGTGAACTGGTCGGCCTGACACTTGTTCAGCTGGCGCTGGCTGACGGGCTGGTGCGCGTGACCGGCAAGGGCGACAAGGAGCGGATCGTGCCGCTTGGCGAGGAGGCGCGGCATTGGGTCGGTTGCTACCTGGAGACGGCGCGCAGCGCGCTCTTGAAGGGACGCGCCGCCGACGCCCTGTTCGTCACCGGCCGCGGCGGTCCGATGAGCCGGCAGATGTTCTGGAAGCTGATCCGACGCTATGCCCTGATTGCAGACATCCGTGCGCCGCTTTCGCCGCATGGCCTGCGGCATGCGTTTGCGACCCACCTGCTGAACCACGGCGCCGACCTGCGGGTGGTGCAGATGCTTCTGGGTCACGCCGACATCTCGACGACGCAGATCTACACCCATGTCGCGCGCGAGCGGCTGGCGGCGCTGCACGAGCGCCATCATCCGCGCGGCTGAAGCGCTCATTAAACTGCCGCGCGATGAGCAGAACGGCCCATGTCTCCGAGTCGCCGGCAACCGCCTGGCTGCGCCGCCATGGCGTGACGTACTCGGAGCACGTCTACGACTACGTCGAGCACGGAGGCACGGCGGTGTCCTCGGAAGCCCTGGGCGTGCCCGAGCATCAGGTCGTCAAGACGCTGGTGATGCAGGACGATCTGGGCAAGCCGCTCATCGTGCTGATGCACGGCGATCGCAAGGTCTCGACCAAGAATCTGGCGCGCCAGATCGACCGCAAGCGTGTCGAGCCCTGTCCGCCGGAGGTGGCGCAGCGCCACAGCGGCTATCAGGTCGGCGGAACCTCGCCGTTCGGCACGCGCAAGCCGATGCCGGTGTTCGTCGAGCGTACGGTCCTCGGTCTCGAACGGATATACATCAACGGCGGCCGCCGCGGCTTCCTGGTGGCCATCCCTTCCGAGGTCCTGGTATCGAAACTAGCGGCAGTGCCGGTCGACTGCGCGCTGGACTCCTGAGCGGCGGATGGCGTCGATCGTCGCCCTGCTCGGCGCCTACCTGCTCGGCTCGGTGTCGTTCGCGGTTCTTGTGAGCCGGTTGTTCGGCCTGGCCGATCCGCGCAGCTACGGTTCGGGCAATCCGGGAGCAACCAACGTTCTGCGCTCGGGCAGCAAGGCAGCGGCGGCACTGACGCTTGCGGGCGATGCCGCCAAGGGCGCGGTAGCGGTGCTGCTGGTGCGCTGGATCGGGCCGCAATTCGGCCTCGGCGAACTCGCCTGTGCCGGGGTGGCGCTTGCCGCCTTCGTCGGACACCTTTATCCCATCTATCACGGCTTTCTCGGCGGCAAGGGAGTGGCAACCTTCCTCGGAGCGCTGCTGGCGCTGCTGCCGCTCGCCGGCCTGGTCGCCTGCCTTACATGGCTGCTTCTGGCGCTGGCGCTGCGCTACTCGTCGCTGGCGTCGGTCAGCGCGGCCGTCGTTTCGCCCGCGGCGGTCTACTGGCTGACCGGGCGGCTCGAGGCTGCGGCCGTCATCGCGGTGATGAGCGCGCTGCTCATCATGCGCCACCGCGGCAACATCGCGAACCTGATCGCCGGCAAGGAGCGCCGGATCGGCGAGAAGGCAGCAGGCGCCTGACGGCGCCCGCTGCAAGTCGACGATCGCTGCGGTACGGTCACCTGTTCCCGAGCGGCCAGCGCGGGCGCACAGCGAACGACAGCGACGTCGAGGCCGCGGCAACGCGCAGCCGTGCCAGACCGGCCATCGCGATCATCGCGCCGTTGTCAGTGCACAGTTCGAGAGGCGGAAAGTAGAGCTCGCAACCGGCGCGCTGCATCTCGCGCCCGAGCGCATCGCGCAACTGCCGGTTGGCGCCTACGCCGCCTGCCACGACCAGTCGGCGCTGCCCGGTCAACTTCAACGCCGCGAGCGACTTTCGCACCAGAACATCGACGACCGCCTCGACAAAGGCGTGTGCGATGTCGGCACGGACTTGTTCGCAGAGGTTGCCGGCATTGCGCACGGCCGTGAGCACCGCCGTCTTCAAGCCGCTGAAGCTGAAGTTCAGATCCCGGCTGTGCAGCATCGGCCGCGGGAAGCGGAAGCTGCCGGCAACGCCGAATTCGGCCAGCCTGGAAACGGCCGGGCCGCCGGGGTAACCGAGGCCAAGAAGCTGCGCCGTCTTGTCGAAGGCTTCGCCAGCCGCATCGTCCAGCGTTTCGCCGAGCAGCCCATACTGGCCGTAGCCATCGACCTGCATGAGCTGCGTATGGCCGCCGGAAACCAGCAGCGCGACGAACGGAAACTCCGGTTTCGGCTGCGCCAGCAGCGGCGACAGCAGATGTCCCTCCAAATGGTGAACGTCGATCACCGGCCGGCCGAGGGCGTAGCCGAGCGCGTGGGCAAAGCTGGCGCCGACCAGCAGGGCGCCGACCAGGCCCGGGCCTGCGGTGACCGCGATCGCATCGACCTGGGACAGCTCGATCCGGGCTCCCGCAAACACGGACTGCAGCAGCGGCAGAAGCCGGCGGATGTGGTCGCGCGACGCCAGCTCCGGCACCACACCGCCGTAGTCGCGGTGCATCTCGATCTGCGAGTGCAGCGCGTGCGAAAGCAGGCCGCGCTCCTCGTCGAGCAGCGCCACCCCGGTTTCGTCACAGGAGGTTTCCAGGCCGAGGACGATCATCTTGGGCGGTCAGTCTAGCGAACCGTCCCTGGCCGTCGCCCCGGCCCGCTTTTGCCATGGTATATTCGCGCGCTTTCCGGCGCCGGGGTGTTCCGGCCGACCATCCACAGCGATCTCATGCCTACTGTCCGAATCAAGGAAAACGAACCTTTCGAAGTGGCGCTGCGTCGCTTCAAGCGAACGATCGAAAAGAGCGGTCTGCTGACCGAACTCCGGGCCCGAGAGTTCTACGAGAAGCCGACTGCCGAGCGCAAACGCAAGAAATCGGCGGCGATCAAGCGCCATTTCAAGCGTCTGCGCAGCCAGATGCTGCCCAAGAAGATGTACTGACCGCCGGACCGGCCGCCTGGCCGGCGTGTCGAGTTCTAACGAAGCGCGCCGCCAGGGCGCGCTTCTCGTTTCTGTCCCGCCATCAGAGCGCAGGCAAGCTGCGCGGCCGGCCATGGAGCCAGGATGAGCCTGAAGGATCGCATCACCGAAGACATGAAAGCGGCCATGCGCGCCCGCGACGTCGATCGGCTGTCCGCGATCCGCATGCTGCTGGCCGCGGTCAAGCAACGGGAGGTCGACGAGCGCATCGCTGCTGACGATGCACTGGTGTTGGCAACCGTTGAAAAGCTGATCAAGCAGCGCAGGGACGCGATCGCGCAGTTCGATGCGGGCGGCCGTGCGGATCTGGTGGCCAAGGAGAGCGCGGAAGTGACGGTCCTGGCCGCCTATCTGCCACAGCAGATGGACGACGCTGAAATCGCAGCCGCGGTCGATGCGGCGATGGCCGAAGCCGAAGCATCAGGCGCCGCGGCGATGGGCAAGGTGATGGCGCTGCTGAAGCCGCGCCTGGCCGGCCGCGCCGACATGAGCCGGGTTTCCGCAATCGTCAAATCGCGTCTGGCAGGCTGACGCCGAGCCGCTGCTGGCGGCCTTCGCTGCGTCCAGCAGGCACAATGCAGCGCCAGATACGCTGCCGCGAGCCGTGATTCCGCCGGGCTTCATCCAGGACCTGCTGGCCCGCGTCGACGTCGTCGACGTGGTCGGCCGCTATGTACAACTGAAGCGCGCCGGTCAGAATTTCCTCGGCCTTTGTCCCTTTCACGGCGAGAAGACGCCGTCGTTCACCGTCAGCCAGAGCAAGCAATTCTTTCATTGCTTCGGTTGTGGCGCCCATGGCACCGCGATCGGTTTCCTGATGGAGCACCGCGGGCTTGGCTTCGTCGACGCGGTGCGCGAACTCGCGCAGCAGGCCGGCATGACCGTGCCCGAGCCTTCGCCGGCGGTGGCGCAGGCGGCCGGGCGGGCGCGGGCGCTCACGGATGTCCTGCAACTGGCCGCGGACTTCTATCGCCAGCAGTTGCGGAGCAGCGAGGCGGCGATTGCCTACCTGAAGCGCCGCGGTTTGGTCGGCACCACTGCCGCGCGCTATGCGCTCGGCTACTCGCCCGATGCCCGCAACCCACTGGCGGAAGCCTTCGACAACTATGCCGATCCGCAACTGGTCGAAGCGGGGCTGGTCATCGATGGCGAGGGCAAGCGCTACGACCGCTTCCGCGGCCGGGTGATGTTTCCGATCCGCAATCGTCGCGGGGCGGTGATCGGCTTCGGCGCCCGCAGCATGGATGGAACCGAACCGAAGTACCTGAACTCGCCCGAGACGCCGGTGTTCCACAAGGGACGCGAGCTCTACGGCCTGTTCGAGGCGCAGGAGGCGATCCGGCGCCGTCGGCGGGTGATCGTCTGCGAGGGCTACCTCGACGTGATCCAGCTTGCGCAGGCAGGGCTGGAAGAGGCCGTAGCCGCGCTCGGTACCGCCATCACGACGCAGCATGTCGGAGATCTGCTGCGTCTGTCGGAACACATCGTCTTTGCTTTCGACGGCGACGCAGCCGGCCGCAAGGCGGCCCGGCGGGCTCTCGAAGCAACACTGCCGGTTTTAGCCGACACCCGACGGATCGAATTCGTCTTTCTGCCCGAAGGCGAGGATCCGGACAGCCTGGTGCAGGCGCACGGCGCGGATGCATTCGAAGACGAAATCGGCCGCGCGCTGCCGTTGTCGCGGTGGTTCCTCCGCGCCCTGTCGGAAGGCAAGGAACTGGCGACTGCGGAGGGGCGCGCTGCCCTGGTCGAAGAGGCCAGGCCGCTGCTGACGACGATGCCGGCAGGAGCGTTGAGGCTGCAACTGGTGCGAGAACTAGCCGAGGCGGCGCGCAACGCGCCTGAGGAACTCGACGCGCTGTTCGGCCTGAGGCCCTGGCGTCAGCTGCCGACGCGCGGCGGCAGGGGGCGTGCGGCGTCGGCGGAGATCGCCGATCTGAAGCAGCACATTCTTGAAAGGCTGCTTGCGTTTCCGGAGTTCGCGGTCGAATTCAGCGAGGCGATCGCCGTGGAGTGCGCCGACGGCAGAGCCGACCTCGATGTGCGGATCGCCGAGGTGTGGCGCTGCGCCGGCAACGCCCCAGGGCTGACCTCCGGTGCGCTGCAGGAACTGCTCGCCGACAGCGACCATGCCGCCGACTACCAGGCCGCGGCCGCGCGGGAACTGCGCGCTGGCGCGGATGCCAAGACTGCCAGGGCCGAGTTGGCAGGAGCGTTTGCCAAGCTGGAACTGCGGCGGGTCAACAGCGAACTCGAAGCGCTAGCGGCCGGCCCCCAACCCGATGCCGCAATGCTGGCAAGGATCCGGGCGCTGTCGGAACATCGGGCGCAACTGATGGCGGCCGAGCGCCCGGATAGCAGCCCGGGGTAGCCCGCTCTCCAGGCCGGCTTGCCTTGACTGCTACAATTTGCGGCTATTTTTCGCGGGCGGCGAGTACTTCCGTTGTCAAGTAGTGCGGGCCGACAGCACAACCATGCGATCGATGCGTTTCCGCTGCGGACCGCTGGCGGCCGCCGGGCATGCGCTTCATCTGGCCTTTCCCGGACTTGCCCCCATGTCCTTGATCTGACGCCGCGCGGGCGGGCCGACCGAACGAATCGCGAGCACCCGCAGCGGCGCCCGGATTCGAATTTGAATTGACTGACAGGATGGGTGAGCGGATGGCAAACAAGGCGATGGGCAAACAGGCGGCGAAGAAACCGGTTGCCAAGTCGAAGGTGAGCGTCGCTGTCGCCAGAAAGCCTGTTGCCGACAAGGCGGTCGCCCGCAAGGGCAAGGTCGAAGAAATCGTCGACAACCGCAAGCCCATCGCCGGCAGGCCGGCTGCCGCTGTGGAGGCGCCGGCGCCCAAGGGCAAGCCGGGTCGCAAGCCGAAGGCGGCGGACGCCGGGCAGGCCGTGCCGACCGACGCCGCCGACGCCGTTCCCGAAGCCCGGGACGACACCGTCGACGAGGCGGTGCAGGTCGCGGAGACGATGACCCCGCGGCAGCGGGCCAAGGACCGCCGCGCCAAGGAAAAGGCGCTGCAGGAGGCACTGAAGCGAATGCCGCCGGGGCCGCAGGAGGACTTCGAGGCCCGCCGCAACAAGCTGAAGGCGCTGATCAAGCTCGGCCGGGAAAGGGGCTTCCTGACCTACTCCGAGATCAACGACCACCTGCCGGACAACCTCGTAGACGCCGAGGCGATCGACGCCATCATCAGCACGTTTTCCGACATGGGGATCCAGGTCTTCGACCAGGCGCCCGATGCCGAGACGCTGCTGATGACCGAAAACGCGCCGTCGGCGACCTCGTCCGACGACGCCGAGGAGGAGGCCGAGGCGGCGCTGTCGACGGTCGACACCGAGTTCGGCCGCACCACGGACCCGGTGCGGATGTACATGCGCGAGATGGGCTCGGTCGAACTGCTGACCCGCGAAGGCGAGATCGAGATCGCCAAGCGGATCGAGGATGGCCTGAAGCACATGGTGATGGCGATTTCGGCCTGCCCGACCACAATCGCCGAGATCCTCGTGCATGCCGACCGGATCGGCGCGGCATCGACGCCGATCGACGAGGTCGTCGATGGCCTGGTCGACGACAGCGAAGGTTTTCCAGCCGCCGCGTCATCACGCGACGATGAGGATGACGAAGGCGAGGAGACCACCGACCTCGGCGCCAGCGGCATGACCGCCGGCCAGCTCGATGCGCTGAAGGACCGGGCGCTGGAGAAGTTCGAGCTCGTGCGCAAGCTGTTCGACAAGATGCGCGTCGCCTTCGAGAAGGAGGGCTACAAGTCGCCGGGCTACGTCCGCGCGCAGCAGAAGATCCTCGACGAGCTGATGGGCCTGCGCTTCACTGCCAAGATGGTCGAGCGGCTGTGCGACTCACTGCGCCGGCAGGTCGAGGAGGTGCGCAGCATTGAGAAGCAGATCTACGAGATCATGGTCAACAAGTGCGGCATGCCGCGGCCGCACTTCCTGAAGCACTTCCCCGGCGCCGAGACCAACACCCGCTGGGTGACGCGCGAGGCCGAGGGCGGCCAT
>Ga0105090_10000952_pt1 | contig 15196 bp, 11 predicted proteins | sample PPLLak3March2015_FD_79110 | JGI IMG/M metagenome (GOLD analysis project Ga0105090, IMG submission 79110) | Freshwater sediment microbial communities from Prairie Pothole Lake near Jamestown, North Dakota, USA - PPLs Lake P7 Core (1) Depth... | ecosystem: Environmental > Aquatic > Freshwater >... | reverse complement strand
CTGGTGGCCGCGGCGCGGCTCGATTTCGAGGCCCCGGACCTGGTCCGGTTCCCGGCGCTGCGGCTCGCGCGCGCGGCGGCCGAGGCGGGCGGTACAGGGCCTGCGGTCCTGAACGCCGCGAACGAGGTGGCGGTGGCAGCCTTCCTGGCAGGCCGGTTGGGCTTCCTCGGCATCCCGCGGCTGATCGAGGCGGTGCTCGACCGACACGAGAACCGGCCGGCGGAGGCGCTGGCCGCGGTGCTCGAGGCGGACCGCTGGGCCCGTGAAGTGGCAGAGAAGATGTTGGCCGAGTCGGCCATGGCAGGGGCATGACCATACTGAGCTACGTACTCGCGTTCCTCGTGTCGATCGGCGTGCTGGTCGCAGTGCACGAGTACGGCCATTTCTGGATGGCCCGGCGCTTAGGGATCCGCGTGCTGCGGTTCTCCATCGGCTTCGGCAAGGCGCTGTGGCAGCGCAAGGGCGCGGATGGCACCGAGTACGCGGTGGCCGCGATCCCGCTCGGCGGCTACGTGAAGCTGCTCGACGAGCGCGAGGGGCCAGTCGACCCGGCGCTCGCCTCCCAGGCCTACAACCGCAAGTCGCCCTGGGCGCGCATCCTCGTGCTGCTCGCCGGGCCGTTCGCCAATTTCCTCTTTGCCGTGGTCGCCTACTGGGTGCTGTTCGTCGCCGGCATCCCGGCGCTGAAGCCGGTGCTCGGCGACGTTGAACCCGATTCCACGGCGGCCCGGGCGGGCCTGCAGGCGGGCGACGAGATCGTGGCCGTGGGCGCCACCGAGACCGGCACGCGCGAGGCCGCGGTACTCGCGCTGCTCGACGAGTTGATGAACGGCCGGCCGATCGAGCTGAGCGTGCGCGACGAGTCGGGTGATGCCCGCCGGGCCGTGCTCGAGATCGAAGGCGATCGCCGCGCGCTCACCGAGCCGGGCGCGCTGCTGCGGGGCCTCGGGTTCGATTTCTGGTATCCGGTGGTCCCGGCCCGTGTGGGCAAGGTGATGCCGGGCAGTCCGGCCGAGCGGGCAGGGCTGCGCGAGGGCGACCAGATCGCGGCCGTGAACGGCGAGCCGGTGGCTGACTTCGCGGCACTGGTCGAGCGAGTGCAGCCGAAGCCGGGCGCGACGCTCGGCTTCACGGTCGAGCGCGACGGGCAGACGCTCACGGTGCCGGTCGAGGTGGAGGCCCAGCGCGAGGGGGAACGCCTGGTCGGGCGCATCGGCGTGCAGCCGGCCTCGCCGGGTGAACTGCCCGAGGGCATGCGCACGCTGGAGCGGTACGGGCCGCTGGGCGCGCTTGCCCGCGCGACTGACAAGACCTGGGACATGTCGGTCCTGACGGTGCGCATGCTCTGGAACGTCGCCACGGGTGACGTCTCGGTCAAGAACCTGAGTGGACCGATCAACATCGCGGAATACGCCGGTTTTTCCGCGCGACAGGGCATACTTGCCTTCCTGTCGTTCCTGGCCATCGTGAGCGTGAGCCTGTTCGTGCTGAATCTCCTCCCCATCCCCATCCTCGACGGTGGCCAGATCGTTTACCAGCTCGCGGAACTCGCCAAGGGCAGCCCGCTCTCGGACCGCGCCCAGGCCGTGGGCCAGCAGATCGGCATCCTGGTGCTGCTCGTGTTGATGAGTTTCGCCTTCTACAACGACCTGTCGCGGTTGTTCAGCTGAGCGCCCCATGCGACGACTGAAGTACCTGGCCGTGCTGCCGGCCCTGTTCGCCGTACCCGCGGTGCTCGCACAGGGCGCCCCCGGCGCGTTCACCGTCGGCGACATCAAGATCGAGGGCCTGCAGCGCATCAGCGAGGGCACGGTATTCAACTACCTGCCCGTGAACATCGGCGACCGCTTCGATCCGCGCCGCGCCGACGAGGCGTTGCGCTCGCTGTACGCCACCGGCTTCTTCCGCGACGTCGAGCTGCGCCGCGACGGCGGCACGCTGATCGTCGTCGTGCTCGAGCGCCCGTCGATCGAGAGCTTCACGCTCGAGGGCAACAAGGACATCAAGACCGAAGACCTCGAGAAGTCGCTGCGCAACGTCGGCCTCGCCCGGGGCAAGACCTTCAACCAGTCGACGCTCGACGAGGTCAAGCGCTTCCTCACCGACCAGTACTACTCGCGCGGCAAGTACGGCGTGAAGGTGGACACGTCGGTGCAGGAGATGCCCGACAACCGCGTCAGGATCGCGATCAACATCGTCGAGGGCAAGCGCTCGAGGATCCGGCAGATCAACATCGTAGGCAACGAGGCGTTCGACGACGAGGAACTGCTCGAGGGGCTCAAGCTGCGCACGCCGAACTGGCTGTCGTGGTACCGGCAGGACGACCGTTACTCGCGCGAGGAGCTGTCGGGCGACCTCGAGAAGCTGAAGTCGTTCTACCTCGACCGCGGCTACGCGAACTTCGACGTCGATTCGACGCAGGTGGCGATCGCGCCCGACCGCGAGGACATCTTCATCACGATGAACGTGGTCGAAGGCGACGTCTACCGCATCTCCGACGTTAAGATCGCCGGCAACCTCGTGGTGCCGGAGGAGGAGCTGCGCGGGCTCGTGCAGGTGCGTCGCGGCGACATCTACTCGCAGCGCATGCTGACCTCGACCACCGAGTTCATGAAGATGCGCCTCGGTCTCGACGGCTACGCGTTCGCCAAAGTCGACCCGGTGCCGCAGGAAGATCCCGAGACGAAGGAGATCGCCATCACCTTCCTCGTCGATCCGGGCAACCGCGCCTACGTGCGGCGCGTGAATTTCAACGGTACCACCGGCATCAACGACGACGTGCTGCGCCGCGAGATGCGCCAGATGGAAGGCGGCTACCTCTCGAACGCGGCGGTGGACCGGTCCAAGCTGCGCCTGCAGCGCCTGCCGTACATCGAGGAAGTCCAGGTCGAGACCACGCCGGTCCCGGGCTCGCCCGACCTGGTCGACGTCAACTTCGAGATCAAGGAAGGCCTGCCCGGCCAGTTCAGCGGCGGCATCGGCTATTCCGAGTCGCAGTCGGTGCTGCTGAACGGCAGCTTCGTGCACAGCAACTTCATGGGCACGGGCAACCGCGTCGCCGCGGAACTGAACGCGGGCCAGTACGCACAGGTCTACAGCCTGTCGCACACCGATCCGTACGTCACGGTCGACGGCGTGTCGCGCACGGTGTCCGCCACTTACCGCAGCGCCACGCAGTTCACCAGCGCGTCGTCCGATTTCGAGACCGACACCGGCACCCTCGCGGTCGATTACGGCTGGCCGATCTCCGAGTTCCAGTCGCTGCGCGCCGGCCTCGCGGTGCAGCGCTCCGACCTGCTCACCGACCCGAACGGCAGCGCCGCCGAAGCGAGCCGCTGGGTGCAGAATAACGGCGAGACCTATACGAAGAACGCGCGGTTCGGCGTGCCACCGTTGGCGTACCAGTACTTCGGCACCCGGTTCGACACCTTCTCGCTCAACCTGGGCTGGGGCTTCGACTCGCGCAACCGCGCGCTGTTCGCCGACCGCGGTGCACGCCACCGCCTGAACCTGAGCTACACGGTGCCGGGCAGCGACGTCGAGTTCTACACGCTCAACTACGACTACCTGCAGTTCATCCCGATCAACAAGTGGTTCACGGTGCTGTTCAACGCCGACGTGGGCTTCGGTTTCGATCTCGGCGACACGACCGAGATCCCGCCGTACCGCCGCTTCTTTGCGGGCGGCCCGGAGAGCGTGCGTGGCTTCCGGGAGAGCCGGCTCGGCCCCAAGGACTCCTTCGGCAACCCGTTCGGCGGCAACCTGCGCATCGCCAGCCAGCTCGAGTTGCTGCTGCCCATGCCCGACAAGTTCCGCAACAGCGCGCGTTTCAGCCTGTTCGTCGACGCAGGCAACGTGTTCTCCACCGACACGACGACCTTCGTCGGCCGCGACGGCATCACGCCGGTCGAATACGACTTCGACCCTGATGAGATAAAATACTCGACCGGCGTGGCCGTGCAGTGGCTGGCCCCGCTCGGTGTGTTCCGGTTCAGCTACGCGTTCCCGCTCAACTCCGAGAAGAGCAACGGGGTGGAATACGGCGACGAAACGGAAGGTTTCCAATTCTCCATCGGACAGGCTTTCTGAGGTATCCCGCTCCATGCGTATCAAGATCGTGACCCTGGCCCTTCTCGCATCCGCCGCCGTGGCGCTCCCCGTCGGGGCGGCCCAGGCGCAGGCCAAGATCGGCGTCGTGAACATCGCCCGGCTGCTGCAGGAAGCGCCGCAGGCGCAGGCCGCGTCGCAGGCCCTGGAGAACGAGTTCGCCACCCGCCGCCGCGACCTCGAGAACCAGCAGAAGGACCTCAAGGCCCGCGAGGACAAGCTGGCGAAGGACGGCGCGGTGATGGCCGAGGCCGAGCGCCGCAACGCCGAGAAGACGCTGCGTGACGGCCAGCGCGAGCTCGCCCGCAAGCAGAACGAGTTCCTCGAGGACCTGAACGTGCGCCGCAACGAGGCGCTCGGCCAGCTGCAGCGTACGGTGCTGCAGGAAGTGCAGACCTACGCCAGGGGCGCCGGCCTGGACATCGTGGTCGCGGACGCGCTCTACGCGAGCCAGTCGGTCGACATCACCAACCAGGTGCTGACGGCCCTGCAGGCCCGCAAGGCCCCGGCGCCGGCCGCCAAGCCCTGAGGCAGCGGACGGACGCGAGGCAGCCATGCCGTTGCGGCTCGCCGAGCTGGCCGTCCGCTTCGGCTGCGAGCTGCAGGGCGATCCCGACGCGCTCGTCGAGCGCGTCGCACCCCTGCAGGAGGCGACGCCGGGCTCGCTGGCGTTCCTCGCCAATCCCCGTTACCGGCGGTTTCTCGCCGGCACCCGCGCCACGGCGGTCGTGCTCGACGCGGCGACCGCGGCCGAGTGCCCGGTCGCGGCGCTTGTCGCCCCCAATCCCTACGCCACGTACGCGCGCATCGCGCAGTTGCTGCATCCGCAGCCGCCCGTGACGGCCGGCCGGCACCCGTCGGCCGTCGTGGAGGACGGCGCGCAGATTGATCCCACCGCCAGTATCGGCGCGCTGGCGTATGTCGCCGCCGGGGCGACGATCGGACCCCGCGTCGTCGTCGGGCCCGGTTCGATGGTGCTCGCGGGTGCGCGCATCAGTGCGGACACGCGCCTGGTCGGTCGCGTGACGGTCTGCGAAAACGTGCGCATCGGCGAACGCTGCATCCTGCACCCGGGCAGCGTGATCGGCGCAGACGGCTTCGGCCAGGCGCCGGATGCAGGTGCCTACGTCAAGGTGCCCCAGGTCGGGTCGGTCGAGATCGGTGCCGACGTCGACATCGGCGCCAATACCACGATCGACCGCGGCGCGATCGGCGACACCGTGATCGCCGACGGCGTGAAGATCGACAACCAGGTGCAGATCGGCCACAACGTGCGCATCGGCGAGCACACCGTGATCGCCGGCTGCGCGGGGATTTCGGGCAGCGCCGTGGTCGGTCGCCGCTGCATGATCGGTGGCATGGTGGGGGTCGTCGGCCACCTCGAGATCTGCGACGACGTGGCGCTGACGGGGCGCACCATGGTGAGCAGTTCGATCCGCCAGCCGGGCGTCTACTCGAGCGCGCTGCACGCGGACGAGGCGCGGCGCTTCCGCCGCAACGCGGCGCGCTTCCAGAAGCTCGACGAGCTCGCGCGCCGCGTGCGCAAGCTCGAAGGGGCGGCGGGTGTGCAGGGAGAAGACGATGAGTGAGCTGGGCGGATTCGGCATCGACGAAGTCATGCGGCGCCTGCCGCACCGTTACCCGATGCTGCTCGTGGACCGGGTGCTCGAGTGCGTGCCGGGCGAACGCATCGTGGCGCTCAAGAACGTCACGGCCAACGAGCAGTTCTTCAACGGCCATTTCCCGGGCCGCCCGGTGATGCCGGGCGTGATCATGCTCGAGGCGCTGGCGCAGGCGGCCGGCATCCTCTGCTTCGTCACGGCCGGCATCTACCCGGACGAGAACGTGAAGTTCTACTTCGCGGGCATCGACAAGGCCCGCTTTCGCCGCCCCATCGTGCCGGGCGACCAGCTGGTCCTGCGCGCGACGCTCGAGCGGCGCATCCGCACGATCTGGAAGTTCTCGACCGTCGCCGAAGTGGCGGGTGAGGAGGCCTGCTCCGCCGAGATGATGGTGATGCCGGGCTGAGGGGCCGGCGCTCAGGACAACACGGGAGACGACGATGGCAGCGAACATTCACCCGACGGCACTGGTCGCCCCGGAGGCCGAGCTCGGCGAGGGCGTCGAGGTGGGCGCCTACGCGGTGATCGGCCCCGACGTGCAGATCGGCGCGAACACCCGCGTGGGGCCGCACGCCGTGATCGAAGGGCCCGCGCGCATCGGCGCCGACAACCAGATCTTCCAGTTCGCCTCGGTGGGCTCGGCGCCGCAGGACAAGAAATACAAGGGCGAGCCGACGCGCCTCGAGATCGGCGACCGCAACGTCATCCGCGAGTGCGTGACGCTGAACCGCGGCACCACCAAGGACCAGGGCGTGACGCGCATCGGCAGCGACAACCTGTTCATGGCCTACGCGCATGTCGCCCACGACTGCCAGGTCGGCAACCAGTGCGTGCTCGCGAACAACGCCACGCTGGGCGGACACGTGCACCTGGGCGACTGGGTGATCATGGGCGGCCTGTCGGCGATCCACCAGTTTTGCAAGGTGGGCCCTCACGCGTTCATCGCGAACAACGCGGCCGTGACCCGCGACGTTCCTCCCTACGTGATGGCGGTGGGCCAGCCGGCCGCCGCGCACAGCGTCAATTCCGAAGGCCTGAAGCGCCGCGGCTTCACGCCCGAGCAGATCCGCAACATCCGCAATGCGTTCCGGCTGCTGTATCGGTCCGGGCTTAAACTCGCCGACGCGACGGCGCAGCTCGCCGCGCTCGCCCAGGAGCAGCCCGAGCTCAAGCTCATCGTCGAGTTCCTGCCGCTGTCCACGCGCAGCATCGTGCGCTGACCGGTACGGCGGCACCCGTGACAGCCGGCGAGCGCGCGCCTGCCTTCGGCCTCGTGGCCGGCGAGGCCTCCGGGGACAATCTCGGCGGTCCGCTCATTCGCGCGCTGGCGGCCCGCGCCCCGGAGGCACGCTTCTTCGGCGTCGCAGGGCCGCGCATGGCCGAGGCCGGTTGTGAGGCGTGGTATCCCTCGGACACGCTCGCCGTGATGGGCCTCGCCGAGATCCTGCGTCACCTGCCGCGCCTGTTGCGACTGCGGCGCGAGCTGCTCGCACAGCTGGTCCAGGCGGGGCCCGACGCGTACATCGGCATCGATTCGCCGGAGTTCAACCTGCGCGTGGCGCGCGCGTTGAAGGAGCGTGGCGTGCCCACGGTGCAGTACGTCAGCCCACAGGTGTGGGCGTGGCGGCAGGGCCGGGTGCGCTCGATCGCGCAGGCGGTGGACCTCGTTCTCTGTGTGCTGCCGTTCGAGACGGCGTTCTACGAATCGCACTCGGTGCGTGCCGTGTTCGTCGGGCATCCGCTCGCCGATCGCGTGCCGCTCGAGTCCGATCCGGTCCCGGCACGTGCCGCGCTGGGTCTGCCGGCCGCCGGATCCGTCATCGCCGTGCTGCCGGGCAGCCGGCGAGGCGAGGTGAGCAAGCTCGGTCCGCCGTTTGCGGCAACCGTTGCGTGGCTCGCTGCGCGACGGCCCGGGCTCACGTTTGTTGCGCCGATGGCGAATGCCGCGGTGCGTGCGGTCTTCGAGCAGGCACTGGGGGAGCACGCGCCCGGGGTGCCGGTGCACCTCGTGGACGGGCGCGCGCAGGAAGCGCTGGCCGCCAGTGATGCGGTGCTGGTCGCCTCGGGCACGGCCACGCTCGAGACGGCGCTGGTGAAACGGCCGATGGTGGTCGCCTACCGCGTGGCGCCGCTCACCAGCTGGCTGCTGCGCGAGATGAAGCTCGTCAAGACCGAATTCTTTTCGCACCCCAACCTGCTCGCCGGCCGTGCGCTGGTGCCGGAATTCTTCCAGGAACAGGTCCGCCCGGAGGTGCTCGGGCCCGCGATGCTCGAGCAGCTCGAGCGGTCCGATCGTGCCTCGCTCATCGAGGCGTTCACCGCGATTCACCGCATGCTGCGTTGCGACGCGAGCGAGCGGGCGGCCGAGGCCGTGCTCGAACTGGTGGCCGCGCGGCGGACGACGCGATGAAGCGGCGCGTCGCGGCGGGGCAGGCCGCGTTCGATTGGCAGCGCCCGGGACTCACGGCCGGCGTGGACGAGGCGGGACGCGGCCCGCTCGCCGGCCCGGTCGTGGCCGCCGCAGTCATCCTCGATCCGGCGCGTCCCATCGAAGGACTGGCGGACTCCAAGGTCCTGACGCCCGCCCGTCGCGAGGCGCTCGCGATCGAGATCCGCGCCCACAGCCTCGCTTGGGGCCTCGGCTGGGCCGATGCCGCCGAAATCGACACCATCAACATCCTGCAGGCGACCCTGCTCGCCATGGGCCGCGCGCTCGTGGCGCTCGACACGGCTCCGGCCCACGTGATCGTGGATGGCAACCGTGTGCCGTCGCTGGCCGGACTCGACCTCGATTGCACGATCGAGGCAGTCGTGGACGGTGATGCCCTCGTGCCGGGCATCAGCGCGGCCTCGATCCTCGCCAAGTGCGCGCGCGACGAGCACATGCTCGAACTCGACGTGCAGTACCCAGGTTACGGGTTCGCCGGCCATAAGGGCTATCCGACGGCGGCGCACGTCGCGGCGCTGCGTCAACTGGGGCCGTCGCCGGTGCACCGGCGGAGCTTCGCCCCGGTACAATTTTGCCTTTCTTCCCGTTCGAGCTGAGCCCCGGCCAAGATGGCGCGCTTCGTCCACCTCCACGTGCACACCGAGTACTCGCTGGTCGACGGCGTGGTGCGCATCGACAGCGAGAAGAAGGACGACGGCACGCTGATCCGCGAGGGGCTGGTCGACGCCTGTGCGCGGCTCGGCATGCCCGCCGTGGCCGTGACCGACCAGGGCAACCTGTTCTCGCTGGTGAAGTTTTACAAGGCGGCGCTGGCGAAGGGCGTCAAGCCGCTGGTGGGCGTGGACGTGCTGGTGCGCGAGGAGGGCGAGCGTGCCGAGCCGTCGCGGCTCGTGCTGCTGTGCCAGGACGAGCGCGGCTACGCGAATCTCACGCGGCTCGTGAGCCGCTCGTATCTCGAAGGCCAGGGCAAGCACGGTCCCACGGTGCAGCGCGCCTGGCTCGACGTGGAGACCACTGCGGGGCTCGTCGCCCTGTCCGGCGCGCGCGAAGGCGATGTCGGCCGGGCGTTGCTCGCGGGTCGCGAGGACGAAGCGGCTCGTGCGCTGGAAGACTGGCTCAAGCTGTTCGGCGATCGTTATTACCTCGAGCTCACGCGCACCGGCCGGCCCGGTGAAGAGAACACCATCGCCGGCTCGCTGGTGCTCGCGGTGCAGCGCGGCGTGCCGGTGGTCGCGACCAACGACGTGCGCTTCGTGCGCCGCGACGATTTCGAATCGCACGAGGCGCGTGTCTGCATCCACGAGGGTACGCTGCTCGCCGATGCCGCGCGGCCGCGGCGCTACAGCGAAGAGCAGTACCTGCGCTCGCCGGAGGAGATGGCGAAGCTGTTCGCCGACCTGCCCGAGGCGCTCGACAACTCCTTCGAGCTGGCGCAGCGCCTGAATCTCGAGGTGCGCCTCGGCAAGCCGTCCCTGCCAGCGTATCCGGTGCCAGCCGGGCGTACCACCGAGGACCACCTGCGCGAGGAATCGCGGGCCGGCCTCGAGGCGCGGCTCGTGCAGCTCGCGGCGGCGCCGGGCGGACTCGCCGGCCGGGCGCCGTACGACGAGCGGCTCGCGATCGAGCTCGACGTCATCTGCCAGATGGGTTTCGCGGGTTACTTCCTGATCGTGGCCGACTTCATCAGGTGGGCGCGCGAGAACGGCGTGCCGGTGGGCCCGGGCCGCGGCTCGGGCGCGGGCTCGCTGGTCGCCTACGCGCTCGGCATCACCGACCTCGACCCGCTTCGGTACGACCTGCTGTTCGAGCGCTTCCTGAATCCCGAGCGCGTCTCGATGCCCGACTTCGACGTGGACTTCTGCATGGAAGGCCGCGACCGGGTGATCGAGTACGTGGCGGAGCGCTACGGCCGCGACCGCGTCTCGCAGATCATCACGTACGGCACCATGGCCGCGAAGGCGGTGGTGCGCGACGTGGCGCGCGTGCTCAGCCACAGCTACGGGTTCGCCGACAGCATCGCCAAGCTGATCCCGTTCGAACTCGGCATCACGCTCGACGACGCGCTCGCCAAGGAAGACGAGCTGCGCAAGCGCTACAAGGCTGAGGACGAGGTGCGCGAGGTGATCGACCTAGCGCGCTCGCTCGAGGGCCTGGTGCGCAACGCCGGCACGCACGCGGGAGGCGTGGTGATCGCGCCCTCGGTGCTCACCGATTTCGCGCCGCTCTACTGCGAAGCGGGCGGCGCCAGCGTCGTCACGCAGTTCGACAAGGACGACGTCGAGGCCGCGGGCCTCGTCAAGTTCGACTTCCTCGGACTGCGCACGCTCACGATCATCGACTGGGCGCTGCGCACCATCAACGCGCAGCTCGCGGCGCAGGGCGAGCCGCCGCTCGACATGAACGCGCTGCCGATGGACGACGCGGCCACCTACTCGCTGCTCAAGCGCTGCGAGACGACCGCGGTGTTCCAGCTCGAGTCGCGCGGCATGAAGGACCTGATCCGGCGCCTGCAGCCGGACACGTTCGAGGACATCATCGCGCTGGTGGCGCTGTTCCGGCCGGGCCCGCTGCAGTCGGGAATGGTGGACGACTTCATCGCCCGCAAGCATGGCAAGACCACCGGCCCGATCGACTACCTGCACCCGGACCTGAAGCCGGTGCTGTTCCCGACTTACGGCGTGATCCTGTACCAGGAACAGGTCATGCAGATCGCGCAGGTGCTGGCGGGCTACTCGCTCGGCGGCGCCGACCTGCTGCGCCGCGCGATGGGCAAGAAGAAGCCCGAGGAGATGGCGCAGCAGCGCTCGATTTTCGTCGAGGGTGCGGTGGGGCGCGGCGTCGAGGAGCGGACCGCGGCGCACATCTTCGACCTGATGGAGATGTTCGCGGGCTACGGCTTCAACAAGTCGCACTCCGCCGCCTACGCCGTGCTCTCCTACCAGACGGCGTGGCTCAAGACGCATTACCCGGCGGCATTCATGGCCGCCGTGCTGTCGTCCGACATGGACAAGACCGACAAGGTCGTGACCCTGATCGACGAGTGCGCGCGCATGGAACTCAAGGTCGAGCCGCCGGACGTGAACGCCTCGCAGTTCATGTTCACGGTGTCGGGCCCGAAGGCCATCCGTTACGGGCTCGGCGCGATCAAGGGTGTCGGCCAGGCGGCCGTCGAGAACATGATCGCCGAGCGCGAGTCGGGCGGCCCGTTCCGCAACCTGCGCGATTTCTGCCGCCGCATCGACCACAAGCAGAGCAACCGTCGCGTGCTCGAGGCGCTGATCCGCGCGGGCGCCATGGATTCGTTCGGAGCGAACCGTGCCACGTTGATGCATCAGCTGCCGGGCGCGATCCAGGCCGCCGAGCAGCAGTCGCGCGCGCAGGCCGCCGGCCAGGACGATCTGTTCGGACTCGCGGCACCCGTGTCGCCGGCGGCCAATGACGATGCGGGCGAGAGCGGCGAGACGCTGCCCGAGTGGAGCGAGGCCGTGCGCCTCGCCGGCGAGCGCGAGACGCTCGGCCTGTTCCTCACGGGGCATCCGATCACCGAGTACGAGCGCGAGCTCAGGCCGGTCACGAGCGGGCGCATCGCCGACATCGGCGGTGCGAAGCCGGTCGGGGGCAACGAGGGCGGCTGGCGCGGTCCGGGCAAGAACGTCACGGTGGCCGGGCTGGTGCTCGAGATCCGCAAGCGTGGCAATCGCACCAGCTTCATCCTCGACGATCGCAGCGGTCGCATCGAGGTGACGCTGTTCGAGGACGTCTACCAGCAGTTTCGCGCGCTCATCGCGCGCGACGCCATCCTCGTGGTGGAGGGTAACCTGCGCTTCGACGATTTCGCGGACGACTGGCGCATCTCGGCGAAGAAGATCATTGACGTGGCACAGGCGCGCGAACAGTACGCGCGCCGCCTCGTGTTGCGCTGGCCGGCCGCCGCGAACGGCGATAGCCGCCGGCTGATCGCCGCGCTCGAACAGGCGCTGCGTCCGAGCAGGGGCGGGCGCTGCGCCGTCGCGATCCGGTACGCTGGCGACGCGGCAAGCGCCAACGTGCTGCTCGGCAACGAGTGGTGCGTGCGGCCGTCGCAAGACCTGATCGAGCGCCTCGGGCAGCTGGTCGGGCGGGAGGGCGTGGAACTGATCTATGCTCCGCAGGGGACGGGCCTAGGGGATAGGGGATAGGGGATAGGGGATAGGAAGACACATGGCAGCATCCAGTACGGGCAGAGAGGCGTTCGCCAGCCGGGCGGGATTCATCCTGGCGGCGGCGGGCAGCGCCGTGGGCCTCGGCAACATGTGGCGCTTTCCCTACCAGGCGTCAGAAGGCGGCGGCGCGGCCTTCGTGCTGCTCTACGTCGTGCTGACGCTGGTCCTCGGCATTCCGTTGATGCTCGCCGAGTTCGGCGTCGGACGGCGCGCGCAGCTGGCGCCCATCGGCGCGCTGCGCAATCTCGCGGGACGCGCGTGGGCACCGCTCGGCTACGTCTTCGTGCTGGCCGGACTGATGATTCTCTCCTATTACTCGGTCATCGCCGGCTGGACGGTGCGCTACGGATTCGAGGCGGCCTTCACCGGCTTTACCGCCGCGCCGGCGGATCACTTCGGTCAAGTGGCTGCGGGCGCCGACGCAGCCGCCTTCCACGTCGCGTTCATGGCGGTCACGATCCTGATCGTCGTGGGCGGCGTGAAGGGCGGAATCGAGCGGGCCTCGCTGCTGCTCATGCCGATGCTGTTCGTGATCGTGATCGGCCTCGCGCTGTGGGCGGCGACGCTCGACGGCGCGGGCGCGGGCTACGTGAAATACCTCAAGCCCGAGCTCGACGAGCTCATGAATCCCGACGTCTGGCGCGCGGCCGCTTCGCAGGCGTTCTTCTCGCTGAGTCTCGGCATGGGCGGCATGCTCACGTTCGCCTCGTACCTGAAGCGCGACCAGAACCTGCCCGAGTCCGCCACCGTGGTCGCGTTCACCGATTTCGGCGTGGCCTTCGTCGCCGGCCTGCTGGTGTTTCCGGTGATCTACTCGTTCGCGCTGCAGGGCGCGGTCGGCGCGAGCACCGTGGGTGCCTTGTTCATCGCGCTGCCGAGCGCCTTCCAGGCCATGGGCGAGATGGGCCGCATCGTGGGAGTGTTCTTCTTCTTCGTGCTCGCGGTGGGAGCGCTCACGTCCGCGATCTCGCTGCTGGAGGTGGTGACTGCCTCGGTGATGGACGAGTTCGGCATGTCGCGCCGCCGGGCGGCAGTGATCATGGGGGCCGCGATCACGGTGATCGGCATCGCGCCGGCGATGGATACCGACGCGCTGGGCCTGATGGACAAGATCGCCGGAGAATTCCTGCTGATCCTGGGGGGATTCGCGCTGGCACTGCTGGCGGGGTGGAAGCTGCGGAGCGAGGTGCGGGACGAGCTGCTGGCGGGTGCCAGCCCGTTCTGGCAACGACAGGTGCCGCGGATTCTCACGGTATTGCGCTGGGTCGTGCCGCCGATCGTGGCGTTCGTGCTGATCTTCTCGCTGCGCGAGACCGCGGCTGCGATCATCGCCTTCTTCTCCGGCTGAGCCGCCGCTAGCCACCGGGCCCCCACTCAGGGCATCCTTCGCCGCCATGGCACTCAGTTTCCTGGATTTCGAGCAGCCGATCGCCGAGCTCGAGGCGAAGATCGACGAGCTGCGGTTCGTCGCCACCGACGACGAAGTGAACGTCGGCGAGGAGATCGCCCGCCTGCGAGCCAAGAGCCGGGCGCTCACCAACAGCATCTTCGCCAGCCTCACGCCCTGGCAGGTCGCGCAACTCGCGCGTCACCCGCAGCGGCCGTACACGCTCGATTACGCCGGAGCGATCTGCGACGAGTTCCAGGAGCTGCACGGCGATCGCATGTATGCGGACGATCACGCCATCGTCGGCGGCCTGGCGCGGCTCGACGGACGGCCGGTCATGCTGATCGGGCACCAGAAGGGTCGCGACACCAAGGAGCGCGTGCGGCGCAACTACGGCATGCCCAAGCCGGAGGGTTACCGCAAGGCGCTCCGGCTGATGAAGCTGGCGGAACGCTTCCGCATCCCGCTGGTGACGCTGATCGACACGCCGGGTGCGTATCCGGGCGTCGGCTCCGAGGAGCGCAACCAGAGCGAGGCGATCGCCCGCAACCTGTTCGAGATGGCGACGCTCAAGGTGCCGGTGATTTCGGCGGTGATCGGCGAGGGCGGCTCCGGCGGCGCGCTTGCGATCGGCGTATGCGACCGCCTGATCATGCTGCAGTACGCGGTGTACTCGGTGATCTCGCCCGAAGGCTGCGCGTCGATCCTGTGGAAGAGTGCCGACAAGAAGGAACTCGCCGCGGAAGCGATGGGCATCACGGCCGAGCGCCTCGACAAGCTCGGGCTGTTGGACGAGATCGTCAAGGAGCCGCTTGGCGGCGCACACCGCGATCCGCAGGTGATGGCCGAAGACCTCAAGGCGGCCATCCTGCGCCACCTGCGCGAGGTCGAGCAGCTGCCGGAAGAGCAGTTGCTCGCCAAGCGCTACGAGCGCCTGCGCGCGCAGGGCGTCTACCGCGCCGTGTGACCCGGCCGTGAATTTCGCGCCAGAGCATCTGCGCGTTTCACTCGAGCGCAACCTGCACGAGTCCGGCGCGGCGCCGTCGGGATACTGCGTCGCGTTGAGCGGCGGCCTCGATTCCACGGTATTGCTGGCGGCGCTGTGCCAGGCAGGTGCCGGCCACGCGCTCGCGCTGCGAGCCATCCACGTGGATCACCGCCTGCATCCCGATTCGTCGCAGTGGTCGGATCGCTGCTGCGCCGTGGCGCAGCGGCTCGGCGTGCCCTGCGAGGTCGTGCGCGTCGACGCCCGGCCGTCACCCGGCGAGAGTCCGGAGGCGGCGGCGCGCGCGGCCCGCTACGCCGTGCTGGCGGACAGGTTGCGGCCCGGCGAGGCGCTGCTGACCGCGCACCACGGCGACGACCAGCTCGAGACCGTGCTGCTGCAGTGGCTGCGCGGCGGTGGCCTGCGCGCGGTCGCCGGCATGCG
>Ga0105090_10000951_pt1 | contig 15201 bp, 15 predicted proteins | sample PPLLak3March2015_FD_79110 | JGI IMG/M metagenome (GOLD analysis project Ga0105090, IMG submission 79110) | Freshwater sediment microbial communities from Prairie Pothole Lake near Jamestown, North Dakota, USA - PPLs Lake P7 Core (1) Depth... | ecosystem: Environmental > Aquatic > Freshwater >... | reverse complement strand
TGGCAGCGAGCCGAGTTGCCGCGCATCACGGGCTGGTTGCTCCACTACCTGCCGTGGGTCGTGGCCACGGCCGCCATGCTGTCCCTGGGCCTGGTGGCCGCTGCGGTGGGACTGTTGCTGCGCCTGGAATGGGCGCGGCGCGTCTTCATCGGCCTCACTGCGCTGGCCATCCTGGCCCAATTGCTGGGCCTGTGGCTGCAGCATGAGGTGATGCAGGCGGTGCTGGCCGGCACGCTCAGCCGCGTCGCGCTTCCGGATGCCGCCGCCGGGCTGTTCGACGGCCTGGCGACGACGGCGCAAGGGCTGGCCATGCTGCTGACGCTGGCCGCCTGCGTGCTGCTGGCCTGGGTCATCCGGCGCCTGAGCTCCGAGCCGGTGCGGCAGGAATTCGCCTGAATACGGGCGCGCGGATTCACCGCGTTTCGCCATCGAAGTAGAGCCAGCGCCCGTTCTCGCGCACGAAGCGGCTCGTCTCGTGCAGCCGCATGGCGCGGCCGCCGAGCTTGCTGCGGGCGACGAACTCGACGCTCGCGTGGTCGGCGTCGTGCACGACGTGGCGCCGCACCTCCAGGCCGAGCCAGCGCACGGCCGGATCGGGCACCCAGGACTCCACGGGCCGCGTGCGCGGGTGCCAGCTGTCGCGCAGGTAGTCGACCCGGCCCAGCACATAGGCGCTGTAGCGCGATCGCATCAGCGCCTCGGCGCTCGGTGCCAGCAGGTATTGCGGACCGGCATGCCAGCGTCCGCAACAGTCCGGGTAGGGCAGGGTGCTGCCGCAGGGGCAGGGCTCGGTGGGCATGGTGGCGTGCATTTTGCGACGGGCCGATTCAGCCGCTGTCAGCGGCGAGCGCAAGGGGCCCGCCCGCTAAACTGGACCGCCCGCGACGGAGATTCGCATGCTCGACCCCCAAGCCCGTGCCCTGATCGACCTCATGGTCGAGCGCGGCGTGCCTGCCGTGAACACGCTGACGCCGGCCGAGGCGCGCCGCTACTACCTCGAGCGCCGCTTCTTCACGCAGCCGGAGCCACCGGCGGTGGGCGAGGTGCAGGCCCTGCAGACCGACACCGGCACACCGCTGCGCCTGTACCGGCCGACGCCGGCGGCCGGGCAGCCGGTGCTGGTCTACTTCCACGGCGGCGGCTGGACCATCGGCGACCTCGACACCCATGACGTGCTGTGCCGCCAGCTCTGTCTGGCGGCCGGCGTGGCGGTGCTGTCGGTCGACTACCGGATGGGGCCCGAACACTGCTTCCCGGCCGCGGTGGACGACTGCGTCGCCGCCACGCGCTGGCTGCGGCGCAATGGTGCGACGCTGGGGCTGGACAGCACCCGCGTCGCCGTGGGCGGCGACAGCGCCGGCGGCAACCTCGCCGCCGTCGTGGCGCTGGCGCTGCGCGACGCCGGCGAAGCCCCCTTGGCGTTTCAGCTGCTGATCTACCCGGCCACCGACATGCGCGCCGTGGCGCCCTCGCACCGGAGCAACGGCCAGGGTTACCTGCTCACGGCCGACAGCGTGGACTATTACCGCCGCCACTACATCGCCGATCCGGCGCTGTGGAGCGACTGGCGGGCATCGCCCTTGCTCGCCAGCGACCTCAGGCGGCTGCCGCCGGCGCTGGTGCTGACCGCCGGTTTCGACCCGCTGCGCGACGAGGGGCTGCAGTACGCTGACGCGCTGTCGTCCGCCGGCAACCGCGTGCAGTACGTCTGCTTCGAACGCCAGGTGCACGGCTTCATCACCATGAGCAAGGTCATCGACGAGGCGCACACGGCAGTGGCGCTTTGCGGCGCGGTGCTGCGCGAGGCGCTGGAGCCGCGCTGAGGCCAGCGCAGCTGGCGAGGAACGGGCCGGCGGCGCGCGCCTCGAGGACGCATCGAGGTGCGGCGACGCCACCTGCTGCTGGGCTGCTTTGCCGCGCTGGGTGCGGGTCTCTTCACCGGCCTCGGCCTGCATGCGGCCGGCGCGCTGCGCAACCCCTGCCGCGGCGCGCTGCGGCAGGGGTTGCAGGAGGTCACGGCACTTGCCATGATAACTGTATGAAAGTACAGTACCTTCGTGACATTCTCTCCTGCGTTTGCCGCTGTTCCCGTGCGCCCACCGGGAGGGGGTGTGCCGACGCCTCGTGGCTTGCCCCCGGCGTCGAGGACGGCGGACCCCCTGCCGGTAGCGTCGAGGACGCCGGAACCCGGATGCCTCCCTGCGACCCGGTCCACCCGCCCAGGTACCGTGGCGCCAGCGCCGGCAGACCGGCCCCCGGCGCCGGAAGACCTGCACCCCGCGCTGTGGCACGCCCATCGGGTGGCGCGCCCGCACGACGGCGTGCTGCCGAGCGGTTTTGCCGAACTCGACGCCCAGTTGCCCGGCGGCGGCTGGCCGGCGCGCCTGCTCACCGAACTGCTGCTGCCGCACGCCGGCGTGGGTGAGCTGCGCTTGCTGGCGCCGGCGCTGGCGGCGCTGCAGCGCCAGCGGCGCACCGTGATGTGGTTCGACCCGCCGGCCGCGCCTTGCGCCTGGGCCCTCGGTGCGCTGGGCCTGGACGCACGGCAGTTCGTGGTCGTGCGCAGCCGCGCCGGCGCCCGGGGCCGGGCGCGCGAACGGCTGCCTGCCGCCGACGTGCTGTGGGCGCTGGAGCATGCGCTCAAGAGCGGCCACCTCGGCGCCGTGCTCGCCTGGTTGCCGGCGTGGCTGCCGGCCGATGCGCTGCGCCGCCTGCAACTGGCCGCTCAGGCCCACGACGGCCCGGCCTTCCTGTTGCGCGACGCCCAGCAGCGCACGCGGCCCAGCGCCGCGCCGCTGCGCCTGCTGCTGGCCAGCGCCGGCCCCGACCGCCTGCGCGTATCGCTGCTCAAGCGGCGCGGTCCGCCGCTGGCGCAGCCGCTCACGCTGGCGCTGGCGCCGGTGCTGTCCGCCCCCGCGCTGGCGCGGGCGGTGCGCGGGCCGGCGGCGGCCACGCCGCGCGTGGGTGTGCCGAATTGACATGCAGCCCGGCCCGCCGCCGCCGAACCGGCCATGCTCTGGCTCGCACTGCACCTGCCGCTGCTGTCGCTGGAGGCGTTCTGCGCCACGCTGCCGGCAGCTACGGCCGCGCTGGCTGACCCTCGGCGCCCGGTGGCGCTGATCCACCAGCACCGCATCGCCGCCGTCGACGCCGCCGCGGCCGGGGCCGGCATCCGGCCCGGCATGAAACGCGCCACCGCGCTGGCGCTGGTGGCCGATCTGGCGGTGGCCGACAGCGACGCCGCGCGCGACGCCGCCGCGCTGCAGGCGGTGGCGCACGCGGCGCTGGCCTTCACCCCCGCCGTGACGCTGCAGGATGGGCAGACCGTGCTGCTGGAGGTGCAGGCCAGCCTGCGGCTGTTCGGCGGCCTGGCCACCTTGCAGCAGCGCCTGGCCGCGGCACTGGTGCCGCTCGGCCACCGCGTGCAGATGGCCGCCGCCCCCACTGCGCTGGGGGCGGCACTGCTGGCGCGCTGGCACCCGGCCGACCGCGGCGACCTCGTGCTCGGCGTCCATGCCCGCCAACTGCCTGCCCTGCAGCGACTGCTCGATGCGGCGCCGGTCTGGATGCTCGGCCCCGGCCGCGAACACGGGGAGGCGCTGCAGGGCATGGGCCTGTACACCCTGTCCGACCTGCGCCGGCTGCCGCGGGCCGGATTGGCACGGCGTTTCGGCGCCGGCCTGCTCGACGACCTCGACCGTGCGCTCGGCCTGCAGCCCGACCCGAGGTCCTGGCTCGCCCTGCCGGCGGTCTTCGACAGCCGGCTCGAGCTGTTCGCCAGCGCCGAGACCAGCGAACAGGTGCTGGCCGGTGCCGCCGTGCTGCTGGCACGGCTGGTGGCCTGGGCGCAGGCGCGGCAGGCGAGGGTGGGCGCGTTCACGTTGCGCATGCGGCACGAATGCCGGCGCCAGGGCACGGTCCCGGCCACCGAGTTGCGCGTCGAGCTGGCCGCACCCGCCTCCGATGCCGTCCACCTGCAGTTGCTGCTGCGCGAGCGGCTGGGCCGCTGCGCCCTGGCTGCGCCCACGCTGGAGCTGCAGTTGCACTGCCACCAACTCGTTGCCGGCCCGGCGCCCAGCGGCGAACTCTTCCCGACTCGGGCCAGCCAGGACGAAGGTCTGCTGCGCCTGCTCGAGCGGCTGCGCGCCCGGCTCGGCGACGAACAGGTGCAGCGCCTGGAGCCGGTGGCCGACCACCGTCCCGAGCGTGCCAGCCGCGCCGTGCCGGCGCAGGGCCCGGCAACGACGACAGCGGCCGTGGCGGCGGCCGCCGCCACGGTCGTGCTGGCGGCGTCGCCGCTGCCGCACCACCGCCCGGCCTGGCTGCTGCCCGAGCCGCTGCCGCTGGCCGAATGCGGTGCGCTGCCGCTGCTCGAAGGCCGGCCGCTGCAACTGGTGAGCGGCCCCGAGCGCATCGAGGCCGGTTGGTGGGACGGCCCGCCCGCGGTGCGCGACTATTTCATCGCCCAGGCCGACGACGGCTCGCTGGTCTGGATCTGGCGCGGCCGCCTGCCGGCCGCGGCCGGCGCGGCGGGATGGTTCCTGCAAGGCCGCTTCGCGTGACGGGCCCCGACTCTGCGGTCGCTTCAGGCCACCGTCTTGTACAGGTAGACCGTGGCATGCGGCACGCCGTCGGGTGTCACCGCATAGCCGGGGATCGAACCACCATAACGCCAGCCCAGGTGACGGTAGATGGCCTCGGCGGCGTCGGCGGGCAGCTCGTCGTCGTGCAGGCTGAAGCTCAGGCCGGGTGCAGGCTCGGTCACGCCGCCAGCTCGATGCGGTAGCGCAGCCCCGGTGCGTGGCCGTACGCGGCGCCCTTGTCGAAGGTCTCGACGAGCACGCCGCCGTTGGCGGTGATGACACGCTGCGAGGCGAGGTTGTCGGGGTCGGTCGTGATCTCGATCTGGCGCAGGCCTCGTTCGCGCGCCAGCGGCAGCATCAGCGCCAGCGCGCGCGTCGCATGGCCGTGGCGCCGCTGCCAGGGCACGACGGCGTAGCCGATGTGGCCCAGCACATGCGGCGGCAGCGGCGAACCGTCCTTCGTCCAGCGCAGGCCGATGCTGCCGGCGAAGCGTGCGCCCTCAAGGGCGCCTTCGAGCCACAGCCAGCGCCGCAGGCTCGGCAGGCGCGGCTTGACCGAGCCGTCGGGCAGCGTCACCGGCGGACCCAGTGCGTCGGGATCGTCCATCAGCGCCAGGAAGGTGGCCGGATCGGCGCTCAGGCGCTCGAGCTCCTCGCGCGCCGCCGCCGCGCCGCGCAGGTTGTCGGCCGACCAGCCGCGCTGCAGCGCCGCGGTGTACTCGGACAGGTGCTTCGGGCCGGGACGCACGAGCTGCAGACCGTGCACGGCTTCAGCGTTTCAGCCCAGCACCTTCAGCAGCCACCCGTTGAGCGCCTGCACCTCCTCGATGCAGACCGAGTGCTCCATCGGGTAGTCGTGCCACTCGACTGGCTGGCCCAGGGCCTGCAGCAGGTCGCGGCCCGCGATGCCGCGCGCCAGCGGCACGATGCCGTCGCTGCGGCCATGGGCCAGGAATACCGGCGTGTCGCGGTTCGCGGCGTCACGCTCGGCAGCCGTGGTCTCGGCCAGCGGGACATAGCCCGACAGGCCGGCCAGACCGGCCAGGCGCTCGGGGTGGCGCAGTCCGGCCCCCAGCGTCACCGCGCAGCCCTGCGAAAAGCCGGCCAGCACGATGCGCCGTGCCGGCATGCCGCGCCCGACCTCGCGCTCGATGACCTGCCGCACCAGCTGCATCGATTCGCGCAGGCCGGCGGCGTCTTCGCGCTGCACGATGTCGGCGCCCAGGATGTCGTACCAGGCGCGCATGGCATAGCCGCCATTGATGGTCACCGGCCGCACCGGCGCGCGCGGGAAGACGAAGCGCACCGGACCGACGGCGCCGAGCTTGAGTTCGTCGGCCATGGGCAGGAAATCGGTGCCGTCGGCGCCCAAGCCGTGCAGGACGATGACGGTGGCGCGCGGCTTGCCGCCCGGCTCGAGTTCGATCGTCTGCAGCGAGGTGTCGCTCATCGCACGTCCGGCGTTCAGTAGTTCAGGCCCATGGCGCCGCGCACGTCCTTCATCGTCTGCCGGGCCACCGTGCGCGCGCGCTCGGTGCCCATCTCGACGATCCAGTGCACCTTCTTCGGGTCGGCCAGCAGTGCGGCGGCGCGCTCGCGCCAGGGCTGCTGCTCCTGGACGATGGCGTCGATCACCGGCTGCTTGCAGTCCAGGCAGCCGATGCCGGCGGTCGTGCAGCCCTTGACGACCCACTCCTGCGTGGCGCTGTCGCTGTAGACCTTGTGGAAGTCCCACACCGGACACTTCTCGGGGTTGCCGGGGTCGGTGCGGCGCACGCGCGCCGGGTCGGTGACCATGCCGCGCACCTTCTTCGCCACCGTTTCCGGCTCGTCACGCATGAGGATCGTGTTGCCGACACTCTTGCTCATCTTGCCGCCATCCAGCCCGGGCAGGGTGGTGACCTCGGTATGCAGCGCCTGCGGCTCGACGAGCACGCTGCGCCCGCTGCCCTTGAGCTGGCCGAGCAGAAATTCGGTCTCCGCTTCGGTCCAGCCGCCGATGGCCGCGGCATTGCGGCGCACCAGCGCCTCGCCCTTGGCCCAGGCCTCGTGCGCACCGGTCTCGCCGAAGAGCTTGCGCTGGCGTTCGTAGTAGCGCTGGTCGTCCTTGCTGAATTTCGCCAGCGCGTCGGCCACCTGCTGCCCGAAATCGGCGGCGCGGCCATAGAGATGATTGAAGCGGCGCGCCACCTCGCGCGTCAACTCGACATGCGCGCTCTGGTCGGCGCCCACCGGGACGTAGGTCGCCTTGTAGATCAGGATGTCGGCCGCCTGCAGCAGCGGATAGCCCAGGAAGCCATAGGTCGCGAGGTCGCGGTCCTTGAGCTTCTCGATCTGGTCCTTGTAGGTCGGCACGCGCTCGAGCCAGCCCAGCGGCGTGCCCATCGCCAGCAGCGTGAACAGTTCGGCGTGCTCGGGAAGGCGGCTCTGGATGAAGATCGTCGCCTTGTCGGGGTCCAGGCCGGCGGCGAGCCAGTCGACGACCATGTCGTAGACGGTCTTCTCGATCACCTCGCGCTCTTCGTAATGCGTGGTCAGCGCATGCCAGTCGGCGACGAAGTAGAAGCAGTCGTGTTCGTCCTGCAGGCGCACCCAGTTCTTGAGCGCACCGTGGTAATGGCCAAGGTGCAGGCTGCCGGTGGGGCGCATGCCGGAGAGGACTCGCGATCGCATGGGGGAGGCTGTTGGCGGAGAAGTCGCCGATTGTCTCAGTTCAGCCGCGCGGCGCCGCGCAGCGCCTAAACTGGCTGCCGCCATGAAGCGCATCGTCATCCTGATCTCCGGCCGCGGCTCCAACATGGAGGCCATCAGCGAGCGCTGCGTGGCCGACGGCTGGCCGGCGCAGGTGGTGGCAGTGCTGGCCGACCGTGCCGATGCCGCCGGCCTGCGCCAGGCCGCCGACCGCGGCATCGCCACCGTCGTGGTCGAGCACCGGGCGCATGCCGGCCGCGACGACTTCGATGCCGCCCTGGCCGACGCCATCGACCTCCACGCGCCCGACGTCGTCGCGCTGGCCGGCTTCATGCGCATCCTGGGCCCGGCCTTCGTGCGCCGCTTCGAGGGGCGGCTGCTCAATATCCATCCCTCGCTGTTGCCGGCCTTCCCCGGACTGCACACGCACCGGCGCGCGCTGGCCGCCGGCTGCAAGGTGGTCGGCGCCACCGTCCACCTGGTCACCGCCGAGCTCGACCACGGCCCCATCGTCATGCAGAGTGCCGTGCCGGTGCACCCCGGCGACGACGAGCAGGCGCTGGCGGCGCGCGTGCTCGCCACCGAGCATGTGATCTACCCGCTGGCGCTGCGCTGGTTCGTCGAGGACCGACTGCGCATCGAAGGCGGTGTCGTCAGCCACGTCGACGGCGCCTCGCAGGTGCTGGCCTGAGGTTGAGGGGCCATCCCATGCATCCCAACGCCCTGCTCGAACTGGCCGCCGAGCTGCTGCGCGAGTTGCTCAGGCACGATGCCCCGGCCGACGGCGTCGCCGCGGCCTTCTTCCGCAAGCACCGTGCCCTGGGCACGCGCGAGCGCCACACGCTGGCCGAAACCGCCTATGCCGTGCTGCGCCAGCGCCTGCTGTTCCAGCACCTGGCGCAGAGCGGCAGCGGCGCGCTCGAGCGCCGGCTGGCGATCCTCGCCTGGCAGGGCAGCGGGGCCTTCCTGGGCACCGCGCTCGCCCCGCATGAGCAGCAGTGGCTCGCCGAGGTGTCGCGCATCGATCGCGAGACGTTGCCTGACAAGTTGCGCCACAACCTTCCGGACTGGCTCGCGTCAGACTTGCAGGAGGCCGTGGGCGAACAGTTCTGGCCCCTGGTGCGCGCGCTCGGCGAGCCGGCGCCGCTGGACCTGCGCGTCAATGTCGCGAAGGCCCGGCGCGAGGACGTGCAGCGCGCCCTGGCCGACGCCGGCATCGTCTCTGCCCCGACGCCGTACTCCCCCTGGGGCCTGCGTGTCGAGGGCAAGCCGGCACTGACCCGCCTGCCCGCCTACACCGCCGGCCAGTTCGAGGTGCAGGACGAAGGCAGCCAGTTGCTGGCGCTGCTGACCGACGCCAAGCGCGGCGAGATGGTGGTCGACTTCTGTGCCGGCGCCGGCGGCAAGACGCTGGCGCTGGGTGCGGCCATGCGCAATACCGGCCGCCTGTATGCCTTCGACGTCTCGGGGCACCGGCTCGACGCGCTCAAGCCGCGGCTGGCACGCAGCGGCTTGTCCAACGTGCACCCGGCGCAGATCGCGCACGAGCGCGACGACCGCATCAAGCGCCTGGCCGGCAAGATCGACCGCGTGCTGGTCGATGCGCCGTGCACGGGCCTGGGCACGCTGCGCCGCAACCCGGACCTGAAGTGGCGCCAATCGCCCAAGGCGGTCGCCGAGGCGCAGGCGCGGCAGGGTGCGATCCTGGCATCGGCGTCGCGGCTGCTCAAGCCCGGCGGGCGCCTCGTCTATGCCACCTGCAGCCTGCTGGCGGCCGAGAACGAGGCCGTCGCCGCGGGCTTCGATGCCGACCATGCGGCCGGCTTCGAGCCGCTGCCGGCGTTGCAGGCGCTGGAGGCGGCGCGGGTCGACAATGCGGCCCCGCTGGTCTCGGGGCCATACATGCGTCTGTGGCCGCATCTGCACCGGACAGACGGCTTCTTCGCCGCCGTCTGGCAAAAACGCTGACTTCTACCGCCTCGCCGCCGTCATCTGTCGTCAACGGGCATCTTCGGCCTGCAAATGGTAGCTCGTTTACTAACCTTCTTCGCCTCTATGCCAGGCGTCTAGACTGCAACTGCAACTTCCGCGTCGGGTCGTCACCTACAATCCACATCTATTCATTTGTTTGAAGGGTTATTGATGACCGAATTGTGGCTGGCCCACGATGCGCTTGTGGAATGGTTGACCCACGGGCTGCTGGCCGCCTCCTGGTGGCAGATCGTGATCGTGGCGCTGATCTTCACGCACATCACGATCGCCGCGGTGACGATCTACCTGCACCGTTCGCAGGCGCATCGCGCGCTCGAACTCCACCCCGTCGTCTCGCACTTCTTCCGCTTCTGGCTGTGGCTGACCACCGGCATGGTGACCAAGGAGTGGGTGGCCATCCACCGCAAGCACCACGCCAAGTGCGAGACCGTCGACGACCCGCACAGCCCGGTCACCCGCGGCATCAAGACCGTGCTGCTGACCGGTGCCGAGCTCTATCGCGCCGAGTCGAAGGTGGCCGCGACGATGGCCAAGTACGGCCACAACACGCCCGACGACTGGGTCGAGCGCAACCTCTACACCCGCTTCAGCTGGCAGGGCGTGGGCCTGATGCTGATCATCGACCTGCTCCTGTTCGGCGCCGTCGGTGCGGCCGTGTGGGCGCTGCAGATGGCGTGGATCCCGATCACCGCCGCCGGCATCATCAACGGCCTCGGCCACTGGTGGGGTTACCGCAATTTCGAGGCTCCGGACGCGTCGACCAATATTTCGCCCTGGGGCATCCTGATCGGTGGCGAGGAACTGCACAACAACCACCACACCTATCCGACCTCGGCCAAGCTGTCGGTCAAGCCGCACGAATTCGACATCGGCTGGATGTATATCCGCCTGATGGAGATGGCCGGCCTGGCCACGGTGCGCAAGACGCCGCCCAAGCTGGCGCTCGGTGCGGTCAAGGCGCAGGCCGACGGCAAGACCCTGGAGGCCATCATCGCCAACCGCTACGAGGTGATGGCCGGTTATGCCGCTGAACTCAAGCGTGCGGTGGTCGCCGAACTCGAGCGCCTGAAGGCGCAGGGCGCCGAAAATACTGCCGGCTGGCGCAATCTGCGGCTGGCCAAGGCCTGGCTGCACCGCGACGACGAGCGCATTCCGCAGCCCGTCAAGCCGGTGCTGGCGCAGGCGCTGGGCGCCAGTCCGACACTGACCAAGCTGGTCGCCATGCGCGAGGAACTGCGTTCGCTGTGGACGCGCACCAATGTCTCCGCTGACCAGCTGGTGTCCGACCTGCAGGCCTGGTGCCGCAAGGCCGAAGAGAGCGGCATCTCCGCGCTGCAGGAGTTCTCTGTCAAGTTGCGCGCTGCCACGGCCTGAGCCGAATCACTGCCCGATCCACACCCGAGCCCGCCGCGTGCGGGCTTTGGTTTGCCTGCGCCTGCCGTCGCGGTGCCCTGCTGGCCCTGGCTGCCGCGGCGGTGCTGCCGTCCGGCGCCTGGGATGTCGCACGGATGCAGGTGACGGCGCAGCGCCTGGGGCCCGCAGCGGTGGCCGCGGTGCCGCCGCTGCAGGCCTTGCTGGCTTCGGCTCGCGCGGCCGAGGATGGCGAGCGTCTGCAACGCATCAACCGGTTCTTCAACGAACGCATCGTCTTCCGCTCCGACCTCGGGGTCTGGGGCGAGGAAGACCGCTGGGCCAGTCCGCTGGAGGCGCTGGCTCGCGGCGAGGGCGACTGCGAGGACTACGCCATCGCCAAATACGCCAGCCTGCTCGCCGCGGGCGTTCCGCGGCGGCGCCTGCGCCTGGTCTACGTGCGCGCCATGCTGCCCGAGACGGGCATCCCGCAACCGCACATGGTGCTGGCCTACCATGCCGAGGTGGGCGCCGATCCGCTGATCCTCGACAACCTGCGGCCCGAGGTGCTGCCCGCGTCGCAGCGGCCCGACCTGACACCGGTATTCAGTTTCAACGACGAAGGCCTGTGGCAGGGCACGGGCGACGCACCCGCAGGCGACCCGCTGGTGCGCCTGTCGCGCTGGCGCGAGGTCTGGCGCAGGACCCAGGAGGAGGGATGGCGGTGAATCGACGAGCCCACGGCCGGACGGGACCATGACGCGACGCGTCGAACTGCTGATCGCCTTCGTGTTGCTGCTGGCGCTGCTGGGCAGCCTGGGCATCCACACGATGACGGCGCGCCAGGCGCTGCAACTGCAGCTCGAACTCCACAATCGCGATGCGGCATCGGCGCTGGCCCTTTCGCTGTCGCAGCAACGCGGTGACCCGGTTTCGCTGCGGACGGTGGCTGCGGCGCAATTCGACCTCGGCCACTACCGCAGCCTGCGCCTGCTCGGTGACGACGGCCGGGCGATGCTCGAACTGCGGCAGCAGCCGCCCGCCGGCCGCGCCCCGGCCTGGTTCGTGCGATCGCTGCCCCTGTCCACCCACCCCGGCAGCGCGCTCGTCAGCGATGGCTGGCGCTCGATCGGCCGGCTCGAGATCGAATCGCACACCGCCTGGGCCCACGATGTACTTTGGGACGCCTGCGTGCGCACCGCGCTGCTGTTGACGGCGCTGGTGCTGGCGGCCGGCGGCCTGGCGGCCTGGCTGCTGCGGCTGTGGCGGCGGCCGCTGCTGGCGACGGTGGCGCAGGCGCAGGCGCTGGAGCAGGGGCGCTTCGTCGAGGCCGAACTGCCCAGGTTGCCGGAGCTGCGCCAGCTCACCCAGAGCATGAACACCACCGTGCGCCGCCTGCGCGAGGTCTTCGGCGCGCAGGCCGAGCAGGTGACGCTGCTGCAGCGCCAGGCCCAGGTCGACCCCGTCACGGGCCTGTCGTCGCGGCGGCACTTCGTCGGCCAGCTGCAGCAGAGGCTGGGCGATGCCGCCGCACCCGGCGTGGCACTGATCCTGCTGCGCGTCGCGCAGCTCGAGGCGCTGAATGCGCGCCTGGGCCACGAGGCGACGGACCGCGTGCTGGGCGCCGTCGCCGACGTGCTTCAGACCTATGTCGAGCGCGTGCCCGACACGCTGGCCGGGCGCCTGAACGGCAGCGACTTCGGCCTGTGTCTCCCGGTATCGGGCCTGGCCGCTGAGACCGCGGCGTCGATCCACGCCACGCTGGCCGCTGCGCCGGCACTGCGCGTCGCCGGCGCCGAGGTCCTGGTCGGCGCGACCGACAGCCTGTCCGGCGTGGCGGCCGGCGCCGCCCTGGCCGAGGCCGACGCCGCGCTGGCGCGCGCCGAGGCGGGTGAAGGCCTTGCCGTCGACGGCCGCGCCGGCCTCGCCGCCGACCCGGCCGGGGCGCGTGTCTGGCGGGCGCAGATCGCCGAGGCGCTGGCCGCCCGGCGCACGCGGCTGGGCGAGTTCCCGGTGCTGGCACCGGACGGCGGCCTCATCCACCTCGAGTGCCCGTTGCGAGTGCAACTCGAAGCGGGCGGCGAATTCCAGCCTGCGGCGCGCTGGCTGGCGCTGGCCCGCCGCAGCCGACTGATGCCCGAAGTCGACCTGGCCGCGCTCGACCTGGCGCTGCAGGCCATCGCCGCCGACGGCCGCCCGCGCGCCGTCCACGTCTCGCTGGCCTCGGCAACCCTGCCCGGATTCGCCGCCGAGGTGGCTCGTTGCCTGCAGGCCGCGCCCGACGCGACGCGTCTGCTGTCGCTGGAATGGGCCGACGCCGCGCGGCCGGCCGACCTGCGCGCGCTGGCCGAGGCCGCCGCGCTGTGGCACAGGCACGGCGCGCGTGTCGGCGCAGAACACGCCGGCGCCGCGGCACAGCAGTTGCCGCGGCTGCAGGACGCCGGCGTCGACTATGTCAAGGTCGACGCGCGGCACGTGCGCGACGTCGCCAGCGACGAGGCCGTGCACGCCTACGCACGCAGCCTCGTGGCGCTGATCCACGGCCTGGGCCTGGTGGCGCTGGCCGAAGGCGTCGAGGACGCCGGGGACCTGGCCGCGCTGTGGGCGCTGGGATTCGACGGCGCCACCGGACCGGCGGTCAGGCTGCCGGACTAGGCGATGTCGCCGGCGTGGACCGGGAAGACGCCGCTGGCGCGGTCGGCGAAATAGAGTTCCAGCGTCTGTCGAACGGTGCGAAAGGCGAGCTGGTCCCAGGGCACCTCGTCCTCGCGGAACAGCCGCGCCTCGATCGTCTCCGGCCCCGGCGCAAGGCTGGTGTCGAGCATGCGGGCGCGGTAGTACAGGTGCACCTGGCCGACGCGCACGACGTTCAGCACCGTGAACAGGCCCTGCAGTTCGACGCGCGCGCCGGCTTCCTCGTCGGTCTCGCGCAAGGCGCCGTCGGCGGTGCTCTCGCCGAGTTCGAGAAAGCCTGCCGGCAAGGTCCAGAAGCCGTAGCGCGGCTCGATATTGCGCCGGCACAGCAGCACCTGTTCGCCCCACACCGGCAGGGTGCCGACGACATTGATCGGGTTTTCGTAGTGGATCTCGCCGCAGGCGGTGCAGGTCGCACGTTCGCGGTTGTCGTCGGCCGGCACGCGGTAGCTCGCCGGGGCGCCGCAGACCCGGCAATGCTTGATGCGGCGGGGCAGGAACATGCGCCGCAGTGTAGCGGCGGGTCGGGCGTAGCATCGTGGTCCGCCACTCAACTCCCGGCCTGCCATGAGCCTCGTCCTTGCCCCGCCCGTCCCCGTCACCGTGCCCTGCGCCGGCGGCGGCGAGTTCCCTGTCCACCGCATCTACTGCGTCGGCCGGAATTACGCCGAACACGCTGTCGAGATGGGCCACAGCGGCCGCGAGCCGCCTTTCTTCTTCATGAAGCCGGCCGACGCCGTGGTGCCGGTGGCCGACGGCGAAACGGGAGTCATCGACTACCCGACCCTGACCCGCAACCTGCATCACGAGATCGAGCTCGTGGTCGCCATCGGGCGCGGCGGCAGCGGCATCACGGCCGCCGCCGCACCCGCGCACATCTGGGGTTACGCCGTCGGTCTCGACATGACGCGGCGCGACCTGCAGAACGAGATGAAGAAGCAGGGCCGGCCCTGGAGCATCGGCAAGGCCTTCGAGCAGAGCGCGCCGATCGGCCCCATCGTGCCGATCGCGCGCTGCGGTGAACTGCTCGCCGGCGCCATCACGCTGGCTGTGAACGGCGCGCTGCGGCAGCAGGGCGACCTGAAGGACCTGATCTGGAGCGTCAACGAGACCATCGAGCAGCTCAGCGCAGCCTGGACGCTGCAGCCCGGCGACCTGATCTATACCGGCACGCCGGCCGGCGTCGGTGCCGTGCTTCGCGGTGACGTCATGGAGGGGGCCATCGCCGGCCTCGGCACGCTCAAGGTGGCAGTGAGGTAAACCATGGAGCTCTACAATTACTTTCGCTCGTCGGCTTCCTACCGCGTCCGCATCGCGCTCGCGCTCAAGGGGCTGGACTACGACTACAAGGCCGTGCACCTGGCGAAGAACGAGCAGTTCGCGGAGTCCTACGCCGCGGTATCGGCGGCACGACTGGTGCCCATCCTGCACGACGGCGAGCACATGCTGACGCAGTCGCTGGCCATCATCGAGTACCTCGACGAAACGCATCCGCGGCCGCCGCTGCTGCCGGCGACGGCTGCCGAGCGCGCCCGCGTGCGTGCGCTGGCGCTGGACATCGCCTGCGAGATCCACCCGCTCAACAACCTGCGTGTGCTGCGCTACCTGGTGCGCGACATGAAGGTCAGCGAGGACGACAAGAACCGCTGGTACAAGCATTGGGTCGAGTCGGGTCTGGAGGTCGTGGAACGCCAGCTGGCGGCGCGACCGTCGACCTACTGCCACGGCGAGCAGCCGACGCTGGCCGACTGCGTGCTGGTGCCGCAGATCTTCAATGCGCGCCGCTTCGAATGCCGGCTCGACCACGTGCCGCAGACCATGCGCGTGTTCGAGGCCTGCATGAAGCTCGAAGCCTTCGAGCGCACCCGGCCCGAGGCCTGCCCCGACGCCG
>Ga0105090_10000950_pt1 | contig 15208 bp, 14 predicted proteins | sample PPLLak3March2015_FD_79110 | JGI IMG/M metagenome (GOLD analysis project Ga0105090, IMG submission 79110) | Freshwater sediment microbial communities from Prairie Pothole Lake near Jamestown, North Dakota, USA - PPLs Lake P7 Core (1) Depth... | ecosystem: Environmental > Aquatic > Freshwater >... | reverse complement strand
GGGAACTGCGGAAACTGCGCCACGATGCCCGGTGGCGGGTGGATGAAGAAGCCGGCGTCGGCCGCACCCAGCATGCCGGTATCGTTGTACGAATCGCCGGCGGCGATGACCTGGTAGTTCAGGCTCTTCAGCGCATTCACCGCGTGGCGCTTCTGGTCGGGCTGGCGCAGCTTGTATTCGGCCACGAAGCCGTCGTCGTCGACCAGCAGCCGGTGGCAGAACAGCGTCGGCCGGCCCAGTTGCTGCATCAGCGGGTCGGCGAATTCGTAGAAGGTGTCCGACAGGATGATCACCTGGTAGCGCGCGCGCAGGTCGTCCAGGAATTCGCGCGCGCCTTCCAGCGGCGCCATGCCGGCGATCACGGCCTGGATATCGGCCAGCTTCAGCCCGTGCTGGCGCAGCAGGTCCAGTCGCCAGCGCATGAGCCGGTCGTAGTCGGGCTCGTCGCGCGTGGTGCGGCGGAATTCGGCAATGCCCGTGCGCTCGGCGAAGGCGATCCAGATCTCGGGCACGAGCACGCCTTCGAGGTCGAGGCAGATCATTTGCATGGTCGGGCAGGCGGTGGGCGGGACAGGGGCCGATTCTCGCCCGCCGCGCGGCAGCTGCGGCAAAGGGCGGCGTCAGCCTGCGTCGCGACCCAGCTTGTTCAGTTTGCCCAGCCAGCGCTGGACGCCGTCCGCGCCCAGGCCTTCGACGCCGCCGATCAGCGTTTCGCTCACCGGCGAGATGCCGACGAAGCCGAGGATGTTGCGCTCCAGCGATTTCACGCTGTGCGCCCGGTACAGCCAGCGGTAGACGAGCGCCGGCATGCCCATGGTGACGATCACGCGCGCCGATCGCCCGCGCAGGCCCTTCACGCCGAAGGGGTTGCCCGACGCCTCCTTGAAGGCAAAACCCGGCCGCGCAATCTGCTCCAGGAAGGCCTTCAACAGCGCGGGCATGTCCCCCAGCCAGAGCGGGAAGACGAAGACCAGGTGCTGCGCCCAGCTCACGTCCTGCTGCACCGGTGCCAGCACGGCGGGCACGGCGCCGTGCTGCCAGTCGGCCTGCGATCGCAGGACGGGAAAGTCCAGTTGCGCCACATCGACGCGGCGCACGCCGTGGCCGGCAGACGCGCCACCTTCGGCGTAGGCATCGGCCAGCGCGTGGCACAGGTGACGGGCGCCGGCGTCGGGGTGGCCCTGGATGACGAGGATGCGGCTCGCCTGCATGCCCGCATGCTGCGCTGGCGGCCCTGGCGCAGCGTTGACGCCGCTCAAGCCGGAGGGTGAATGCCCCCGATCAACGCCTTCCCCACAGCTGCTGCAGTCGCAGGTCGCGCCCGCAACTGGCACGGTAGTACTGGTAGCGCACCGGGTTCTTCTTGTAGTAATCCTGGTGGTAGGCCTCGGCCGGGAAGAAGAGGCCGGCGGGTTCGATGGTGGTGACGATCGGCTCCTTGAACGGCTTGCTCTTTTCCAGCGCGGCCAGCGACGCCTGCGCGGCCGCGGCCTGCTGCGGGCCGTGGGTGAAGATGGCCGTGCGGTAGGGGCTGCCGCTGTCGCAGAACTGGCGATCCTTGGTGGTGGGGTCGATGGTGCGCCAGAAATAGCCGAGCAGTTGCTCGTAGCTGACCTGGGCCGGGTCGAAGACGATTTCCACCGCCTCGGCGTGACCAGTGACCTTGGCAGCCACCTGCTCGTAGCTCGGGTTTGCCACCGTGCCGCCGATATAGCCCGACGTGGTGGAGATGACGCCGCGCACCTTGTCGAAGTCAGCTTCCACGCACCAGAAGCAGCCGCCGGCGAAGGTGGCCTTGGCGGTGGCCTGCCCGGCGGCGTCGCCGCCGACGAACAGCGCGACGATCGCCAGCACGACGACGCCCCTCATGCCGCCGCCACCACGAATTGCAGCGCCACGCCGTTGTTGCAGTAGCGCTTGCCCGTCGGCCGCGGGCCGTCGCCGAAGACATGGCCCTGGTGGCCGCGGCAGCGCTCGCAGTGGTATTCGGTGCGCGGCAGGATCAGCTTGAAGTCCCTCCGGGTGGCCAGGGCGCCGCTCAAGGGGGTGTGGAAGCTGGGCCAGCCGGTGCCGCTGTCGTATTTGGCATCGGACGAGAACAGCGGCAGCTCGCAACCCGCGCAGACATAGGTGCCGCGGCGCTTCTCGTCGTTCAGTGGGCTGCTGTGCGGTGCCTCGGTGCCCTCGCTGCGCAATACGGCGTACTGCGCCGGGCTGAGGCGCTGCCGCCATTCGGCATCGCTCAGGCGCAGCGGCTCAGGTGCGTCTGCGGTCTGCGGTGCGGCGGCCGCGCCGGCCAACGTCGGGCCGAGGCCGAAGGCCGAGAGTCGCTGCAACCACCGGCGTCTGGTCATCGAAATTCCTGTCAGGTCCATGCCGCTGGGTCGCGCGGCGCCGCAAGATCTTTCAGTCCGAACCGCCGAGCACCAGCCTCGTCTTGCGCGTCTGGCCGGCGCGCCAGACCGTGACGGTGACGGTTTCGCCGGGCTGTCGCGTCTCGAAGTGGGTCAGCACATCGTCGAGGTTGGCCACGGGCTCGTCATTGATGGCGGTGATGACGTCGCCGGCCAGCACCTCGCCGCGGCTGCCGCGACGGAAGGGCTGCAGGCCGGCGCGTGCGGCCGGGCTGCCCGGCGCGACCTGCACCAGCGCCACGCCCTCGGGCAACTGCAGCGCGCGGTGCAGCGCCGAGTTGCCGGCGGAGATGCCGATGGTGGGGCGCAGGAAGCGGCCGTCGCGGATCAGCCGCGGCACGATGCGGTTGACCTCGTCGACCGGGATCGCGAAGCCGATGCCGGCGCTGGCGCCGCTCGGGCTGGCGATCTGCGTATTGACGCCGATCAGGCGCCCTGCAGAGTCGAGCAACGGCCCACCCGAGTTGCCGGGGTTGATGGCGGCGTCGGTCTGGATGACGCCGCGGATGGTGCGGTTGTTGAAGGATTCGATCTCGCGGTTGAGTGCGCTGACGATGCCGGTGGTCAGCGTCTGGTCCAGGCCGAAGGGGTTGCCGATGGCATAGACGCGCTGGCCGACCCGCAGTTCGCGGCTGGTGCCGACGGCGATCGGCGGCAGCTTCTCGCGCGGTGCTTCGATGCGCAGCACCGCCAGGTCGCGGTCGGGGAAGGCGCCGACCAGTTGCGCGTCGAAGCTGCTCTGGTCGGCCAGCGTCACGCGCGCGCCGTTGGCGCCCTGGATGACGTGAAAATTGGTCACGATGTGCCCGGTGTCGTCCCACACGAAGCCGGTGCCGGTGCCGCGGGGCACCTGCTGCACGTTCATCGAGAACAGGTCGCGCTGCACGCCCAGCGAGGTGATGTTGACGACCGAAGGCGAGGCCTTGCGGAAGAGGTCGAAGTGCGCCTGCTCGTCGGCCGCCAGCGGACCCCGCGGCGTGACCGCGCGCGGGCCGGTGTCGGGGCGGCCGTTGACCAGCGGTGGCAGCACCAGCAGGGCCGCACCGGCCCCCACGAGCGCCGCGAGTCCCAGCCGGAGGAAGTTCGAAGGGCGGAGCTTAGGCATGAGCGGCAGCCCGACAGCACGGGCAGATGACCACGGCAATGTTCCCAGATGGGGCCGACCCGGGCGCACTCAAGGCCGCCCCGCGCTCAGGACACGATGTACGACGCCGCCCCGGTGGCGATGAGGGTGTCTTCGTCGTTGACCAGCCGCATCTGCGTCGAGCCGACGCGCCCGCCCAGGCGCGTGACCTCGGCCGTGGCGACGAAGTGCCGACCCAGTCCCTGGCGCAGGAAGTCGACGCGCAGGTCGATCGTGCCCAGGCGGGCAAAGCGGTGCAGCACCTGCTGCGCATTGTCGTGCGGGTGGCGCTCGGCGATGCCGACCATCGCCGCCAGGCCGCCCATGGCGTCGAGCACCGCCGAGATGACGCCGCCGTGCAGCCGGCCGTAGGCAAAGTGGCCGACGAGTTCGGGCCGCATCGGCAAGGTGGCGCGCACATCTCCCGGGCGCACCGATTCGATCTTCAGGCCCAGCGTCTGGTTGAAGGTGATGCGGTGCTGGAAGATCTGCACCAGTTCGGCGTCCACCAGCGCCTGTTCGGCCACGCTGCGCCGCAGGCCTGCGCTAACGGTCATGACAGGGCGGCCGCGGGCTTCAGGCCCAGCCGCCGCCGTGTCTCCTGGGGCGTGGCGATATCGCGGCCGGCGCGGCGCGCGCAGGCGGCCAGGGCCTCGATCAGCGCGCCGTTTCCGCTGGCGCGTTCGCCACCGGGCAGGTAGAAGGTGTCCTCCAGTCCGCTGCGCAGCATGCCACCGAGCTCGGCCGTCCTCTGGTGCACGGGCCAGATCTCGGCGCGGCCGATCAGCGTCGACTGCCACACCGCCCCCGGCGGCGCATAACGCGGCAGCAGCGCCAGCAGATCGGCGTCGCAGGGCATGCCGCTGGCCACGCCCATGACGAAGTTCAGCTCGGGCACGCCTTCGAAAAGCCCTGCCTTGAGGTACATGCCCACGCTGCGCACGATGCCGACGTCGAAGCATTCGAACTCGGGGTGGGTGTCGGTCTCGCGCATCACGTCGAGCATCTGCTGGATCTTGGCCACCGGGTTGTCGAAGACCATCGGCGGCCAGGCCCATTCGCCGTTGTCCTTGATCTTCAGGTAGTTCAGGCTGCCGGCGTTGCAGGCCGCGACTTCGGGCTTCACGCGCCGCAGGCAGGCCGCCGGGCCCGAGATGTCCTTGCCGACGACACCGGTCGTAAGGTTGATGACGACGCCCGGGCAGGCGGCGCGAATGGCGTCGCAGACCGCCTCGGCGACGTCGGGGTCCCAGCTCGGCATGTGCCCGTGGCCTTCCTCCTGGCACCGCAGGTGCACGTGCATGATGCTGGCGCCGGCATTGAAGGCATCGCGCGCCTCGGCCGCCATCTGTGCCGGCGTCACCGGCACCGGATGCTGCTTCGGGTTGGTGAGCACGCCAGTGAGCGCGCAGGTGAGGATGGCCTTGTCGGTGTTGCCCGTCATTCGGTGATCTCCAGTTCGACCAGCAGGGCGCCGGCGGCGACGGGCTGCCTGAGCGCCGCGTGCAGCGCCTTGACTGTGCCTGGCACCGCGGCATGCAGCCACATCTCCATCTTCATCGACTCGACCGACACCAGGGCCTGGCCGGAGGCAACGCTGTCGCCCACCGCCACCAGCAACTGTGCGACGACGCCGGCCACCGGGGCACGGGCGTGTCGCGGGTCGGTGCCGGCTTCGGCGGCGGGGTAGGGCGAGTCCTCGTCGAAGCTGAAGGCGGCGCCGTCGAAGGCCAGCTGCAGCGTCGTGCCCGCCTGCACGCATGGCAGGCGCCGCTGCACGCCATCGACCCGGCAACGCAGTTCCTCGTCTGCCCAGGTCAGCACGTGCACGCCTTCGGGCGGTGCACGCAGCGTGCGCTTGATGCCGTCACAGGACAGCGTGAGGTCGAAGGCGGCGACGCTGGCCGGGCGTGGGCCGGCGCCGCGGCCGGCCAGCAGTGCCGCGGCGATGCGCCAGGCCGCGTCGGGTGGCGCCGGGCGCTGCAGCAGCGGTTCACCCGCGGCGGCCCATTCGTCCAGCCGCGTCGTCGTCATCTCGGCGGCCAGAAATTGCGGGTGCCTGACGAGGTCGCGCAGGAAGCGGCCGTTGTTGCGCGGGCCGAACAGCGGCACGTCTTCCAACGCGCGCGCCAGGCGGCGGATGGCGTCGGCGCGGTCGCTGCCATGGGCGATAAATTTGGCGACCATCGCGTCGTAGTGGGGGCCGAGTTCGGCGCCGGCCTCGATGCCGTGGTCGATGCGAATCGACGCCGCCTGTGGACGCCAGCCCGCGATGACACCGGTCTGGGGTTTCCAGCCCTCGTAGGGATCCTCGGCGTACAGCCGTGCCTCGATGGCATGCCCGCTGAAGCGGATCTGGTCCTGGGTCAGCGGCAGCGCCTCGCCGGCGGCGACACGCAGCTGCCATTCGACAAGGTCCAGCCCGGTGATGCACTCGGTGACCGGATGCTCGACCTGCAGCCGTGTATTCATTTCCAGGAAGTAGTGGCGGCCAGAGGCGTCGACGATGAATTCCACTGTTCCCGCACCGCGGTAGCCCGCCGCCAGCGCCGCGGCCACCGCGTCGCGGCCCATGACGGCGCGCAGCGCCGGATCGACGACTGGCGAAGGCGCCTCCTCGATGACCTTCTGCCGCCGCCGTTGCGTCGTGCAGTCGCGTTCACCCAGGTGCACGGCCTGGCCGTGAGCGTCGGCAAAGATCTGGATCTCGATGTGGCGGCCATGTTCGATCAGCCGCTCCAGCATCAGGGTGCCGTCGCCGAAGGCGCTGAGCGCTTCGCGGCGGGCGCTGGTCAGCGCTCCAGCCAGCTCGTCCGGCGCGTGCACCAACCGCATGCCGCGTCCGCCGCCGCCGGCGACCGCCTTGACGAGCAGGGGCAGGCCCAGGCGCACCGCCTCCGCAGACAGGCGGTCGTCGCTCTGGTCCGCACCCAGGTAGCCCGGGGCGCAGGGCACGCCGGCTTCGATCATGCGGCGCTTCGCGGCAGCCTTGTCGCCCATGGCGCGCATCGCCGCGGGCGGCGGGCCGACGAAGACCAGGCCGGCGTCGGTGCAGGCCTGGGCGAAGTCGGCGCGTTCGCTCAGGAAGCCGTAGCCGGGGTGGACGGCGTCGGCACCGGTGCGCCGCGCCGCATCGAGCAGGGCCGCGACGTTCAGGTACGAATCGAGCGCCGGTGCGGCGCCGATGTGCACCGCCTCGTCGGCCTGCCGCACGTGCAGCGCGCCGGCATCGGCGTCGCTGAAGACCGCCACGGTCCGGTAGCCCAGGCGATGCGCGGTACGCATGACGCGGCACGCGATCTCGCCTCGATTGGCGACCAGGACCTTGCGGAAGGGGCTCACTGCGGCACCCAGCTCGCCTTGCGCTTGGCCAGGAAGGCGGTCGTGCCCTCGATACCCTCGGCGCCCAGCGCCGCCTGGGAAAAGACCTCGGCCGCATGGTGCACCATCGAGGCTGGGGTGTGGAAGCGGGCGCGGGCCATCAGCGCCTTGGTGGCGGCCACGGCACCGGGCGCACATTGCAGGATCTCGCCCAGCATGGCGGCCAGAGCATGGTCCAGCGCACCGGCGGCGTGCACCGCATGGACCAGCCGCAGCGTCAGCGCCGCCTGCGAGTCGAGCCGGCCGCCGGTGACGGCCAGGCGCTTGGCCTCGGCGTAGCCCAGCCGTTCGACGAGGAAGGGCGCGATCTGCGCCGGCACCACGCCGAGCGAGGTCTCCGGCAGGCGGAAGACCGCGCCCGAACCGGCCAGAGCCACGTCGACGACGCAGGCCAGGCCCAGGCCGCCGCCCATCACCGTGCCCTCCAGCACCGCCACCGTCGCCAGGCCGGTGCTGGCGTAGGCCACGCAGAGGTCGCCGAAGGCGGCGTTGACCTTGACCAGCGCCTCGGGGTCCTCGGCCAGCTTCAGCCGCGCACCGGCCATGTCGCGCAGGTCGGCGCCGGCGCAGAAGTGGCCGCCGGCGCCGCGCAGCACGATCACCCGTGTCTGCCCGTCCGCTTCGGCCGCGGCCAGTGCCTCGCGAAGTTCCAGCACCATGGCCAGCGACATGGCATTGCGCGTCTCCGGCCGGTTCAGCGTGACGTGCAGTACCGCGCCATCGCGGTGCAGCAGCAGGGTCTCCGGCGCCGCCGTGGTCGCGCTCATCGCGGCTTGCCCGGCAAGGTGCCTTCGAGCTTGCAGATGATGCCCAGCATCACCTCGTCGGCGCCGCCGCCGATGCTGATGAGCCGGCTGTCGCGGTAGGCCTGCGAGATCGGGTTGTCGGCGGTGAATCCCATGCCGCCCCAGTATTGCAGGCAGCTGTCGGCCACCTCCCGGCTCAGGCGACCGCACTTGAGCTTGGCCATGCTGGCGAGCCGGGTGACGTCCTTGCCGCTGACATACATTTCGACCGCGCGGTAGGTCAGCGCGCGCAGCGCTTCCACTTCGGTGCGCAGCTCGGCCAGACGGAAATGCACGACCTGGTTGTCGAGGATGCTCTTGCCGAAGGCCTGCCGCTGCCGCGCATATTCGATGGTCTGGTCGATCAACCGGTCCAGGCTGCGCAGCGAACCGGCGGCACCCCAGAGGCGTTCTTCCTGGAACTGCAGCATCTGGAAGGTGAAGCCCAGGCCTTCCTGTCCGATCAGGTTTTTCTTCGGCACGCGCACGTTGTCGAAGAACAGCTGCGCGGTATCGCTGCTGTGCATGCCGATCTTGTGGATCTTCTGCCGCGTGATGCCGCTCGCATCCATCGGCACCACGATCAGGCTCTTGTTCTTGTGCGGCGGGCCGTCGGAGGTGTTGGCCAGCAGGCAGCACCAGTCGGCCTGCATGCCGTTGGTGATCCACATCTTGGTGCCGTTGATCACATAGTCGCTACCCCCGCTGCGGGCGTGGGTCTTCACCGCCGCCACGTCGCTGCCGCCGCCGGGCTCGCTGACGCCCAGGCAGGCCACGACGTCGCCGGCGATGGTGGGCGTGAGCCATTCGCGCCGCAATTCGTCGCTGCCGAAGCGTGCCAGCGCGGGTGTCGCCATGTCGGTGTGCACGCCGATGGCCATCGGCACGCCGCCGCAGTTGCACTGGCCCAGCGCCTCGGCCATCACCATGCTGTAGCTGAAGTCCAGGCCGGCGCCGCCGAATTCCTCGGGGTATTTCAGCCCCAGCAGGCCCAGGTTGCCGAGCTTCTTGAAGACCTCGTGGGCGGGAAACTGGCCCTGGGCTTCCCACGCGGCGATGTGCGGATTGAGCTCCTTGTCGCAGAACCTGACGACGGTGTCTTCGAGCGCGCGGTGTTCGGGGGTGAATTTCATTCGTGGGGTCCTTGGGAATTCGTTCAGTGCGGGCTGTCCATGGTTTCACAGCCTTGCCACGCCGAATGTGTTCGGCCGCAGCACGCGCGATTCGGCCTCGCGTGCGATGGCCAGGCACAGGCCGAGGATGCGGCGCGTGTCGCGCGGGTCGATGATGCCGTCGTCCCACAGTCGCGCGGTGCCGAAGAGGGCAGCGCTCTCGGCGTCGAGCCGCTGGCGCAGTGCGTCGCTCATCGCCGCCAGCGCCTCGTCGTTGGCCGGCAGGCCCATCCGTCCGAGCTTGTTGCGGTTGACGATATCCATCACCTGAGCCGCCTGCGCGCCGCCCATCACCGCGGTGCGGGCGCTGGGCCAGCTGAAGATGAACCGCGGGTCGAAACCGCGACCGCACATGCCGTAGTTGCCGGCGCCGTAGCTGCCGCCGAGCACGACCGTGAACTTGGCCACCCGTGCATTGGCGACGGCCTGGATCATCTTGCTGCCGTGCTTGATGGCGCCGGCCTGCTCGGCCGCCTTGCCGACCATGTACCCGGTGGTGTTCTGCAGGAAGACCAGCGGCGTGCCGGACTGGTCGCAGAGCTGGATGAACTGCGCGGCCTTGGTCGAGCCATCGGGCTGGATCGGCCCGTTGTTGCCGACCAGGCCCACCGCATGGCCTTCGATGCGGGCATGGCCGCAGACGGTGTCGGTGGCGTAGGACGCCTTGAACTCCAGAAAGTTGGAACCGTCGACGAGGCGTGCGATGACCTCTCGCACGTCGTAGGGCTCGCGCTCGTCGGCCGGCACCACGCCCATCAGTTCCTCGGCGGCAAATGCCGGCTCGGGCGCCGGGGCCGCCGCCGGCACGGTGTCCCACGGCAGCTTGTCGATCAGTTCGCGTACGACGGCGATGGCGTGGGCATCGTTCTCGGTCAGGTATTCACCCAGACCGGTGACCTGGGCGTGCATCTCGGCGCCACCCAGTTCTTCTTCCCCCGCATCTTCGCCGATGGCCGCTTTGACCAAGGGCGGGCCGGCGAGGTAGATGCTGCTGCGCCCGCGCACGAGCACGACGTAGTCGCTGAGTCCCGGCAGGTAGGCGCCGCCGGCGGTGGATGCGCCGTGCACGACCGCGATCTGCGGGATGCCGGCGGCCGACAGGCGCGCCTGGTTGGCGAAGGTGCGGCCGCCGTCGACGAAGATCTCGGCCTGGTACATCAAGTTGGCGCCGCCAGATTCCACCAGCGCAATCAGCGGCAGCTTGTTCTCGCGCGCCAGTTCCTGCGCGCGCAGCGCCTTCTTCAGCCCCATCGGCGCCACGGTGCCACCCTTGACGGCGCTGTCGCTGGCCGAGACCAGCACCCGCCTGCCGGCGACGATGCCGATGCCGACGATGCTGCCGCCGCCTTGCACGCTCTTCCTTCCGTCGTCGTCGTGCATGCCCAGGCCGGCCAGCGGGCTCAGCTCGAGGAATTCGCTGCCGCGGTCGATCAGCCGCACCACTCGCTCACGCGGCAGCAGTTGGCCGCGGGCCTCGAACTTCGCGCGCTTCGAAGACGACTCGGCCACCACCCTGGCTTCCAGTGCACGCACCTCCGCCAAGCGCTGCGCCATGCGTTCGGCATTGGCGGCGAAGGCGGCTGTTCGCGGATCGATCCGGCTGTGCAGTCGGGGCATGAGTTCAGTGAACCTCGGCGCCGATGCGGCATGCGCGACGCCGGAGCAGGACGGAGCCAAGCGGCCGCCGCGGAACAGGCTTTGCCGGGCCGCTGGCGGCGCCCCCCTGGGGGGGAGCGCCGAAGGCGCTGCGGGGGGGATTCATTTCAGCGCGTCGGGCGTGACGGTGCGGTGGAAGCCGTCGAAGGGCGCCGACTTCGCCTCCGGCCCCAGCGGAAAGATCTCGCTGCCGAGCGATGCCGCGCCGTCGATCTGCAGCGTGATGCCGGTGATGAAGGCCGCTGCCGGCGACAGCAGGAAGACGATGGCCGCGCTGACCTCGGCCTCGCTGCCCAGGCGGCGCAGCGGCACGTGGTTCTTCAGGCGCGGGATGAATGTGCGCATGGCGCCGCCGTAGTGGTCCATGCCGCTGGAAGCGATCCAGCCCGGCGCCACCGCGTTGACGCGCACGCCAGCGTGCGCCCATTCGAAGGCCGCGGTCATCGTCAGGTTGCTCATGCCGGCGCGCGCGGCGCCGCTGTGGCCCATGCCGGGCATGCCGTTGCGGAAGTCGGCGGTCATGTTGACGATGGCGCCGCCGTGCGCCTGCATGCACTGGTTGAACAGTTCGCGCATCATCAGGAAGCCGCCGGTCAGGTTGTTGGCGACCACGGCGTCGAAGCCCTTCCTGCTGATCGCCAGCAGCGGCGACGGGAACTGGCCGCCGGCGTTGTTGACGAGGCCAGCTACCGGGCCGTGGCGGGCGATCACGGCCGCCACGGAAGCGTGGACCGCATCCTCGTCGCGGATGTCGAAGGCGATGGTGTCGGCGCTGCCGCCATCCTCGGTGATCTCGGCGGCGACGCGGTCGAGCCTGTCTTGCCTGCGGCCGCTGATCACGACGGTTGCACCCAGCGAGGCGAGCTCGTGCGCCACGCAACGCCCGATGCCGCTGCCGCCGCCGGTGACCCAGTGCACCTGGTCCTCGAGGAGGCCGGGGCGGAAGACGCTGCGGTAGCGGGCGGGGGGCGCGTTCATCGGCGGGCGGGGTGGGTACAGGCGGGCACGGCGGATTAGGCAGCAGAGTAACGTTAACGTCAATGAAATAACGCCTAAGTAATTACGAGCATGCGGACGGCAGCGGGCGCGGCTAGGATGCCGGCATCCCTGCCACCCCCCAGTAGCCCGAAGGACCACTCCATGGACATGCCAGCCATCACCGAGACCTTGCGCGCCAAGGTCGGCGACAGCAGCGGGCTCAATGCCACCCTCAAGTTCGACTGCGGCGACGACGGCGTGGCCTACATCGACGGGCGCTCGACCCCCAACACGGTGGACAACACCGACCGCGACGCCGATTGCACCATCGCCATCACGCGCGAGAACCTGGCCGCGCTGGTGAGCGGCGAACTCGAACCCACCACCGGTTTCATGATGGGCAAGTTCAAGGTCGCGGGTGACATGAGCGTGGCGCTGAAGCTGCAGCGCGTGGTCTGACCGTGCTGCATGCGGCCCCGCGCAAGCGGCCGGCCTCGCCGCAGGAGGTCGTCGCCTCGCACCGCGCCGGCGACGGCGGGGAACTGTTCGGCATCACCGAGCTGTGCGGCGAATTCGGCATCACGCTGCGCACCATCCGCTTCTACGAGGACAAGGGCCTGCTCGCGCCGCGGCGCATCAACGGCGCACGCGTCTATACGCGGCGCGACCGCGCGCGGCTGGCGCTGATCCTGCGGTCCAAGGCGATCGGCGCGACGCTCGACGAGATCAGGCACTATCTGGACCTTTACGGCGACCACGGCGAAGGGCGCGTGCAGCAGATGAAGTTCGTGCTCGATCGCACCGACACCGCGATCCGCGAGCTCGAGCTCAAGCGGGCCCACATCGACGCCTCATTGGCCGAGTTGCGCGTCATCAACGCCGAAGTCCGCCAGCAGCTCGAGAGACGAAGCGCCTGAAGATCGACGGCGCGCGTCGCAGAGCGCACCGCCCGCAAGGAGACGACGATGTCCACCGCCTATATCTACGACCACGTGCGCACGCCGCGCGGCAAGGGCAAGAAGGATGGGTCGCTGCACCAGGCGACGCCGGTCTGGCTGCTGCGCACGCTGCTGCAGGCGCTGCAGCGGCGCAACGCGCTCGATACCTCGCTCGTCGACGATGTCGTGCTGGGCTGCGTGACGCCTGTCGGCGAGCAGGGTGCCGATATCGCGCGCACCGCGGTGCTCGACGCCGACTGGGCGATGACGGTGGCCGGCGTCACGCAGAGCCGCTTCTGCGCCAGCGGGCTGGAGTCGGTCAACCTGGCCGCAGCCAAGGTGGCCAGCGGCTTCGAGGACATGGTCGTCGGCGGCGGCATCGAGAGCATGAGCCGCTGGGCCATGGGCAGCGACGGTGGCGCCTGGTTCATGGACCCGCGCATCAACCAGAAGCTCGGTTTCGTGCCGCAGGGGGTGGGCGCCGACCTCATCGCCACGCTCGAGGGCTGGCACCGCGCCGATGTCGACGCGTTCGCGCTGCGTTCGCACCATCGGGCCGCGGCGGCGCGCGTCGAGGGCCGCTTCGCGAACAGCATCGTGCCGGTGCGCGACGTCGCCGGCCTGCTGATGCTCGACCGCGACGAGACGATCCGTGCAAACGCGTCGGCCGAAGCGATGGCCAAGCTCGAACCCAGCTTCGCGATGATGGGGGCGATGGGTTTCGATGCCACCGCGCTGCGCAAATACACGACGGTTGAGCGCATCGAGCACATGCACCATGCCGGTAACTCGTCAGGCATCGTCGACGGTGCGGCGCTGATGCTGGTCGGGTCGAAGGAGGGCGGAGCAAAGGCCGGCCTCAAGCCGCGCGCCCGCATCCGTGCCGCGGCGGTGGTCGGCAGCGAACCGACGATCATGCTCACCGGCCCGACGCCGGCCTGCCGCAAGGCGCTGGCCCGCGCCGGCATGGCGGCGGCCGACATCGACCTGTGGGAGGTCAACGAGGCCTTCGCGGTGGTGCCGATGAAGACCGCGCGCGACCTCGGCGTCGAACTGGACCGCGTCAATGTCAACGGCGGCGCCATCGCCATGGGCCACCCGCTGGGCGCCACCGGCTGCATCATCCTGGGCACGCTGCTCGACGAGCTGGAGCGACGTGGGCTCGCCACCGGCTGCGCCACGCTGTGCGTCGGCGGCGGCATGGGCATCGCCACCATCATCGAGAGGGTGTGAACATGAGCGCGGTGCAACTGCATCTGGGCGACGACGGCATCCTCGTCGCGACGATGGACCTGCCGGGCCGGCCCATGAACGTCGTCAACGACGAACTCATGCTCGGCATCGCGGTGGCGCAGGAAAGGCTCGCCGATCCAGCCGTCAAGGGCCTGATCCTGAGCAGCGGCAAGGCCGACTTCTGCGCCGGCGGTGACCTCGATCGCATCTCGACGTGGATGCGGCCGGAAGAACCCTTCGAGGCGTCGATGCAGATGAAGGCCGTGCTGCGGCAGCTGGAGACGCAGGGCAAGCCCGTGGTGGCCGCGATCAACGGCCATGCGCTCGGCGGCGGGCTCGAGATCGCGCTCGCCTGTCATGCGCGCTTCGCGATCGACGACCCGAAGCTGAAGATCGGCCAGCCCGAGGTCAAGCTCGGCCTGCTGCCCGGCGGTGGCGGCACGGTGCGGCTGCCTCGGCTGGTGGGCATCCAGCAGGCGCTGCAGATCTGTGGCGAAGGCGGCGACCTCAGTCCGCCCAAGGCGCTCGGCATGGGTCTGCTCGACGGCCTGGCCGCCGACCGCGGGGCCCTGATGCCCCTGGCCAAGGCCTGGATCACCGCCAACCCGAAGGCCAGGCAGCCCTGGGACCAGCCGAAGTTCCGCTTCCCCGGCGGCGACTCGCGCTCGCCGGCGGTGGCGCAGGTGTTCTCCATCGCACCCTCGATCGCGGCGCAGAAGACCTGGGGCAACTATCCGGCCGTGCAGCACATCATGAGCAGCATCTTCGAGGGCGGGCTGCTCGATTTCGAGGCCGCCAGCGTCGTCGAGAGTCGCTATTTCGCGGCCTGCGTGACGAGCACCGTCGCGAAGAACATGATCGGCACGCTGTGGTACCAGCTCAACGCCATCAAGAAGGGTGCGTCGCGTCCTTCCGGCGTGCCCGCGTCGGAGGTGAAGAAGCTCGGCATCCTGGGCGCGGGCATGATGGGTGCGGGCATCGCCTACGTGTCGGCGAAGGCCGGCATCGAGGTCGTGCTGCTCGACAGCACCGCCGAACTGGCCGAGAAGGGCAAGGCGTATTCGCAGGGTCTGCTCGACAAGGCGGTGAAGAAGGGCCGCAGCACGGCCGAGAAGCGCGATGCGCTGCTGGCGCGCATCACGCCGACCACCGACCATGCGCTGCTGAAGGGCTGCGATCTCGTCATCGAGGCGGTGTTCGAGGACCGCGAGGTGAAAGCCGCGGTGACGAAGCAGGCCGAGGCCATGCTGGCCGACACGGCGGTCTTCGCCTCGAACACCTCGACGCTGCCGATCAGCGGCCTGGCGCAGGCCAGCACCCGGCCGCACAACTTCATCGGCCTGCACTTCTTCAGCCCGGTGGACAAGATGCAGCTGGTCGAGATCATCGTCGGCCAGGCCACGTCGGACGAGACGCTGGCGCGCGGCTTCGATTTCGTGCTGCAGATCGGCAAGACCCCGATTGTCGTCAACGACAGCCGCGGCTTCTACACCAGCCGCGTCTTCGGCACCTACGTCATGGAAGGCAT
>Ga0105090_10000949_pt1 | contig 15226 bp, 13 predicted proteins | sample PPLLak3March2015_FD_79110 | JGI IMG/M metagenome (GOLD analysis project Ga0105090, IMG submission 79110) | Freshwater sediment microbial communities from Prairie Pothole Lake near Jamestown, North Dakota, USA - PPLs Lake P7 Core (1) Depth... | ecosystem: Environmental > Aquatic > Freshwater >... | reverse complement strand
TAGGTCTTCCAGAAGTGCTTGAGTTCGTCAAGTTGCTCCTGTTCTTCGAGGTCGAGTTGTTTTGCCATGAAAGTGAATTGTTAGGAGTTGGATTGTAGGGTCTGTGCCCATGCGGAAAGCTCTGAGACGGGGCGGGTTGTCTGCTCGCCACGACCGTCACGCAGTGACTTCACAATCACTTCGGCACGTGCGACCTCCTCGACACCAAACACCAGGGCAAATCGCGCAGCGCTGGCGTCAGCTTTCTTGAATTGCGCCTTCATGCTACCCATTCCCTCGCCGGACGCCGCATGCATCTGTACGCTGACACCCAGGGCCCGGAGCGTCTGGAGAGTCTTGAGGGCAAAAGGCAGGCTGTCCCGGTCAGGAATGACCGCATAGACATCCGGTACCAGAGGGCGAGGGCCGTGCCCCTGCTCGCGAAGAAGTTCCAGGACACGTTCGACTCCCAGCGCCCAACCCACGGCAGGTGCGGGCTTACCACCAATTTGTTCAACAAGGTAATCGTAGCGCCCACCCCCGCAGATCGTGCCTTGGGAGCCGAGGCGATCTGTCACGAACTCGAATACCGTCAGGTTGTAGTAGTCCATGCCGCGTACCAGGCGGGGGTTGACCGTGAAGGCGATGTCATTCGCATCGAGTATGGCCGTCAGTGACCTGAAGTGGGCCAGCGACGCTTCACCGAGAAAATCCATGAGCCTGGGGGCAGACTCGACCACCGCTGTCATGGCCGGATTTTTCGTATCCAGAATCCGCAGCGGGTTGCTGTGCAGTCGACGCTTTGCATCGCTGTCGAGTAATGGCTCGTTCAATTCAAAGTGAGAAATCAGTGCTTTGCGATGTGCGAGCCGTTCAACGGGTTGCCCAAGACTGTTGAGCTCAAGCCTGACGTCGTCCAGCCCCAGTTCGCGCCACAAGGCCGCGGCCAGAAGGATGATCTCTGCGTCGACTTCTGCCCCGGGGAAACCCAGCACTTCAGCGCCAACCTGGTGAAACTGGCGATAGCGTCCACGCTGAGGTCTCTCGTGACGAAACATCGGACCCATGTAATAAAGGCGTTTTCCGCCTTCGTACAGCATTGAATGCTCGACCACGGCACGCACAACGCCAGCGGTGCATTCCGGGCGCAGGGTCAGGGCCTCACCATTCAGCCGGTCTTCAAAGGAGTACATTTCCTTTTCGACGATGTCGGTCACCTCTCCGAGGCTGCGGACAAACAAGGCTGTCGGCTCGACGATTGGCGTTCGGATGTTGCGGTAAGCGTACCGCGCCATGACCGTTCGGACTTTGTCTTCCAGCCACTCCCAGTTCGCCGAGTCCGGCGCAAGGATATCATTCATTCCCTTGACGGCCGTCAGTCTTTCATTGCGCTGCACGCGTGATTTTTCCACCATAAATGCGCTTAGTCTGCTGCGGCGGCCTGCGGCACGCCAAAGCGGTTCTGGATGTAAGCCTCAACAATGGACTGGAACTCCTGGGCGATGCGCTCACCGCGCAAAGTCATTCTTTTCTCGCCGTCAATGAACACCGGGGCGGCTGGCGCCTCCCCCGTGCCGGGAAGACTGATGCCAATGTCAGCATGTTTGCTCTCGCCTGGACCGTTGACGATACATCCCATCACGGCCACCTTGAGTTTTTCAACCCCAGGGTAACGACTGCGCCAGACAGGCATCTGCGCTCGAAGAAAATCGTCGATCTGCTTGGCGAGCTCCTGAAAGGTGCCACTGGTGGTCCGTCCACACCCAGGGCACGCTGTGACGCTCGGAACGAAGCTGCGAACGCCCAGCGCCTGGAGGATTTCGGCCGCGATGACCACTTCCTGTGTGCGCGACTCGCCGGGCTGGGGGGTCAAGGAAACGCGAATGGTGTCACCGATGCCCTCCTGCAGAAGAATCGACAATGCGGTTGCGGATGCGACCGTCCCCTTGGTGCCCATGCCGGCCTCGGTCAGGCCAAGATGAAGCGCGAAGTCACAACGGCGCGAAAGTTCGCGATAGACCGAGATCAGGTCCTGCACGCCACTGACCTTGCAAGACAGAAGAATCTGGTTGCCGTCGAGCCCCATGCTTTCAGCCAGGCTTGCGGATTCGATCGCAGAACTGATCAATGCCTCGTACATGACCTGACGCGCTTCCCAAGGCGCCACGCGGCGACTGTTTTCATCCATCAGGCTGCCCAGAAGTTCCTGGTCCAGGCTGCCCCAATTGACCCCGATCCGTACGGCCTTGCCCCAACGCATTGCGGCATCAATCATCTGGCCAAATTGTTTGTCGCGCTTGTTGCCCTTGCCCACGTTGCCGGGATTGATACGGTACTTGGACAGGGCCTGTGCACAGGCAGGAAAGTCCGTCAGGAGGCGATGCCCGTTGTAGTGGAAGTCGCCGATCAGAGGAACGTCAACACCCATCCGGTCGAGATGGTCCCGCACGTAGGGCACGGCCTGGGCAGCCTCGGGCGTATTGACCGTGATGCGCACCATTTCTGAACCGGCAAGCGCAAGCTCCTTGACCTGTATCGCCGTCCCAATGGCGTCTACCGTGTCCGTATTGGTCATGGATTGGACACGGACAGGCGCATCGCCGCCCACCGTCACAACCCTTGAGCCCCATATCACTTGGGCCTGCCGGGACCGGCGGGCCCGCGGCTGCGCGACTTCGATGGCCTGAACTCGAGTCATCACTGTTTCACCTCAAAACGGGCGACGTTTTCACGGGCTATTGCCGTCATGTCAAAGGGCTTGCCGCCAACTTCCACGGTGGTGGCATCCACCCGTCCGACCAGAACCGCCAGAGGGAAGACGCCCGTCGCAGTGGCAGACTCGCCGGCTTCCATCAACTTCCTCAGCACGACAGTGCCCCGGGCATCCGTAACCTGTATCCATGATGGGCCAGTTGTCCTGAAAAGGATCGCGGTTTCGGACATTCGTGCTTGCTGACCCACCTCGGCTTTCATCGCACCCGCTGGCACATCGGTCGGTGACGGCGAGGACACGGGCAAAGACGGCAACTGAGGCACAGCAACCCCTGAAGGCATGGCGCCCGAAGGATACGCGGACGACGCGGCTGACTCTGGTGCACTCGGAACCTCGGGTGCTGCCTGCTTCACAGGCGCTGGTGAGGGCGCATCCGGCTTATTTCCGTCCTCAACAGGGGCTGATCCCGGCTTCTGTGAAAGAGGCGGAGCCGAAGGTATGAGAACGAGGATCAAGGCGCCCAGGAAAAGTGCAACTACCGCCAGCAGCAACGGGCGTGACAGGTGGAACAGAGTAGCCCCACCGGAATTGACCCCTGGTGCGCCACGAAACGGTGCATTGATCCCCGGATCCTCGGCCAGAAGCCTGGGTTTGACGAGTGGCAGTCTCCCCAGAACCTGCGCAGAATCCACTTTCAGCGTGCGGCAGATGCTTGCCGCCAGGGCGCGGGCAAAGACCGCATCAGGCAAGAGATCCCATCGATCTGCCTCGATGGCTTCCAACTTCCAGACCGGAATCTTCAGTGTCGCGGCAAGGGTTTCCAGATGCATTCCGGCAGCTTCGCGTGCCCTGCGAAGGGTCAAACCTGCGCCATCCGGGGTGTCGGCCCCGGGCTCAGGCGCGCGCGCCACTGACACCGTGGGCTCAGTCATCAAATGCTCCACGTTCGTAGGCAATCGCCTCCTTCGTCTGAGGAAATCGCCGCTTCAATTGACTGGCAAGTTGCAATTCCGCTTCAGGATTCTTTAACCGGCGCTCTATACGGATGCCAAGCCAGAGCGACTCTGCGTTCGCCTGTTCGCTGTTGTTGATCCTGCGAATGTAAAACTGCGCCCGGGTGACATCACCACGCAGATAGAGCAGCAAGGCCAGGTTATAGCCCGTGACCGGGTTTGCCGCATCCAGTTCGTAGGCCTTGGCAAGCGTGCGCTCGGCATCGTCGCGCCGACCATCCCTTGCTTCACAAAGACCCTGCGCCAGCAAGGTCTTGGCTCGATCCAGATACATCGGATTGGCAAGCGCCTGGGAAAGGACCCTGAGTGATTCCGGGTAACGGCCTCGCTGGCAAAGAAACCATCCGTAGTTGTGCAGAGCGCTGGAATCCTGGGGACTGAGCGCAAGGGCCCGCCGAAAACTCTCCTCGGCCAGCCTGTTGTCGTTCAGCCGCATGTAGATCAGCCCACGCAAGTTGTAGGCGTTGGCAAAGTTCGGGTCAAGATTCAACACCTGCTTGAGCTCATCCAGAGCTACCGTGGTCTGCCCCAGTTCAAAATAATTGACTGCCAGCTCGAACCTGAGCCGGGCCCGTTTTTGAACGTCAGTCTCGTCAGATGCCGTCACGATTTCAGCGCCGCCGCCCGCTTGCCTGGCTGAAGCGGAGGCCGCGGCGGCCGTCCCATCGGGCGACACCGGCGTACTGGAAGTCGCGCAACCGAACAAGCCAAGCAAAAGCACCATGCTGCTCGCAGCAGAAGTGAACCGCAAACCGCTGGTGATACGCTCAACTTTCAATCTGTTCATCACGTGTATGTCCCCGTTTTTCGAACTAGCGCTGTTGGACCGGCTGCATCATGAAGATCCGTTGTTGTGCCATGCGCTCATCCACACGGGTGCGGTCCTGAATTTCACCGGCCAGTTGCCCGCATGCCGCATCGATATCATCTCCACGCGTCTTCCGGACGGTGGTCACGATACCAGCATCACCGAGAATCCCGGCAAACGCCGCGACGACAGCCGCAGGAGAGCGCAAAAGGCCGGACGCCGGAAACGGATTGAAAGGTATCAGGTTGACTTTGCAACGCAGTCCCTTGCTCTTCGCATTCCCCCGGACGAGGTCGATCAGTTGCCTGGCATGTTCGGGTTGATCATTGACACCCTGCAGCATGCAGTATTCCAGCGTGATGAAGTCGCGCGGCGCACGGCTGAGGTAGCGCGCGCAGGTTTCAAGCAACTCTGCAATCGGATACTTGCGGTTCAAAGGAACCAGGCTGTCGCGCAAGACGTCATTGGGCGCATGCAGCGAAACAGCGAGTGCGACGGGACAATCCTCGGCGAGCCGATCAATCATTGGAACCACGCCCGACGTCGACACCGTAACCCTGCGTCGCGAAAGGCCGTAGGCATGATCATCGAGCATGACGCGCAATGCAGGCAGCAATGCCGAATAGTTTTGCAGCGGCTCTCCCATGCCCATCATGACGACATTCGAGATGACGCGATTCGGGGTCGCCAGACGCTGGCGAAGAAGGTGTTCGGCGAACCAGAGTTGAGCAACTATTTCACCAGTGGTCAGGTTCCTGCTGAAACCCTGGTGCCCAGTCGAGCAGAAACGGCATCCGACCGCACATCCCGCCTGGGAGGACACGCATAACGTTCCACGATCATCCTCGGGGATGAATACGGACTCAACGGCATTGCCGCCTCCAACATCAAAAAGCCATTTGATGGTGCCATCGACCGAGTCGTGCTGACTGATCACGCGCATGCCCGCGATGTGCGCCCGCGACTTAAGCTTTTCGCGCAAGGACCTTGCCAGATTGCTCATCTGGTCAAAATCGGACGCGCCTCGTTGATGAATCCAACGGAAAAGCTGGGTCGCCCGGTAACGTTTTTCACCGAGTTGGTCACAAAAGCCGGCCAGCCCCTCCAGGTCGAATTCAAGGAGGTTGACCGTCATGGCCTGGCGCGTCGGAGATTCAACGCGAATAAACGTTCATGCCGGGGAAAAAGAAACCAATTTCCACGGCAGCCGTCTCGGCAGCGTCTGAGCCATGCACGGCGTTGGCATCAATGCTGTCGGCAAAATCGGCGCGAATGGTGCCGGGAGCAGCCTTCTTGGGATCCGTTGCCCCCATCAAGTCGCGATTTTTCAGGATCGCGTTCTCCCCTTCCAGCGCCTGGATCATGACCGGACCTGAAACCATGAAGTCAACAAGATCCTTGAAGAAGGGGCGTGCTTTGTGCACCGCATAAAAGGCTTCTGCCTCACCACGTGAAAGATGCGCCATTTTGGCAGCGACAATTTTCAGTCCGGCCGCCTCAAAGCGGGCATAGATCTGGCCAATGACGTTCTTGGCGACGGCGTCGGGCTTGATGATGGAAAGAGTACGTTCGATTGCCATGATTGATAGTCCTGATAGGTGTTTGAGTTTTTCGCTGCCTGAGCAAAGCGTGCAATTTTACCCTGTGCCGGGAATGTCATCGAATCGATCATTCGACTTTGGCGGGTCGGTGCAGAGTCATTCAACCCTGCGATTCACCGCCCGCGCCCTCCACCACGACGACCACCATTGCGAGCGCCTCCACCGGTGCCGCCACCCCGGCGTTGTCCCGCCCCGGTGCCCTGTCCTTGCCGCTGACGAGTGAAGCTGTCGACACCGATATAGCCCACCGACGTCTTCAACGGATCGGGCTGCGCGCCGCCGTCTCTTTGGTCGCCTCGTGGCTTGCGCCGCGGGTCGGCGACCGGGCTGGGAATTTGCCCCCCTTGATCGGCTTTGCGTGACCCTGTGCCTGAACCCCTTGGCCCCTCACCGCGCCCGCCAGACCGCCGGCTGCGTGCGTTCTGGCCAGTCGCACTCTCGCCAGGTCCGCCGTTTCGACGCGCATTCGGGTCGCCGGGCTCTCGCCCCTTTTCACCTCCCGCTGCCTGGACGAGCGCGCGGATGTCCCGTTCTTCGAGTTCCATCCAGGCACCGCGCTTGAGGCCCCGGGGCAGCACCATTGCACCGTATCGAATGCGGATCAAGCGACTGACGGCGTGACCTACTGCTTCAAGCATCCGGCGGACTTCGCGGTTGCGGCCCTCGGAGATGGTCACCCTGTACCAGCAGTTGGAGCCCTCCCCACCGCCGTCTTCTATGGAACCAAAGCGCGCCAGTCCGTCATCGAGCTTCACGCCGTCAAGCAGGCGCTGCTTCTCATCGTTGCTCAAGGCCCCCAATACGCGCACCGCGTACTCCCGTTCCAGCCCGAAACGAGGATGCATCAACTTGTTTGCCAACTCGCCAGAACTAGTGAAAAGCAAAAGCCCCTCGGTATTCAAGTCCAGCCTTCCTACAGACTGCCATTTGCCCTGAAAAAGCCGCGGCAGTTTCCGAAAAACAGTCGGGCGGTTTTGAGGGTCGTCGTTTGTAACCACCTCCCCGACAGGCTTGTGGTACGCGATCACGCGCGCCGGTGGTGGGTCAATACGTACTCTGATGGGCTTGCCGTTAACCTTGACCTGGTCACCAAACTGCACCCGCTGACCGATATGCGCGGGTTCGTTGTTGACCGAGATGCGCCCTTCCAATATGAGTTGCTCCATTTCAAGGCGCGAACCCAACCCTGCTTGCGCAAGGACCTTGTGCAGCTTGGGCGTCTCAGCCTGCGGCACCAGCACCCGCTTGGGAGGCTCGAGCGCTTCAGGACTTTCATCCGCGTCGTATTGGCCGGAAACGACATCGGCAAAACGAATTGCGGGTAGATCAGGAGGAGATGCCTGGCTCAACGGTCGAGCCTGCGGTGAATCGGCCTGGACCACTTCAATATCTATAGCATTGGAAGTTTGCAAGGCGACGGGCATCGCGTCAACTCCCGAAACATCGTCGTCATCTTGAGGTGTCGATGGATCAGGATTCTGATGGTTCATTTTTGGGTACCCTCCGGAGTCGAGTCTGCCTCACTGATGGAAGGCTGCAGAGCTTCTTCGATGGGCTCTGGCTCATTGCCAATGGACAGCGCTGGCTGCCTATCCTTGTTTCCTTCGTAAAGGGACTGGAGCACGTGGGCGTCACCTGCAGAACTGTCCAGCGTGGGAAGTTGATCCAGGGACTCGATGGCCAGATCATCCAGAAACTGCCGGGTCGTCGCGAACAACGCCGGGCGGCCCGCCGCTTCGCGATGACCGATAACCTCGACCCAGCCGCGGTCTTCAAGCTGTTTGATGATGAGCGAGTTGATCATCACACCCCGAATCTCTTCCATGTCGCCACGGGTCACTGGTTGCCGATAGGCGATGATCGCCAACGTTTCAAGCGTGGCTCGCGTGTACTTTGGCGGTTTCTCAGGATGCAATCGATCCAGAAACTCACGCATTTCGGGCCGGCTCTGAAACCGCCATCCCGACGCGACACAGATCAACTCGACGCCGCGCTGGGACCACTCCGCCTGCAATTCACGCAAAAGCAACTTGATGCTATCGGCGTTCAGCTCATCATCGAACAGAGTACGAAGCTCGCGCACTGGCACCGGTTGCTGGGAGCAAATCAAGGCAGTTTCGAGGACACGCTTGGCATCCGCCGTATTCATTTTTCGTAATTCCGGAGGAAAGGCGCTTCGAGCGCATTTTCAGAAAAAATCCAGTCCGCGAAGACCGCGCGACAGGAGATATGCGGAGACTGCCCAAGCAACTGTGGGTCAAATCAAGGCAAAGTAGCAGGCATAAAAGCGGCTACGCATCATTGTAGCTGAGCTTGAGTTCATCCATGGCGAGTAGCATGTCCTCGGGTGGCTGTGCCGTGAACACCAGCTGCTGCGATGTCACCGGGTGCTCAAACCCCAATCGGTATGCGTGCAGAGCCTGTCTGGAAAGTCCGGCAAGCGGCGCGCCTCCGTAAACGACGTCCCCCAGCAAAGAGTGCCCCAGGGTCGCCATGTGGACGCGAATCTGGTGGGTTCGTCCGGTCTGCAGGGTGCACTCTACAAGGCAGCTGTTTTCACTGTTCTTTAACAGGCGAATGACCGTCGATGCCGCCTTTCCACTGTTTAAAGTCAAGTCGACTACCGCCATTCGCAGCCGGTTGCGCGGGTCACGTCCTACCGGCGCTTCCACTTTTCGAAGTGCTGGCCCGGACCATTTCCGGTGTCCCAGCGCCAGGTACTGACGACTGACATCCCGGGCAGCGATTCGCTGCACAAGCGCGTCCATCGCCTGCCGCGACCGAGCCACGACCATCAAGCCGCTGGTGTCCTTGTCCAGCCGGTGGACGATGCCCGCCCGAGGCAGCAAACTGGCGCCTGAATCTCGCGACAGAAGTCCATTGAGCAGTGTGCCGGACCAGTTGCCCGGCGCTGGATGGACGACAAGGCCAGCTGGCTTGTTGATCACCATCAGGTGGGCATCTTCGTACACGACTTCCAGGGGCATGGGCTGCGGTTTGAAGGCCTGCGTCTGCGGCGTCGGTCGCAGCTCCACGGCAATCTGGTCGCCCGCCCGAAGGCGTGTCGAAGATTTGGTGGTCGTTGCCGCATTGACGGTAACGAACCCGGCCTCGATCAGCTGCTGCAGGTAGCTGCGGGAAAACTCCGGGATCAATTCGGCGAGGGCACGGTCCAGACGTTGCGCATGATGCCTGTCAGGGACAGTCAGCCCGCGCAACTCGTGGTCTGGCCCGACCTCCTGCGAGTCGTCATCGCTCTGATCTTCAGGAGCGGCCTGGAGGTCGCTCGATATAATGAATTTGCTTTGTTTCAAGAAAGTTGTAACTGATGCTTCGTGCCAAATTATCGGTTGTTCCGGCGTGGGTGACAGTCGCCCTGATTGTCCTGCTACCAGGCTGCTCCACGACGACAGTTGACAATACGGCTGGCTGGAGTCCGAACAAGATCTACGCCGAGGCAAGCGACGAAATCAGTTCAGGTGGATACGACAAAGCCATTCCGCTGCTTGAAAAACTGGAGGGTCGTGCCGCTGGCACCCCGCTGGCACAACAGGCTCAACTTGATAAAGCCTATGCTTACTTCAAGAGCGGCGAAAAGGCGCAGGCGATTACTACACTTGACCGTTTCATGAAGTTGCATCCGGCGAGCCCCGCCTTGGACTACGCAATGTATCTGAAGGGGATTGTCAACTTCAACGACAACTTGGGATTCCTTTCATCCTATACGCAGCAAGACCTGTCGGAGCGGGATCAGAAGGCCGCCAAGGAGTCCTTTGAAGCCTTCAATGAGTTGGTGACCCGTTTTCCCGATTCCAAGTACGCACCTGATGCCCGCCAGCGTATGACCTACATCGTTAACTCGCTGGCGCAGTACGAGGTCCATGTCGCTCGTTTCTATTATTCGCGGGGCGCCTATGTTGCGGCAATCAACCGTGCACAGATTGCGCTCGCAGAATACAGCAACGTCCCTGCTGTCGAGGAGGCGCTCGCCATCATCGTGAATTCCTACAACGCCTTGGGCATGGTGCAACTCCGTGATGACGCGCGACGCGTGCTAGAGAAGAATTATCCGAGTAGTGAATATTTGACCCAGGGCTTCAAGACGGTATCGAGGCCATGGTGGAAGCTCTGGTAAGCAAATCAAGGGCAAGCTGAAACTCGTCCTCTGTACCTATCTGTCGCATCAATGGCAGGGCCGCCATGATCCGCCGTCCATAGCCCTTCGTCACAAGGCGTGTGTCACATACGACCAGAATGCCGCGATCTGTTTCACGGCGAATGAGTCGGCCGGCACCCTGCTTCAGCGCGAGGCAGGCCTCAGGTAGCAAATAATCTCGGAATGCGCTCCGACCTTCGCTTTGCAGTCTTTGTGATCGCGCGTCCACAAGTGGATCGTTGGGCGGAGGAAATGGCAACTTGTCGATGATGACCAGTTGCAAGGCATGACCGGGTACATCGATCCCCTCCCAGAATGAGGCCGAAGCCACGAGAATGAACCTTCCTGGTTGCGCCCCATCGACTGAGCGAAAACGTTCCATCAATTGACGCTTCGGCAACTCGCCCTGCACGAGAACTTCGACGTTGGCGCCAGCGAGTTCCCGTCGCAACAACTCACCGATTCTTCGCATGGCGCGAAGTGTGGTTGTCAGCACCAGTGTGCGCCCGGAGAGTGTGCGCGCTGCGGCGCAAGCAAAGGATGCGACCTGGGCGCTATGGTCGGCATGACTGGGCAATGCAAGGTGTCGCGGCACGTAGACCGATGCCTGACTCGCATAGTCAAACGGGCTCTCCACTTTCAGGATCGTGGCCAGACTCAGGCCACAGGGCTCTGTGAACCGGGTCAGTGCCTGATCCGCGCCGAGCGTCGCGGAGGTGAATATCCACGCCCTCCCCAACGACTCTTCGCTATCGGGATTCAGCATCCGGGCTTGAACGGCAGTTGCGATGTCAAGCGGGGCCTGCACCAGTTTTACCTGCGCTCCCAGGTCGATCCACCGAACCTCGCCAGGCTCGCAGTCCAGTGCGAAGGCCTCACAACGTTGCAATATTTCGAGCGAACGCTCATGCAGGCGGACCAATTCCGGCGTCAGCTCGTGCAGTGTGCCCAGCACGCCTGCACACTGGGAAAACGCATTTGCAACCTCCACGAGTGACAGCTTCACCGCACGGCCTTCAGACGAGTCATCGGTCCAGCCCAAGCGGAGCCCGCTGGACCCACCACGACTCAATCGGGATCTCAGAGCGTCCGCCGCGCCAAAAACGGCTTCTCCCAGGCCTTCCCAATCGGCAAAACCGCGTGCCCGCTGGGAACCGACCGAGATCAAGTCGCGCGCGAAATCCTGCATTTGTCCTGTTGAAAGCTGGTGCCCTAGAAACTGCACGCCAGTTTCGTTGAGCTGATGCGCCTCGTCGAAAATGACAACCTTCACCGCCGGCAACAATTCCGCCATGCCAGCCTCCCGAACCGTAAGGTCGGCAAAAAAAAGATGGTGATTGATGACTATGACATCAGCTTCCAGCGCATCACGCCTTGCCAAAATGACATGACAGGCCTGCAGTTTGGGGCACTGTCCTCCAAGGCAATTCTCCCTTGTGGAAGTGATGTCTGGAATCAAATCGGACTGGTCATCAAGCTCCGGCAGTTCAGCGAGGTCACCGGAAACAGTTCGGGCCGCCCAGCGCGCAATCCGGGTCAACCTGGACGCCCGTTCCAGGTCGGACAAAGCTCCGCTATGGCACGCCATCTCCAGCCGGTGCAAGCAAATATAGTTGCCTCGTCCTTTGAGCAGTGCCGTTCGAAGCGGTAACCCCAGCGCCGTTGCCAGACTTGGCAAGTCTCTTCTGAAAAGCTGATCCTGAAGTGTCTTGGTGGCGGTTGAAAGGAGGACGCGCTCACCGCTGAAAAGCGCTGGCACCAGATAGGCGAAAGTCTTGCCGACACCGGTTCCGGCTTCAACCACGAGTACGCCGCCCTGTTCAATCGTTCTGGCGACCGCAAGTGCCATCTGCGTCTGGCCGGCACGTGGCAGAAAATGACCCGCGGCACTGGACAAAGGACCCTGCGGTAAAAATGCCCTCTCAACCTTCTCCTGCAATTCCATCAGGCCGGTTCCTTGGGTCCCAACGCCAGCTCAAGTCGAACGATCAAATCGCGAAGAGCCAGTCGACGCTTCTTTAAGCGGCGTAGCATCAGCTCATCCGCTGGAATTTCCTGACCCAGACGATCGATCCAGGCATCAAGATCCGCATGCTCGATCTTCAATTCGATCAAGCGTCGACCAGGTGAGTGCAAATTGAAGGGCAAAAATGAACAAAGGGGCTAGCCTTTGGAGAGGTTCGTTCAATAATACGGGTTTACTGAAGATTTTTCGAGTCCTGAAGCTCTAATTCCAATTTCACCATGACCACAGGTTATCGACTTATCGCAGCTACAGGCATCCACAAGGGTGATCGGGAGTATCAACAGGATCAAGTCGCCGTGCTGACCCATCCTCGCGTCGCTGGCTGCCTTCTGGCGGTGCTTGCCGACGGTATGGGCGGCAGAAGTGGCGGGCGAAAGGCGTCGGACCAGGTCATGCTGACTGCGCGCCAACTCTTTGAACGCTATTCACCGGACACTGACGATGCCCCCTCCATGCTCAGGCAGATAGCCCAGGAAGCACATATCGTCATCCGCCTTACCGCGATATCCGCCGAGCAGGAGCCGCACAGCACAATCGCGATGTTCCTGATCAATCCTGGCGCCGATACCCACTGGCTACACGCGGGAGACTCGCGGATCTACCATTTCAGCTCAGGTCGCATGGTCAAGCGCACTTTTGATCATTCCTACGTTCAGGCGTTGGTGGATCGAGGCGAAATTACAGAGGAGGAAGCACAGTCACACCCTCAGTCCAACATTCTTATGGGCTGCCTGGGAACTGAGGATGAGCCCTCTGTCAGCTTGGACTACATTTCGAAAGTCCGTTCGGGTGATGTGTTGATGTCCTGTAGCGATGGTCTGTGGCACTACTTCACCCCGGAAGAAATGGCCTACGTTCTGGATTCGCTGACGCCACGTGAAGCCAGTGAATTTTTGATAGAGAAGGCGCGCTCACGGGCCAAGGGGAGCGGCGACAACATTTCCCTGGCCATTGTCAGGATCGAAGATTTTTGACCTCCCATGGACTGGCGCCATTGCTTCCAAAGGCTGTCGAAACTCAGGTCAGACCGGTATCGACGGTTCGATGTTCAAGCGCAAGATATTCCCCCGACTGCATTTCGTTTAGCCGCGACACAGTTCGTGGAAACTCATGGGACAAAGGGCCCTCGGAATAGAGTGCATCGGGTCCGACGGCAGCGGACATGATCAGCTTGACTCGCCGGTCATACAGTACGTCTACCAGCCAGGTGAATCTTCTGGCCTCTGACGCCATACGCACCGGCATGTGCGGAACGTCGCTGAGCAACACCGTGTGGAACTGCGTCGCAATTTCGAGGTAATCATTCTGTGAACGGGGCCCGCCGCAGATTGTCCTGAAATCGAACCAGACAACACCACCCGCTCTTCTCCTTGCGCGAATTTCGCGCGCCTCGATTTGCAGGACGGGATTTTCATCAACTGTCACCGACAAACGGTCAAAGGCTCGGGTCATTTCGGCATCCGCATGCTCTCCCAGTGGTGTGTGATAAAGCTGCATGTCCTCCAGCATGCGTCGCCTGTAGTCAGTCCCGTTGTCGACGTTGACCACGTGAAGTCGCTCATTGAGCAATTTGATGGCAGGCAGAATGCGGTCTCGATGCAATCCATCCGGATAGAGGTGGTCTGGTTCGAAATTGGAGGTGGTCACAAAACCAACACCGTGGTCAAACATGGCAACGAGCAGACGGTGAAGAATCATGGCATCGGTAATGTCGGCAACGTGAAACTCGTCAAAACATATCAGACGATACCGCCTGGAGATTCTTCGACCCAACTCGTCCAATGGATTGACCGTGCCCTGCAATACGCCAAGTTCACGGTGAACTTCACGCATGAATTCATGGAAATGAAGTCGCGTCTTGCGCTTCAAGGGAACGACACTGTAGAAGCAGTCCATTAGAAAACTCTTGCCGCGCCCTACTCCGCCGTACATGTACACCCCGCGCGGCGTTTCCGGCCTGTTGACAAGCTTCTTGAGTGCGTTGGATCGTTTGCCTTTGAAGGCGATCCAGTCAGCCGCACACCGTTCCAGCGCGTCAACAGCAAGAAGCTGCGCTGGATCGCTGATGTAACCCCGCGCCTTGAGTTCGGCTTCGTAGGCCAAACGAACCGGGCCAGCTTTGGTCACAAAAGTGATTCCGAATCCTTGATTCAGAAATTCAGCGTGCGCTTGTCAACAGCTAGCGCCGCTTCCTTGGTCGCTTCACTCAAGGAGGGATGCGCATGGCAAATACGTGCAATGTCCTCAGCGCTGGCGCGAAACTCCATGGCGACGACTGCCTCCGAGATCAGTTCGCTGGCCATGGGCCCGACGATGTGCACACCGAGGATTTCGTCCGTGACAGCATCAGCCAGGACTTTGACCATGCCGGTGGTGTCGCCCAGGGCGCGCGCGCGGCCGTTCGCCAGGAACGGGAAGGTGCCCGCTTTGTACTTGACGCCATCACCCTTGAGCTGTTGTTCGGTACGGCCTACCCACGCTATTTCAGGGCTGGTATAGATCACCCATGGAATGGTGTTGAAGTTGACATGCCCGTGCTGTCCGGCAATGCGCTCGGCCACGGCAACGCCCTCTTCCTCGGCCTTGTGCGCCAGCATGGGACCACGAACCACGTCGCCCACTGCCCAGACCCCGGGCAAGTTGGTACGGCAGTCTCCGTCCACCACAATGGCACCACGTTCATCGAGTTGCAGGCCAACCCCTTCAGCGTTCAGCCCCGTGGTGTTGGGCGCCCGGCCAATCGAGACGATGAGTTTGTCCGCGTCCAGCGTCTGGGCTTCGCCCTTGCTGTTGGTCCAGGCGACACTGACGCCCTTCTTTCCGGATTTGATTTCCCCGACCTTCACGCCGAGTTCGATCTTGAGTCCCTGCTTGTCGAAAGCCTTCTTGGCTTCGCGGGCAATTTGTTCGTCCACCGCGCCGAGGAAAGT
>Ga0105090_10000948_pt1 | contig 15230 bp, 14 predicted proteins | sample PPLLak3March2015_FD_79110 | JGI IMG/M metagenome (GOLD analysis project Ga0105090, IMG submission 79110) | Freshwater sediment microbial communities from Prairie Pothole Lake near Jamestown, North Dakota, USA - PPLs Lake P7 Core (1) Depth... | ecosystem: Environmental > Aquatic > Freshwater >... | reverse complement strand
TCGAGCCGCGTGAGGTTCACCGCCACGACGCCGGGGCGGCTGCCATCAGCCGTTCCCGCCGTGTAAAAACCCGAAGGCGCGCCTGCTGCACGATAGTCGGGGGTCGGCAGGATCTCGAGCGGCAACGGCGGCGGCTTGAGGAATGCCTCCGGCAGTTTCGCCGCCATGGCTGCGACGATGTTCCGGGCGCGAGCGAGATACTCCCTGCGTCCCGCCTCGTCGTCCGCGAGATAGAACCGCGGATCCGCCTTCATCTGCTGCATGAATTCCTGCAGCGTGCCCTCGAAGCCCACCTGCGCCATGATCGCGGCCATTTCCCGATGCGTGCGTGCGACTTCGCGCAGCCCGAGTTCGTGCACCTGCGCCGGGGTCATGTCCCTGGTCGTGTACTGGCGCACGAGGAATGCGTAGAACGCATCGCCCTCCGGCAACTGCCAGGCGCCGCCGACCACGGGCGTGCGTGCCGCATGCGCTTCCAGCGTGTCGATGACGCGGCTGTAAGCAGGTCGCAGGTCGCGCAACAGCGCCTTCCGCGCGCGAACCAGCAGCGCGTCCCTGTCCGCAGCGGGCAAAGGGAGCGCCGCCATCTTCGCCGTGAAGTCGTCGAGGATCGGCGTGTTCCACTTTGCATCCGGCCCGTCCTCCGCGGGCACGCCATCACGGAGGCTGCGCACCTGGCCGATCAGGATCGGGTACACGGACTTCGGCAGGTAGACGCCGCGCTGCGCCTGCAGGTTCAGGCGCTCCACCAGGCCGCCCAGGTACTGCGGCGTCGCGTTGACACGACGCAGCCAGGCCTCAGCGTCGGCAGCGGACTCCAGCCTCTGCGAGCCGAGCACCTGGGGAATGTCGATGGGGGGACCGACGATCTGGTTGAGCGGGTACAGGTGATTGCGCCAGCGATAGCGTTCCAGCAGCAGTTCCTGCGAGCGCTCGAAAACCTGGTATTGCAGGCGCGACCGCGGACCCAGCTGTGCGTCTGCATATTCGCGCCGCACGCTGTCGAGTTCCCGGCTGGCCGCTGCTGCATCGGCACTCGCGCCCGCCTCGCCGAGCGACTCCCAGCGGTCGTTCCCTTCACGTCCGCCCTCGTCCGTCGCCAGCGAGGGATTCGCCTGCAGCTGTCGCTCGTAGGCGGCCTGGAGATGCGCGAGGAATCGTTCATCGACCGATGGGGCCGCATGCGCAGTCATTGCGCCGCCCCAGCACAAGCCCAGGGTCCAGAGGAAACTCACCCACACTCTCGTTCCTGCAACCAGGGACATCGTCATCTGCGCTCCCATCAGCGATTCAACGTGTATTTCATGATGCTCCCGTGCGGACCGGTGCGGTCCCGTTCGAGCGCGTAGACGTCGCCGGGCGGACCCTGGCGACGAGAGGCGACGGCGTCGATCGCGGCGCGATCCTCATCGTCGAGCTGCAGCTTGCCGATACCGGCGTGCGCAGCGAGGTGTGCGGCATTGGTCGCCCCGACGATGGCTGCCGCCACCTCGGGAAGATCGAGCATCACCCGTGTCGCGACGGTGGCGATGTCGCAACCATGCTTGTCGCCGACTGCCTTGAGCGCGCCCAGTAGCAGTTGGAACAGCGGCCAGCCACCGAATTCATCGATGATGAGCCGATACTTCACCAGCGAACGATTGGCGAAGGGTCCCGACGGGGAAGACACGCCGAGCCAGCGTTCGCTCAGGAAGCCCCCCGCCACCGTGCCGTAACAGAACAAGGCGATGCCTCGCTCACGGCAAAGGTCGACCATGCCGTGGCGCGGCCGGTCATCGAGCAGTGAGTACTGCACCTGGTGGCTGAACACCGTGACACCGGCAGCCAGTAACTCGCGCACCTGTGGTGTGCCGAAGTTCGTCAGGCCGATGCGATCGATCTTGCCCTTGCGGCGCAGCCGTTCCAGTTCCATCGCAACTTCGACGTAACGCGGCACCGCGTAGTCCCACCAGTGGAACTGCACCAGGTCCAGGCGCTCCTGGCCAAGCCGTCGCAAGGACCGGTCGATGATCGACTCGACCGCCGCACCATCCGTGGTCGCGAGCCGGTCGAGGTCCGGAACGAGCTTGGTGTGCACCCGCACGCGGCGGGCCAACTCGCGATATTCGGACCGGAATCGGCCGATCAATTCCTCGACGCCCGTATAGATGTCCGCGCAGTCGAAGGCCGTGAAGCCCGCCTCGACGAAAGCCGCCATGTCGCGGCACGCCTGCGCGGGATCGACGTCGCCATGCCCCCCCGCCAGGTGCCAGCCGCCCTTGACGAGGCGCGAGACGCGGTAGTCCGCCGCCAGCGTGATTTGCGGAATCAGGACCTGTCCCCCGACTCCGTGGGCAGTGGCACGGCCGTCGTGTCCGCATGGCGGAAACGACGCTTGCCGGTGCGCGTGATGCGCAGGCGCGAGGGGCAATTCGGGTCCGGGCAGGCCACCTCGGCATCGCTGCTCATCCAGTCGTTGGCAGCCGTGACTCGCTGCTTGGCGGCGAGCAGCGGCAGTACGGCCGCCAGCGAGTAAATCGAGAAGCCCTGGCCCGGCGGCAGGGACAGCATCTCCCCCTGCAGAGTGAAATGGTCTCCCGGCCTGGCACCGCACCAGAGCTTCGCGCCAGGAGGTGCCACCACTTCGACCTTCAGGTCGTAGAGCTCGAAGCTGCCTTCGGTACGGTCATCGCTGGACATCGGGCGGGTCTCCTGCGGGCGGATGACGAGTGTACGGCGGAATGCAGGACTGCCCCAGAGGGGCGGACGAGGAGCGATAATACGGCGAGTAACGCCGGAAAAAGAACGACCCCGGCAACTCTGCGGCGCTTCCGCTCCCCAACCATGCTTGCGGTCTTCTACGTGCTCGGACTGATGCTGATGATGTTCAGCGTCACTTACGTGCTGCCGATTGCAACGTCGATCATCTACTCGGACGGCCAGTTACTCGATTTCGGGGTGGCTGCCCTCGCCTGCCTGGCGGCAGGAATACTGATCTGGGCACTGACGCGGCATCACAAACGAGAACTGCGGTCACGGGAAGGTTTTCTGCTGGTCACCCTCGCCTGGGCCTTGATGTCGGCCATCGCCACGGTACCGCTGCTCATCTGCCTTCCAGGGCTTTCGTTCACCGACGCGTTCTTCGAAACCATGTCGGGCCTCACGACGACAGGTGCCACCGTCCTCGTCGGCCTCGAGAACCTGCCTCCGTCGATCAACCTCTGGCGCCATGCCCTCAACTGGTACGGCGGCATGGGCATCATCGTCCTGGTCGTCGCCATCCTGCCGCTGCTGGGCGTTGGCGGCATGCAGCTCTACAAAGCTGAGACACCGGGGCCGATGAAGGACGAGAAGCTCACGCCACGCATCACCCAGACCGCGCGGGCGCTCTGGCTCGTCTACTTCCTGATCACGGTCGCGTGCATCCTCTCGTTGAAGCTGGCCGGCATGGGCTGGTTCGATGCAGTCTGTCATGCGTTTGCCGCGCTGGCGCTGGGCGGGTTCTCGACATACGACGCCAGCGTCGGCCACTTCGACTCGCTACCGATCGAACTCGTGCTGATCGTATTCATGCTGGTCGCGGCGATGAATTTCGGCCGTCACTTCATCGCGTGGCAGCAGAAGAGCCTGCGAACCTACCGGAACGACGTTGAAGCCGGGACCATGCTCCTGCTGGTCGGCATAAGCACGCTGCTCCTGTCGTATTTCATATGGGTCCACGGCACGTACCCGGATTTCGGAACGGCGTTGCGTCACGTTGCATTCAACCTCGTTTCGATTGCGACGGATTGCGGTTTCGTGAGCCAGGACTATGCCGCGTGGCCCATGTTCGCGCCCATCGCCATCCTGTCGCTGTCCTGCTGTTGCGCCAACAGCGGGTCGACCGGCGGCGGTATCAAGATGTTCCGTACCCTGGTGCTCGTCCGCCAGGCCGGCCGCGAATTGAACCGCGTCGTGCATCCCCAGATTGCCAGGCCGGTGACGATCGGCGGCCAGGTCGTCGCGAACAAGATCGTGTTCGCGGTACTGGCGTTCGTCGTACTCTACTTCGGGACGATCGTCGTGCTCACGCTGACCCTCATGGCGAGCGGGCTGGATTTCGTCAGCGCTTTCTCAGCGATCGTCGCCTGCATCAACAACGCCGGGCCGGGCCTTGGCGTGGTCGGTCCGGCGAGCAACTTCCAGGGTCTCTCCGATGTCCAGACCTGGCTGTGTTCGCTGGCCATGCTGCTGGGACGGCTGGAGATCTTCAGTGTATTGGTCCTGTTTACGCCCATGTACTGGCGCAAGTGACGATCGGACAGCGGCTATAGCCAGTACTGCCAGAGGCTGGAGAACCACTCCTTGAATCGCAGGACCATCGAGCGGTGCTGCCATTGCTCCAGGTCGATCTGCTGAGACTGCGCAACATCGCTCTCGAAAGCGGCTCGCATCTGGTCCCCGAACTCCGTCCCCAGCACGACGGCATTGACCTCCTGGTTGTGCAGGAAGCTGCGCCAATCGAGATTGGTCGAGCCGACGGCGGACCAGACGCCGTCGACGACCACGGTTTTCGAGTGCATCAGGGCGTCGCGACGTTCGAAGATCTTCACGCCGCCCCGCAGCAGTTGCTCGTAATACGAGCGCCCCGCGTGGAAGACCAGCGCCGAATCAGTGCTGCCCGGCAGCACGAGCCGGACGTCCACGCCTCGTGCCGCCGCCGCCTTGAGCGCCGCCAGCAACTGCGGATCCGGGACGAAGTAGGCATTCGTGAGCCAGGCCTCGGTCTCCGCGCTGCCGATCGCGGATATGAGCGTGACGTAGATCAGGCTGAAAGCGTCGTCCGGGGAGCTCCCGATCGCCCGCACGACCTCGGGACCCCGGGCCTCCAGCGAAGGATAGAAGTTGCTCGGTGCCAGGGGCTCGCCCTTCTGCGAGGCCCAGGTCGCGAGGAAGAGCTTCTGGAATTCCGCCACCACCGGGCCGTCGATCTGCAGGTCGGTGTCGCGCCACGGCAGTTCGCCGGCCAGGCTCGCTTTCGAATGCCTGCGGAACGACCCGCCCGAATAAACGCTGCTGATGTTGATGCCGCCGAGGAACACCGTCTGGCCGTCGACGATCAGCAGCTTACGGTGGTCGCGCTGGTTCACTTCCCAGCCGACCCCTGCCACCGCGGGGTTCACCGGATTGAACTCCAGCGTGCGGATGCCGCTGTCGCGCAGGCGTTCGAAGAACTCGACCGGCGTGCCCAACGTGCCTGCGCTGTCGTAGATCAGGTTCACCTGCACGCCCTGACGCTGCTTCGCGATCAGGACGTCCGCGAAACGCCTGCCAACCTCGTCATCCTCGAGGATGTACGTCTCCATGTTGATGTGGTCGCGCGCCGCCTGGATGGCTACGAACATCGCACGGTAGGTCTCCGGGCCGTCCTGCAGTAGCCGGACACGGTTGCCGGTCAGCAGGGGACTGCCGGCTACGGACTGCTCGAGTGCGAGGTGCCGGTCGAAGATGCTGGTTTCGACGGCTCCGCGTTCGAGCCCCTCGATGATCGCCCGGCTGCGCGCCGGCGAAACCGGCCCGTGGGCACTTTCGACCTGCGTTGGCGCTGTTGCAGGCGCCATGTCCGGCACGATCCTGGGCAGCGCACTGCAGCCTGCCAGCATCAATGAGCACAGCGCCACGAGGTAAAGCGCGAAGCGAATGAGCGACATGTAGGGATGATTGCGTACCGGATCGCGCTGGTCTGTACGCTGCAGCGCATACCGATTGCACCAACGATCTCGCGTTGCCGCCTGGCTGCTCGGTGCGCTACCGAACAGACCCCGCAGGCAGGGCGCGTACCCTTATAGACGTTGACCCCACACGATCCCTTCGGGAGTTCGCCGCACGACGGGTGAGGTCGAGTGGAGGATTCAGGATGAACAAGTCATTAATCACCGGCCTCGTCGTTGGCGGCGTGGCAGTCACGGCCGCCGGCGCGTTCGCCGGCTACCAGGCGATAAATCACCGGAATTCCGCCGAAGTGCTCAACGTCGAGCAACTGACCAAGACAGTCCGCACGCCCCGCCAGGTCTGCGCCGACGAGGTCGTCACGCACACCGCGCCTGTGAAGGATCCGCAGCGTTACACGGGCGCGGTCATCGGCGCGGTTGCCGGCGGCGTCCTTGGCAACCAGATCGGCGATGGCGATGGCCAGACGGTGGCCACCGTCGCAGGCGCTGCAGCGGGCGGCTACGCCGGCAGCAAGATCCAGAAGAACATGCAGGAAAACAACACGACCCAGACGGTCGAGCAGCGTTGCCGCACGGTCTACGATTCCGTCGAAAAGCCGAACGGCTACGAGGTGCGTTATCGCCTCGACGGCCAGGAACGCACGGTCATGCTGGACTACGACCCGGGCCGAAGCATTCCCGTGGAGAACGGCCTGCTGGTCCTCAGGGAATCGGATGATCGTCGATGACCAGCCTGCGCGCGCAATGTTTTCAACAACAGGAGTAACGAAATGCTTTGGACCATTGCAGTCATCCTCATCGTCCTCTGGCTGCTGGGGCTCGTGAGCTCCTACACCCTGGGCGGATTCATCCACATCCTGCTGGTACTCGCCATCATCGTTATCCTGGTCAACGTGATCCAGGGGCGACGAGCCTAGTAACCCGCAGATGGCCGCCGCCCGCCAGGTTGCCGGCAGGGCGGCGTCCAAGGAGCGAACATGAATGCAGTCAAGATTGCAGCCATCGTGCTGATCGTCGCCGGCGTCATCGGACTCGGCTACGGCAGCTTCAGCTATACCAAGGAAACGCACGACATCAAGATGGGGCCGATCGAGATGTCCGTGCAGGAAAAGGAAACGGTCAACGTCCCGGTCTGGGCCGGCGTGGGCGCGATCGCGATCGGCGCTGCGTTGCTGCTGCTTGGCGGCAGGAAAGCCTAGCCCGGCCTTTCCGTAAAACGCGCCGGGTTCGCATACGAACCCGGCGCGCCGGAGATTCCTGCCGTTTCAGGCAGGAATCAACCTGGTTGCCTCGTCATGAGAACCAGGAGTCGTCGACCTTGCCTTCCCATGAGGCAAGTTGCTTCTCGGCTTCATCCTTGGCCATGCCGTAGCGCTCCTGGAGCTTGCCGGACATCACGTCGCGGCGGCCGGCGATGACGTCGAGGTCATCATCCGTCAGCTTGCCCCACTGCACCTTCGCCCTGCCGGTGACCTGCTTCCAGTTGCCTTCGATGCGATCCCAATTCATATGGTTCTCCTTGTCTGGTGGTTGAGGTGGGCCGTGCCGAACTCCAGCCTCAGCTGGCAGGGCGGACGGTGATTTCGTTCTTGATGGACTGACGCCGCCTGTCTGCTGGCCTCGGGTCACTGCACAGCCGGCTACGGTTACCAGATGTCATGCCACCACTGTAGATGTCAGGGCATGGCTGGTCGGTGCGGTGCCGCACCGAGCTGCCCGCTACGTCGTCGCTTCCCACCGTTGTGTCGGCTGCCGAACAGACGCGCCCATTCCAGCGGAGCCATTCTTCATCACCGGGATGCCATTCCGCGCATGACTGAAGGATCAACATGCCAAAACTGTCGCGGGCTCCCACTGAGAATCTCCTGCTGGCCGCATTGCCCGGCCCGGACCGCCGTCGCTTGCTGGCAGGCTGCGAGCCAGTCAACCTCATGCCGGGAGACGTGCTGTACGAGCCCGGCGAGTGCCTTCGTCACGTTTACTTCCCGACGGATAGCGTGATTTCATTGATCACTCCGATGAGTGGGCACGACCGGCTCGAAGTGGGCCTGGTCGGCAGCGAGGGCATGCTGGGCATCTCGCTGGTGCTGGGCGTGAATGCCGGGCGAACGCTCGCCCTCGTGCAGGGTGCGGGAACTGCCTGGAAGCTGGACACGGAGCGGTTCCGTCGCGAACTCGAGCAATGCGACCCGCTGCGGCGCTGCCTGCAGCGTTACGTGCACGTCGTCATGTTCCAGCTCGCGCAGATGGCAGTATGCACGCGCTTCCACGTCGTCGAGGCGCGGCTCGCCCGCTCGCTCCTGATGACCCGGGATCGCGCGAAATCCAATGAATTTCATGTTACGCACGAGCGTCTGGCCCAGAACCTGGGAGTGCGTCGCGCGGGCGTGACCCGCGCTGCCAGCGCACTGCAAATGCGCAGGTTGATCCGCTACAGCCGCGGTGACATCACGATCCTCGATCGTCGCGGGCTGCAGGCGGCGGCCTGCACGTGTTACGCGGTGGACCGGGAGGCGTACGCCAACGTCATGGCGTGACTCGCTGCTGCGCAGGCAGCAACGACGTCTGCCGGCTGCAGCGTACGGTTACGTACACTCTGACGGGCATCAGCGTACACTCGGACGGTTCAACCTGCGTAGATAGGCACGATGAGCCCGCGCACTGCCGCTGCCGCCCTTCATTCACCGCAGGGGAATCACCTTCTGGCCGCACTTTCGGCCGAGGAGTGCGAACGCATCTACCCGCACCTGCGACTCGTACCGATGCCATTGGGCAAGGTGCTGTATGAGTCCGGCGACCCGCTCCGGCACGTCTACTTCCCGATCGACTGCATCGTGTCCCTGCTGTACGTACTGGAAAGCGGCGCCTCGGCAGAAATATCCGTCGTCGGCAACGAAGGCCTGATCGGCGTAGCGCTGTTCATGGGCGGCGAAACGACCCCGAGCCGTGCGATGGTACGCAGCGCCGGCCATGCTTACCGGCTGGAAGGTCACCGACTCAAGGAAGAGTTCCATCGCAGCGGCGACCTGCAGCTCCTGCTGCTGCGCTACACACAAGCCCTGATCACGCAGATGGCACAGACGGCGGTGTGCAACAGGCATCACTCGGTGGACCAGCAGCTGTGCCGCTGGCTGCTGCTCACACTGGACCGCCTCGCGGCGAATGAGGTGGTGATGACGCAGGAACTCCTCGCCAGCATGCTGGGCGTGCGTCGCGAAGGCGTCACCGAAGCGGCAGGCAAGCTGCAGAACCTGGGTGCCATCCGCTACGCCCGCGGGAAGATCTCGGTCCTGGATCGGCCGAAGCTCGAGGAGCTGTGCTGCGAGTGCTACTCCGTCGTCAAGCGGGAATACGATCGCCTCGAAAACCTGGCGGCCATCCGCCAGGCCTGACGCATCGACCACTGCGATCCAGGTCAGGCCACCCATGCCAACGCGTAGCTCGACGGGCTGGATTGCGCCGCCGGCTGGCTAGTTACTGGTGCCGTTCCGGTGCAGCCGTCACAGACATGGCGTGCAGTGGCGGCTGCCTCAAACCCAGCCGCGGATTGCTCGCAATCCACTGTCGCGCCTCGGCGACTGCCGCAAAGTCCGCGAGGCAGTACGGCGAAACACCGAGCGACTCGTAGTACCGGGCGAATGTAACGGTCTTCGGCGCCGTGGCGACAATCGCCTGCACGATGTTCGGGCTGCTGTAGAAGTACAGCCTTTCGTGCTCCGCGTATGTCTGCAGGTCCCGCTCGGTGATATCCGGGGCTGGCTGGGCTTCCAGGTAATCGGAAATGAGGTAGCGGATGCACTCATAGCGCACGTCGCTGCGCATTTCCCGGTTGGCTTCACGGAACTCCGCGAGCGTAATGACGCCGTAAAAGCGTCGGTAGACTCCGTGTCCTTCCCACCTGATTCGATATGGCATGGTGGTTCTCCCCCGCAACCAGACCGATCCTGACGCCCCAAGAATGGCCGGGCTGACCGCAGAGTCAATCCGTAATTGCAGAAGGCAACGTCCGAGGACTGGCTGACCGAGGGCCGCACGCCAGCGCGGGTCAGACGCAGCGCACAAGCGCACGACTGAGCGACGGATAAACCCCCGTCCCGCCATGGCGCAGGATCGTGTCATGGAAGATTCCCCCAATTCCGAGCACGAGCGACTCGAACTGCTGGAGCGGATCAACCGCTGGCTGGAAACGCCGATGATGGTCCTGGCGTTCGTCTGGCTTGCCTTGATCGTGCTGGAGTTCGTCGGAGAACCGAGCGAAGGGCTGGAAATTGCCAGCATCGCCATCTGGAGCCTGTTCGCCATCCACTTCGCGCTCGAATTCGTGCTCGCACCCCGAAAGCTTCACTACCTGCGCGCACACTGGATTACGGCCATCTCACTCGTGGTTCCTGCATTCCGCCTCGCGCGAGTGGCCCCACTCGTGCGGATGCTGCGCGCTGCCCGCGGCCTGCGGTTGATCAAGGTGGTCGGCTCCCTCAATCGAGGCATGCGCGCTCTGGGCGCGAGCATGGGCCGCCGCGGGTTCGGTTACGTCATGGTGCTGACCCTGCTCGTCACGACCGTCGGCGCGGCAGGAATCTATGCGCTGGAACCGCACGACAGCGAGGAGATGAACAGTTATGGCGATGCGCTCTGGTGGACTGCCATGCTGATGACGACGATGGGTTCGAGTTACTGGCCGCAAAGCACCGAGGGTCGCCTGCTCTGCCTGTTCCTGTCGACTTACGCCTTCGCGGTGTTCGGCTACGTCACCGCGACGCTGGCCACGTTCTTCATCGGCCGCGACGCAGAAGATACCCAGGCGGAGCTTCCGGGGCGCGACGACTTCCTGGCGCTGCGCAAGGAAATCGAGGCAATGCGGACTGAGCTGGCGAACCGAAACCGCGGCGACCAGGAAACGCACCCCGATGACAGGACCTGCTGACGCGACGAACTTCCTTACCCGCGCTGCGGGTTGCCGCAACAGCGTCGCGCCACTCGACACGCTTAGACTTGAGACTGGCACGTTGATGACGGGCGTTTCGCGCCCGGCAGGAGTTCGTTGCCTTGCGTCTGCCCCAGGACCACCCATTGCGCGCCGAGCTCAACGACGAGGCGCACGCCCGGCCGTCCGAGGCCCTGCAGGCTCCACTGCGCCTGACGTTCCTGGCCTTGTACACGGACCGGTCGCAGCGTGACCTCGAGTGGCTGCACGTCTGCGAGCTCGCCAGGCGATACGGCCAGGAACCCCCGCTGCGCGTCAGTCATTACAGCGCCGACTTCGGCCCGTTCCGCCTGAAATGGGAGCGGCACTCGGAATTCACCCGCTACAAGTTCATCGTCGTTGCCCAGTGCGAGGACCCATTCGACCCGCCTGCGCTGCAAGCGGTGCCGGCCGACTGGCTCGAAAGACTGCCGGGCGAGGTGATGATTGCCACCCACGCGGCCCTGCTGCCGGTTGGTGCGGAGACGCCGGATTACGATGCGCTCGCGACCCGGCATTTCGGCGGCAACGTTCTGGTCGGTGCCGGCATCGCCGCGGGGGCCGGCCTTGCCCTGACCGATTTCCGCATCCACGACGGCTTCAGTCGCCTGCTGCTGCTCGACCGGAACATGACGCCGCGACAGGCCGGACGCACGATGCAGCGGTTGCTCGAGATCGACACCTATCGACTGATGGCGCTGCTTGCGCTCCCGGTTGCGCACGGACTCACACCCTGGCTGAACGACGCCGAGCGCGAGCTGGCTGAGATCACTGCCGCGCTGGTGGAATCCAGCGAGGCATCCGAGCCGGTGCTGCTCGAGCGGCTCACCCGCCTCGAGGCCGAGATTGAGAGTCGCCAGTCCGCGCATCATTTCCGCTTCAGCGCGGCCAAGGCCTACCACGAGCTGGTCCAGCGGCGCATCGAGGAACTGCGCGAGGTTCGCAGCCAGGGACTGCAGACCTTCCGGGAGTTCACCGAGCGGCGGCTTGCACCGGCGATGAGCACCTGCGCTTCCGTGTCCGAACGGGTCGAGTCCCTGTCGCAACGTGTGGCACGCGCTACGGAGTTGCTCTCGACCCGAGTCGCAGTGTCGCGCGAACGCCAGAACCAGCAGGTGCTGGAGTCGATGAACCGGCGTGCCGAGGCGCAGCTGCGGCTGCAGCAAACGGTGGAAGGCCTGTCGGCCGCTGCGATCACTTACTACGTGGTGGGGCTGGTGGGCTACGCAGCCAAGGGGGCGAAGGCGTTCGGCTGGCCGGTGGACGTCGACCTGACCATGGCAATCAGCATTCCGATAGTTGCGCTGGTGACATTGCTCGGGGTGCGCCACGTGCGCAAGGTGGTTACCCGGTCCGCGAATATCGGCTAGAAAAGCCGGCCGAATCGCTGCGCGATTCGACGAATGCGCCGTAAGCAGGCCGGCCCCTCCCCCACCGTCGCCGCCCGCCCCGGGCGGTAGCACTTGCGGCCTCGGGGGTCGATCTCTAATCTCATGGGCGTTGAAGATCTGGACGCAATACGGCGATGACCTGGGGGGCCGGAAGCTCAAGCGGCTCCGCAGCCTGGAAAGCGTGCGGTTCCGCAGTGCAAAAGCGGTCTCCGAGCTTCACGAAACGCTCTGCTATCTGCGCGCCTACCCGGACGACGCCGACGTGCTCGCACAGGTCGAGCGGATGCTTGCCGCCTTCCACCGGCGTGCCGACCTCAAACGGTTCGCGGCCAAGCTCGCGGACAGCGGGATTGCGGGTACCGAGACGCATTTCCGCTTCTACGCCGAGACAGCCTTCTGGCTCGCGCGGCGCTACCCGCAGCAACTCCTGGTGGACTGGGCCGAGCTTTCCGAGAAGCAGAAAGAGTTGCTGCTCGAGCGGCTCCCGCTGCTTGCGCACTATGCGGCGACGCCAGGTCTCGATGAAGCGCCGCTTACGCTGCGGCAATGGGTCCAGCGGATGAAGGCGCCCGGCGAAGGCGACGGCGCATTCCTGGTGCGCAGCTTCGGTGCAATCGATGCCGGGCAGTTCCTGAAGCAGGCGTTCTTCGAGGAAATCGACTTGCCTCTGAGGCTGCGGCCCGCGCCGAGTGCGCCATCACGTACGCACGCGAAGCACCGGCTGCCCGTGCATTGGCAGCGCGGCCCGCTCCGCAGCGGGAGACCAGACCTGCGCGAAGCGCTGCGCCAGCATCCCCATGTACGAACCGTCAGCGAGCGCGAAGGGCGCGAGCTGATCCGGCTGGCGCGCGAGGCGATGGTGACCCGGGCACGGGATCTCGACGTATTCGCGTACGGCGATCCACGAGACGTGCGGCTCCTCGACTGCGGCGAGGGGCTCGTCTTCGCCATGATCGGTTTTCTGCCGGAGCGGCGACTCCTGCTCGAGGCCGTGTACGGCTTCCTCACGCTGAAGAATGGCGTGCCCATCGGCTACGTCCTCAACAGCGCCTTCTGCGGGTCCGCGGAGGTCGCTTACAACGTTTTCGAGACTTACCGCGGGGGCGAGGCCGGCCACGTCTATGGCTGGGTGCTCTCCTGCGTGCACCATTTGTTCGGGGTAGACGCGTTCACGATCTACCCCTACCAACTCGGCCAGGACAACGACGAGGCGATCGAGTCGGGCGCGTGGTGGTTCTATCAGAAATTCGGTTTCCGTCCCCGCGATCCGGGCGCGCTCGCGCTGATGCAACGCGAACTCGAGACGATGCAGAGGCGGCCGGCGCACCGATCGTCGCGAACGACGCTTGCGAAGCTCGCAGCCCACAACATGTTCTACTTCGTGGGTCCGCCCCGCGGCGACGTGATGGGCGAGATCCCGCTTGGACGCATCGGGCTCGCGGTCTCCGACTTCCTGGCGAAAAATGGCGGGTTGGACTGCGCGCTGGAGGCGGCTCGGCGGTTCGGCCTGAAGTCATTCGCCGGGTGGTCGCGCAACGAGCGCATCGCATGGGATCGCTGGGCGCCACTGTTGTTGATCGTCGAGGGTGTCGAGCGCTGGTCGCCCGCTGAACGCCGCGCTGCGGCCGCGGTCGTGCGTGCGAAGGGTGGGCGGCGCGAGACCGATTACATCGCGCGCTTCGACCGCCACCGCAAGCTCAGGACGGCGCTGCTGGCGCTGGGCAATCGAGCCTGACGGCGCGCGTCGATGCCTCGGCACCCCGGCTGCCGAGGCCCACCGTTACGCCGCCATATCCAGGTTCGGCGGGCTGACCACCGGTGCGGGCGCAATGTCGGGATTCTGCACCGCCGGGCGGCGAAGCTTCATGGTCGAGAACAACGCCACCAGCAGCGCGGCCGCGTGAGGCACGGCCATCACCGACAGGGCGGCGACCCACACGACATCGGCCGGGTCATCAAACTGAGTGGACCACGTCGTGCCGAAGATGGCGGCAATGGTGCCGATCAACAGCGTGGCTTCTGCCTTGGCGACCTTGAATATCTGTGTCCAGGGGGCAGAGTTTTCGCACTTCGGGGTGCGCAAGAACGGCTTCGACGAGGTCAACAGGCCGGCGATCACGCCCTTGCCTACCGTGTAGGACAACGACAGTCCGGTGATCGCCGACGCCAAGGCGCCGACCAGACCGGTGCCGACCTTGGCACGGTGCAAACTGACGGTCTTCACGGTCTTGACCGTGAAGATGACCAGCGCCATTGCCGACAGTGCCGTCAGCGGCACGTCGAAATGCCTGGGCGCAATGATCATCAGGCCACTCCAGACCAGGGCCATGACCGTGAAGACCAGCGCGAGACCGTCGGCGAACCAGGGCATCCAGCCCCCAAGGAACTGGTAGCGCTGCTCCTTGCTCAGGGAACGCGTGCCGTCGGCCTTGCGGCCAAGGAAGATCGCCGACGCATGGCGCTTCAGGATCTGCATGGCGCCGTAGACCCAGCGATAGCGCTGGCTCTTGTAGGCGGCATACGTGTCGGGCATCAGGCCGCGGCCCATGCTGACCGGCGTGTAAAGCGCGGTATAGCCCGCCTCGAACACGCGCAAGCCGAACTCTGTGTCCTCGGTAATGCACCACTCGGCCCAGCCGCCGATGCGATCCATGGCTTCGCGCCGAATCACGCACATGGTGCCGTGCTGGATGATGGCGTTGTGTTCCGCGCGTTCGACCATGCCGATGCGGAAGAACCCGGTGTATTCCTCGTACAGGAACGACTTGAACAGGCTCTCCCTGGCGTCGCGGTAGTCCTGCGGAGCCTGCACGATGCCGACCTGCGGATCGTCGAAGCCCGGCATGACGCTGCGCAGCCAGTGCGGCGCGACCTGGTAGTCGCTGTCGATCACGGCGATGAATTCAGCCGACGGGTCGGTCAGGTGCAGCGCCTTGTTCAGGGCACCTGCCTTGAAGCCCTTGACGCCGTCGAGGTGGTAGAACCGGAACCTCGAGCCCAACGTCTCGCAGTGGCCGGCCACGGGCCGCCATAGCGATTCGTCCGAGGTGTTGTTGTCGAGCACGATCACTTCGAAGTTCGGGTAATCCAGGCGCGACAGCGAGCTCAGGGTCTGCATCACCATCAAAGGTGGTTCGTTGTGCGTCGGCACATGGATGGACACGCGCGGGAAATGCTCGAGCTTGC
>Ga0105090_10000945_pt1 | contig 15240 bp, 12 predicted proteins | sample PPLLak3March2015_FD_79110 | JGI IMG/M metagenome (GOLD analysis project Ga0105090, IMG submission 79110) | Freshwater sediment microbial communities from Prairie Pothole Lake near Jamestown, North Dakota, USA - PPLs Lake P7 Core (1) Depth... | ecosystem: Environmental > Aquatic > Freshwater >... | reverse complement strand
GCTCGACACCTGCGCGCAGGAAGCGTGGTCGGTCTGGTATCGGACGGTCGGCGAGTTCCTGCAGGTGCCGCCGCAGCTGATGCTGTTCTCGGGCATGGCGCTCGGCTATCGCGACGAATCGGCGCCGATCAACACGCTGCGCACGGATCGGGCGCCGCTCGAGGAGTTCGCGACGCTGCGGGGGTTTTGAAGCGGGACTGAGCACGGCCACCGGCCTGTCGGAAAATCTGACAGACCGCCACGTCCAGTTCGAAACCGTTTATGTCAGGCCCCGGTCCCAGCCGGGTCAAGAGCGTGAGCCGCGTCACACCCCGGGCCCTTTGTTGGCAAATAGCCACAGATGCAAGCTGACGCTGCGCTTTACAGACACCGCTCCTCCGCTCTCCTCAACCGTGGATCCAACCGAGAAAAGCCGCCGAATTGGACGATTGAAGCGACGCTGGCACGCAAACTGCAAATGTTTACCCAGCCAAGTGTCGTATGCGAGCCACGGAGAAGATCGAATGAGCCTGAGTTGGATCAGTAACCGCAGCCTGAAGGTGTCGCCCCGGGTCCGTCTCGTTCAGGACGACGAGGCCGAGGCACTGCGCCGCAAGCTCGAGGGCATCGCCTGGCGACCGGAAAACGGCTTCCTCAAGGACCAGGTGCTCGACAAGGCGCCCCCTTCGCTGGGGCGTGGGTCCCGGGCGGCCTGAGCAGCGCGCCCACCTCGCAACTCAGGGTCGCTGGCGGCGCCGCGCCTCCATCGGGTGCTCGACCCGCCGCAGCTTGTCGGCGAGGTGCGTGAGGCTGAGCCAGGGATGGCGCAACGTCATCCGGGGGCCCCCGTATCGCATGATCTCCCGGGCCTGTTCGCGCTGCGCCCGCTTGTAGCAGTGGATCGGACACTTGGCGCAGGTCGGCTTGCCCTCGCCATACGGGCACTTCTCCAGCCGCTGCTCGGCATAATCGAGGAACCTGCGGCATTCCTCGCACGGGCCGTCAGCTCCGCCCGCGTGGTGGTCGCGGCAATAGATCTCCACCATGCATTGCATGGTGCGGTGCTCGCGCTTGAGGCGGGGCGTTTCCAGAGTCATCGGGCTTCCTGATCGGTTTCGCGAACAGCTTGCCGCAGCGCGGCGCCGCGGCGCGCTCGTGGCTTTCCGAAGCAGGCGGATCTGCGACAATGCACGCCCCCTTGCGCGGCCCTGACATGCTCATGCAGGCCACTGTCCCTGCCCGCCCGACCGCCGCCTCCGGCTTCGCTGCAGCCGTCACCGCCTTCCTGATCTGGGGGCTTTTTCCGCTGTACCTGAAGCCGCTCGCGGCGGTGCCGGCGCCGGAGATCATGGCGCACCGGATCGTCTGGTGCTGCCTGCTGGTGTTCGGCTGGCTGGCCATGCGCGGCGAAGTCGGCCTGGTTCGCGCCGCGCTGGCCGACCCGGTCTCCCGGCTGCGCCTGATGGGCTCGGCCGTGCTGATCAGCATCAACTGGCTGATTTACGTCTGGGCGGTCAGCAACGGTCACGTGGTCGAGGCGAGCCTCGGGTATTTCATCAACCCGCTACTGAACGTCGTGCTCGGCGTGATGGTGCTGAAGGAGCGGCTCAACCGCGCACAGTGGTTCGCGGTCGGGCTTGCGGGCCTCGGCGTACTGTACCTCGCGATCGTCGCCGGGCGCCCACCGTGGATTGCGCTGTCGCTGGCGGCGAGTTTCGGCATGTACGGCCTGATCCGCAAAGTGGTCGCGGTCGAGGCCGTGCCGGGCCTCGCGACCGAGACGCTGCTGCTCGCTCCATTCGCCGCTGCGTTCCTCGTCTGGAGCGAAATGCACGGCAGCGGTGCGCTTGGCCATTCGAGCTTCCAGATCGGCGCGCTGCTCGTCGGCAGCGGGCTTGCCACGGCGCTGCCGCTCGCGCTGTTCGCCTACGGGGCGCGCCTGATCCCGCTGTCCACCGTCGGGCTCGTGCAGTACATCGGCCCCACGCTGCAGTTCCTGATCGGGGTGCTCGTGTTCCACGAGCCGTTCACCCGGTCGCGTGCCGTCGGCTTCGTGCTGATCTGGACCGCACTCGCGATCTACGCGACCGACAGCCTCTGGCGAAATCGGGGACATTCTCCTTTTCCGAAATCGGAAAAGGAGAATGTCCCCTGATTCCCAAATCCGACGGATCCGACCACCGGCACCGATTGAGACCGGTGTACGCTTGAGGTGCGGGCGATTACCCGCACACGGATCCGAGCACGACACCATGGCTGAGCTGAAGATCTCGAGCCGCGCGGACCGGCTCCTCGATCACCACCGGCTGCGAGGGCACGCTTTTCCAGCGCCGCGCTACTGGGAACGTCTTTTCCAGATGCTGGAGGAGGAGGCCGAGAAGCGCGGCAAGACGCCGCCGCCGGCACCGATCACCCACGGGCTCGAACACGACCCGACCGACCAGGACCGCATGGACCGCTTGCGCGAGCAGGTGGCCTGGGCCGACCGCAACAACCTGCTGCACCGGATCCAGATGTTCTTCGACGCAATGCCACCCTCGGCTTGGGTCCGCATCGAGAAATAGGGCCGCGACGTGCGCATCGCCCGCCCAATGCTGCTCGTGACCACGCCGATCGGCGTGATCTTCGGATTACGCGAGGCCTGGCGCCTGGCCGGCCCCGGCATGGCGGTCCTGATGGCGGCCATGCTCTGCGTCGTCGGTGCGCTGGTCTGGATGACCGTGCGCACGATTCGCAAGGAACGTGATCAGGGCTGAGACCGGGCCAATCCGTCGGTCAGCCGGAGCACTCACCGTCGATTGACCAGCCACAGGCCCGCGAGACAGAGCACGAGCCCGCCGACGTTGGCCATCGACAGTTTCTCGCGGAACACGGCCACGCCGATCGCGAGCAGCAGCATCGCCGCCGCGGACTGCGTGACGAGCGCGCCCAGGCTGACCTCGAATCCACTGCGATAGAGAAACAGGAACCCGAGGTCGAGCCCGATGATCACGGCCGCGAGCGCGAACGCCGTCCAATTGACCTGGCGCAGTTCGTGTCGCCACTCGAATCCACCGCCACCCGGCGACACGACCAGGATCGCGCCGAGCAGCAGCGTGACGAGCGCGTACGTGATCATCAGCGACAACAGCGGGTTGGCGCCGGCCGGCGTGACCTTGAGCACCAGGTGGTAGCCGACGGTGCAGACGATTGCGAGCAGCAGCCACATGACGGATCCGGTCCTCGGTGAGCGGGCGGTCGGCTGCCGAGGATACGCTTACAGAGAGTTCGCGCCGAAGGTCTTGCCGAGTCGAGTCCGCCGCGTCGCCAGCAGCGCAAGCAGCAGCGATAGCGCGCCGCCACCGGTCGACCCACCCCCGCCGCCGCCGTTCGTTGACGGAGCCGGCGGCGGTGCCGGGGGTGGCGCCGGTGGTGGGATCGGAGCCGGCGCGGTCGCGGTCACCTGGAAGCTCAGCGCGTCGTTGCCGCTCGACGCGTCCTGCGCCGCCGACAGCGTCACCGGCACCGTGTACGTGCCCGCCGCGTCGGCACGCAGGTTCACCGATACGGCCGACGTGACGTTCGCACCGAGCACCGGCCAGGTGCAGGCGATGCCGCCGGCCTGCGAGGCACAGGTGCCACCGCTGGTTGCCGTGCCGTCGATGGCCGACAGGCCGCTCGGCAGCGCGAAGTTCAGTTGCACCGAGGTGGCCTCGGCCGGGCCGCGACTCGACACGCTCGCCGCCAGCGCGAACGCCTGTCCGCTCGTGACGCTGATCGCGCCGCTGCCCGCAGCAAGTGCGACATCCGCCGTCGTGACGACCGGGAGGATGCAACTGGCGGCACGGACCTGGGGCTCGATCTGCGCCAGGCTGCACTGCGAGAACTGGTCGCTGCCATTGATCTGCGGTGCCATCAGGAACGTGAGCGGCGTCGTCTCGCAGGGATTGGCGGGCTCGCCGGGATCCGCCGTCTCACCATCGTGCGGCGCGCCGAAATTGTGGCCGATCTCGTGCGCCGTCACGAGCGAAGTCAGCGTCGCGACGCCCTGGCTGATCGACGCGCCGAAGCGTGCCAGGCAAAGGGAGCCGACGAAGGCGATGCCGACGGTGGAGCCGTCGAGGTCGCGACCTGTCACCAGGTGCGTGACGCCGGTGCTGCGCAGCGACGACTGTGATTCGCGGTAGGCGGAGAGCTCGTTCAGCAGGTCCCGGCCGATCGATGACGAGAATGGATCCGCCGGATCCTGGAATACGATGACACCGTCGGCGAGTTCGATCTGAATGCCGACCTGCGCGCTGAAGATGCCGTCGACGTTGTTGAAGATCGCGACGATTCGATTGCGCGCCGACTGCGCTGACCCAGCGACCTGGAAATACTCGTAGTCCGCCAGCGCGGAAACCCGCAGGCGACCCGTCAGGCCGGTCGCTTCGGCCGCCTGCGCCAGCTCGCCGACGAGCACGCGGTATTCGTCGAGACCGGAGGCCTGCTCGAGCGGACGGTCGGGCGTCACCGCGGTGCAGGTCCCGGCTCCCAGGTCCGCTTGCGTGTCAGAGAGCCGGTAAACGACCGGCTTGCGGCCGCTGACGCCCAGTGGCTGGACGGCCCGCGGCGCCAGGTCGTCGGCCGGCTCGATCACGTAGAGGTCGCGGCCGTCCCACACCATGCCGGACTGCCGGTCGCCGTCGATGGTCAGTCGCACCCAGGAACCGGGCAGCCCCTGCACCGTGCCGCGCAGGACCTGCATTCCGGACATCGCCGCGCGCTCAGCCGCATCGACGCCGGCCAGCAGTCGCGCATTCGATTCGAGCACGAGATCGAAGCGGCGACCGTAGGCGTCGAAGCTGGCGCGTGTCGTACGGGCCGTCAGCCCTTCGATGACCACGGGCTCCGCGTGCATCACGCGGAAGCGCCCGTCGGCCGCGCGCGACTCTCCCGCATGCAGCAAGGCGAAGGCCGTGGCCAGCACGGCCAGGGTCGCGACGAATGGACGAATCAAAGTCACTCCGCCAGCAGCGTCTGTTTCCAGAACATTAGGCTAGCCCAGAACTGGTAGTCGGTATTCTCTTTCTTGGCGAATCCGTGGCCCTCATTCTGGCCGAGCAGGTGCCAGGCCTGGCCGCCCTGCGCGCGGACGGCCGCGATGATCTGGTCTGCTTCGGACGCCGGCACGCGCGGGTCATTGGCGCCCGTGACCACCAGCAGCGGGATCTTGATCTCGCGGGCGCGGGTGAGCGGGGAAATCGCCATGAGCTTCGCGCGCTGCTCGGGAACGCGCTCGTCGCCGTACTCGACCCGGCGCAGGTCGCGCCGATAGCCCTGCGTGTTCTCGAGGAACGTCACGAAGCTGGAGATCGCGACGACGCAGTTCGCGCCCCGCAACCGGTCCCCGTAGAAGATCGAGCTCGCGAAACACATGTAGCCGCCGTACGAGCCGCCTGCGACCGCGAAACGCGCCGAATCGAGCCTGGGATTCCCGGCGAGCGCGTCGAGGAAGGCGCCAATGTCCTTGACCGAGTCCTCGCGCTGGAATGGCCCATTGTCGAGCGCGACGAAACGCTTGCCGAAACCGGTCGAGCCGCGGACGTTGGGATAGAAGACCGCGATGCCGAGCTCGTTGACCAGGTAATTGGTACGGCCGAGAAACCCGGGCCGGTACTGGGATTCCGGGCCGCCGTGGATGTTGACGATCAAGGGTCGCCGGCCGGGAAACCGCGCCGCATCCGGCAGGTACAGGAAGCCGGAGATGCGCTCGCCGTCAAAGCCCGTCACCTCGACGAACTCGGGTTCGACGTTGGCATTGGGATTGAGCCCGCCGGTCTCGCTCTTCGTCCAGCGCGTGACGGCCAGCGTGACCGGGTCGATCGAATAGGCATCGGCTGCGCTGCGCGCGGACGTAAAGCTGAGGCCGATCGCGCCCCAGGGCGCGATCTCGAGGGCGCCCACCACGCCTGCGGGCAAGCCGCTCACCGTGCGGACCGCGCCGCCCTTCACGTCCAGCAGCCGGACGACGCTGCGCCCGGCCTCGTTGACGACGTAGGCCACGAAGCGGCCGTCCGGCGCGACGTCGAACGCATCGACGTCCCAGCGAGTCTCGGGATTGCGCGGCGTGAACGCGCCGGTCTTGGGATCGAGCGTGCCCAACCGCTGGAAATCCGAGTCCTCGTCGCTGGTGACCCACAGCGTGCCGTCGGGCGCGAACGCGGCGTCGCCGTATGCGATCGGCCGCGAGTGGTCGCCGATGGCCGTGAGCTTGCCGCTCGCGACGTCGAGCAGGTGAAGGTTGGTCTTGGTGACCGAGAGGTACTCGATGACGACCAGCGCCCTGCCGTCCGGCGAGAAATCGCGTGCGGCCCAGCCGCCGCCCTGGACCTCGGCCAGCCTGCGGTCGGTCCGGCGATCCCTCGGATCCATCACGTAGAGGTCGCTGTCGGTGCCGTTGCGCCGCGTGGAGCTGTACGCGATCAGCCGGCCGTCGTGGCTCCACGCGTTGAACTGGTTGCGGCTCTTGCCGTCGGTCAGCAGCTCGAGCCGGCCGTCCGCGAGCGTGTGAAGCTGGTAGAACTCGTCGCCGCCCGCGTCCTTCGAGACGACCAGCAGGTCGCCGGTCGGCGACCAGCGGCCCTGCAGCGGCTCGGCCTCGAAGCTGATCTGGGTGCGCGCCATCATCGGGCCCGCCACCGTGTGCAGCTGCGTCACGTTGCCGAATCGAGTGGTGATCAGCATCGAGCGGTCGGCCGCGTTCCAGCCCGCGAACCCGGCCGTGCGGAACTCCATGTAGGGCCGGGTGGCGGCGACGAGCTGGTCCGGCACTGGCGGAATTCCGTCCGCGACCAGTGCGGCCGGCTTCGCGACTTCGGCGTGGATCGGCGCGAGCGGCAGCAGCAACGCCCAGAAGATCAGGAATGCGCGCATCGGGTTCTCCGGTAATGGCGGTCCGGTCTGCTGCGACACAGTATCTCGCAGAAGCGTCGCTTGAGTAGACGGGCGGCACTGTGTTATCCGACAACTCGCCGATTCGACCGCTACCGCCACGCCATGTTCATGAGGCCGTTCATGCCCCTCCCGGATTCGTCCCGCGCCCGCACCTCGATCGGGGTCGTCCTGCAGATCGCCAGCTGCGTCCTGCTCTCGATGCCGAACGTGACCAACGCCAGCGCCGACGCGCCGGACGACACAGCGGCGCTCTACAAGGCGACCTGCGCGATCTGCCACGACGTGCCGGAGACCAAGGCGCCGCCTACGGCCACGCTGCGCCAGTTGCCGGCGGCACGGATCCTGATGGCGATGGAGCTCGGCAAGATGCAGCCGCAGGCGGCCGTGCTGAAGCCCGAGCAACGCGTGCGCCTCGCGAAGTGGCTCGCAGCCGAAGAGGACGCGAAGCGCGACGCATGGATCGCCGAACGAGCCTGCTCGCGCGAGACACCGGTACCGGTGACCGGGCGCGAGAACTGGGGACTCGGGCGCGACAATCGCCGCCACGCCGACGGAGTCGCCATCGACCGCAGCAACGTCGGCACGCTGGAGCTCAAGTGGTCCGTCGCGCTGCCGGGCGTCACGACGATGCGGTCGCAGCCCGTCGTCGCGGGCGACACGGTCTTTCTCGGCAGCAAGGGCGGACACCTGCTGGCACTCGACCGCCATAGCGGCTGCGTGCGCTGGGCCTTCCCGACCGACGGGCCGGTCCACTCGGCGATCACGCTCGACCGGACGCCCGACGGCGTCAACACGCTGTTCTTCGCCGACGAACTGGCGACCGTGTACGCGGTGGATGCCACGACCGGCAAGCCACGCTGGCGCGAGCGCGTGAAGTGGTTTCCGACCTCGATCATCAGCGGCCCGACGACCTATTACGACGGCCGCCTGTACGTGCCGATCTCGTCGTTCGAGGTGGCCGCGGCCGGACTGCCGACGCACGAGTGCTGCCGCTCGCACGGCGGCATCGCGGCGCTCGACGCGACGACCGGTGCTGCGCTCTGGCGTTTCGACACGACGCCGCACGCAGTCAAGACCGTCATCAACCGCGACGGCGTGCAGATGTGGGGACCGAGCGGTGCGGTCGTCTGGAACAGCCCGACCATCGATGCGAAGCGCGGCCTGCTCTACTTCGGCACTGGACAGAACTCGTCGTCGCCCGCCACCACCACCAGCGACGCGATCATCGCGCTCGACCTGAAGACCGGCGCCCAGCGCTGGATCTTCCAGGCGCTCGCCGACGATGCGTGGAACGCAGCCTGCCTGGGCGGCGGCGCGAGCTGCCCGGCCGAGAACGGGCCCGACTTCGACTTCGGCGCGCCGGTCATTCTGGTCGAGCGCCAGTCGGGCGATCGGCTGCTCGCCGGACAGAAATCCGGCGACGTCTTCGCGCTCGATCCGGACAAGAACGGCGCCGTCGTCTGGCGCAAGCGGATCGGCTCGGGCAGCTCGAATGGCGGCGTGCACCACGGCCTGGCGTCCGACGGTGAGCGCGTCTACGTACCGATCGCCGATCCCGAACGCAAGGTGGCTGGCTACGTGCCGCGGCCCGGCGTCTACGCGCTCGCTGTCGACGATGGCCAGTTGCTCTGGTCGCACCCGGTCGAGCGCGGCTGCAAGTTCGACCCACAGGACGCACCGTTGGTGGGCCTGGCCGAGATGGCCAAAGGCAAGTCCGAGCGGTCGCCGTGGCCCGAGTGCAGTTACTACTACGGCCAGTCGGCCGCAGCCGTGATCGCCAACGGCGTCGTCTATGCCGGCGCGCTGGACGGCAGGCTGCGCATGCTCGATGCCGATTCCGGGGCGGCGCTGCGCATCATCGAGACCAATCGCGCGTTCCAGGGCAGCAACGGCGTCGCAGGCCACGGCGGCGCGATCGACGTCGGCGGCGCGATCGTGGACGGCGAGCAGTTGTTCATGCTGTCCGGCTACGGCATGTTCGGCCAGATGCCGGGTAACATGCTGCTGGTGTACGGGCTCAAGCGCGGCGAATAGCGCCGCCGCACGATCGCGTCAGGGCCGCTCCACGCGGATCAGCGTGGACTGTCCGTCCTCGACGTGCCAGCCGGGGAAGTGCGCGATCGCCGTGTACGCGACGCCGTCGGGATCGAACTCGACGTCGCGCGTGAAGGTCACCCGGCGCGGCATCGGGATCTGCTGCCACGCCTCGCTCGAGATATCGAACGTGTACAGCGAATCACTCTGGTTGCCGTTGACCCAGACGATGCCGCGCGGGCGATCCACGTTCAACGCGTACGGCGTGTCGGCGCCCTGCGGCTGCAGCGGCAGGTCGAAGCGCGTGAATTGCGCCGTCGCGGGATCGAACCGGGCGATGGCCGACTCCGGGAACGCGGTGATCCAGAGCTGGCCCGCGGCGTCGGTGCGCAGCCGGCGCGGACCCTTGAACGGCGTCGCGAACATCTCGATCTCGCCGGTCGCGGGGTCGATCGAGCCGATCTCGTCGGTGTGCAGCCGCGCGAACCACACCTTGCCGTCCGGCGTGATGTCGATGCCGTAGGGCAGCGGCGTGCCGGTCGCGGCGCGGTCTACCGGCAGCCAGTTGGCCAGCGGCACGCCCCAGCTCATCAGCTTGAAGACCGCGCCGATGTAACGCGTGTTGACCCACTCGCGGAAACCGCGCGTGGGCAGGTCGTACATCGTGAAACGCTGCGTGCCGCGATCGAACATCGCGACCTGGTTCGACAGCGCGACCGTGAACCACACGCGATCCTGCTGGTCGACGCGGATCGTGTGCGGATAGAAGCCCTCGTCCATCTCGTGCAGCGTGAAGGCCTTGGTCTCGGGATCGAACTCGACCAGGCGGCGCTGCGCCGACGGCGTGATGAAGATGTGCCCGTCCACGCGCGACTCGGCCAGCGAGTGCGCGTTGGACGTGCTTTCGTGGCGCGGAAAATCCTTCAGGCGCGCCGCGAGCAGGCCGCCGTTCGGCTCGCCCTCGCGGTGCGGGATCTTGTAGACGGTGACCTGGTTGGTCTGCGGGTCGACTTCGTAGAGCCGGTCCTGGATGTTGTCGGCCACGTAGACGAGACCGTTCGCCGCCACGAGCATGTCGTGCACCTGGCTCATCACGTCACCGAGCGGCCACTCGGTGATCGTGGTGCCGGTGAGCGTCGCGCTCCACGGCGCCGGGTCCGGGACCAGTTGCGGGTTCTCGCGCAGCTTGCGGAAGCCCGCCGACAACAGCGCGGGCAGCGTTTCCTGGTCCGCACTCGACAGCCGCGAGCCGTAGCGCATCATCCGCGTGATGATCGTGCTCCACTCCTCCGGCGTGCGTTCGATGCGGATGAAGGCATTGCCCTGCTGGTGGCAGAACGTGCATTGCGTCTGGAAGTGCAGCTTGGTGTCGCGGTCGCCGAGATCGAGCGCGCCGAGCCAGGAACTGGCGGGCCGAGCCTCGGCCAGCTTGACCGGATCGCTCTCGGGCACCAGCGTGACGGCCAGCTCGCGCGTTTCCAGCGGCGGCTGGATCGCGAGATCCTGGTAGCCGGGCTTGCGCACCAGGTATTCCATCGGCGCATCGCGATCCGCGAACTCGACGCGGCCGGCGGCATCGCTGAAGCGCGTGAGCTCGGGCGCGACCGTGCGCGCGACGCCGGGCGCGGGATAGCCGTTGTCGGACGTGTCGAGGTTCGGGCCGGCGGCCGGGCGCTCGCGCACCATGACCAGTGCCAGCGGCTGACCATCCGGATCGGTCACCGTGAGGGTGGCGGCAAGAATTCGTGCCGGTGTTACGGTTACGGTCAGTGCGAAAACCCAGGACATGATCGTCCGACGCTTCATGCTCTCTCCCCGCCTGGTCTGGCTGACCGATGCCGCCGCGGACCTACGGTTCGGGCAGTCGATAGACATGCTTGTCATTGCGCTGAGCGTACAGCGTCGGCAGGAAGTTTGGCAGCAACCCCACTTCTTCGACCTGGTGTCGCTGCCATTCGCGCAGCATCGGCTCGCTGAATATAACCCGGCGCAGCAGCGCGTTGATCGGCGAACCCACCAGGGGCCAGTCGACGCCGATGACCGTGTCCACGGTATAGGTCGCGCCTTGCGGCGAGTCGCCCCAGCTGTGGCGGATCTCGCCGAAGCTCACGCCAGCGATCCTGGGTCGGGTGACGAACCGTTGCGGCGATAGCTCGATCACGCGCGCAGCCCCCTCGCTGTCGAATGGCCCGAACCACTCGAAGCGCGCGACGACACCGCCGGCGCCGACACCGGGCTGCCCGTCGGCCGCCGGCTGCTCGATCCAGATGCGGCCGTGCTCTGTGGGATGGAACAGGTGGTACATCGGACGCAGCGCGCCGTCGAACTCGACCTGGCTCAACGGCAGCACGCGATACCACCACGCCAGCATCTCCGGCGTCACGCCCGGCAACGGCCGATGCTCGATCGCAAGATAGATGCGGCCGTCGGGCAGGATCGTGTGCGCGGCCGCGGCCTGGCTCGCATCGGGCAGCGGCCACGGGATGCGCCGCGGCGCGTCGTGCACGTGACTGGAGGCCGGCCGCAGCACGAACCAGACGAGCGCGGCGGCCACCGCCAGCAACGCGACCGACCAGCCTCGCCTGCGGTGCAGCTGCAATGGCGGTGGTTGATCTCCGACGGAACCTTGCGTCATGGCGTCTCCGGCAATGCGAAGGCGATCAGGTAATCGCCGGTGCCGCGGTTGTACATCGCGTGCCCGCCGGCGTTGATCAGCACGTACTGTCGCCCGTCCAGCGTGTAACTCATCGGCGTCGCCGTCGCATCGACCGGCAGCGTGTAGGTCCAGAGCTGGCGGCCATTGCGTACGTCGAAGGCGCGCAACTGGCGGTCCATCGTCGCGCCGATGAAGAACACGCCGCCGTCGGTGACCAGTCCGCCGCCCAGGTTCGGCGTGCCCCAATCGATGTGCCACGGCAGCGGGAACGGCCCCATTTCGTGCACCGAACCGAACGGAACCTCCCAGGCGATGCTGCCCTGCGCGAGGTCCACGGCCACGAGTTTGCCCCACGGCGGCGCGGTGCACGGAATTCCGAGCGGCGACAGCAGCGGCCCCACGGCGAGCGTGTACGGCGTGCCCTGCATCGTCACGAACATCGTCTTCTGGCCGGCCACCGGGTGATCCTGCCCTGTGGCGACCGCCGCACCGCGGATCAGTTGCGCGACGAACGGCGCGGCATTGACGTTGACGATCAACCACTGGCGCTCGGGAAGATACGCGCCGCCGCCCCAGTTGGCGCCGCCAAGGCTGCCGGGGAACAACAGCGTCGGACGCTCGGCGAGCGGCGTGAAGATGCCCTCGTTGTGCAGCCCGGCGATCGCGTCGCGGCAACGACCGCGATCCCAGGACGTGAAGCCCCACGCATCATCCGGCGTCAGGCGCGTCGGCAGCAGCGGCGGCGGCTGGGTCGGGAATGGCTGCGTCGGCCACGCGGCTTCGCCCGGAATCGTGCTCGCCGGCACCGCGCGCTCCTGCACCGGGAACAGCGGCTGGCCATCGCGTCGATCGAGGATGAACACGAAGCCCTGCTTGCTCACCTGCGCCAGCGCCGGCACATGACGACCGTCGCGGCCGCGCCAATCGAACAGCACCGGCTGGGCCGGCGTGTCGTAGTCCCACAGGTCGTGGTGCACCAGCTGGAAGGACCAGACGACTGCGCCGGTGGACAGACGCAGCGCGACGACCGAATTGGCGTGGTCGTTGCGGCCGGGGCGCAGACCGCCGTAATAGTCGGGCGACGGCGCGCTGGTCGGCACGAACACGAGGTCAGTGGCGGCGTCCACCGCGAGCGGCGCCCACGCGTTCCCCGCACCCGTCCCGGTAACGCCCGCGAGCGGGTCGAAGGTCCAGCGTGGCGCGCCGGTCTCGGCATCGAAGGCGGCAATTGCACCGCGCGGCGCCTTGGCAAAGGCGAAGTCGATGATCGACGAGCCCACGACGACCACGCCGTTTGCGACGACCGGAGGCGAGCTCGAGCTGACTTTCTCTAGGCCGTACCGGTCGTGCTCGACGAGCGTGACTTCGCCGCGATGGCCGAAGCCCGCGCAGGGCTTACCGTCGCGCGCATCGAGCGCGATCAAGCGACGGTCGACGGTGACGGTGTAGATGCGATGCCGGCAGGCCGCGGCCGCGTCGGCTTGCGGCACTTCAGCGTAGGCCACGCCGCGACAGCGATACGGGCGCTCGCTGGTGCGCGGCACTCGAGGATCGTAGACCCAGCGCTCCAGGCCGCTGCGCGGGTCGAGGGCGATGACGTGGTTGAACGGCGTGCAGTAGACCAGGTGTTCACCCGCCTCGCGCGGCAACAGGATCGGCGTCGCTTGTGCCGAGACGCTCGAAGGTGCGCCTTGCTCCGCGGCCATGTCGCCGTTGCGGTGCGTCCACGCCGGCGTCAGCCGCGCGACGTTGCCTGGCGTGATCTGCGTGGACGGGCTGTGGTGCCAGCCGAAGGGGTCGCCCGCGGCGTGCGCAGGAAGCCCGACGACGAGCAGGCAAAGCGCCAGCATGGACGGTGCCCCGCTTCGATCGAACCGAGTCAGGGCAAGGTCGTCCACCGTGTTTTCGCTGCAGTCGCGCATGTGTGCCGAGTGTGCCCGGTCGCCCGAATGCTGGCGAGAGCCGCGGATCGACGGTTGCATCCTGTACGCGCCGACCGCAGGATGCCGCTGTCGGGCTCTCGCCTGCCGTGATCTTCGGACCGATGTCATTCCTGCGGGAAGTGCAGCGTCGCAACGTCGCCCGGGTGGCGGTGCTCTACGTTGCGTCGAGCTGGCTGATCCTGCAGACGGTCGAGACCATCGGCTCATTGCTCGGCCTCCCAGACTGGGTCGGCAAATTGGCGTTGCTCGCCCTCGGCGTGGGCCTGCCAGTCGCCCTCGGCATCTCCTGGACGTACGAGCTGACTCCCGAAGGTCTGAAGCGGGATAGCGCAGTACCACGCAGCGAGTCGCACCGACACGACAACGCTCAGCGCCTCAACGTGATCACGCTGGTCGTAGCCGTCCTCGCCATCCTCACTGTGGTGTTGGATCGATTCCTGCCGGCCGGAGGCTCACATCGACCGGTCGCGGCCGTCGCGACCGATGCCAGTGAAGGCGCGGTCAACGCAACCGCTCCCATCGCGACCGACGTGGCCGCCCGCCCCGCGACTGGGATCGCCGTGCTGCCTTTCGCGAACATGAGCTCGGACCCCGAGCAGGATTTCTTCTCCGACGGCGTCACGGAGGAAGTCCTCAATCTGCTCGCCAACGTCGACGGCCTCAGGGTCACGTCACGGACTTCGTCGTTCTCTTTCAAGGGACAGGCGATCGACCTGCCGACGATTGCGCGCAGGCTCGGCGTCAGTCACGTGGTCGAGGGCAGCGTGCGAAAGGCTGGGGACCGCGTGCGCGTGACGGCGCAGCTGATCGACGTCGCGTCGGACACGCACCTGTGGTCCGAGACGTACGAACGCAAGCTCGATGACGTATTCGCCATCCAGGCGGACATCGCCGGGCACATCGCCCGGGCATTGGAAATCGCGCTCGGTGCCGACGATATCGCGTCGATCGGCCGGCCCCCGACCGTCGACATCGAGTCCTGGCAGCGATTCCTGCAGGCTCGCTACAAGTTGCGCAACCGCAAATCGGCGGCTGACCTGGATGAGGCACTGACGCTGGTCGATGCAGCGATCGAGCGCGATCCGAACTTTGCGCGCGCGCACTCCCTGCGCGCACTCGCGCTGCTACTGCGGCCGGCGTGGCAGGACGGACAGGTCACATTCGAGGCACAACGCCTGAACCAGCCCGTCGGCCAGGAGACGGTTGACCGCGAGGCCATGTGGTCGCAGGCGCGGGTCGCGGCTGATCGGGCCCTGCAGATCGATCCGGGGCTCGGCGAGCCGTACGCCGTCCGGGCATTGGATGCACAGGCGCACAATCTATACGGTGAGGCGTATCGCAACTTCCGGGAGGCCGTCGCTCGCTCGCCGTCCAACCCCGAGCTGCGCAACTGGTATGGCGGCTTCCTGATGGACGCCGGCTACCTGCAGGCGGGTTGGGCGGAGCGACAGCGCGCGGGCGAACTCGACCCCCTGTCGCCGCTGATCGCATGGCACGTCGGGTACGCAGCGCTGGTCATGGGACGGCCCGACGTCATCGAGGCGTACACAGCGAAAGCCCGCGAGAACGGCTGGGAGGGTCCCGAGCCGGTCGCACTGGAGGGCGGTGGAGCCAGCGAGCGCGGCGATATCGACCGCGCCGAGCGGTTGTGGATCAAGGCTTTCCCGCATCGCGCGGAGCAGATCCGAATGTCGGTCAAGGCCATCAGGAATC
>Ga0105090_10000944_pt1 | contig 15240 bp, 14 predicted proteins | sample PPLLak3March2015_FD_79110 | JGI IMG/M metagenome (GOLD analysis project Ga0105090, IMG submission 79110) | Freshwater sediment microbial communities from Prairie Pothole Lake near Jamestown, North Dakota, USA - PPLs Lake P7 Core (1) Depth... | ecosystem: Environmental > Aquatic > Freshwater >... | reverse complement strand
TTCGGTCAGGGCGCTCGTGGCTGTCACTGAGCCTTCGAGGACCTGACGGTTGTCCAGCTGCTCGATGAGCTGTGCTCGACGCTCGTGGATCCAGACCCTGACCTCGCGCGGCTCCTTGAACAGGTGCTTGTAGTACGCGCGGAAGACGCGGTACCACTCCTCCTCGGTGACCGGCGTGATCTCATCGGTCCACTGATCCTCGACGTCCTTGTTGCCCGACTTCATCCGCATGAGCGGGGCCAGCACGTCGTAGCGGAAGTTATGCGGGTCATCTGAGGCTCCAAGCTCTTCGGAGGGCTCCACGCCTTCGAGTCGTTCATCTTCGGCGAAGGTCCACTCCCACAGTCGGTCCAGCCACTCCAGGTTCAGGGTCAGACCTTCCTCGCGGCCGTAGGAGTTGGTGGCTCTCTTGGCCCCTGTGTGGGCAGAGGCCTCGAGCAGGGCCTCTTCGTAGCGGTCGAGACGGCGGAGCTGCAGTAGGAGCATCAGGATCTGGTCGACTGCTCGATGCTCGACGGCACCTTGCGGGGCGTAGGCCTCAAGCAGTGAGACTAGGAACCCATCAACTTCGGTTGGGTCCTCGGCCATCGACCCCCGAGTGATGACTCGACGCTTGGCCGCGAAGACGCCATGCGTGGTGGCGTTCTGCGAGGAGCGCTGCTTGCCTTCCTCGGTCCGCGGCCCGGTGCTCTTCTGGGCGTTGGCTGCATTGGCGCGCTTCTGCGCCTCGGTGGGCTTGGTCGACCTGGCTTGCTTCTTCGCCCTGGTGGGCTTTTGCTTGGTGGGTGGCACTGAGGTTGTCTTCGACGGCGTGGCGCTGCGGGCGGCTGCCTTCGTGGCCTTGTCTGTGCCGGCTGGGGTGGCGTCTTCTGCCATGACTGCTCCTTAACTAGACGGTTCTTCACCCCTTCTGTGGTCTCGACCTAGGGCAGACAGGACGAGATCGGCAACCGTTTTGATGGCACTCCCGGGTCGGGACCCCATAGGTCTCGCGGCGTCAGCGATATGGCCGCGACGCCGAAGACTGAGCAGAACGAGATGGCACCAACTACTTGTGATCGGTGCTCTGGCGTCGTTTCGGTACCGAGTTCGTAGTGGCCGCGCCGCAGGTTCTGGATGAACGCATGTCCGCGGATCAGGGTGCTGGCTGTGCGCTTGGTCTTGATATCGCGCATGGGTCGAAGGCGAGCCTTGAGTCGACCGTGGTCGCGCTCGATGCGGTTGTTCGCGTACTGCTCGGTGTCATGCAGCGCGCCGGGGATCAGTTCGTCGATGGCGCGGGCCAACGTCGGGGCCCGGTCGGTCGTCACTTCACGAAGCGACTGTCCGGCTGACAAGCGGGAGGCGAAGAAGCGGCGCGCCGCTGCCGAGTCCCGCCGGACCGACACCAGCACTCGATGACCTGCCCAAATGGACCGAAGGCTCGATACACGTACTTCACCGCCCGTTGACCTTCACGTATGTCTCGTCCACGAACCACCGATCGCCGGCGCAACGCTGGACGGTCTGGCGACGTCGGCGGAACCGGCGAACGCTGATCGATTAATCGCCGCCACAGTACGATCTGTCAACGCAACAGTGCCGCGCAGATCACGGGTTGCTCCTGTCTCCGATCGCGGCCAATCGGCGGCGCTGCTGGGCGGCAGTGACGGTGTCGAGAGCGTGGTTGCGCTGTTCGAGGCGATCGATGACGCGTTCGCGGTGCTCGGGTGGCTTCTGGTCGTCGTACTTGAACTTCGCGTCCACCCGGACGACCGCGAGCCGTAGACCGCGGATGCCGGGCAGCATCCGCCCGTACGGGGGTGCGTCGATCGCCATCTCGGCATGACCGCCTTCTGGCTGGAAATCGGCCAACTGCGCGGAGAGGATGTCCGCCTTGCCCTGCGGGTCGTCGACGATGCTCGGGCGGCAGACCAACTGCACGGACGCGTAGTAGCTGGTCGGGACGCCGTCCTTGTCCGGGCTGCCCGCCTTGGCCCGCCAGTACGACGGGATGAAGGCGTAGTCGCCGATCACCGCAATGCGCACCTCGGTGGCGGCCTCAAGGTGTGGCCAGACCGGGTTGGGCCGGGCCAGGTGAACCAGCACTTCCTCACCGTCGAGGGTGAAGTGAGTGGGCACCAACACCGGTGCCTGTGCCGGGTCGAGGTTGTTGACCGCGAGCACGCCGAACCGGTCAGTGGCCGCCAGCCACTGCTGCCACTCAGCCTGGTCGAGGGCGGAGTCCCAGGGGTGGATGAGCATGGTCAACCTTCCCGATCAGAGATTGCCGCGGCGCTCCTGCTCGCGTTCGATCGCCTCGAACAAAGCCTTGAAGTTGCCCTTGCCGAATCCCAGTGACCCATGGCGCTCGATGAACTCGAAGAACACGGTCGGGCGGTCTCCGATGGGCCTGGTGAAGATCTGCAGAAGGTATCCGTCTTCGTCGCGGTCAACGAGGATTCCGCGCGACTGAAGCTCCTCGATGGGGGCCCTCACGTGACCGATTCGGGCGCGCAGCTCAGGGTCGGTGTAGTAGCTGTCTGGTGTGTCCAGAAACTCCACACCACGCGAACGCAGGATGTCGACGGTCGTCAGAATGTCGTTTGTCGCCAGTGCCAGGTGCTGCGCACCCGGTCCGCCGTAGAACTCGAGGTACTCGTCGATCTGTGACCGCTTCTTGGCCACCGCTGGCTCGTTCAGCGGGAACTTGACGCGGTGGTTGCCGTTCGCGACAACCTTGCTCATGAGAGCCGAGTAGTCAGTTGCGATGTCGTCGCCGATGAACTCGGCCATGTTCGTGAACCCCATGACGCGGTTGTAGAAGTCCACCCACTGGTCCATGGCACCAAGCTCGACATTGCCCACGATGTGGTCGAGCGCCTGGAAGAGCCGGCGCGGAACGCCCTCGCCACGTTCGACAGAGGACGTGCGCGCAACATATCCGGGGAGGTACGGACCTGAGTAGCGTGATCGGTCGACGAGGGAGTGCCTCGTCTCGCCGTAGGTGGCGATGGCAGCGCATCGGACTGTTCCGTACTCGTCTGTGACATCGTGCGGCTCTTCCACAACGGTGGCACCTTGCGCGTGCGCTTGGGCGATGCACTTGTCGACGTCCGGTACTTCGAGCGCGATGTCGATGATGCCGTCTCCGTGGCGCCGGTGGTGGTCAGCGATCGGACTTGACGGGTCAACCGCACCCTTCAGCACGAAGCGCACCGCACCGCTACGCAGGACGTATGCGTGGTGGTCTCGGTTGCCGGTCTCCGGACCCGAGTAGGCCACCAGTTCCATGCCGAACACGTTCTGGAAGTACTGAGCTGACTGCACCGCGTTGCCGGATGCCCAGACGGCGGCATCCCAGCCTGTGACAGGGAATGGGTCGGTCGCGGTGTCGTGCTCGATGAGCCCTACGAGCTGGCGGAGCTTCTCCGGCTCGAGCTGGGCCGTGCGCTCGAGGTCGCTCAGGATCGTCGGGGTCGGATTGATGGTCATGTCGGAGCCCTTCAAGTTACGTCGTGAAGCCTGGCAGCGCTGGGACCCACTGAAGGCAGACACGAAGCTTCTGGACGATCGTGGTTCACCAGGCTAACTTTGTCAAACCTTTGATAAAGAATTTATCTGTGACTTCCGACGATGAAGCCAGCGGGGGCGCCGATACCCTGCCGATATGGAGAGCGAGCGCATCGAGGACCTTGACTTCGCCGGCTTTGTGGAGCACGCAGTCGCACGTGCCGCTACCGAGATACCCGATCTGGACGCCGAGGCTCTTCACACGATTCTCCTGCTCAACCGCGTCTCAAACATCATCGTCTACGATCTCGAGTCAGCGGTCCACCGTCCGGCGGGATGGAGTTTCGCCGGCTTCCGCCTGATGTTCGTCCTGTGGTTAGCCGGTTCGATGCCGCTGGGTAAGTTGTCGCAGCTCACAGGCAGCAGCCGGGCCGCCACGTCGGCGCTCGCCAAGACTCTCGGTGCTGACGGGCTGGTCGAGCGGACATCAGACCCCCAAGATCGTCGAACGGTGGTGCTCTCGCTGACACCAGATGGGCGGCGGCGTTTGGTGGCCGCGTATCTGGAGCACCATGAACGCGAGAAAGCGTGGGCGCACCGGCTCCAGGAGCGGGAGCGACGCACGCTCATCCGGCTCCTGAACAAGTTGATCACCGGCGGAGACGATTCTGACTTCCGCGCACGCGACTAGCCGATTTAATCAAACGTTTGACAAACTCGTGAACCAACCTCACCATGGTTTCCTCATCAGGCGTCCATGCCATCGGAGGCTGCCATGGCCCATTACCGGAAGGTCGGCCGTGTGCCGACCAAGCGACACACGCGCTTCGACAACGGCAGCGGCGGGATCTTCTACGAAGAGCTGATGGGCGAAGAGGGGTTCTCCTCTGACTCGTCACTCCTTTACCACCGCCACATCCCCGCAGCCATCTCCGAGGTTTCCGAGTGGATGCTGCCCGACCAGGCCCTGGTGGCAAACTCCCCGTTGCTGCCCAGGCACTACCGGCTTCCCGCACTTTTCGAATCAGCTTCCGTCGCGACTACGGACGTGGTGAAGGGCCGCAGGCTCATCCTGGGAAACGGCGACGTACGTATCTCCTACGTCGTCGCAGGTGCCATCAGCTCGCTCTACCGCAATGCGATCGGCGACGAGCTCGTGTACGTCGAGTCGGGGCAGGGGGTCGTCGAGACTAGTTTCGGCGTTCTGCCGTTCACCACGGGCGATTACGTAGTCATCCCCCGTGCCACCCCGCACCGCTGGGTCCCAGACGGCGAGGTGTGCTGCTACATCGTGGAGGCGACCGGCCATGTCGCACCACCGAAGCGGTACCTCTCCCGGTACGGACAGCTGCTCGAGCACGCGCCCTTCTGTGAGCGAGACCTGCACGCTCCCGACGAGCCACTCCTGGTCGAGGAGACCGAGGTGGAGCTCCTCGTGAAGCACCGTGGGCCGGGCAACACCATCACAGGCACCGCATGGGTACTGCCACACCACCCGTTCGACGTCGTGGGCTGGGATGGATGTCTCTACCCCTACACGTTCAACATCAGCGACTTCGAGCCGATCACGGGACGAATACATCAGCCACCACCAGCACATCAGGTCTTCGAGGGACACGGTTTCGTCATCTGCAACTTCGTCCCGCGCAAAGTCGACTATCACCCCATGGCAATCCCCGTGCCGTACTACCACTCGAACGTCGATTCGGACGAGGTGATGTTCTACTGCGGCGGCGACTACGAGGCGCGCAAGGGCTCCGGCATCACGCAGGGGTCTGTCAGCCTTCATCCCGGTGGCCACACCCACGGTCCGCAGCCTGGCGCGATGGAGCGCAGCATCGGGGTCGACTTCTTCGACGAGCTCGCCGTCATGGTCGACACGTTTGCGCCACTGCTCGTCGGTGAGGGAGCACTGGCCAGCGAGGACGACTCCTACTACCGGTCGTGGTCGCGAGGAACCAGCTCATGACAGAGCCCTTTGAGGGGATGCTCTTCGAGGGGCTTCTCGATGACGCAGCAGTGTTCCCACCAGGCAACGCATCGGTGCGCGACGCGCTAGAGGCGCACGTAGCACGACGTCTGGACCCGGCTGCGGTTCTGGTTGGACCGCTGGTTCTCAGCACCACACATCTGGAACTCTTGGCGGCGTCGCTTGACGAAGAGCTCACCTCGGCAAAGCTGGAGGCGTCGCCACTCGCGCTGAACCTCGTGGTGCGAGAGCTGGAGGAGGTTCCTCGTGCGATTGCCACCGTAAATGCGGACCCGCGCCTTTCGCTTACCGGGCTCGAGGTGACCCCACCGTCACACACGACGATGACTTCCGCGCTGACGGCGTTGACGGCATACGGGCTACCCGATGCTCAGGTATTCGTCGAATGCCCCTGGGGCATGCGGCTCCCTCGCGACGTGGTCGAGATCGCCGAGGCTGGGTACCACGTGAAGCTGAGAACTGGCGGAACGACCTTGGGCGCGTTCCCGTCCGAGCCGGAGCTAGCTGAAGCGATCGTGCTGGCCGTGTCTCACCAGGTGGCCTTCAAGGCAACCGCCGGCTTGCACCGGGCCGTGAGACATCGTGATGGTTCCACCGGTTTCGAGCACCATGGCTTCCTCAACGTTCTTCTCGCTGCAAGCACCGCCGACGAGGGGGTGGAGGTTGTGCGGTCGGCGCTCGCGGAGCAAGACGCAAGGACCGTTGCGCACGCGGTGCTGGCTCTGGGCGCCGATGGTCTCCACGGTGTCCGCTCCACGCGCTTTCTCTCCTTCGGAACCTGTGACGTCGACGAACCGGCGCGCGACCTCATATCCCTGGGACTGCTCGCGGGTGAGGGGGTCAACGTATGAGTCCATCTACGTGGGTCGACGTGGAGCAAGGAAGTCCCTGGGGGCTTCAGACGCTCCCCTACGGAGTAGCCGAACTAGTGGGCGGCCGACGAGCGGTCGTCCGCATCGGAGAGTTTGCACTGGATCTGGCTTCTGTTGCTGCCGAGCTCGACCCAGACATCGAGCATCTGCTCGACTCGGACACCCTCAATCCCCTGATGGCGGCCGGACCCGCCACGTGGTCACATGTGAGGTCCCAGGCGATCACGTGGCTGTCCGACGACGGTCTTCAAGAGCGGGTGCAACTGCACCTGCACCCGCTAGGCGACCTGAACCTGTCGTTACCTTTCGAGGTGGCCGACTACGTCGACTTCTACTCCTCACGGCATCACGCCGAGAACCTCGGCGCGCTGTTCCGTCCCGGCCAGCCCCCTTGACCCCCAACTGGCTCCACCTGCCGATCGGCTACCACGGACGATCCGGGACCGTTGTCGTATCAGGCACCGACGTCGTCCGCCCTTGCGGACAGAGCAAGGCGCCCACCAGTGACCATCCCACCTTCGGGCCGTCGGCCCGCCTCGACATCGAGGCGGAAGTGGGCTTCGTGATCGGCGTTCCCTCAGCCCTGGGCACCCCAGTGCCCGCGACGGGCATTGAGGATCACGTCTTCGGTGTGGTCCTCGTCAACGACTGGTCGGCAAGGGACCTGCAGGCATGGGAGTACGTCCCGCTCGGCCCCTTCCTCGGCAAGTCATTTGCAACATCGGTGTCGGCGTGGGTGACACCCCTTGCCGCACTCCGCGACTCGAGAGTTCCCGTCCCTGAGCGAGCCGTCCCCATCCAGACCTACCTTCAAGCAGGCGACGACTGGGGCCTCGACATCCGGCTCTCCGTTGAGCTGTGCGGAGAGGTCGTGTCAAGACCGCCGTTCGCACCGATGTACTGGAGTCCCGCACACCAGTTGGCACACATGACCGTCAACGGCGCCAGCCTCCGCACCGGCGACCTGTATGCATCTGGCACCGTTTCGGGGTCGGCACCTGACGAACGCGGATCGTTCATCGAGCTCAGCTGGAACGGAGCCGAACCCATCCAGCTGAAGGACGGCCGCACCAGAACGTTTCTCGAAGATGGTGACGAGGTCGTTCTTCGAGGGGCGGCCCAGCGCAGTGACGGGGTAGCAGTCGGCCTGGGAGAGGTGCGCGCAACGATCCGTGGGGCGACGGCCAGCCCTCCTCACCGAGGTTGAGGGTGAGCACCTCGGTCTCTACTGTCGGGCGGGCTCGTGTTCAGTACCGGTCGGCAGCAGGATCTTGCCCGGGTTGAGGATTCCCAACGGGTCGAGGGCTTCCTTGACGGACCGCATCACGGCGATAGCCCCTTCACCAACCTGCGCCGCAAGGGCTTCGCGCTTGCCGAGGCCGATGCCGTGCTCACCCGTGCAGGTTCCTCCGAGCGCCAGCACCTCAGCCGTCAGCGCCTTCGCAGCCCGACCAGCTGCGCGGGTCATCTCTTCGTCGTCGGGGTCGACAAGGAGCAACGCGTGGAAGTTGCCATCCGCGACGTGGCCAAGGATGGACCACGAGAACGGGCCGCCACCGAAGATCCGTTCGGCAGCCGCGACCGCTTCGGGGAGCCTCGAGAGAGGAACCGCCGCATCCGTGGTGAGAGCTCGCGCGCCGGGACGCGAAGCGATGCTGGCCGGGTAGGCGTCGTGCCGCGCTTGCCATAGTCGCCGCCGCTCACGCTCGTCAGTGGCCCAGGTGAACCCAGATCCACCGAACTCCTCGACCAGCTCGCGGACCTCCTGTGACTGCTCCTCCACACCGGCCGCCGAGCCGTGGAACTCGAAGAACAGCGTTGGCGCGATCGGGTAGTCGGTCCCGGAGTAGGCATTGACCGCCGCGATGCTGCGGCCGTCCAGGAACTCGCAGCGAGCGATCGGAATGCCGGACCGCACAACCGCGGTGGCGGCCTCGACTCCTGCCCCGAGTGCAGGGAAGGTGCATGACGCCGCAGCCATGCGCTCGGGGATGCCAAAGAGTCGTAGAGTCAACTCGGTGATGACGGCGAGCGTGCCTTCTGCACCGACCAGCAGGCGGGTGAGATCGAAGCCCGCGCTGTTCTTGCGTGTCGCCCGACCTGTGTGGAAGACCGTGCCGTCAGCGCGCACGGCCGTAAGGGCAAGCACGTTGTCGCGCATCGAGCCATAGCGAACCGTGGTGGTACCGGACGCCCCCGTGCTCGCCATCCCCCCCAGCGTCGCATCCGCGCCGGGATCGACGGAGAAGAACAGACCGTCGCGGGCCAGCCGCTCGTTCAGGGGCACCCGACAGAGCCCGGCCTGCACCACAGCTACCAGGTCGTCCGGACGGACTTCGAGGATGGCGTTCATGCTGGACAAGTCGAGTGAGATACCTCCCTCGACCGGCAGGACGTGCCCCTCGAGCGACGTCCCCATGCCGAATGGAACCACCGGGACGCGGTGCTCGCTGGCCAGCCGCAACACCGCCTGAACGTCCTCGGTCGATGTCGCCATGACCACGACATCAGGTCGCACCCCTGGATGGGACGACTCATCGCGGCCGTGCCGGTCGAGTTCGCTCGCCACCAGACTGATCCGCCCCGGCAGGGCAGCAGTCAAGAGGTCTATGAACCCAGCAGGTAGTGGCACACGCATGCCCTCGCGCTCCCTCATGCCGTTGACCTAGGCAAGTAGTCGTCTTGTTGTCGGCGCCGGGCGCCGCGCACCGGCCGACCCGGTCGTTCCTCGACCTGGAGCACACCGTCGACGACCACGGGCACTCCGGACACCAGAACGTGCACGATCCCCTCGGACGCGCGGGTCGGCCGGTCGTAGGTCGCGAGGTCGGTCACGTTCTCCGGGTCGAACGCGACAAGATCGGCATCCGCGCCGACCTGGATACGGCCCTTGCGGGCCATGTCAGGTGCGATGTCGCTCAGGATGTCGGCCGGCACGAGCGTGCAGCGGCGGACCGCCTCGGCGAGGTCGAGGACGCGCAACTCGCGGACGTACCAGCGAAGCACCCGGCTGTATGTCCCAGCAGTCCTGGGGTGCGTGAGCACTCCGGCCGGAATCGGCCAGCCGACGTCACCTCCCCCCTCGGCGGCGACGAGCGGCATGGCGTCGGAGGCCACGGCGGTGTCGTCGGCAAGCAGCGCCCGCGTCAGGAAGCCAAGATCGTCGGGGTCGGTTTCGCGGAGGAAGTCGATGACCGCGAGCCCGCCCGGGTCGAGCGCACGCAGCTCGTCGAGCCGCGCCACGGACGCGACCCGCTCGCCGGTCGGGAGGTAGCGGATGTCCTCAGGAGTGATGGCTTCATTGACCAGATTCTTCGGAGCCAGAAACGCGGCGCCGATGCCGGTGCATCCCGCGCCGTATGGATACGCCTCAGTCGTGATGTGCAGCCCTTGGTCGCGTCCGCGCGCGAGCAGGGCGTGCACCCGGTCTACGTGACGGGTCGACGTGCTGTTGATGTGGCATAGGTGCATGTGCGCACCGGTGGCGAGCGCGGCCGTGACGACCTCCGCAGCGCCGAACAGGCCACTGTCGGGTCGGGACAGCTCGCGCACGTGGGTGTACGTCGCGGTGTGCTCGTCGGCGGCGAGCTGTGCCACGTCGAGGTACTCGCTCGCCGTCGACTCCTGGCAGTAGCCCAGCAGCACGCCGATCCCGATCGCACCGTCGGCCAGCTCCCGACGTATCCCGTCGAGCATCGCGGAGGTCTCCGTGGCCGAGAGCGCGCGGTGCCAGTCGGCGGCGTTGATGTGCTCGAAGAACGCGTCGAGACCCGCGCTCACGTCGAGGCCGCAGGCCGCCATGCGGGCCAAGGCCCAGGACGCGGAGAACCCGTAGTGGTTCGGACTCCCGACGGCGGCCACGGAGGCGTAGGCGGCATCGACGTCGGACTCTCCGCCCTCGAGCTCGAGCGCGGTGGTGACGCCGTCGCAGACCTGTAATGCACGCGACGGGTAGTCGCGGCAGTGGCTGTGCAGGTCGATGAATCCGGGTGCGAGGACCAGCCCGGTGAGATCGATCTCACGCGCGCCGTGCAGGTCGGTGGAGCCGCCAACGGCGATTGTGGTGATCGTGTCGCCGTCGATCGCGACGTCGCAGTCGGCATCGAGCGACGTCTCCGGGTCGATCGTGCGCGCGCCGACCAGCACGATGTCGTGCTCGCTCACCTTCAGTGGGCCTTGCTGGGTGGCCGCCGCTTCCCGGAGCGTCGCCCGGGAACCGGTTCCGTCATCGACAGGATGATTCCGAGGGCTGCGAGAGCCGAGACCCGGGTTCCCTGCGCATCCGTGCGTCGGAGCAGCTCGGGGTGCGAGCGCTCACGCAGGTTGTAGCCCACATCGAGCGCCTCGATGCTCCACACGATGTCGGCAACGGTGAGTCCGGCGCGCATCTGGCGCCCGTCATAGGCAAGGATCTCCTCGAGCATCCCGCCGAGCACGCGGACGTACTCCGCGTTCGCCTTCCGCTCTGCTCGCCGGATCCGCTTGGGCGCCACGAACGCAGACAGACCCGCGGCGAGAGACAGCTCGACCGACTCGTGTGGGGGCACCTCGACGTCCGACATGGCCGCAAAGACGTCCGCGAACGGGAGTCCGGCGTCCATCGCAGCGCTGATCGCCTCCCGCACGCGGGACTCCCAAGGCACGGCTACCTTGCGCATGATCCGGTCGAGCAGCTCGTCCTGGAAATCCGTCTGGCTCTCCCAAATCTGGTAGGCCGCCCCGGTGGTCATCGCCGGCTCACTCTCGTTGCGAGCGTTGATGCTGCGGAGCACGTCGGTGATCCGCAGGGAAGCAAGGGGGTTGAGCTGGTCCGATCCCCCGGCCAGGCGCTCGACCAGCAAGTCCTCGGCCTCCTGCAGAAGCAGTTCGCGCGTCTCCTCGCGTGGCCGGCGACGTCGGACGACTGTAGAGGGTGCCTGTGCAGACTTCTTTCTGGCCCGCGCTGTCGCCTTCTTGCTCGTCACCGGTTCACCCCTCCACCTGGAACCCACCCAGGACCAGGGACACTGGCCCGAAGCATCTGAGTGTAGGGATGCTGGGGGTGGTCGAGCACCGCACCGGTTTCCCCTCTTTCGACGATGTTCCCCGACTTCATGACCACGACGTGATCTGTCACGTGCCGTACCACGGCAAGGTCGTGGCTGACGAACACGTAGCTGACACCCGTCTCCTCTCGAATGTCCGCGAGGAGGTTGAGGATCTGAGCCTGGATCGAGACGTCGAGTGCCGCTACCGACTCGTCAAGGATCAGTCCGCGCGGCTGGGTCGCCAAGGCCCTCGCGATCGCCACCCGCTGCCGTTGCCCGCCGGACAGGGTAGCCGGAAGCGCGTCCAACACTCGCCGAGGAAGACCAACGAGAGCAAGGAGCTCCTCGGTGCGCGCCTGCGTTTCGCTCTTGCTCAGTCCGGCAACGCCCAGCGCTTCGCGAAGAGCCCCTCCGATGTTCTGCCGCGGGTCAAGGGACGAGTACGGGTCTTGGAACACGATCTGCAAGTTCCTCGCGCGGTCCCATCGCCCGCTCGAGTTGCGAGCCGGCTTGGAGCAGTCCTGACCCCCCACCTCGATCCGTCCGGAGGTGGGCCGTTCCAGCCCCACCAGCATCCTCGCCACTGTCGTCTTGCCCGATCCGGACTCGCCGACGATGCCAAGGCTTCCTCCTGCAGCAACCTCGAAAGAGACGTCGTCCACCGCGACGAAGTCGCCGTAAACCTTCCGCAGGCTGTGCGCCTTCACCAGGGGAGCGGTCATGGCGCCCCCCACAGGTCCTCATCAGCCCGGAGGCACCTGACGCCACCAGATCCCACGCTGACGACGAGCGGGGTCTCCGCCCGGCACTGGTCGATGGCGAACCGACAGCGCGGGGCGAAAGCGCAACCGGTGCTGTCCTCGAGTCCGGAGGCTGGCTGCCCGGGGATGGCGGACAACCGTGCCTCACGCCCATCGAGTCGTGGTCGCGCCTGCAACAGCGCACGCGTATAGGGGTGTCTCGAGTGCTCGTACAAGTCTCCGGCAGGAAGCTGCTCGACGATCCGGCCCGCATACATCACCAGGATCGTGTCGCAGACCGCGGCAGCCAGCTCCAAGTCGTGCGAGACGAACACCATCGCCATGCCTCGCTCGCGACGGAGTCGATCGATCAAAGCCATGACCGACGACTGCGTGGTCACGTCGAGCGCCGTGGTCGGTTCGTCCGCCAGCAGGAGCTGCGGCTCGTAGAGCAACGTCGAAGCGATCATCACACGCTGCAACAGACCCCCCGAGAGCTCAGAGGGGTAGGCCTTCAGTCTCCGCTCCGGATCTGAGATACCCACCTCAGCCAGGACTTCCACGGCCCTGTCTCGCGCTCGGTTTCTGCTCCACCCCAGGTTCGTCCGAGCGTTCTCCGTCAAGAAGTCGCCAATCTTCCGCACCGGGTTGATGGCTGCCCTGGGGTCCTGGAAGATCATCGCGAGCTGAGACGACCGGTAGCGACGCAGTCGCGCGGGTGACATCCCGAGCACCTCGTCGCCCTCGAAGGTGATGCTCCCCCCACGCCGGGAACCCGCGGGGAGCAGCGAGGCAATCGACCGCACAGTGAGGCTCTTCCCAGAGCCAGACTCACCGACCAGACCGATCGAGCCTCCCTGCTCCACAGCCAGATCGACGCCGCGAAGGACACGGCCGCTGCCCTCGGGCAGCGCCACGTCGAGGGTGAGATCTGTCACCTGCAGGAGAGTCACTCGACACCCCACATTCGCGCCAGCCGGTCACCGAGTACGCCGAAGGACACGGCCGCGAGCACCAGGCAGGTGCCTGCAGCCATGGTCTGCAGCGGATAGCCCTGCAGAAGGCTCTTGGAGCCGGCTGCCACCATCGCACCCCAGTCGGCAGTCGGCGGCTGCAGCCCGAGCCCGAGGAAGGACAGACCACCGAGGTCCAAGGTGGCGTAGCCGAAGGTGATGATCGACTGGGCGATGATGAACGGAGCCAGGTTTGGCAGGACGTGCCGGAAGAGGATGCGCCGGTCGCTGTAGCCGAGAACCTTGAACGCCTTCACATACTCCATGCCGGTCTCCCGCATCGCCGAGCCCCGAAGCAGACGAGCCATACCGGGCGTGTATGCGAGCGTCAACGCAATGATGGCGACCCAAAGGCTGGCACCGAAGACCGTCGCAAGGACGATGGCCAAAAGCAGGCCTGGGAAGGCAAAGGCGACGTCCACTGCAGCCGACAACCCCGTATCGGTCCACCCCCGACGCCATGCGGCGATGAGTGCGACAAGAGTTCCGAGCACCGTGGAGAACGCCACCAGGGCAAGCGGGCCGATGAAGCTGGGACGTGCACCGACCAGCAACCTCGAGAGCAAGTCTCGACCGAGCTCGTCGAAGCCGAGCGGGTGGCCGGGCGTGGGTCCTACGTTCGCGTAGGCGAGGTCGATGGCGTTGGGGTCGTAGGGCGCTAGTGCAGGACCGAAGGCGGCTACGAAGGCGAAGAGCCCAATCACCGTTGCTGCCAGCCAGCCGACCACCCCCAGGTGACGCAGGCGTCCTCGCATCCTGGGACGACGCGCGATAAGAACCTGGCCGAACGACATCAGGAATCGACCGTCCGCACTCTGGGGTCAAGGAACCAGTACAGGACATCGACGACGAGGTTGATGACGACGAAGGCAACGACGAGGACCAACGTGACGGCCTGAACGAGCGCGAAGTCCTGTTGACGTGCCGCCTTGACCAGAAGGGACCCGAGTCCCTCGATCGCGAAGGCCTGCTCGACGAAGGCGGTGCCAATGATCAGCCCAGCAAGAAGCAGACCAGCCACGCTAAGGATGGGAAGAAGGCCGTTGCGCACCACGTGCCGGCTCACCACCAACCGCCTGGGCATGCCACGGACGGTGGCGGTGGCCACGTGTTCTCGGCCCAGCTCCATCCTGATGGAGGCTCGGGCGGTGCGCGCCACGAAGGCCGCTGCCACTAGTGCGAGTGCCGTCGACGGCAGCACCAGGTGGTACATGGTCGACAGGAACCCACCGTCCCCGATGCCGATCGCTGGGAACCAGCCCAGATTGATCGCGAAGACGTTTATCAGCACGTAGGAGGACACGAAAGCGGGGAGCGCCGCCAGAATCGTTGCCCCTGACATGGTCGCCGTGTCGATCCAGCCACCGCGGAGGCCAGAGAGGATCCCCAGCGAGAGGCCGAAGACCATGATCACGACGAAGGCTGTCACAACAAGGTAGAGGGTCGTTGACAGGCGCGAGCCGAGGAGCGTCGACACATCGGTGTTGAAGGACACCGACTGACCGAGGTCTCCCTGCACCACCCCTCCCAGCCAGCTGAAGTACCTCGTGAGGAACGGCTCATCGAGGTGGTACTGCTCCCGAAGCGCCGCGATGCGCTCCGGACTGGTGGGCTTCCCACCCGTGAGGTAGGAGACCGGGTCCCCCGGCGCCACGTAGAGCGCCAGATGCACCAGGAACGTCGTGACCAGGATCGTCACGGCGCCGATCAGCAGGCGTCGAGCGAGGAATCCCTTCACCGCACCGCCCTCACTTCAGTTGACCTGCTGGATCACTCCGCCGAGCCGAGCTCGACAGCCCACGGGCCCCAGATGTGAGCTGGTCCTGACACCACGGCTCCGGTGATGGCATCGCTCAAGAAGTACGCGTTGGGTGCGGTGACCGTCGGGATCCAGGCATAGTCCTCGGTCATCAGCTTCTGCGCCTCGATCGTGTACTGGGCTCGCTCGGCGTCGTCGTACGCCGCGAGTGCCTTGTCCAACACCTCTGTGACCTCGGGGTTGGAGTACCCACCCCAGTTGGCCGCCCCGCCTTCGAGCCCGACCTGCGCGTAGATCGACAGGGGGTCGCTGACGACTGAGAGGTACTGCGTCCCGAAGATGTCGAT
>Ga0105090_10000943_pt1 | contig 15242 bp, 10 predicted proteins | sample PPLLak3March2015_FD_79110 | JGI IMG/M metagenome (GOLD analysis project Ga0105090, IMG submission 79110) | Freshwater sediment microbial communities from Prairie Pothole Lake near Jamestown, North Dakota, USA - PPLs Lake P7 Core (1) Depth... | ecosystem: Environmental > Aquatic > Freshwater >... | reverse complement strand
TCCAGAAGTTCCAGCCCTTGTAGATCTTCTGGATCGGCGAGTGCGAGAACACCACGACCGGCGTGTCCTTCGTGACCTTCGCGAGGTCTTTCGCCAGCCAGTCACGCTGCTTCTCGCCTACCATGAACGGCGAGCCGTTCGGGTTGTCGAGGCCGGCCATCTCGAGCATGCGCTGCTCGGGCGTCGGCCAGCGGTTGAAGGTCCACTCGTCGGTCGTGAGGATGCTGTTCAGAACCACGAAGTGCACGCCCTTGTGGTCGAAGCTGTAGTACTGCGGGCCGAAGAGCTTCGACCAGTACTCGCCGAGGTCCAGGTAGTAGTCGTGCTCGCCCATGACGACCTTGAGCGGTGCGTTGAGCTTGGCGAGCATCCCGGCGCCGTGGTCGAGTTCGGGCTGCGTGCCGAGCTGCGCGAGGTCGCCCCCGAACATCACGAAGTCGGGCGGCGGCGTCATCAGGTTCGCCTCGGCCACCGCGCGGATCAGGCCGCGGTCCCAGTTGTTGACGAACTTCGTGCCGCGGATGTGCTGGATGTGCGCATCCGAGATGTAGGCGAACGTGAAGTTCTCGGTGGGCTTCGCAAACGCGAGTTCGACCATCGTCACCGGCAGGGCACCGATGGCGGCCACGGAACCCGCGGCCTTGAGGAAGCTGCGACGGTCGTAGTGGTTACTCATGGCTGCACTCCTGCAGTGGCGGCGGGCTTGGCGTGCTGCGGGCTCGTCAAGGCCTCCATGAATGCGACGAGGTCGGCGATCTGCTGCTCCTCGAGGTTCAGCTCGCGGATGCCGCCGCTCAGGAAGTCGTTGACCTTGTCGCCCTTGTTGGTCACGCCGCCGTTGTTGTAGTGCACGACCACGTCGCGCAGCGTCGCGAGACTGCCGTCGTGCATGAACGGCGCGGTGACCGCCACGTTGCGCAGCGTGGGCGTCTTGAACGCACCCAGCTCGTCGAGGCCGTCGGTGACGGCGAAGCGTCCCAGTTCGGACGAATTCGGATCCGACAGCACGGCCTTGTCGACGTCCATGCCCTTGGCCTTGGCCTCGAGGAACCGCGGCGCGATCTCGGGCACCTTGTCCTGGATGCGGTTGATGCCGACGCCGACGTTGTGGAAGCGCTGATCGGTGAAGAGCGCGTGGTCCTGCTCGATGGTGTGGCAGGAGACGCAGCGGCCGTCCTCCAGGAACACCTTGAAGCCGCGCACCGCCGCCTCGCTCATGGCGGTCTTGTCGCCGCCGAAGTACCAGCGGTCGAACGGCGAGTCGGCGGCGACGAGGGTGCGCTCGAACGTGGCGATCGCCTTCTTCACGTGGTCCATGGTGATGGCGGCCGGCTCGACGCCGAACGCGCTCTTGAACATGCCGGTGTAGGCGGGGTCGGTGCGCACGATCTTCAGGATCGGCTCGTGATCCTTGAGGCCCATCTCCACCGGGTTCACGAACGGGTGCTGCGACTGGTCCTCGAGGTCGGCCGAGCGGCCGTCCCAGAACTGCGTCGCGAAGTACGCGGCATTCACCACCGTTGGCGCGTTGCGCGTGCCCGTGAGCTTGTTGATGCCCTCGGAGGTCTTGAGCGGGCTGTCGGTGAACGCCTTGCCCGGGTCGTGGCAAGTGGCGCAGCTCACCTCGCCCGTCGAGCTGAAGCGCTTGTCGTTGAACAGCGTGCTGCCCAGCGCGATCTTCTCCGCGGTCATCGGGTTGTTGGCGGGCACGGGGACGGGCGGAAGGCCCAGCGGCCCCGCCAGGGCGAACGCGGCCGGGAGCACAGCTCCCGCCAGCACCGCCCAGAACGACGTGTGGTGACGTGTCATTGTTGAGGTCCCTCCCAAGGGCTGCAAATCCTTGCGCCCGTTGGGAATCCGGGCGGGCGCCGGACGATTGGACATCGTCCAACGTACCCCCCGACTGCGGATAACCGCAATACGCGGAAATCGCTCAGATCAGGAAGCCTAGGTCCTTGTCCGCGAAATTGCCGATCGACGGCGCCACGGTGGGCAACTGCGCATCCGCCACGCCGAACCACTTCGCCAGCGTCGCCGCGTACTGATCCGACGACACGGCCGGGATGAACCGCCCGCCGCCCACGTCTTGCGGACCGCCGATCTCGAGCGTGGGATAGCTGCCGTACAGCGTGCGGCCGCGCACGGCATCGCCGACCACCAGCTGCACGCCGCCCCACGCGTGGTCGCTGCCGTCGCCGTTCGAGGTGAGCGTGCGCCCGAAGTCAGACTGCGTGAACGCCGTGACGCTCGACGCCACACCGAGTTCGATCGTCGCCTTGTAGAAGGCCTCGAGGCTCGCGCTCACGTTGCCGAGCAGCCCCGGCTGGTCGGCAAGCTGGTCGTCGTGTGTGTCGAAGCCGCCGGTGGCAACGAAGAACACTTGTCGTGACATGCCGAGCCGCTCGCGCACCGCGATCATGCGGGCGACGGTCTGCAACTGCGTGGCGAGCGGCGAGTTCGCGGGGAATTCAGTGGTCAGCACCGGTGCCGCGGCCAGGGCGTCGTTGACGAGGTCGGCATAACGCACGGCACGTTTCTGCACCTCGGCGTAGGCGCGCTCGTGCATCGTGCCGTAACTCGCGTTCAGCACGTTCTGGAAGGCTGTCTTGCGCGCGGCGCTCGCGCCGGTGGTGCCGAACCCGGTAAACGTCGTGGCGCCGGTCGGACCCATCACGTAAGGGGTAGCGTTCACGCCTGCCTGGAACAGCGTGTTCCCCGACAGCGAGACGTTGAGCGCGAGCTGCTGGCTCGAGACCTGCGACGCCAGCACGTCGGCGATCCGTCCCGCCCAGCCCGACTTCGACACCGTGCGGCCACGCAGGCTGTGCCACTGGTCCTGCTGGTCGTTGTGCGAGAAGAGCTGCGGCGGCAACGGCACCGAGCCCGCCTGGTAGTGCGCCTTGCTCGTCGGCGCGATCAACGGGCCGATGTTCGCAACCACGGCACAGCGCGCCGACTCGAACAGGCTCGCGACGCCCGTCATCGAGGGATGCAGGCCGTACAGCAAGCCGTTGCCATTCAACGCGTTGACGGGCAACAGCTGGTCCTGCGGGATCGCGAGATTCTGGCGCGAGCGCGCGTAGGCGGCGTACTCGGCGCTCGAGCGCGGCACCACCATGCTCCACGAGTCGTTGCCGCCGAACAGGAAAACGCAGACCAGCGCCTTGTAATCGCTGAAGCCACTTGTGCCCGCGGCCTGGGCCCACACGGTGCCCGAGGTGCGGCCGAACGCATAAGTGAGTCCGCCGGCACCGAGGGCCTGCACGAAGCGACGTCGAGTGATGCGGTTCATGGCGAGTTCCTCAGCGCTGCACGACGTATTCGGGCGAGGTGGCGATGAGGTACATCGCCTCCGACACGCGCTGCCCCGCGCTCGTGGCCGGCACGCGCTCGATGGCCGCCTTGGCCTCGGCCTTGAGCGTGGGCGAGATCGTGCCGCCGAGCAGCTTCTCCGCGACGCGGTTCACCAGCGCCTCCGAGTCGCCGGCCATCGCGATTTCCTGCGAGAAGTCCATGACGATCGCGTTGGCGGCCAGCCCCGGCACCGTCGAGTTCCAGAAAAAGATCACGTTGTAGAACGTGTTGGTCACCGTGGTGTTCAGGTATTCGGTGGCAATCTGCAACTCGGGCGCGACCAGACCCTGGTCGGCGATCTCGCCGGGCGGTGCGTAAAACGGGCTGAAGAAGTTGAACACCGACGGCGACTGCAGCGGGCCCTGCCCGAACACGGCGTTGATGTTGCCGATGCGGTACTGGCCGTTCGCCGCCTGTGCGCCGTAGGCACGCCACAGCTGCGTGAGCCGCAGCAGCGGTTCTTTCACCTTGCCGGTCGTCGCAGCGATCGTCGCAGGCCGCGCCTCGGCATCGAGCAGGATTGCCTTCACGACCGCCGCAAGGTTGCCGCGCTTCCCGGTGCCGTCGTTGTTGAACTTCGCCGCAACGCGCGCGACGTACTCGGGCGAAGGATTGCTCGTCACGAGTTTCTGGATCAGCTGCTTCGAGATGAACGGCCCGACGTTCGGGTGGTTGAAGATGTTGTCGAGCGCGTCGGCGAGGTCTTGCTGCGGCGCCTGGCCGGCGGGCAGGTTCGGCTTCGCCGCGCCCGGGTACTGCAGCAGCTTCTTCGCGAGCGGCGAGTGCTGCTCGGGATATGCCTGCATCGGCACGATTTGGTTCGCGAGCGTGCGCCGGGCCTGCGCGAAGGTGGTCGAGCCCGCGTAGTGCCAGCCGGTGAAGACGTTCGCGAAACCCTCGATGACCGACTGGTCGTAGGTGGCGATCGGTACGCCGTCGGCGCCCTTGCGCACCGTGCCATCGGCGTTGAGTTCGACGAGCCCGACCGTAAACAGCTGCAGCAGCTCACGTGCGTAGTTCTCGTCGGGCCGGATGTTGCGCGCATCGTCCGGCTTCTGGTTGCCGAGCATGTTGAGGTACACGCCCATCGCCGGATGCAACGTGACGTCCTGCATCAGCTGGCGGAAATCGCCGAACGCGTTGCGCGCGAGCAGGTCGTAGTAGTCGGCCAGCGCGTACGGCATGTTCTGCAGCGTGCTCTGCTGCGACACCACCATGATCTCGGAGAGCGCGAACGCGACGCGCTGCCGCAGCTGGTCCGGGCCGCGGATCGAGTTGCGGAACCAGATCTCCTGCCGGTCGGCGTTCAGGGTGCCGATCATCTGCGCGGGATTGGTCAGGTTGGCGAACGCTGCCTGGACGGTGGGCAGCTGCTGCGAGGCCGGCTGCGCGATCTGCTCGTCGATCCAGCGGGTGTAGCCGGTCGAGGCGTCGCCGAGCGCCATGAGCCGCTGCCCCTCGGCTTCGGTGGCACCGTAGGTGGACTGGTTGAGAAAGCGGAACGCCTCGGACTTGGTGATCGGCACCGGGGGAGGTGTTCCACCCCCGCCCCCTCCGGACGAACCGCCGCCCGAGCCGTCACCCGAACCGCCCCCACCCCCGCAGGCGGCGAGCGCCAGCAGCCCCATGGCTGCCAGGCAACGCCGACCCGCTGACATAAGACGCCCACCGTGCATGCTGGAAGCCTCCCTCACCTTTTTCTGATTGCGCCCGGACAGTATTGCGCAGTACTTTGGTGCCGTGAACGCAGGCAACTGCGTCAGGTTGACACTGTCCAACGATAACTAGCAGGGACAACCGACATGAAGCCCCATGCCACACGCCCGACTTCGCGCATCGTCCGGAACGCAGTGCTGGTGGCGGCCATTGCAGCGGCGGCCTCGGGGCTGGCTATTGCCGCCAAGCCGGGCGGCGGGGGTGGCGGTACCACGACCTGGACGGTCAGGTTGCAGGGCATCGGCGACAGCATCATGCAGGGGTACAACGCCAGCTGTACCGGTAACACCAGCTTCTCGGATCTGCTGTGCTACTCGGGCGGCGAACAGCCAGCGAACTCTTTCTTCGATGGCACCAGTAGTGCGGTCTACAGCCTCGCGGATCGTTTCATCGCCGCTGGGGCCGCCACTTCTTACAGCAAGGCGGCATCGCAGTCCGGCTCGGAGATGGTCGGCGGCACCAACAATTTCTTGACCCAGGCGCAGGCCGTGGTGAGCGCTTCGCGCAAGCCCTTACAGGTCAAGGTCGAGCTCGGCGGCAACGACATCTGCAATCGCACATCGACCGCGACGATGTACACGGACGACCAGTGGCGCGGCGCCGTGCGTGCGGGCCTCGACCTGCTGACCCAGCGGCTGCCGGACGGTTCGAGCGTGGTGCTCGTCGGCGTGCCGAGGGTGCAGGATCTCTACAAGGTGGGTGTGGACAAGTCCAATGCCAGCTCGCGCGTGGACTGCCCGAGTTTCTGGAGCTCCTTTGACGTCTGCCAGATTGCTACGCTGAGCGCAGCGATGGGCGGCGAAACGCTGGAGGAGCGACTGCCGAAGATCTCCGCACGTCAGACTCGGTACAACGAGATCCTTGCCGCGGAAGCCGCCGCATACAACGCGAAAGCCGCCCAGACCCGTGTCGAGGTAATCGCCGAGACCTACGGCACGTTCGGTGCCGGCGTGCCGGAAGTCGGAACCTATTCGTTCCAGACCAGTGAAATCAACGGCGGTGACTGCTTCCATCCGAGCATCGCCGGACAGAACAAGGTCTCGGAAGTCGTCTGGGGCAACGACAAGTTCACCGTGCGTCCCTGACGGCTACTGCGGGAAACGGTAGGTGTAATGGTGCGCGATGCCTCCGCGTCGCATGACGCGGACGCGCACCTCCTGCTCGCGGTCGAGCGCGTCCCACAGGGGGTTGTCGCCCTCGTGGATTGGCTGCTCGTTCACGGCGACGATGACATCGCCGGGCTGCAGCGCGAGTAGCTCGTAGAGGCTGCCGGGCGGTACGTCGCCCAGCTGCAGCAGTCGGTAGCCGTCCACGGTCATCGAAACGGGCTTCAGCTGGGATGACAGCGCGACGCGGTCGGCCATCCGCTCCCGCACCATCTCGCGATCCAGGTAGACCTGCATCGGGCTGATCCGTGGCGGCAATAGCGGAGCTGGCGGTTCATCGCCTGATTTCTCCGCGCTCGAGTCGGCAGCCCGCTCCGTGTCGCTGCCCGCCGAAGCGAACGACAGCCTCTCGATCCGACCCGCTACGAGCAATTCGACGCCGTCCGAATCGACACGCCGCAGGATTGCGTCCGGAGTCACCCGCTCGCCCTCGCGACGCACGGTGACCGGGGCGTCCGGCTGCACGCCGCCGATGACCGCAAGACCAAGACCGGTGATCTCACCGACGATCGTGCCGCGCAGGATCAGCGGCAGGCGGGTCGGCTGCGTCGCCGCGGCCTTCGCACTGCTCACTCCCGCGCGCCTCAGCTCGTCCTCGATCAGCCAGACGAGCTGATCCGGCGTCGCCGGCGCCGAAGCCAGACGACCGTTGACGAAAATCGCCGGCACCGCGCCGAGTCCGAGGCTCTGCGCCAGTACCGCATCCGCCGCGACGGCGGTTGCCTCGGCTCGCTCGTCCACGCACTTTCGAAACGCCTCTGCGTCGACACTGACGGCCTGCGCAACCTGGACCAGCTCTTCGCGGTCTGGGCCGCGGCCACGTGCCCACAGCAGATCGTGGAATGCCCAGAACTTGCCTTGGCGGCCGGCACAGCGAGCCGCCTCGGCAGCCATCGGCGCACGAGGATGCATCGGCAACGGCAGGTCTCGCGCGGCGATCCGCAGCCTGCCGGGATACAGGCTCAACAGGTCGGCCAACGTCGCCTGCACCGCCGCACAGTGGGGCGACTCGAAGTTGCAGAACACTGAGAGCGTCACCGGCGCCGCGATCTGCGGACGGATGCCGGCATGGACGCCGCGCAGCTGAATCGCCGGCGGCAGCGGCGGCACGAGCCGGATCCGGGCGCTGCGGACCTTGCTGTCGGGCGCCGCGAGCTCGCGCAGGAGGATTGTCTCGGTGGCCTGCCGACGCAGCAGGTAACGCTGGTAGTCCAGCTCGTGCAGCTGGCCGGCGATGAGCGCGTCGGCTTCGGCAGCCGTGATCGAGCGATCACCGAGCGTGGCCACGACTTGTCCCGCGGACTCACCCCCGGCCACGGACGGTGCGACCGACACCGGCTCGTTCGACCCGCGCCGCCCGCATCCTTGCAGCAGGATCGCGAACACGAGCAGCGGCAAACCGACCCGAACCGCTAACGTGCGCAACGCGGGCAATTGATGCGAAAGCGGCAACATCAACCGACGTTGAAGAACTGCAGCTCGCCGAACGAAACGGCTTCGGGCTGGTTCGTGTGTGCCGGCGGCTCACCCAGCCGCCCGGACCACGCGTGCGCCTCGCGCAGGCATTCCGCATACAGCTTGGCGCGTGTGTCCGCCGGCAACGCGGTCTCGTCACAACCCGTGGCCTGCAGCGCCGCATCGAGCGAGAACGCTGCATGTCGCTCCTGGTACTCGCGATGGCTCCAGGCACCCGTCTCGGGATCGAACTCATACAGCTGCAGGAAGCGATGACCGTGCCCGGCGATGAACTCCACGGCATCGATGACGAACTGGGCGTCGGCGTCGTCCATCGCATAGTGGAAGCCCACGCGGCACCAGCCGGGCTTGATGCCCTGGAATCCCTTGCGCACCCAGTCTCGATACAGCTCCGAGGTCGGCTGGTCGATGCCGAGCAGGCGGTGCCCGTACGGTCCCGCACACGAGCACCCCGCGCGCGACTGGATGCCGAACAGGTCGTTCAGCAGCACGGTGACGAACTTCGGGTGCAGGTAACGGCCGCGCGGGTCGCCCAGGTTGAATGAGACGATGCCGATGCGACGTGCCGGGTCGGGATTGCCGAGGATCTCGATGCGCGGGTGAGCGCTCCAACGCTGCAACGCCCGCGCGAGCAACTCGTGCTCGCGAGCCTCGATGCGCTCGGCACCGATGCGGCGCTTGAGGTCGAGCGCCAGTGCCGCCTTGAGGGTCTGCAGCACGCCGGGCGTGCCGGCCTTCTCGCGCTCTTCGATGTCGGCGATGAAGTCCTGGTCCACCGGGCTCACGTAGTCCACGGTGCCGCCCCCCGCCACGCTCGGCGGCAGGTCGCGCTGATACAGCCGCTCGTTGAACACCAGCACGCCGCTCGAACCCGGGCCGCCCAGGAACTTGTGCGGCGACAAGAATACGGCGTCGATCGACGAGTCGCCGCCGTCGGCCGCGCGCGGCGGGTTCATGTCGATCTCGACGTATGGGCCACTCGCCGCGTAGTCGAAACATGCATACGCGCCGTGCTCGTGCAGCAGGCGCGCGATCTCCCGCACCGGCGAGCGCATGCCGGTGACGTTCGACGCCGCTGAGAACGAGCCGATGCGCAGCCGGCCTTGGTACTGCGGATCCTTCAGCAGGGCTTCGAGGTGCGCGAGGTCCACGCCGCCGTCGGGTGCGAGATTGACCTCGACGACCGTGGCGAGCCCCTGGCGCCAGGTGACTTCATTGGAGTGGTGCTCGTACGGCCCCACGAACACGACGGGCTGATGCGACTGCTGGAAGACGCGGAACGCCTCGAAGCGTTCGTCGCCAAGGAACTGCCGCAGTTCATCACTCAGCACGCGACGCGTGGCCGGCGCCAGCGACACGCCGAGGATCTGCTGCAGCTTGTCGATGGCTCCGGTCGCCCCGGTGCCGCAAGCGACGATGCGGCCCTGCGGGCCGGCGTTCAGCGACCCCTTGATCAGCGCCTCGGCCTCGTGCAGCAGGCGGCTCATGCTGCGGCCGGTGATGTCGTCCTCGGTGTGCGTATTGGCGTAGATCCGCTGCAGCGTCTGCAAATAGCGCTCGACGAAGATCAGGCAGCGTCCCGACGCCGTGTAGTCGCAATAGACCATCAGCCGCCGCCCGAACGGCGTGTCGAACGACGAGTCGATGCCCACGATCTGGCGGCGGAGAAAGTCGAAATTCCAGTCCTGCATGGGGCGATTGTATGGAAAAAGGGGACCGAAAAAGGGGACGGACCCCTTTTCGTTAGCCGAAAAGGGGTCCGTCCCCTTTTTCCGTTCCATTTTCCCGTATTCCCGTCGCGCCCGGTTGGGCCAAGAATCGAGTCACCGGCGGCTCACGGAGAGGCCCATGACGCACAAGCAGGTCCTGTTCCGGTCCGCCGCGCGGGAAAAGATCCTGCGCGGCGCCACGCAACTGGCCGAAGCGGTGCGCATCACGCTCGGTCCCAAGTCGAAATCGGTGCTGATCCAGAGGAAGTGGGGCACGCCGCTCGTTTGCAACGACGGCGTCACCATCGCGAAGGAATTCGACCTCGAGGATCCCGAGCTGAACCTGGGCGCGCAGATGCTCCGCCAGGCGGCCGAGAGAACCGGCGACGTGGTCGGCGACGGCACCAGCACCGCCACCATCCTCGCCCACGCGATCTTCGCCGACGGCGTGCGCAACGTGACGGCGGGTGCCAGCGCCATCGACCTGAAGCGCGGCCTCGATCGCGGGCTGGCGGCGGCCGTCGAGGCCCTGAAGCAGCTTTCGCGCAAGGTGGGCAGCCGCAAGGAGAAGGCGCAGGTCGCCACGATCTCGGCGCACAACGACGCTGCCATCGGCGAGCTGGTTGCCGACGCGATGGAAAAGGTCGGCGGCGAGGGCGTCATCACCGTCGAGGAATCGAAGACCACCGAGACCGTGCTGGAGGTCGTGGAGGGCATGCAGTTCGACCGCGGCTACACGTCGCCCTACTTCGTGACCGACACCGAGAAGATGGAGGCCGCGCTCGAAGACCCGTACGTGCTGCTCACCGACCGCAAGGTGAACGTGCTCAAGGACCTGATCCCGTTGCTCGAGCAAGTGGCGAAGTCCGGCCGGCCGTTGCTATTAATCGCCGACGACTTCGAGGGCGAGGCGCTCGCGACGCTGATCGTCAACCAGATCCGCGGCGTGCTGCGCTGCGTGGCCGTGAAGGCGCCTGGCTTCGGCGACCGACGCAAGGCGATGCTCGCCGACATGGCGGCGCTCACGGGTGGCGAACTCGTGTCCGAGGAACTCGGCCTCAAGCTCGAGGACGTGCAGCTTCGGCAACTGGGGAGCGCCAAGCGCGTGGTGGCGGACAAGGACTCCACCACGATCATCGGCGGCGCCGGCGATCGCAAGGCGATCGAGGGCCGCATGGCGCAGATCCGCCGCGAGATCGAGAAATCCAGCAGCGACTACGACAAGGAGAAGCTGGAGGAGCGGCTCGCCAAGCTCGCGGGCGGCGTGGCGGTGATCCGCGTGGGCGCGCCGACGGAGTCGGAAATGAAATCGAGGAAGGACTCGCTCGACGACGCGATCAGCGCGACCAAGGCGGCGGTGGCCGAAGGCATCGTGCCGGGGGGCGGGCTCGCGCTGTTGCGCTGTGTGGACGCGGTCGCCCAGCTCGAGGCCACGTGCACCGGCGACGAGCGCACCGGCGTGCAGTGCCTGCGGCGCGCGCTCGAGGCGCCGGCGCGCCAGATTGCCGAAAACTCGGCGACGGATGGCGGCGTCGTGGTGCACCGCATGCTCGAGAGCCACGGCGCCGAAGGCTTCGATGCCGCCCGGGGCGAGTATGTGGACCTCTACGCAGCCGGCATCGTGGACCCGACCAAGGTGGTGCGCGTCGCGCTCGAGAACGCCGTCTCGGTGGCGAGCGTGCTGCTGCTCACCGAGGCCACGATGACCGAGGTTCCGGACAAGGACAAAGCGCTGCCCGCCGAGTCCCCTGAAATGTGAAAAATCAGGGACATTCTCCGAATTTCGAAAATAGGTGAATGTCCCCTGTTATCCCGCGTCGCAGGGGCTAAGATCGAACAGCAGGCCCTCGTTTCCATCGCATACGGGAGCACCGCCATGACGCATCACGCATCGATTCCCCATGTCGGCGCGCAGGATCCCGAGCTCCGCAACTCGCCGATCGCCGAAGAAGAAGACGAGGACACCGACGTCATCCGCCAGCAGGTCCCTGGCGAGCCCGTCTGCTTTTTCAATGGCGCCGAGTACCGGCACGGCACGTATGTGGTGAGCGGCACCCGGCTGCTGCAATGCAGCTACGGCGTCTGGGTCGAGTCGGCCGCCGAAGACCCGCGCAATCTCTAGTCTCTCCTCGGTCCCTCACCTCGCGCATTCCTCTTTCCCCGCATCGCGGGAGGGGGTTGGGGTGAGGGCGGCGATTCACGTAATCTCGCGCTCTGGGGTGCGCATCAAACCTGAGGGAGCACTGGATCATGGATATTCGCGGCCGCCGCCAGAGCAGCAACATCGAAGACCGTCGCGGCATGCGGCCGGTGCGCACGGGCGTGGGCCTGAGCATTGGCGGCGTGCTGTTCCTCGTCGTGCTGAGCCTGCTGGGCATCAATCCGCTGCCCTTCCTCGGTGTCGCGACGAAGGCGCCCGAAGTGCAGATGCAGGAGAGCCCGCAGCCCTACCAGGAAAGCCCGCAGGAAACGGCCCTGCGCGAGATGACCGCGGTGGTCCTCGCCGACACGGAGGACACTTGGAACGCCATCCTGCCGCAATACGGCGTGCCGTACGTCGCGCCCACCCTCGTGCTGTTCGACGGCCTGGTGGCGTCCGGTTGCGGCACGGCAGAGTCCGCCATGGGCCCGTTCTACTGCCCGCTGGACCAGAAGGTGTACATCGACCTGTCGTTCTACAACGACCTGTCGCAACGGCTCGGGGCGGGGGGCGACTTTGCGCAGGCCTATGTGATCGCGCATGAGGTCGGCCACCACGTGCAGAACCTCGTCGGCACGGCCGAGAAGGTGCAGGCCGCGCAACAGCGGGCGAGCAAGGTCCAGGCGAACGAGTTGTCGGTGCGCATGGAACTGCAGGCCGACTGTTACGCGGGCGTCTGGGCGAACCATGCCGCGCGGTCGCGGCAGTTGCTCGAGGCCGGCGACGTAGAAGAAGGCCTGAACGCCGCCAGCGCGATCGGCGACGATCGCCTGCAGCGCATGTCGCAGGGTCGCGTCGTGCCGGACGCATTCACCCACGGCAGCTCCGAGCAGCGCGTGCGCTGGTTCCGGAAGGGGCTGGAGAGCGGCTCGCTCGAGGCCTGCGACACGTTCTCCGCGCGACAGCTGTAACGGAAAACATGGAAAAATAGGGGACATTCTCCTATTTTCTCTTCGGGAAAATAGGAGAATGTCCCCTATTTTTCAGAGGTCGAGCGCGCCCGCGTAACCGGTGAGTTCGAGATATCCGCGACCGGCCTGCTGGCCATCTGCGGATTTGAGGCGCACCGGCCCCTCCCAGTAGATGGTGCCCGTGCTCGAGCGCGAGTCGAGTTCGGCATCGTCCATCAGGGGCTCGACGTCGAATTCGCGTTCGCCGACGCGAACCCGCCAGGCGACGGGATATTCGGCACCGGTCCGTGGTGACGCCCAAGAGCGGGTCGGCGACCACTGCACCTCGGAAGGGGCGAACGTGCGCACCGAACCGTCCGGCGATCGGATCGTCGCTGCCGTCCAGCGCGCTGCACCGGCCGCGTCCCGCATGCGGAACGCCATCAGCGCGCCGCCGTCATCGAGGTTGATCCCCATCCAGTCCCAACCGCGCGCCTGCTCATCCATGACGTCGCTCGACCATTCGTGGTCGAACCACGCCTCACCCGTCACCGTGCGCCGCCGGCCGTCGATCGTGATCTCGCCGCTCACCTGCAGGTGCGGGAGGCTGTAGTAGTAGCTCGCGGACGACTCGACCGGACCCTTGCGGCTGAAGCCGCGGTCGCCTTGCAGCAGCGTCGGTTGCGTACGGTCGAGGTCGAGCCGCATCGCGAAATCATCGCCCCGCACGATGGCCTGGTAGCGCGAACCCTCCTGGCGCAGTGACCAGTCGTCGATCTTCACGTCGACACCTCCCGCGCGCGCGTAGGCAAGATCGAATCCTTCGCGTGCGGATCGCTCCGCGTGTCGCAGCTTGCCGTGCGCCGGCTCGGCAACCGCCGCATGCCCGAACAACACCTGCCGCGGCGCGAAGCGACTCGGGTTCGACTCGCCGAGCCCCGGCCGTACGCGGAAGAACGTCACCTGGAAACCGAGCGGCTCACCGCGTTCGTCCTGCACCCAACCCGTCACGTACCACCACTCGATGCGGTAATCGGGATGCGCGCCTTCGTCGCGCGGCAACTGCAGCTCGACTCCGGGAACGACGGGCGGGTAGGTCACCTGCGCTTGCGCGGGGGCGCATGCGAAGAGCAAGAGCAGGAGGAGCCGCACCATCACCAGTCCTCCTTGACGGCGCGCACCACGTCGCTCCCCATCGCCTGGCGTCCGCTCACGACCGAAGTCAGCGCTGCCGCCGCGATCAGCACGCCACTCAGCACCGCGAGCAGTCCCCAGGGCACGTACACGTCCATGGTCCAGTGGAACGACTGCCGGTTCACGACATAGATGAGGATGAGGCTCACGATGCCACCCATCGCGAGCCCGGTGACGACGCCGACGGTACCGAGCGCCGCGCCCTCTACTGCCAGCATGCGTCCGATCTCGCTGCGCGTGACGCCGAGGTGACGCAGCATGCCGAATTCTCCGCGTCGCGCGAGCACCTGCGAGCTGGTGCTGGCACTGATGCCGAACAAGCCGATCAGCACGGCCACCGCCTCGAGCAGGTACGTCACGGCAAACGTGCGGTCGAACACTCGCAGCGACAGCCGCCGGATCTCGCGCGGCACGGCCACCTCGTAGTCGCCGCCGCGTTGCAGCGCCGCCTGGATGCCGGAGGCGACTGCGTCCGGCTCGACGCCGTTCTCGAGCCAGATCGCCGCCGTCGTGGCGCGTGAGTCGCCGGTATAACGCACGAACACGTCGCGGGGCATCACGATGGATCCACCGGGGCGCTCGTAGTCGCGCCACAGGCCGCGCACGCTGGCACGCACCGTCTGCCCTCCAAGCGGCAGGTCGAACACGGTGCCGACGTCGAGTCCGCGCAGGTCGAGTGCCGCTTCGGAAGCCCACACGGGCACCGTATCGGGCGGGGCCGGCCGTGAGTCACGCCGACGGATCGGCACGACGCGGTCCGCACCGTCCTCGTCGATCGGCCGCGCGATGATCGTGAGTGGCAGCCCGAGGCTGGGCATCGCCACGTCCTGGAACCGCACGAAATCGACGCGCGCAATGCCGTCGACATTGCGGATGACGGCCTGCGCGTCGTCATCGAGGAAGCTGGTGAGCCCCGACGAGCCCGCACGCACGTACAGGTCGGCCGGCAGGATGCGCTGCATCCAGGCGTCGAGCGAGTTGCGGAACGAGTACACCATGATCGCCATGGCGACCATCAGGCTGAAGCTCACCAGCACCGCAGCGATGCTCACCGTCGAGCGTCGCGCAGTGCCGCGCAGCTGCGCCGTCGCGATCTGCAGCCACGCCGGGCCGGCCGCCGGCAACCGGTCGAATGCAAGATGAGAGAGCGTCGGCGCCATGAACACCGCCGCGAGCAACAGGCATGCGATCGCGGCATAGCCCGGCAGCGCGATGCCTTCGAGCGGCGGCAGCAACAGCGCACCCGCCGCGGCGATGATCAGCACCAGCGCCACCCAGCCCTGCCTGCGCGCGGCCATCGGCGCTTCGTCACCTGCCTTGAGCGCCGCAGCCGCCGGCACCGAAGCGGCTTCGCGGGCGGGACCGAGCGTGGCGATGAGCGCGGCCGCCACGCCGAGCAGGAAGAACGTGACCCCCTCGAGCGGATGCACCGCCAGCTGCGGTGCAATGCCCCGGAAGTAGCCCGCGCCCAAGTCCGCGCCAAACGCGGCCAGTCCGGCTCGTGCCACGATGATCCCGATCACGACGCCGATCGCAG